>JGI24022J15233_10000235_pt1 | contig 29436 bp, 15 predicted proteins | sample Ectturendosymbi2_FD_15233 | JGI IMG/M metagenome (IMG submission 15233)
GTGGGCCGGGCACCGCTGGCCCCCCGCTGGCGACGGCCCTGGTCAGCCTTATCTTATGATTTACAACCGGGGAAATGGTACGCGTGTTTCATCAATCCGAGGTATGTTTAATTTTGATGAATCAATTCTATCAATTCTAACGAACAGCAACTTCGTCGAAGTTACAATAGCACACAGACTAGAGTAGGACTTCCGTGGTCACCGATGCATGCGTTCGACAAAAATAACTTCTAAACTCCGAAGCACTTTACGATGTTTTGTCATTCACCGCTGCATGCGAAAGCGCAGGCGGACTAGCTGGGTCATCTGTTTGCCTTGCGACGGACACGTCTCGCGTGACGTTAGATTAATGATTCCCAAAACAGACTTCCTGCCCGCTCTACGGAATGATTCCTCAAACAAGTTTTATGCTCGCTTTGTAGACTGGTTGAGCTCGGAACTGCGCTGAGTGTGTTTGAATTGAATCAGCAGTCGTCATTTGCTCTTGTTGGTCTAAAAGACCATTGGCGAGTAAGCCGTAAGTAGCCTAAAAAGACCATTGACGAGAAAGCCGTAAGTGGCCTCATTAATATATCTACCCACGGATAATAAATCCAATCACATATTAAATCCAATTTGCTTTGGGAATGGAATTTTTACATTGAAAAATAGGCTGTTCATAAAGCCAAAATTCGCTTTATTAGTTTGCTTTGTTTAAATCCGTTTTATGTTTTTTTTCCTCTCTGGGTTGAATGCGACCGATCCACACTGAAGACATGGATATGTTACACTCTATCAAGGGAGAAATGGAGGATCATCTTAAAGCAGGTGTGACCAAAGTGCGGCCAAAATGCGACCAAATGCGGCACACGAGTACATTTCACATGTCCGCCCCATATGTGTTAAACTGCGTTGTATACGGCCAGCCAAGTCGAGTGACATGGTTTCGCGATGCTTTTTGCGTTTCCCGTTGTGTTTTGATCTGCTGAGAGCAAACATGAGTGCGAAAACCGTCTCAAAAGAGTGCTTTCGCCTTAAACTCTTAAGCAAAATGCCCGGACCATGATTACCTTGAAATGTTTCAAGGTAATGTTGAGCCACGGGTGCCTTCACATGATTAGATCTGGCCTTCGTTAGAAATAAATGTAGTTTAGGCATCTTTGCCTCAGAGTGAAATTTTCAGTCAAACAAACCTCGACATATAAATTTTTTGCATAGTCTGATTAACGAATGCTATAAATGCCGTAAAATATTTGTTCTTCATATTGTATTGTCTTCATTTATCCTGTGATGTTTATTAAATCCGCAGCTTGTTAAATACAAAATTGCTTACGACCGAGGTGGATATATCAAGCGAATTCTATTGGATTTCAAAGGGGTAGAGCATGATCACGTGAATCTTGAGCGGAGTCGAAATGGAGCAAATGCCACGTCATTTATTTGCGTGCTGCACTCTGTTGTGAGTCATTATTGTGTTATGCGTCAGTTCGTTTCTCCTCACTCGTTCACCTGTTCATCCCCGTTATTTTTCCAACGCTCCCATGTTCCTATGGCGTTGATTAACATCGGGATTTTGCCAACAGTCATATCGGGTTAAAAGTATAATGTTACTACAAATATATATACACGTCACGTTGCTCCAACGGTCAAAAGTTTTGTTTTTCAACTAGAGAACTGACTGCACCAGCAGAGGGCGACAGAAAACGAGCAAATCAAATCCAAAACAACAGCTGGTGTGGGGCAGCAGTTATGGCAGTCACAGTTTTTTCAATTTTTTAAATTTATCCCAGCGTAAAGATATTATAGCATAGAGACAACTAAGCTTGTTTTTGTAACTTTGTGCGATTGAACTCCATTACCTTGCAGTTCAGTGTGGAGCAGCAAGTCTAGTTTTGCTAAACGACTAACAAACATTAGTCGTAAACGAAAATAGGTCTATGTAATTTTTCATTAGGAATGGAAGTAACTTAACGACATTCTGCATACTTCAACTGATTTGATGATGAGGGCAAAAGTACTCACCCACTAAAGTCAATTCGATAAATTTTAAATCTGATACCTCCATGCACTTGCAATGGATTTGCTTCTTGAAAATGGGCCGATTTTCCCAAACGTTTTCGAACACGAGAACCCCCAATGCATTGACTGGTGCCACGTAAGATACAAACTTATCCATTGTGTGCCATGCAACAAACATAATTCAGTTCAGAACCACATGGTATGCACTTTTTCGATGCGAAACCAACCGCTGGTTGACGTAAATTAAGCTTTCATAATTTTTTAGGAAGAGCAAAATGCCCAAAACTCACTATGCTAAAAATACCAGAAATGAAACAAAATGCGTCGAAAACGCAAAAAAACAAGGAAGTGGTTGCAGTAAAATAACTGTTAGCATCTATAGCAGAAATAGGCTCCTCCGTCTGTTGTTCATAAGTTTTAGACATGTTCAACGTTGTTTTTATTAACACCCTTTGTTTATTATTTATTCATCAATCATATTTTAATCAATCATTTTAAATCAGCCTCGTTAATCAATCATTCAGCGGAGCAAAAAGTTAAATGAGAGCATGGGCACGAGACTTAAAATAACCGGCTCTTCTTCCTGGAAGCTGTAATTGCTAAACATATTCGCATCAGTTGAACTGACTCGTACACGAATCGTGGCAGGGATGAATCGCAGTTTTCAAAGTCCAGTGAAGCACTACCTAGCGAAGGGTGTGAGCTCGAGCGAATGTTTTTGCTTGCGGGCCGCGTTGGATTTCAAAATTTAACAGCGTGTGAGATGGGTAGCGGAGGAATGGATTGTTTGTGTCAACTGATATAAGTGAGATGTACAAAAATGAATCGTCTTTATTAATATTATTTGGACAACTTCATCCAGCTGAATCAAAGAGCTCAACGGGTATATGGCCTCGGATTGTAGCTTTCCCTTGCCTGGCTGAACGCTTTCAAAGCCCGAACTGCAGGTAAAAATTTATTGCTATTCCAGACTGCTTTTTCACTGCAGAACTGCGAGACACAGCAAGCTAAACAGTGAATGATTACAAAACCAGCTTGCGCTATAGGCCTACGTGAGTAGCACCTATGGCTTGCTGTGAGCAGCAGTTCAAATGTTTATTTAAAACATCTAATAACCGAAAAAATACTTAACAGGGAAAAAAACATGAGAACTCATTCTGCAGACGCAGTGACTGGGGATAGGTTGTTTAAATTAAGAAAAGACTACCCTGGTTTGGGAATGATCCCAATTCCAGCAAACACCAAAATTTTGCTGGTATTTATGCCTTGGTTCATTGCGGCACAACTGAAAATTCCTTTGGTGGTATGCGAAAAGATGTTCGTTTTACTTATGCTTTCTTCATAAACTGCATAAAATAAACATTCAGGTTGTAGGATATAATACTCTTTGTTAACAAATCAGCGAGTATTTAAAAAAAAATACACACATCGGTTACGTTTCCATAACTTCATTCTGTTTGTTGTCAGCGATGAGAAGTCCAGCTGGGAAACCAACAAACACAGGTTTACCCTGAAAAAGTACAGTGTTTTAGCAGGGCTGGATTGATCTCGCGCGTTTGGGGGCCTCGCACTTGAATATCAAAACACTCCTTTACTGGTTTTTCAAGTTTTTAAGCTGTTCGCCACGCGTCAAAATTGTGGAGCTGTTTGATTACTGCGTTTAGTATATAGTCACCCCCTGAAGTGTAGGTTGCCATATCGTATCAGTTTTGACGTTTTTGACCGGTGCTTCTGCAAAGTTGAAACGAGGGCATGTGAAGCGCTAAGCATTTGCGCTGAGCGTTTAGGGGGCCTCGCGGTCACGACTTTGCCCGGGACCTCGCGTTCGTTTAATCCGGCCCTGTGTCTTGGATATGTTGGCGTAACGTTCACACTAATTCCATTCTAATTTCAATTCAAGCTTTTTGGAGTGATGCTGTCAAATTGCTGATGGTTCTTAGTTTGTCTTATTTAATTCTGACATCAACATTTCAAAGGCTTTTTATGCTTAAACAACGTTTAAGTGATCTTATGCAAAAATATCTTGGAGCGTGTTTCGCAGGTGTCTGGCAGGCTAAAGGACAGTGTTACAAATTGAAAACAAAACGGGATGAACGCATGTAAACATATTCCACGAAACAGTTATGGGAGTTGAGAATACTTTCTATTAGCGGCGACGCAAAAAATGACAGCCCTAGCACCCACCGGACGGCATCACATGAAAACGTAGAGAAAAACAAGCTATTGTCCCTGACAGTCAGGGTCATGGGTATGATATTCGCCCGTGTTCTTCCCGGTTATACTGCCACATGAGAAAACACTCAAAGCGAATTTGGCATTCCAATCACATTTTTGTTGTATTTAAGTCGATTTTCCTTTCAGGAAAAAATCATGGTAAAAGGCTGAAAATATCTATACTAGTGTCACTGTTACTGCAGAAATTGGACAAGCGAATCGGTTTCCCATTTTGATTCCCAACCGAAGATATTTCGGAAACGTAGGACTTTTAATTCTTTCTTTGTACGACAGCAGAGCTTTGTAACGCAGAAGAACTTGAAAGTCTTGCAGATTCGTACGAGAAACAACAACGCCAAAACCAGTTTGTAAATCTAAACATGTCGTACTGTTTAAAACAGCTGTTTTCCTCTTTTGCAAAGTTCAATGAAGAAAGCTGAAAACGTTAGACCCTGGCTGCGAACGGGCCTTGCGTCTTTCTGTTTCGCGCATTTTTCGCATTCCCAGTTGTTGACGTCACCAAACCACTCACATTCTACGCCGGGTCAATTAGACAGCACACAACCAAATATGGCAAGTGATGTGCTGGAGTGAGCCTTCGGACACCATCATCTCGATTCTGAACGTTCTCCCACAGAAATTCAACACTGTGTTGTTCGTTCAACACAGCCAACATTCAAAACTGTTTAGAATTAATCTAAATGGGACTGAATTATTAGTTAGACAACGGGTCTGCTTCATTAGAATCGGTCATCTCCCAAAATCGTACACAATACGGTCTTAAAAATGATTGTTAAACTTAATTTAGCTGCAGTGATTAAAGACGGTTTGACACAAATATTTTTACGACAGAAGATGCAGAAGCTGCAGATAAAAGTGGCAAAACGAATACAGGAACTTGAAATATGTTAAATTTAGTGTGTAAACTGGCTTTATGGCAAGTTTCTCAACAGCAAGAAATGCAAAATTGGTGTCGCAGAAATATGCTTTCTAGCACTAGGAAAATTTCGAGCAATGTCTTCGCCATAAAGCAACCCGGTTGCTGCCTTCAAAGCAAACATTCAAACCGGCTGTCTTCGCGTTGCATCTCGTGCCAGTAAGAGGAAACGTCGAAGCAGTAACTGAAGCGAACGCGTAAACTCGGAGAAACAGCGAGCTGAAAAGGACTTAACTTCGTCGAACTGCTGTGGCCAAGTGCCGCGACGCGCCTGATGAATGCTGTTGTCGGCCAGTCACGTTTTTAATGCGGTACTTAGGTTCAGGGCGATAGTTGGCGCACGCTCTGTTCAGTTTGTGTAGCGTGCGCGGTGGGCACACCCAGTGTTTGGACTGCATTGTTCTTTTCAACTGATGAAACCGTGTTTGTGTATACGCAAGGCGTTAGCTCAGTGTGGAAGGCTGTGGTAGGTAAACCCACATAGCTTTAGTAATAATAGTAAAACAAGCTCTAGCTTGATAGCAAGCTTGTAAGGAATCTGCCTGCTCGGCTCTGCTTTCATCCTTTTGCAACGATTCAGACTTTACAGATCTTTCTTTTGGTAGTTGTAAGCTACAGTAGTGACGCACGCAAGTGAATACATATAGCTTTAGGTCGATGATGAACTAGAATGATTGTTAAACGTTTTTATGAATGACCAAGTTCTACTTTGCAAAGTGTTGAAAATAATTTTAGGGAGCAGGTTTTACGGCAGTTTGGGCTGCTTGGTGTGCCAACTAATTTTACCAAAGGTACGGGATAAATTTAACTTAAAAAATCAATTGTATTTCAAGTGCGTTTTTATAGCTAATCGTATTAGAAATACAGTTGATGTAATACCTTGATGTTGATCAGTAGGCGATAAGACTGACTTATTCCACAGTGCTTTCGGTCAACCGTTTAGAAAGGCGAAGACGATAGTTTCAGGCAATGAGCTTATTTGGCAAAGTCGGGGTGGAAAAACAGGAAGTTGGCTGACGGATCAAGTTTACATCGTACAACCATGTTGCTTGTTTAAGACTCTGCCCTGGGCAGCATGTTTTACGTATGGTGAAGCTATGGCGTATCCAGGCGTAAACCTTGCTCTGGAGAAAGTGGTGAATTTATTGTTAAGCCGAGCTGTGTTTTGCTGCTTATTCGTGCGTTTCGGGAGGAGCCAAAAAGAATCAGACTAGAAAAAAGAACTTGCTTCGGCCCGCCGCGCCATTTCCATATATGGCGCCAGAGAAGGTGCGCGATATTAGTGACGTCAACAGCCGGTTTGCGAGATATTGACCCAGAATGGTACTCTTACAATGAAGACTGTTTGCGCTCAGAGTTTTGGTGCAAACCACTTTAACCAAGCTACATATTGAAGATGAAAACCTGTGAACTTGTGTAGTGCCGCGTTTGACAGCAAACTAGGAAAATATCCGCAAAAAATTAGGTGCGCTTTGAGTACTTTAGTTTTTTAGGCTGGGCCTGCAGCTGCAGGTCATTGGTACGCTGCAAATTGGACAAAAGAGGACAGTTCAGGTTCTCTCAGTCACAGTAATAAAATCGAGCAGCTTCAGAATAAAAGGCGTATGGTCGATAAATGTTCAAACGCATTCTGTTGTAGTACGTTGTTGCGAATACAGTACGCTGTGTAGACCGCTGGTGCCGAAAGTATTGCAAGCAAAACATAACATGCGTATCTTCCTTGCCGCTGAGGTTGGTACGAAATGAACACTGAAGATGTTCATGTCTACAGAGAATTAACTGGGGATTAGCTAACAAAGTTAGTTGCTGATCTCGTAGGTTCCCAGACGAAAATCACCAAAATCGGTAAAAGCATTGAGAATTGGGAAACACAACTCAGTTTGATCAAGAAATCGGTCACGAGCTTACGTATCAAAGGTCGGTGACATTCTGGTGTTTTTAGAGATTCGGGTTGCTGAACTTAAAGCTGGCACCTCCAAAGCGGTAGATTGGGTTTAATTTGTTAATCTTGGCCGTACATACTTGGTGCCACGATTAAATGTCGGCCCTCGGTCATGTCAGTAAAATTTTGATGCAAGGGCCACGAAAATGCTTTCATTACTATATTTTCATTAGTAGCTTGTTTTTACAAAAGATTAGTATGTGTTGCTTGTTTTACAAAAGATACTGGTTCTTGGTGAAACCTGATTGTAAGCGTTTTGAGGTTAAGATGGCTTAACCATGGCGTATTGCGGTGGCAATATCTTATAGATGAGCATTATAAAAAGCTTCAATTGTAGAATGAAAATACGTTAATCATGATTTTGAAAAAATAAGGCTCTTTTCCTCACGTTGTTTATGCTGTTACTGCCGTAGCAATGGTCGCCATGTGTGCCGCTTTCTCGTCTCATCCATTTTCCTCGGGATATACCTAATTGCTGGCTATGGTTCATAATGACGGGGTTATATTTAGCTCTTTAATGCGTTGAACGGTCCGTTTCAGCGCCACAAAGTCGGTTCGGAAAATGGTTCACTGCAGGTTCAGCGACCTTGAGCTTTACTTTTTTTCTGGGAAATTATTTGCTTAACTTAGAACCAATCGCAAAATCCATTTAAAGCCATAATGGTGCGAGTATTGAAGAGGACAGTCCATAGCGTTTTGCATGTTTACGGTACACAGTTGATCTCTTTTTAAATTGACATGTACGAAAAAGCCGGGCATTGTCACTTTCGTTGTGGCAGTTGCAGGGCTTAATCTATTATGTTCTGTGCCAAGCTGGTGCAATTTGCTTGCATTAAAAATTCCCACTTACACAGCTGTTTACCAGCTAAGCAAAAACGCTTTCTATTGTTCAGCACAGTGGTTCTCAACCTTTGATGGTTTGCGGCTTCCTTCCAAAAACTGTCAACACTTGTGGCACCCAGCTCATCAATAGGGTTTTGCAATATCACGGCCGAGCTACTTAGTACAGGCATCTGCTCGTGATCCCCGGAGAATCGCTCCGTGGCCCCCAAGGCGGGCCGAGGGCCCCAGTTGAGAAACCATGGTTTAGCACTTCATATCGTGATGAGTGGTGAACCTAAGACGGTACTGAATTATTTCGACAGTGTACGATTTAGGCCAAGGTCTGTGTCAATTGCAACTGTCAAAAGCGTGAAAATTTATGAGCACTTGTGCCATTGAAGGAAACATGGATTGGTGCTATCGTATGGGGGCAGTTGGTTTTGTGGTTGCTACGCTGACTGTTTAAAACCGCCGTAACGTGTTGCGATTTATCGACGAGAAATTGTCATTTGCGTGAAGCGGAAGAACACGGCATGTCGCGTAAACCAAAGCTGCTCTAGGAGGCCTTGCATAAACGAACAGGCTGTGTGTTCACGTGCACGTCGCCATCCTGCTTTGAATGGTTGCGCGTATGAACGCGCACGCGCGCTCGCTCACGCTCAAACGCCGTTTCCGCGCGTGTCGCGCAACTCTTGTGTGTGACGTAAAGCGGTATCCTGTCAGAATGTCGTTGCAGCGTTATTCAACATAGTAGTATTTCTTCGCAGGGCGTTGATGCATTGCTGTTAACTCTGCGCAATAGCGTTGCGTATTTAACCTATTGAATTGAATCATGGCAAATCGACCTAAAGGATACGGCTTTTCCAGCGAGGTGGCGAGTAAGATAGATAGCAAATATGACGCCAACGAAGAACAAGAAGTCGTTGAGTGGATCAGTGCGATTACCGGTCTTGCCCCCAGCGGTAAAGGGCGCCAGGTAAGTCTTTGAAGTTTTTGTTTTACTGGTTGTTGAATACATTGTTGAAATTTCAATGTCCATATAGTTTGTGTCATTCTTTTTGGAAGTTCTTCCTACGATAGAAAAAAACAATTCAGAAAAACCACCTTGACGTACAACGATAGTATTAATCAGGTAGCTTAGTGATTGATGGCCTACGCTATTATCGCAACACATTTCATTTAAAGTGTGAAGAAACTTGGAATTGATATAATTAATTTTCCCAAAGTCGTTCACTTTCTTCGACTAAGTTGAACCTCTTATACTTCTCTCAATTTTTTGATTGCAAACGTTTGTTCAATAAGCATACATCCGGAGAGTGGCTCACGATTTCCCCATCTTTGCTGCCTAGAAACATTCCCACACAGCACTACGGGTTTAAAGTCTGCCCGAAGACACATGCTTGCGCAATGCACACCCGTCGCTACGTGGTGGTTTTGCAAACCTCGAAATGGAAGTTGAAGCCTTCCATTTAAACGACAATATATAAGCTAAACTGTTTCTAAGCTTTGAGCTCTGGTTTAATTTTTGATAAGTTCGTTCAGCTTGAACCCTCCCCCCCTTGAGATACTGTGCTGGCGATGGTCTACATCATGGGTGTCGGAAGGATTTTTCCAGGGGGGCACTAGGGGATTTTTCAAAAATTTTTCCTGGGGTGGCCAAAAGTGGTGACTTTGTTTTTTTCCACTCGAAAGTAGGAAAACAACCTTTTTTTGCTGAAAATTTCAAAATTCAGGGGGACTTGGCCCCCCTACTCCCCTCTTCCGACGCCCATGGTCTGCATGCTTCCACAGGTCGTTTTTAACGCAGCTCATCCTTACCTAGATCAAATCTTACTATCTAATCCTCGTTCTGACTGCAGCTTGCTCAAAGTTATTCGTAACATAAACCATTATCTTAGGGTCCGGGTTTGCTACATGGACTCTGTAAAAATTAGCTGTGGAAAACGCAGGTTGTATGAAAGCGAGCTTATTCTAGTGACTTTGTCAGGGTGCGTTGTGAGACGAAGCGATAGATCATAAAAACTCCTGATGTTAAGCTGCTTGGAGGACAATTGGGAGACTGATTTGTTCAGTTATTCTGCATTGGGATGAGTTCAAAGATTGCTACTCGATACGTAGGACTTCTTCACTGCTTTCGTCACGAATCTCTTCACTAAAAAACTCCTTTTAAGACTACGTTACAAATTCATGTTCGTGTGGCATGCAAAGATATATTTTTGATTTACTTTGCGTAATTGCTGATAGTGCTTAACTTAGAGGTTTAAGCATTGAATAAGTTGTGTTGCATCTGTACTCTAAAGTTACTGTAGATTATTTTATTGTAAAAACATTACCGCAAAGTGCTGTAACTGCCTATGATGCCCCACCTTTGGCTGCATGCGATAAACGTTAGTCACGCTGACCACGATTGTGCGATGTCGCGGGTGTGAACAGAACTTGAGAATTGCCGCTGTGGTTTCTGATTGCCGCTCAGTAATCGTGTTTACTCCACTGGATGTCGCCACAAGCCAAATCTGCTCAAACGTCAGAAGGCGTTGCCCACATTTTCTGCGTTGGCTCAAACCAAAACTTCAGGCTTAGGTTGGTTGTACGATACAGGTTATAACGTTCATGCAGAATGAACAGTTCTGTATGCGTTGCCTACCAGAGATAAACAAACGCTTATCGTTGAACACTTGCTATTTTCCAGGCTGTTCACGCCTGGCTCAAAGACGGAACTGTTCTCTGTACTTTGATGAACACAATCAGTCCAGGAGCAGTAAGAAAGGTTCACGATATCGGTGCAGTGAAAATGGCGGTACGTAGCACACAATGCATACTTCTGCAAAACTTGTCTGACAGTGCGTGCTGTCATTAGTTAAAGGTTAATTGTTGAGCGTGTTTGTCATGAACGTCGAAGAGCGACGTCATACGTAACAGAAAAGACTAGGTTAAAATGTCCCAACGTTTTATTTGTCCTTCAACAAAACTTTGCGCTCGTGTGACCTTACGATTCTGGCGTTTTCTAATGGGCAACCAGTAGTGGCATTGAGAGAAGGCTTTACCGAAGAATAACTGAGCCTTGTATGGGGAAGGTAACGGATGATGGCAGAAGTTGTGGAAAAATGTTTTGTGTTTCCGTTAGTTCGAAACCTACTTTTCCAAGACAATGTTTCTTTCCTTCTGCAGGCTATGAGAAAAAACAAGGAAATGGAGAACATCTCGTTTTTTCTTAAAGCAGCTGAAGGGTATGGTGTTTCGAGAGGAGATTTGTTTCAGGTGAATATTGTTTCGTGCATTTCTATGCTTCAATCATCGCGAAAAGAACAGTTCGTGGCGTGTTTTCGATGCGTTGTTTTTACAACCACTGCCGTGCCGAGTTGAGAAATGAGCGTGGTATGATAAACGTGTTTCCTGTGAGCAGGATTGCACCAAAAACATTCAAGGTAAATTGGTCGATCTTTACCTGTTTATGGTTTATTTGATTTAAGCAATTGTACTTGCTGCTGCGAAAGTCTTTGCTGGTTGTTGGGTCGGTTGATTTCCCCAGCAACGCTGACCGGTATGAGTATCTTCAGTCAACGAATATTCCAACACTGTTCTGAAAGTTGGTGCGCAACAGAGATTGACGTCAAAGTAGTATTGGTTTCGTGTGAAACACGCTAATCATTAAATACAACAGTGAAAATTTCCAACAGGTCCAATTTCAGGTTTCAGAAAATGTTTCATGCCTTTAAGAGGGAAACGTTTTGATTTTTGTGCGAAATATTTTAATGTTTGAAAAGTATTGCCGAATATCCACAGGTCTGCGAAGAAAACGGCACATATCTGTAGAATGGAAAGGAACAGCCTGCAAATTCACCACTTCCTCTGTGTGACAAAGTGGCTAATTTCCTGGCATACAAATGCAAGCGTTAGCATTATTCAAGCAACTTTCCCTGCTCAGCTGTTTTATCAGACATTTTTGCAGGCGCCCTGCGTTTGCACCAGCACCCTTTCACACTCATTTCTGTCTGATGTAGACCGTTTACCTCTACGAAGACCAGAACATGGCTCAAGTTTTGTCAACCTGCCGCAAACTCAGTTCGGTTTCGCTCAAACACAACTACACCGGGCCGTGCATTGGTCCCAAACTCGCCGATGAAAATAAAAGAGCATTAGACGAGCAGAAATTAAAAGAAGGCCGCAACGTCATTGGACTGCAGGTGAGTTTGAAAGTTTTGTCGATGTTGTGAGTGATGCGAACTTTAAAAAAGTAATTCTGGAAAAAAAGCTGGCATTGATAGAATCAGGACGAAGGAAATATCTTTGCAAACAAACTGAGCTGTCTTGTCAGAAGTTCGAGCTTAAATTTTAGTGCTGAATGAGTCAATTATCAGGATAGAACGTTTCAAGAACAACGTTCAAGTTGTGGCGCTACAGCCTATTAACTTTCACATGCGATTCAAACAGCGGTCTAGTAGCTACCTCTCCACAGTACACGAGTCAATCCGAATTGAAATATTTAAACTGCGTTTGGATCCAATGCGATATTTGCAGCTTTTACGAAGATCGTGATTTAGTTGTCGATTCGGTTACTTCTATAGGCGGCGTTGAATTTTGACCGGTAAGAGAATGCTGGAAATTCTCAAAATACTTCAAAATTTTCATAGATGCATAGTGCATTTAAATTTCAGTCCCAGATGCATGTTACAAAGTTTCTCATCATCACTACAGTACCTGTTCCTTCCTGGGCTGTCACCAAGCATTTAAAAAATGAATTAACCTTGTTGATCATAAGCTAGATGTCAATAGACAACTTTGTTTTTGTTTTTAAGCACCTTTTTGACGATTAGGTCTTATGAAAAGACTATAGAAAACATTCCTCATCAGGGCCAATAAAAAGCAACAAGGGCACGTTTTTGCTCCTACACTCGCACAAACAGCATTCAAATTATGTTGTACCCGTGGCACTGCTTGGCTTTTGGCAAGCCATTTTTAAACCACTGCAAAGCAAATAACGATTTATGTTCTTCCTTTCCAACGAACTTTTTTGTCATTTGATGGTAAATTTCCTGAAGGCTTTGGTTGTTGCTACTTAATAAGTATCAACGATTTGACTTAAAATAGTATATTACGCAATGGATCTCGTCTCGGGTCACTGACTCGAGTGTTGGATTTGTGTAAGAGCGCCTTGAACCGAAGAGAAACAAACCGATTTTAACAACAAGCCTGGGTTGCAATCTGCAGATGGGAAGCAATCAAGGTGCCTCTCAACAAGGAATGAACCCATACGGACTCGGAAGACAACTGACACCGCACACAAAATAGAACAAGTCCAACTTGATTGTGAGACACGTGCATGTAAACAAGCCTCTTTAACAATGTCGCCGCGTCGAATATATACTTTCTGCAGCACAAAAAGCACGGCACAATCGCTCTTTTTACCCCGCTGCTGGCATATAATTGACGTGCATGTGTCTGTTGGTGTTGCGCTGTTTTGACTTTTGACTATTTTTTCTTGTCTTTCGGGTGAATAAAAGAAATGGGCTTGCGCGATTATGAACGTTCCTGCGCTGCTTTTGGGTTGTGTTTATTCAGCAGGTGAGTTAACGTCGAGCTGAGAGCGCCACTCTCGTTGCTACTATAGTGCAATAACAGCATTTTTAAAGTCGGTAATGCGCGACAAATCTGCATGCATGGCACAGCCGTCTGCTCTTCTGCATCAAAATCGTTCGCAGATCCGTTGATGCGCGCCTTGTTTCAAAATGCATTTTGCTTCGTCTCACGTGTTTGTAACCAGCCGTTCAATGACTTTTACTTACCGGCAAGCAATTGACCGTTTTGCGCTTAAGCGTTCATTTTCGAAGGTACCCGAGTTTGCCACGCCGTTTTGAGTCGCGCGATACGAAAATAAACGACCAAATACTGCTTTCTACTTACCTGTTGAGCTGCGTTTGGACACCGGCGGTGGACTGCTGCAAGCGCTGCGTTGTAATCAAACACGTATTGTTTTGATTGGGTGATTGGTGCTCTGGACTGCAACTGATACACTAACCCAACTCGACCTTGTTTCGCATCTTTCGCTGCAGCCTGCTTGACCTGCGGATCTGTTTTGCGAAAAACCTGTGAAATTATATTTCTGAACAGTTGCGGGCGACTTCAATATAAATTTGTTTGACGCTTCGCAGTTGAAACCCTGCAAACGAAATGCTTTCAGCCAAAACAAGCGTCGGATAGCATCTGAATGTGAAATGCATATGCGGTTTCCGAAATCTCGCGAAAGATACCTTGAAGTAGTGACTCTTGCAGTGAAGCAGGCAACTTATCTAAAACTAAACGCATTGTGTGCTGTCAAATAAATCTCGCGAATGTGGGTGAGTGCTGTGGGTCGCGTCGTGCAAGCGTCAACGCCACACGAGGTTTTCAGTTAAAACCGGTCAATTTATGCCACGGCACAGTGCATTCTGGTGGAGGTCAGTCATTGAAAATATACGTGATAAATTTGTCATTGTCATTTACACGCGACAATAAGATTGAGCCTTTGCGATCGCAAAACATCTCGCAAGTTATAACATTTTGCAAGTCCCTTAAGCAGCAGTTTTGCGTGATTTAAAAAGTTGGTAAAACCGCTGTTTTTCACTTCACTGAACACCAACGAAGCATGTGGTTTGGTGACCTAGTAACAAACCATTCTAGTCGTTGGCAACATCGCTGCCAAGCAACCAGCTGACAGAGCATGCGAATCAAGACCTGTAAACGCTCTTTAGCGCCACTCGACAAACCACTGTTCGACAGAGGGTGCAGGTAGCGTCAGTCTTGTCAAACCAATTATCCTAAAAGAAACTGATGTTTAGCGCGAACAGGATGGGCCAGACACATTTGCAGCGATATTTGAGCATGGCGAAAGGCGGAACACAGGTCGTACGGGAACTTATTTCTGGTTGTGATGCATCGACCAAGTAAAACGATTGAGTGCAAACCAACGGGCCACGCACCATTCCTAAGACGGCACCATAGTTTTTGACGTTGGATGTGTTTCATAGGAGAAAGGCAGCTTCGCGGTTTTTGTTATTGTACGTTTGGCAGTAACTTTGAACTAAAATCAGTCGAACAACCTCAGAAAAACTCTACATCAAATTTGATTGCACATTATTGCTGCGCAATAATAAATTCCCGAAAACAAGTGGGGAAACGGTTCACGAGGAAAATAACGTGCCGTGCTAATTAAAACAAAGGCATTTTCTGTTGGAAAATTGCACAAAGAAGACAACAAAGCTGAAAATTCTGGCACCACAATAAAATAGTAAGGAAATGCCGCTTCCCCTTCGAAAAAGGGAGGGAGACAACGTTTCACCGTAGTCCTCCCGACTGTTGCTGCATCGACTGCCATCGTCTTGTCTAAACTTCAGGTGGGAGGGCAAAAGATGTGTGTCGAAGGGGTGTTTGGAAAAGTAGTTTTGCTGCAATGCTAAAGCTATACTTGCGAATGACCCTGTAACACGTTTGTGTTATTTCCTGAAGTTACAGAAGAAGAGATCGTGTTTTTCATCTTTTTCTTGTTTGTAAAATACCAGTTCCTACCCTTTCATTGTTTCTCTCGTACTTTGTGTTGTACTACAACACTCCGTGGTGTGAATGCGATGTGTAGCAAATAAAACATCAAGCCACATTTGAACAAGTTCGTTTTTTGAAATAATACAAACTAAATTTCAAAATTAAGCAACTGAAGCTAACCATAACTTACTACAAGAAGCTGGACAAAACATGAAAACTTGTATCACTGAACAACGACGTCGTGGTCAAAGTGCACTTCAAAAATCCTAACGCTGTTTAAAAAGAAATAAAAAGGTTTGATTTATTAGGATGTTTTCGATGGAGCAACGGTAATTGCTGCTGATATCGTATTAAGAAAAGTTGCAGGCACGGCAGGAAAATATTGAAAGACTAGCACTTACGTTAAAGATCTGCAGTCTTCTCCCTGCCTGGCAAGTGCAAATTGATTGTGTCCAAGAATCCAGCACTGTTTCCTGGGCAGAGCCCGAGGTTTTATAAAGCAAACGTTGAGCAATGCGGTGGTGCTATTTTGGGGTGCTCGGGTAGTTTACTTGCAATTTGTTGATAGCAAGCTTGAAAAATTTTGGAGCAAATAGTGGCTCCCGCTAATGCATGGGCAATTATGTATGACATACGTTACGCTCTTTTTTCGAGGTGTAATTGCGGACTGCAATGTTTGATTTTGTTTTAGAATCGTGGAAAAGGTGGAACCGACGTAGTAAACAAATAAGCATTGTACTTAGGTAGAATACTTAAAAGTGACCATACAGATTTGACACAACGTTTTAGGTGATGAGATATTCAACAAGCACCTCATTTTTCATTTAAGTTGTCAAAGCATTATCCCAGACAATGCACATCTGTTGACAATTTGACGCGGATGTTGCGTCGTGCTGATGTTGCGTCACAAAACAAACTCGCTGATGTGCAGTTTCACGACTTGCCTCGCAAGCATTTACGAGCTCCTATGGCGCTTATTGAGAAAGGGTATTCTAACATGTCAGATACTCTATTTGGATTGGCCTAATAAATTGTAGAACGTAGGCAATGCACTCCACTGCCGTGGACTTACACATTTTAGCACAAGTTTTATGTGCTCGATCGTTTTGCTCGGTGCTTTTATATATATTCAATACGTTTGGATTTTGTCCCTGCATTTTGCTTAAAATTTTTTGGGCTGGCGCGTATGTGATTCTTCTCCACCGAGGATGTTGAAAGGCTTCGCTCCAACTGCATTGCACATTTTCATGTTTTGTTTACGAAAAAAGAGAAACCGAGTTTATTTCTTTATGCATTTGTATAAGTACCTTGATAAGTGCGGCAAATCTAAAAGGGGAGCCTAATTCTAAATTGTTGCCGATGGCACTTGAGCTTTTGTAAGAAAATCCTAAATTAAATTTTGCTAAGGCTTCACAGAATACTAAAGCGAACTTCATAGAGACTTTTATATGGAAAAAATAACTCGCTTTTTTGAGGGTTAATTCCTTAAAATGATCCGAAATTGGTTTGAGGTGGAAGAGTCAGTGCAATGGCCAGGTGAGCTCTCATAAATGGCCAAAGCTTCGTGCTTAAGGTCAAAAGTGGCTTTTATGTACAGTATTTTATAAACAAATATTCTCGTTAACACAATTCGACAAAGCCATCGAAACTACCTGTACCTGGTGTATATATACCAGAGACCAACCAGTCGACTGATCTCAAACAACCCACTATTAACTTACCATACTGTTCAGCGAATCAGCGTGAGCTTCAGTTGGTGCGTCCAAGAAATAAACTGCAGGTTAGGAGTCCGATTGGCTGATTACGTAACAATTGTCATTGTTTTGTGCGTCGTTAACTCTCTCCATTTTCTGGGTTTATAACAGGGGGTGCACAACGTGCGTTTGCACGGCCACATGCGGCCTTTGACGCAAATTTATGCGGCCGTGCATATGCACTTTAAAACATAAGTTACGGCGGCCGCACATTTGTAAAAATTATGTCTACTGTATGAGGATACTTAGCAGAAAGACGGCCAAACAGACGTGTGGAAACTGGCTTGGCTCAGTGTGTGGAAGATATAAAAATATCTTCAACTTGCTGGTGGCTGAAATTCATGAAAATAAACGTAATGCGGTCTGTAACAGCGGAAAGGTTGTGTGCCTCTGTAAAGTTTAGGTACATAAAACTGGGTATTTTTAGCTGTCAGGAAGGGAAGCGTTCTTGTGACCAGGGTTGCAGAGTTGGAGTTGCGGAGTTGGAGTCGCAGGGAATCGGATATTTTTGGAGTCGCAGGGGATCGGATATTTTTGGGTGGAGTCCAATTGAATTGTTTTTTACATCGCACTCTTAATTTAGGAAAATCAATTCGTGCCTGTTGAAATGGTGCAATTTTTTTTGAAACTTTTACTGACACAGAGAATTCTTACTGTGCACCACGATTTCCATTGATTGTTAGTTGCTACAGAATTGTCGACAGCCAAACTTCATTCACGTTAAGGAGTCGGAGTCGGAAAATTTGGAAGCCAGGAGTCGGACATTTTACTTCCGACGCCGCAACCCTGCATGTGAGAGTACACATGGAGACATTTTGAGTGTTTAAATTCCGGAACGTGGTACTACATGCAAATTCTGCCAAATTTAACAAAATATTGTTGCAACCTCTCGGTAAGCGTGCGCGTTGAATGTGCGATTAACCACGAACGGGATGTGTACGAAGAATGACACCCATGTACCGGGTTTCTTCAAGGCTTTTTATGAGCTCAATACGGTCCCATAAATTTCCTCTGCGGACCAATAAAATTGGTACTTTCACATTAAATCTGGACAACCATGAAAAGTTTTAGCTGAATTGAATGCTTAAGTCGCTTTGTTGCTTCAATTAACGTCCATAAAACGATTCGCCTCACACCAAAAAATCGCAGTACACACAGTAACCTCGCCCTTTCATCATAGCCATCTGTGAAAATCCCATTCAACACAACATTTAAAATTACACAGCATTCATGAGATAAACAATTAGATTACGTAATAATTGATGCTTTGAATGCCACTGAGTCTGACATTTTTAGCAAGCCATGTTTTTTTCACAGTGCCAAACGTTTTTAGCAACCTGAGCCGTTTCCAGATTTACACTTTTAATTTCTTGTGTGGGCATTTTCAGAAGATAATGTCACAGCAAAAACGTGAAGCTAGCCACCCAAGCATAAAGCAGTGTTTTTGTAGTAAGCCTAAATAAAAATTCCTTGCTGTTAGCCAGCCAGAAAGTGCTAACACCAGCAGCAATGACTGCAAAGGTTCTTTCGATTCTGTTGTCCAGAATGATTAGCATTCAACTATTGGAATCTCAAAACTATCGTGAGTTTCAGCTAACAGTCAGTCAGCAGCAACGAACAATATGACTTTTTAATCATGAATGAAGCTGAAACGTTTTGATGAATGCCTGCTAATGAATGTGTTCACTCTGCGTGCTGGCAGAGGCATAATGTGTTTGCTATGCTCTAAGCATAGCAGTTACCACCGGCCAAGGAAAGAATGGTAATATTTACACGACCGAGCCTGCCAGGCCTTCACGCCCAAACCGCCTGGATAATAATCTCAGCTCTGATCAACACCAAAAAAACAATAGACTGGAAAAAACTCAACGCATTTCACTATTTCAGGCTATCATCAGTATCGCATTTCAGATAAAGTTAATACGGTAGTTGAGCCGCATACATATGATTTACTGGGTTTCGAAAGAAGAGATAGCGAATCGAAAAACAGCTTCGTTGCAAACCTTGGAGGACTGCATTCGCCATACTGATCGGCTTCGCGACCTCCGCCATACAATTTCTGTGGCAGCAACCGAGTTTATTTTGTTCATCTCGGAACATTTGACTTGAGTAATCGCATTGTTTCTGATGTCAAGCAGAGCTTATGTTGAGCTAGTGTGGTTGACGAGACAACCAATATTCCTGCATTGCGCTGTCCATGACACTTGCCACAACCTGGCCAGAGCGAGGATTTTCAACTCTGTGCCGTGTTAAAACCAAGCAACGAAACAGGTTGCTTGATGTAACTCTCAATGCTCTGATAAATGTCTCAATTAACGGTCCAGACAGAACCATCACCAGAAAGTCTTCAATAGAGGGACTTTACGTTTGTGCAGGGGGGTTGACATTCTGCAAATTGACAAAAACTCCACTGATTTATAGTATTTCATATTCCAATTTGGGGTCTTGGAGCTTTGTTTGGGGGGCTAAACCTACCAAACCCCCACGGAGACGAGACTGGGTCCAGAGCAGCTTAATGATGAGGGCGCGCTTAAGGTTGCTCATGAGATTTGTGATTGAAATGGATAAAAACAAAGAATTGACAGAGAGTGACAGAGCGAACACTAAAGACCCTAGAATCTGCAGATGATGAGTAAAATATGATGCTTTTACTGATGAACAACGGCTGTTTAATGAAGTCGAAATTAAAAATGTGTGTTATAATATTTGTAAATACAGTTGTACTACTTGTGTACTGTGACTGCCAATACAGTAATACACAATACGTTTCGGAATTATTTTGAACGTTTTGCAAAAAAATGCGGCCTCATAAAATTTCTTGGTATTCCCGCGGATTTTTCTACTGTGTAGCCATGTATATGTGGCGCGAACAAGCAACAACAGAGCGATCTCCTTCGGTGATCTCTATTGTTGCTTGCTGCCACAGTGCGATGCTTTGCGCACTTGCCCCTCGGGCTTTTCGATCGTCACAATATTGAAAAAGCAAAAAGCCAAACCAAAAGTTTGTGGCCAAACCACTTCTAAAAAGGTTTTCACAATTTGGCCGCAGGAAGACCATGTTCCCAACCCTGGATGGAACCAACCCGGGTGTTCTGGCCGTAAACTTTCTTTATGTAAGGTTTGGGTGACTACACGGGTCTACACACATTTTCAACATAGCAAGTCAATCATTTTTTAGAAAATGGATTGCTTTACTGAAAGCTCACGATATATTAAAAAGAAGGATATCGGTTGTTGCCATGTCAATGATCTTTAATGGACTTTCAGCAACATGGCATGCTGAAAAACCTTTCAAGTCGTGTAATTATGTAACAGAAGATATTTTGAACCAGAGGTTCACAATAAAGTTGTTAACTAAAGCTCAAAAATGTTTGCTCATGAAAAGATATACAATTTGATGAAATCCGAAATCAGTTATTTCGCAAGCCACAATTGTGAATGCAAAATTCAGAAGGTCAACTGACGACAAAACTGTCATTGATTTTTTGTCAGTAAAAAGATCTTGGAATCATTGTTGCTGTCTCGCCCATAATGGCATTTTCAATTTTTTGACACATTTAAATTAGGTATAAACGTTGCTGGTAGGGTCCTTTTTGTTTGGAAAGCGCTCTTCTGTGCAAAGGCGATGAACTTGAAGCAACTTTTTAAAAAACTGACAACAATGTGTTTGCAGGCAAATTTAGGTTTTTGATCTTTCATTTATTGTATGCAAATAATAGTAAACCGATGGCTAACCGACATGAAAGTTTTGGAATTGCAAAAGACGAGGAAGAAAAAACAAGAGCGAAATATTCGGAAGACACAGAAAATGAGGTTGTTGCCTGGATTTCATGCATAACTGGGGAAAGCCCTAACGGGAGTGGATTTGATGTAAGTAACGTGCTCTGGAACTTTTAGACTCTTAACAGCTTTTACATATACTTGAAGTGAAAACACACAAAGAAAAAGTTCAACAGACGAAAAACCACGACCATTAAATATCAAGAATCCGTCTGCAGTTTGATTTTTTAACCCTTCACCGAATGCTGAACCAGACAAACATACAGATTACGTGGGCTGCTAGACTATCCGCATTTGATGTCGGCGTAACGCACACCCGATCACTCCGCTCCGAGATAAACGCAAAACACTTTTCTCTGGGTGCAACGGTGGTATGGGTGGCTCTGATTACTGTAGATCCAACCAGCTGTGACTTGCTGGAAATGCCAGAAACCTACGTCTCGTCACGTTTTAGCTTTAAAAGCGAACGTACAATCATAAATGAATTACGTATCTTTTGAGAAAGTTCTGAAACAAACTGTGGAAGCAGGGGCGGATCCAGGGGGGGGCGATTGGGGAGATCACCCCCCTAAAATTTACGAAAGTAACATTTTTCACCATGATTTTGTACAATTCAGAAAGACAATTGGCTGCCAACGGAGACTTAACTGTCAAATAATACTGAAATAGCCCCCCCTTAACTTACGAGCGGGATCCGCCCTGTGTGGAAGTGTTTATTTACTAGTAAAGTTTAGCTGGAGTTATCGCAAAACATGCAATATCCAGTCGCATGTGTAGAAGACCCAAGATACATTTGTAGCAAGACACGCAGCCTGTCATAACTTCAAATAACAAAAGTTTGCAGCGTCGAAGCACACTTGCAGGCAAACATATTCGAAGACAGAAACAATATTTTCAAACCTTTACGTGCTCGGTGATACCTGCAGTACGTGTGCACAGCAAGACATTTTCAATCACATCACTTTGCCAACTTTCTCACCGAATAATGTCCACATAGCACTGTGAATTGCGAACACTGTAATGTTTGTTGTATCATATAGCAACTGAAGTTCAATTTCACTTCGCTCAACGCATTCGCCAGTCAAACGATAAAATACATGAAGTCGAAACGTTCTGTAATTTTCACATTAAAAACCTTTTACAATATGATGTTGAGATGCTCGCCGTCAATTTGGTTCGATACGGAATGTCACATCAGCGTATAGCAGCTAATATACAAATAAAATGTGGATGTTGCTTTGTTTTTTTTTAGTTTTTTTCCCAGGTATATAGAGATTGCTTTCGAACGCTTTGAAAGGTTTTACAACAAAGGATACAGCGAACAACATGCAAAAATTTCATTCTTCAGCGCTACCGTGATTTTTAAAAATTGTCTAAAAATAAATATATAAATGTGAAGTAACAGTCCATTCAAAAACTCAACTTCTGACAGCATTTTCAATGCTTTTGGTTGAGAACGAGAACGACTTAAGCACTGTTAGACGTACAATTAAGCCATCTTCCGTCAAACCCCTTTAGATTACAGTGCAGTTTGAAATACAGTCTATTTCGTTTCAATTGCTACCGTTTTAATGTCAACGATTTTCCGTTTTCCACAGTTTTACTAGATAGTTTTTTGTCTATGCATGATCATATTTTTATTTTGTTTTCGAAATATTCAGCCAAATTCAGTCGTGCATGTTGTCAAACACGTTGGTTTAGTTAGCACCACAGTTACAACACATCCTCTGTTTCATTTCTGCAACACAGCTACCTACACTTGTCCCTCGACATTTGTTTGCAGGCTTTCCACGACTGGCTCAAGGATGGCCATGTTCTATGTAAATTGATGAACATCATACAACCTGGATCTTGCACTAAAGTTAATAACACGGCGTCGTGCACGAACCCGGTAAAACCACATTTTTCTCACATTTGCAAAGCTTCGAAATCGGTTGAAGTTCACATTAATTTATTGCTAGATATTTATCTGCAATGACAATCTGTTGTTTCTTTCAAATGTACGTAAAAAGCAACAGACAGACGTGGTTTGGACAAATTTTTTCTTGTAGCTTCAATAGCTCATGTTTGATAACAAAAGATTTTTAAGGGATGGATAACGCTTTGCGCTCTTCTCTCTGTAAGTAAATGTACTCACAGATCTTCAGGAATCTTCAGGAAAAAGATTAGATGGGTTTATTTATTCGGGTGAGAGCACCCGTTTCTATACCGCTTATTTGCAATTTTGCTACATTTTTATCACTCTAATATGTCTAATGGTTATAAAGCTTGTAGGAAGTCTGACCGTTCATATCTCAACGTGGTAGTGATGTGAACAGCGATTGCCGAAACATTTGGATTATAACTCTTCGTTCTTTGCATTACCTGTTACTTTCTTCTTGGCATTTGTTTTTTCTTCGTCTAACAAAGGTTATGCTGTTTTAAGGGAATGCGCAAAAATAAAGAAATGAATAACATTGGAATTTTCCTGAGTGCTATCGGAAAGTACGGAGTGCCAGCGGAGGATCAGTTTCAGGTAATTTGGTGAACGACTAATTCGGAAAAATACGAAAGTATCTCTAGAATGTAACAAATTTATTTTTGCTATTTCGATTAATTCCTTTCCGAGTCTATATCCAAGATGCTTAGGACGTGTTTATTTTACGACTTAGCAACAAGAAAATCTTGCAATTGATCCACCATGCACAACCGTACGAAGGGACATGCTCTGGAGGATGAAAGCAGCTTGGCTCGATAAATATGTCGTTGCCTTTGTTTGTGATGCTGACTGTGACTAAAAGATTTTTCGCGGTAATTGGATTGGCATCGTTTGAAATTTTACGGAATTTTGATAAATTTTTGCCTGGAAAAAGAAGTGAAGAGCAAGAGATGGTTATTGGCCTTGTGCGAATAGGACGTTAAGAAAATCCGTCAGCATTTAATCCTTTCGAGCCCAACGTTATTGTTTTTGACTTTATACGTTTCATTCCGCATGCAATTGGCCTTAACTGTTCGATTTGCCTTTGCCATTGAGAGACATTTCCACCTGAAAATTGACAAACGTTGTCCTCCTTGGCTTGATTTTGACGCGTTCAGCAGCGCTAAGGCTTCGATCATCTCCCTGACCTCTTTGTCATACGCCTATGAAGGGACGTGAATGGTTTTAACGGGCAAGAAACGGATTTTTAGCTGTAATGACGTTCGAAAAACTTGTTTGCTTAATGGGAAAATGCAATTACCTGAATACCTGGGACTTAGAAATGTTGCTTCCATTGCCAAGGACTATTGCCGACCACAGCTGCACACATCTCGCATGAACTCCCCGAGCCAAGCAAGCTCACTCTGACAAGATTCAAAGATTTTTAGTACATGGGCGCGACGTGCGGTTGAAAGTGTACACAAAACCACACAATTTTAATGAACTTAGTAAAACTTTTGCATGATTTTTCCAAGACGCATTCAGTCAAATTTCTCTATGTGTCTTCTTAAGTCGCATGTGTTTTATTTTTTGTGCAAAGACTGTAGATTTATACGAGGCACAAAACCTGCCAGCAGTACAAAATACCATGTATCAGCTTAGCTCGGTAGCGATGAGGAAGGGCTACGACGGTCCAGCAATCGGGGTGAAACTCGCAGATCAGAACGTTCGAGAACTTGATGAACAAAAGCTCCGTGAGGGACGCAATGTGATTGGCTTGCAGGTAAGAATGTACCATTTTAGGTGAGTTTATAGTAGTCGTCTTTTGCTTTGCCGTCTCACGTAACGCCGACAAGTAAGGATTTTACTGAGCGTTACGACGAACACGGTGACAATTAGAAGCGTCAAGTACCAAGATTGGTATGAAAAGAGGAAAGATTTTGCTCCCACACAAAGATCGAATACCTATTGCCTAAAGGTAAACCCGACTGCAAGGCAACCGGCTGTCATGTGCGCTGCATTGCAACAAAAAGCGTTAGAATTTATTTTGATTTTTGACTGGTGCAAGGAAGTGAAGAGCTAACTTTTTAGACCAAAACATCAGTCACGAGTGTCATCTTTACAAAGATTTTAAACTAAAATTATGTTAAGCCATGTTTTAGGCGAGTCTGAAACAGTGTAGAGCAACATCCAAGGCAAAAAGTAATGATGAAGTTTATTATGAACGTCAGGGAAATGTTTCAACGAGTGATGAACTTACGTCTATGGGTTACCAATTTCGCATGTTTATAAACGTCCTACACTGTCTTCTGGAAAGAAATGAAATGCAATACTAAAGTTCTTTGTGTATAGTTTTTCCAAGTCTGCACTTCATTAAAAAAATACTAAAGGTTAATAATCATTTTTTGTCAAGAATCAAACGTTGGGTATGGGTAAAAGCCCTTACGGCAACCAAATCACACTTGTCTACTTGCACTGTACGTTTGCAAAGCTGCAACAAACAACTTTCCATTGAATTAATGACTGCGACGAGTACAATGCAAACAGCGGATTATTTTGATAGTTTGATACATCAGATTGGAATCTCAGACCCGGCGTATTTTTTCTCAGTTTACTAGAAAAAACTGAATGCACAATACTAATGCTGAATTTGTCTGCATATATATTTTTCTTTTTGCTCAAGAAATAAATACGTTCCATAATATGCGACTTCCTCTGTACCATTGTTTGATTTATATTCAAATTTCAGAAAAAAATTGGTGTAAAGTGTGTCTTTTACAATTTTGAAAAGATTATGCCGTAACTGGGTATCTCGAGCATTTAGTTTTGTGATGTTTGAGTTGGTCCGAGAGTCTATTACTGACTTAACAAACGATTATTTTGCTGAAGAATTAGAGTAAAAACGAAGATAGCAGCGACTGTGCTGCAGCGTTGTAAAACAACGAAACGAAAACGTAACAAGGATCCAGAAAGACTTTTCTAATTTTAACACGATTTTAAAAAAAGGTTTCAATGGTTGGACAATGTTTATATTTGACTTGTCGGAATATAAATCTTGGCATAAGTCACTGATCTAACGAAGATTTGCTCAAAGCCCCGACTGTCAGGAAAAATTCGCGGTTGATTGAAATCTGACTAGGTCTTACAAACAGGTTTTCAGGCTTCGTCCTGGTCGACTGTAAATTAGGCCAGGCGCCTCCAAATTTTTTTGTCAGAAAACCACATAAGCTATTAGACAACAGTTCGAGGGCCGGAAATCTTCCGTAATGGGATTGTTTCGGGATATGTTACATTCTGCCAAATTACAAATATTTACTTAAATATATTATTTTTTCAAAATACCCTTGCGGCCAGATGAAAAGGTTTCACGGGCCGGATTTGGCCCGCGGGCCGTAGATTAGAGACCCTGAATGAACGACTATACGCGCAGTAACTTTCTTGTGGTCCCTTTCACTTAGATGCATATTTGGCCGAAGTAGCAAAGCACGTGGATTGTGTAAATCCACAAAAGAAATACGCATTGTCATTTTCTATTTATACGGTTCTGTATTACATGCAGATTTGAAATAAATGATATATTTAGAATTTCATTTTTCACCGATTTCTACCCCAGAAAAAAACACATCTTAAGATGTATGTTGTGCACGGCAGTTCATCTTCGCAGGAACAAACGCTTTATTTTAGATTTAATTACATAAACTCGCAAAAAATTCTTTATTTTACTTCTTAAACCCTGAACGCGTGTGGTCCAGTCGACAGTTTTTCCTTTTTTCCAGATGGGAACAAACCAAGTGGCCTCTCAAAAAGGAATGACGCCATACGGGCTGGGACGTCAGCTCACCCCCCAGACGGATTAACTTTGACACGTGACCGACTGAAATACGCAGTCGGCCAATGAAATGAGGAAAAAGATCAAAAATCGAAGACTGTTGAGGACACTTTACTGTGCAAAAAGCTGCTGGTTGTAAAAAAGACACTCAAATGATTTCTCGCTTTCCTTGCTGTACGCGCAAAACCGCACTTTTCATGACATAAACGCCCTGCAAGGAAATATAGCTCGTGTGGTGCGAACGATTGTCTGCGAGTGCTTATCGACGGGTTGTGGTGTTATTGAGAGACTTGGATTTAACGGTAACTTGAAGCTTCGACCACCAAGTGCTTGTGAAACGTTAACGAGTTCGTGCTACTCACACTAATGAAATCTTGCCTGTTTCAGCTGCTCCATCTGGAAGCGCCTAGAAGAAATTTCAGAATGAAAAGTAATCTGCTGTACACTGCTGTCATATGTTCATTGCAAAAACTATCCAGTGCAATGCGAGCATTGCTTAGTGCCCGATATGATTTCATGACTGAGTTGGTGGAAATTTATTTTTTTGAAATGCAGTTGCCACAAACCGGAAGCTAAAAAAGTTTTGAATAGGTGCGTTTCAATCAACAGTGACAACTTATTACGCCACTTCCGGTGTTCTCCGCGTCGTTGTGGCAAAGTTTGCACCAAAACATTTTTTGACCAAAACACTGCATTTAAGTCTGGGTTCCCATGTTTTTAGTTCCGTACCAGGTCCGAAAAACGTATGGCCTTATAACTTTTTCCTATCAGCACAAGAATCACAATTTTATGTGGACCTTCTGCGGTGTGTTCGATGACATGCCTGCAAGCGGTCGTGACAAATTCGGGATGATAAGATCAATAGGAATTTCGCTGAAACAAAAAGACGCGAAGCTGCTATACCTACCCAGGAACGTGTTAGAGTAAAACCAAATGCAACGGGGAAGTCTTAAGTAAAAAGGTTGGAAGCAGAGTTGGCAAAAATTGATCAGCCAATGCAGTACTCTGATATTCTACAAAAAAGTCTGTGGCAGTCAGGTAAGTGGAAACTGGTTGTATTCAAATGGCAACCAATCGTTACGTTAGGACAAACTTTTGTTAGGAAATTGCCAAACACTGTTTGCTAGACAGAGGTGTGACTTTGTGACGAAACGTGGAAAGAAAAAACCTTAGGCAGTTAGACTGTCCATGTACTTTCTTTTAAACCAAATTACGTCCCTTGTGCTGTCTGTTGGGAGAAAATCAAAGGAAGGAAGATATCTCCTTTTTCTCGGATGCGATAAAAAGTTCAACCTTTCAAAAGTTGGCCTCTTTCAGGTAAATTTGATTTTGGTATCGTTTCAGCACAATTGCATTTTAAGCATTACAAACTTAAAGTCTTGGGCGCAAAACGTCATGAGGCATTTTGTGACTGGGACACTTATGGCTCTTGAAATCTTTGTTCATTATTATTGGAACCGTTTTCATAGACTCGTTGAAGTAAATGGTGGACAGCAATTGTGACAGGATAAATCGGCCACTCGTTTAACATAAAAACTTTACTGCGAAATTCCTTTTCTGCTCAATTAATTTCCGACAGATTTCTTTAAAATTATAACGCAATTATCATTTTCCTAATAGCGCCTTGTTTGCGAAAATGTTCATAAAAGTGTTTCATCTGTGAATCAGTATACTTCGGTAGTACTATCGCTGTTATTCAATCCAGGCTATATCTCTACGAAGACCAGAATATGGTTGAAGTTTTTGCAACCTGCTTCACGCTCAGCTGTGTTTCAGTAAAGCATACCCTTCAACGAGCTGGCTACTGGAGTGAAGTGTCGAAGGAAATAAGCCAGAAATAGACAAACAAAAATTAAGAAAGACCCCAATATTGTTGGCCTGCAGGTAAGCTTATTGAAGGTTTTGATCGCTGACGCTGATTTGGCAGAGGCAGAAGATAATTGCGGAAAATAACTAGCGATTGTTGACTTACTATAACTCAGTCGTCTTATGCAGCCTAAATTACAGCCTATGATGCCATTTAAGTAGTTCAAACTAAATTTCAGTGCTGACGAAGCTAATGAATGGGATATAACGTTCCAAATGAAAGTTTCTGTGTAGGGTGTTACAAAACTGTATGAGCTCAACTGGGTCAGGACCAGGGTTTTTGTTCAGTCACTTCTCCCTTGCAGCTCATAAGCCTATTCTCAGATGTTTTTATTTAAGTAGCAGGTCAATTTTAACAAATGATGGTTTGAGCCGGAGAGTGTAGAATCGAATGGGATGGAACTGACAAGTGTTTTAAGTAAACTGTAAAGTCGAGAATGCTCCTGTTGCTTCTTCATGGTGTAGCGGACCTCGTATCGGAATTCTAGCCACTACAATGGCTCTGATTGAGACTTGGGCCGTTTTCAAACGTGCACCGGCTGCTGGTGAAGAGTTTAAGTGCGTGTATTTTTGTGTTGCATTTGTTGGCCTTCTGAGCATAGGCGTAGCCAGGGGGAGGCCAAATGGAACATGCCCCCCAAAATTTTTAGAAAACATAGTCATTTTATGCTTTTGAGAGGCTTTTTTCCAAACAAAATAGTGGTATTCACCAAAAATCAAACATTTTGGCCTCCTCCCAAATTTTTTGCCACCCCCCAAATTTCTGGGCTGGCTACGCCACTGCTTCCGGGTGGATCGAAGGAAAGCAGGCTTTCGGATTCATGAATCTTATTGCGCTGGTTGAAGTTCTTTTCCTGCAAAAAATAAGTCGGCGCCACGCTG
>JGI24022J15233_10000242_pt1 | contig 29296 bp, 14 predicted proteins | sample Ectturendosymbi2_FD_15233 | JGI IMG/M metagenome (IMG submission 15233)
CATCCAAGCAGACGACTGTTGCTCTGTAGCAATTCATATTTTTGTGCCAAGAGGAGGTCAATTCTCCCACTTCTGCAAAAGCCAGCCGCTTGAAAAGCCATGCGCGCTGTGGTGTACAAAGCTTCACAAGTTGTGCAGAAGCATTTCATGATGGTGAAGAAACTCCATGGCGCCGGCCTGTTGCATGTGATGTAGAACAACCTTCTTGGCCTTCTAGAACAACCTTCTAGAACAAGTAGAACAACCTTGTAGAACAACCTTCTGAGGTTGTGCTGCTCACGATGAGAACGATTATGTTCATGTGGCGTGTTCAAACAGCAGATGTTCGTAACCAGCATCTGTCGCAACTCACAAGGCTGAATGTTTGCGTTCGGTGGCGACAGACGCAGAACAGGTTAGTCGATTCAGCGTGCGGTGTTAACTACAGAGGTTGTCTTAGCTTAAAATCTGGGCAGATCACGCCTCTGTGAAAGATTGTCTTACGACGACCTCGGCACACTGCATAAACTCAAGACCGAAGTACGCGTTCTGGATGAGACATGAAAACAGCATGCCTGTACCGACGTACGTAGGCATGTAGTGGGTTTAGCTCTAGAGATGCATCAAACATGAACTTTAGGTACAGATTGAAACACGCATGCTGCAATGTATGCTACTGTTAAATTTACTCGGTCCCCATGTAGGTGTGCAGGTCTCATACTGGTCGTTTTTGTTGGCATGCAACACGAAAACTAGAGTTCGTATGGTCCTGGTGGCCGATGAGATGGTTGCATGAGCTGTGACCTGAATTTAGATCACTAATTGTTCTTCCATAAGCAAACCGGAAATCGCTCGTACAGGATGTCATTGTCATTCACACGTGTAGATTTTCAGCGCGAGTGAGATCATTTGAATTGACGGACGTTGGCCGTGCGCAGTCCAAAATCGCTGTTTTCATCGACAGCATATGCTGAACGCAATAATATCCTGTCTGATCAACTTCATCGTATTATGTACCTCTGATCTTTGCGTTATGTAGCTGAAAGCAGCGTGTTATACACGGTGTGGCTTATCGCTAACTCCCACGAACATGCAATATTAAGGCGGAAAGGAGGTACCAGTTGGGTTACGCACCACAACTCAGGCACACAACATAAACTGATTCGCTCTGTGGCTTGTGTGCAAGAATCCTAAGAAGCGTTGTGCAGGTCATCTGTCTAGTAGAGCTGAGTTAGCTACAGTCAATCGCAATGAGACCGTGAGAGTTGAAATTACATCTTTCCACGTTTACAGTATCATGATAGAGTCACAGAACGTGTTTTTCGCGGAAAGCTCAAGAGGAGTCTAAGAAAACGTCGCTTGTGCCTATAAAGTTTATTTGCCCTTGATAAAAATTTGTTTTCGCTACTGGCGGTAGATTTCATTTATAACGTGCCCTCTTCGTAACATGTTTATCCTCTTCAATTACAAAAACCTGGAGACTGACTCAACCTTGTTGGTTGGTGCTGAAGAAAACAGACGGTTGTGGTTAGCGAGGTACCTACGATTCTTGCTACACTGTGCTTTGCCACATTTCCTGCTGCAGCTCTAAGGATTGTGGTTGATGGATGAGGAAGCGACAGCAGCTGAATGTAGAAACAGATTGAGAAGCGATGCGAACGCAGCACATTTTACCATCTTGAAATATTTCCTGCTCGTAGAATGCTTTCCTGATGTATTTTTAAAGGTTGTTATTAGGAGACAAGCTCCATTGCACGATTTTTGTTGAAGCTGGGGAGGGAAGAGCGACATTATTTTTGCACGGAGCTGATTAAAAAAAAGCAATATTGTTCTATACAGACACGTTTTCTCTTTTATTGATGGTAATATTTGTTATAATTCACACCGAAAGACATGCGTGACGCCCATTGACAAACAGCTGCTTGATTCATGCGACAAGTGTACTCGCTGAACAGTATGGATAGTTTTTCGGTGTGCACTGGAGCTTTATTATCTGTAGCTCATCACAACTAATTTTCATTTTCACGCGTGAAAAATATGTCGTGCTAATAGGTGTACACTGTACAGGTAGGTTATTCATGGGGTGAGAACCGTTTTTTGTAACAGGTTATCTCAGTTATTTGCGACCACATTTTTAGTGTCGTCTGAAAAAATATTGAAATGCAGGAATTTCATATGTAAATTAAGTGAAGATAAAAAAGGTCGTTCACATTTTGCTGACCACAGTGTTAACAAAACATCAGCATCCTACCTCATCATTGTCCAATTGTCATTGGTGAGTCTTTTCATTCACTGTGGCAGCTCAAATTAAGAACCAGTTGGTCGTCAAGAGGCTGTGCACCGTTTCATTGGTAGTTCTAAGTGCACCAAAGTGTGCACCGAAAGTTTCAGCTGCGCACTGCACGTTTACTGGATTTCTTGTTTTCTTTCCATCAAGGCTCGCTGGTGCTGTTTCATTTCCTTGAACATTAACACCGCCTAAAGAAGATGATAAGTTTCAAACCATGATAAGTTTCAAAAATAATGTGGAAGAATCGCTAAGGGTGAGTGACATTTCTATAGCCTCGTCTGAGTCGCAGAGCAAGTGACACCGTTACTTCTTACTTAAATCACTCTTGTGTTGGAGTGTTGAGAGCCTGCACATCACTGTTCAGGTTAGTTAGCGTTAGGTAGTGATGGAAGGTTTAGGGCTACAGCCACCTGGACAACTGCCACCCAGACAACTGGTACTGGACAACTGCCACCCAGACAACTGGTACTGGACAACAGCCACCTGGACATCTGTCACCTAGGACAACTGCCATCCAGAACAATTGCAACCCAGGACAACTGTTACCTACGACAATTGCCACCTCGTTCAATCGCCACCCTGGATAACTGTCACTCGGACAGCTGCCACCTCGGACAACTATCATCTATGACATATTGCATTCTTTACGCTAATTGCTGCCAACAAAGCCATTTGAACTTTGCAAGGTGCTGCTTGCAAGTCAAAAGTTTGAAATGACAAATGTGTACAACAAATAAAAACCACTTCAACTTTAACACTTTTGGGTGGAATATGTCGTATCGATGTCCCTACATCTTCATAAACATTGTTAAATCAGTGCAAACCTTATTTTTTATGTCTTTCCAGTTTTTTCACAGCACGATTCTCTCATACGCATTAAATTGCATCGTATTTATTCCACGTACTCGTCAAACCCATTTACTTGCGGTAAATTTATTCAACGCAGTCATCAAACCCGTGCATTTTACTGTAAGTTCTACGCATTCCTTTACCTTAACGTTTGATTTATGAATTGCATACGGCAGCAATAGCAATGCTGCGATTCACTTTTGCTGCGCTGTGTTGAAGCAATAACACCGTAGCGCAGTAATTCCCAACCGCCGCGCAGCCGAGAAATTCTGCACGTGGCGCAAGTGCAAACTGACATTGACAGCTCGTATGTGATGTGCAAAAAAGCATTATCCTAGGACCAGGTGATAGTTGTTCAGGTGGCAATTTTTCTAGGTGAGTGTTGTCTTAGTTACGGCCAAAATTCGACATTTTTGGCAAAATCTAAGTATTTGGAATTTTGCCAAAAATATCGCTTTTTCGCTCTAACTTTCCAACCAATAACGCTGAATGGCCAATCAAGGGCTTTAAAGTTGCGAATTTTCGCCTAGTTTAGTTTGAAAGAATAAACCAGTGAATTACCACTTGAAATTTTTTCTCAGGCTCTGATTACATCATCCAAAAATCCCCTAACCTACCCCACTGGTGACGTCGCACAAAAAAGTTCAAACCCAAACGTGCCCAGTTATTTTTAAATAGAACCTATAGGAGGCTTTCTGCTTCTGCAGAGGGTTTGAACAGCTCTCCAGCTCTATCTGTCGGCAAGTTATAACTGGACAAAACCACAGTCAGCATGGCGGTTTTGCGGTTCTTAAAAGGGGTTACCACATTTCAAAACCAAAGTGAGGTTACCACGCTGGTTTAAAATTCTTAAAAAAACTGATTCGTTGCAGTAGCATGCAGGGTTGCGCAGTCGAGTCGTTAGGAGTCGGAGGTTTTTGCATGGAGTCGGATTTCTGACAGCACTGGGAGTCGGAGTCGGATTTTTTGTCCGACTCCAACTCAGGATGTCCAGTTGGATCATTTTTTACATCACACTCCTAAAATGGGAATTCTTGTTGAAATGGTACAATTTCTTTTTAAACTTTTGTTGAAACAGAGGTTTCTTGCTGTGCACCACGATTTCCACCACGATTTCCATCCAGCCGAATTTCATTCTCTTCATGTTTAAGGAGTTGGCGTCGGGAGTCGGAGTCGGAAGTTTTGGAAAGGTTGGAGACGGAGTCGGATATTTTACCTCCAACTTCGCAACCCTGGTAGCATGGGCTTTGTTGAAATGTTATTTGAGTACCGGCATACGTTTTAGACCAAAACTCACTGTGTTCGCAAACCTGAATTCCAAGTTTAAGCAAAGAAAGGCGTTTGGTTTTGAATTTCACATCGTTTGTTCATTTGTAAATTTTTTTCATCTTAAGTAATCTTTGTGCATTGGTGATGACGTCATCATTTATGTTGCAGAGCACTGAGTAGATTGAAAAAATTTTCTGATGCTTTGATGGTTTTGAAATTTCAAACAGCAAATATCTTGACATGAAAAACTTGTTATAAGACTTGAATGCATTTGCGATTAGTTTAAACAGCAAAATTGTCCATAGAATTTAAGCTGATCAAATCCAAAGTGGTTATGACTCCCAATCTTTGAAAATGAGCGTTAGGCTACACTGCCAACAGCGCAACAGTTCGTCAGCATCAGCTTACCAATTTCGTTATGTCATCTTTTGTCTTAATCAGAAAGAAGCAATTTTGAGCATTATTTCAGCAATTTTCGTCATCATCTAACTTTTTCATCTGTTCATTGCGAACATCTAATCTTTTTGCTAGCCTATCATCTTTACCCCCTAATGTGAAAGGCGTCTGTGTCACGAGAGTTTTCAGTAATGGCTGGTGCGTTGTTTCGATATTTGTTTTTTTCGCACTGCCTGCTGGACAAGTCCACTATAGTCTCCCTCGCGCTTTTCAGTAATTTTGAGCTCTTGTGCACGTCATCCACCCTTGTGACACGGACCATGCATCATTAGCTAATATACGCATGAATGAATGCAAATAAAAACGTTGAAGCTGCGAAAAGCGGAAATACTGCAATTAACCTTTTTGACAGAGGTTTTCACAGTTTCTGTAGCATGTTGGAGTTGCTGGATATATTTTCCAGAAAAGTCGACAGACAATTGCGAACTGTTTTTAGCAAAGCGCCGATTGATTGAACATAAAATTTGGTTGCTTTGAGCGAGTGGTTCACGAGAAACATTCAAGTCACCTTGTTGCGATGTCTTTTGATAGAGATAGCACTTCCCACCTTGTTTCCTTTAAGTTTTTTTTCAATTTCTGTTTCACGTGGATTAAAATATTACTTAGGTTAGTTGATTTTACAAATGATCAACTAGAAATAATAGTGGTAGGTATCAAATACTTCACAAAATTATAATTCTCTTTTGCTGCTTAATATTCAAAGAAAACATCTTTCAAAAGTTTGTTCTGAGCAAGCAAAAATGATTCATTGGATGACACTGGTGATGACGTTGTAAAAGGATAAGATGCAGACATCATAAGCACTTGATCCATTATACTTATCGATGAATTTCAGCATTTCCTTCGGTCCTTTGGTACACGAAAAGCGGAAGTGCTAAATAGCCTTGTAATGAAAATCACGACCAAAGAAAACGACATATTGCATACGTTTCGATAACTCCTGTTATCATCATCAGTGCATTGCAAATTTGGGTTCTATTTCCACAGTTGCACCACCATATTGTTTTATGAAACGGTTGACCACTTGCTGCACAACTGCTTGCGGTATCGCAACACAAACCGGAAACTTTCAGGAAAGTGAAATCATGCGCTTAGGTCTGAGAACGAGTGAACAATTTTTTCTGTGAGCAGCGATGAGCAAGGTTGTGTTTATAATATCAATTAGCGTAAACAGTAAATGGATGCTCAGGGTTGGACTACTGCTTTAAAAAATACAACTTTTTCTTGCTGTTCCGACAAATTCGTGATTGCAAGCAGATGTAGGGCGTTCATAACTTCTGCTGGGTACATAAGAGCATAAAAAGCTTGAGTGGTTGTAACTTCTGAAAGCAAGGATTTTCTCTTGGAACATTCGGCTGGTTTTGGGGAAGTAATTTATCCTTATACAATGTAGCATGCTTCTAAATCGCTTAATTCACGATATGTTCCCTGTGACTGCTAAAGGATACATTTGCCATTGCATTTTTTTCTTCACCAATTAAAATGACAGCTTTTTTGGGTAAAATTAGCACCTTTCGCAGAAATTACAATAAAATGCGATTTGTGCAATGTTTCATTTTAAAATGCTGTTTCATGCCAAATTTTGATAAAGGTTCATCAGAGTAATTAGTAGTGTTTAAAGTAACCGCATTTTTAAGACATATCCTCAACAGTCATATCGCACATCGCTGGAGTATTAAGATCAATTAGTTCGAAAGCGTTCTTAAATGGATTTAATACCCTATGTAGTGATTAAATCGCTTGATTAAATTTCTTGTGTTGCATGACTTTTCAAAAATCTGATACACTTTTGTGCAGCTAGTATCATAAGTGGGGTAATCTGGATGTGTTGCGGGAATGTTTAGTCTAACAAAACATAGCAAGACAGTGCTTCTTTTCCAACAGTTTTGAAGGTTAAAGCCCCTGTTATCCTGGAAGGCTTTGTCTATCCTCTAACTTTTCTTATCTTCTTGCTCAGCGTTCATTACAGTTATCTGCGGCGATTGTTGTTTCTGTGTATCGTATTGCTAAGAGCTTCTTCTTGTTGGGTGCGTTGCCACAGCACCAATACGCTAAGATGTAAGGAGAAAATCAAACAACACAGTCTTTACCACTTTACGGCATGTAGATCTAATAAATTTAAGAAAAAAAATAGGAATACGCGCAAACTATGAATATATAACGAAACAAAAGCGTAACATTACAACAAATCACAATTCTGAAGTTTTGTTCTCAATAGGCCTACCATAGCGAAGTACACCGTACCGTAGCAAAACCGCATGCTCTTGTCAGACAGACAAATCAGTGCTGTTCCACGGTGTGCCATTGATAAGTGCAGGGTGTACAAAACTTGCCGACAGGCTGTTATACGCTACTGTTTACATGGTAAAATTAATTTTCTCCTACATGAATGCGTATTGATTATATTCAAACAGAGACAACTTTTAGTTCCGCCCAACTCTCGCTATGATTTGTTTTGAAGTTGCATCAGGACTGGTACAAAATCTTTCATGTTTTTTTCTACTGCACGTCATACCTTTGCATCAAAATGTAGTCCTATTGTTATGATTTAAAATCCAAGCGTGCATTCTTTGATTTTGTGACCGTGAGCGCAATCTAGCCATGATCTGGCAACGTTTTAACCAGTTACCATACAGTACTCTCTTGGTCCGCTATTTCTACGATGGTATATCGATTTGCTCTTGTCTGAGATTTAACGGTAGACGAAACTAAGAAGAGAGGAGCATAACTTTAAATAAATGTTTTGAAACGTATGGTTCTCTCTGCACGGGGGTCACCATTATAGTGCTCACGGACACTTAGCTGACCCGCAAGGACCAGGTGGGATGTTCACGGGCCTGACATAAAAATAGCATTGACATCATCAGAGTCTTTACACATATGAATACCATTATTTATTTTTATTAATAACATAATTAAAGGTAAACTGAACAAATTTTTTACAGAAGTATGCATCAAACTGACAGTCCTTCGCGTTAATGCGTACTTAAGAAGTAGTTCTCAGTTTCGAAAAGGTTGATGATTCCTGCTCTAAGACAACACGGAATGAAAACAAATATTTACGATATTTGTATAGCGAAAACAACATTAAAACCTGTGCCATGGTTGCTAGCAAGCCTGTTTCAATATGTAGAGACTTTTGCACTGGTCAATACTAAACAATGGCTTTGTTGATTTGCCAAACACTGCTTGCCAATGTCTCAAGCAATATTTGTGTCGTTTAGTTGGGGTAATCGCTCATAGTTTTTTCATTGCAGAGCTAGTCTCGATGCAAAAGGTAATCTTATCCCCGTCTGAACGTGTGAGATATTAAGTCTCATACCTTGTCTCTTGACAGCGTGAGAAGCTAGGATGTTGGAATCAAATCTTTCAATCTTAAAATATCAGACCATCTTCTACGTAATCTTCTGTCGATGGCAAAAGTGTTCCGAGTAATCTGCAACGCATGCGTGGAAAGTTGAAACCTGCGGAAACAGAACTTTTGGATCGCAGCTAGTAACGGCGCTGATGAAAAACACAGCAGTATCGCAAAGAACTGTATTTTGCGCAGGCAAACTTTATCATAGTCGTAGTGGGGTTACTTCAAGCAACACGAACTTTATATTGGAGCTCTTTCGAGCACCCCGCAAAGTGTTCGTGTATGTGCTGAAATTGGGAACAGGCGTACAAATAATATTTTGTCATGTTTCGAGTTCAAAAAGTTGCGAAATTGTACTGAAGCATAAACTTCACAATTGACATGATCACCCACGAAGGGCAAACGTCTGGATTCTTTCTGGTGGAGTTGTTAGATAAATAGGGTGTGCTGTGCAATAGAACACTAGCAGTAGGCTTCTGTTCAACTACAACAAAGCCGACACAAAATACCCCGGAGCAACGTTGTACAGGACGCTCACGTATCGCCGACACTTCGAGTCCCTTGGCAAAAAACTGACATCACATGTCGCACTCAAGAGGCGGTGTGCTGGCTTTGGCTGGGGTTTCGGGGCAACAACGTTGCGAACAGCCACCTTATCACTGGTCCATTCAACAGTAGAGTACTGCACTCCTGCCTAGTGCCTCAGTGCTCACACCCGCCTTATTGACTCTGTCATCAAGTAATCAACAACGCCTTGCGAACTGTGAGTAGATACCAGTGTCCTACATCAACGGATAATTTTCTTATCCTCGTGGGCATACAACCTGCTGAGCTTCGTCTCAAAGGAGCCACACTGTTTCCAGCACGCCGTGCTATGGATTCCGGACATCTGCTCCACTCAACTCTCACCCGTTCACCGGGTGGGAACGCATGGCGTCTCAAATCGAGACACCCATTTATACCCGCCGCACAACAGCTCTTATCAGTTCTTCTGCCGACAATAACAAAGTGCGGTGCTTAGGGCGAGCCACCAATCAAATGCGGAGTGGCTGGAGAACACTACGAGACTCCTTAGCCGTCATCCCCGACATCGGCACCCACCCTTATTGCACGACCCTGTCAAGAACAGCGTGGGTCCGGTTTAACCGTCTCCAAACTGGTGTCGGGTGTTTCCGTTCCTGCTTACGCAAATTGGGTATGGCCTTATGAGTGTAGTGCAGAAGAACAGACCGTCGACCACGTTGTCCTCCAATGTCCAATCCATCGACCTTCCGCTGGACTGCACTGCCTGACGGTTCTGGATGAGGAGACAATCAAATGTCTGCTTAACACCTGCCCCGAGACCTATAGTGCGGCCAAGCAGTGGATTGAAAGAACTGGCTCGTACGGTGAACAAGCAATACATCGGCGTTTTTTGCAATGGCTGTAGGCAGTGGCGTTACTATACGCTTGAGCCAGGGGAAAAAGCTCAGCGTAGGTGGGGCACTAGCCAACACTTAGAAAAAAGTTAGAAAATGATAGTGAATCCTGGTGTCGTGGATGTGCATACTAGCTAAAAACACGAAACACCCAGAAAAACGCGAAAAACAACAACCTACTGAAAACCAAAAAAATATACTAATTTTCAAAATGTCAGCTAATGGGGGCCCAGTTTTTACATTTAGCTTGCCAGGTGGGCGGCCCGCCCCTGCCCTCGGCACTTACGCCATTGGCTATAGGTCATGCTGACTGTAGGTCATTCTTTAGCGTTTTTTCAGTGGAAATTTGAATATCAAGTAAGAAACTGCCGTTTGAAAGGATTGAAGCCAGGGACACGACTTAGCGTGAGAGATATGCAAGCCCTTGGTATGTGATCATAAGAAAAGAATGATAAAGAAAGAAAAAGAATTTGAACAGAACAAAAATTCAATGAGGATTTTTCTGTGATAACTTTCGCAAACACTGCAGAATTCTGTGTACAGAATCTGATGCTACGGCCGTCCTAAAGTACGAAAAACGTATTATTTTGCTTGCTTCAAAGCACGAAAAAAACCTTTCTGATCGACTGTAATCTATTTGATATGTTGGTGACAACAAAGTTTTCATTAGCTGATGCAGATAATTATTTTTTTCCCTCTGTCTCATGGATACACATGCTTTTGTGCTTTTGAGTGCTACCTGCGTGTGGTAACGATGTCAAAAGTTCTTCACGAAAAGGCTTCGAGTATACCATATCGTACTGGAGTGTTTTATAGAAAATGCAGAGTTTTTGAACTTTAAAAAATTATGTTATTTAATTTACCCGCAATTTTATCCGCCCAATTTCGTAGTGTTTGGTTTCATTCGTTAAACATGTAATATTGAATTATATTTGAAATATTCAATCCCAGTCACTGCATCAGCAAGGTCTCTATAGCAGTAAACAATTAGTCAATTCCACTGTTCCTGAAATATATGAGACTTGGTTATCAATATTCAGCAAATGTGTTACGGGTCTAAGTTCGCCTGTTTCCGAAAGGATTGCTAAGACCACAGAGCTTGCATGTTGAAGTTTAGATGTTAGTTAAATCAGCTACTGTAGAACAGCTTTTCCACAGTGTAACTTGAAAAACATATGTGCCTATGCTTGGCTTCCTTTATGGCAGGGTTTCTTAACCTGGGGTCTGTGAACCGCTTAGGGGCCATGGAATGTGTTTTAGGTGGTCCGTAACAAGAAACAAGTGCCCCGTAACAAAAGTCCGCTATAGTTTTTATCCCCCCATTTGGGCCAGTATTGAACTTAATCGCAACACAGCTGTAGTCTGACATGCACTTTTATTTTATGCGACCCATGGCCCAAAAAATCTTAAGAAACACTGCTTCATGGTTAGCTTAGGGTCTTTCGAAAACACTTTGCTACGCAAAACTTGGTTTCATATTGTTCACCTTCAACCTACAGAGACCCAAAAACTACATTTGTATTGCTTGGGAAATGACAACCTGAAATGCCTTAAATAAACCTGTGACCACTGAAAGGACTGTGCATGACTGGTCCATAAAATGTGCAGTTGCTATAATAAATGGGTTGATGTAACCTGCAGTAGTAATCAGGTTCACAATAGAGGAAATTTTTGAGGGTGGCAACAAGCTTCCTTATGGAAATATAAATGTCATAAAATAAATATACAAAAACCGCTAATATCACAGAAATTTAAGGAAGAAAGCTTCTGAACTATGCGAAAGACATAAATTTCAAGTGAGGATTGCATTATCAATTGTTCTTAAGGGAAATATAGGAAAATTTTTATATTGTCAGAGATCTAAAGCAGCAGTGCTACCAAAGTCGGCATCAGAAAAGATATATTTTTGGGAGAACTAGGCGTAAGTGAGAGCATGCTTTTCCGGTTTTCAGACAAACGACCAAATAAAGGTCCCATCTGGTGGAGCCTCAAAAGCTAATAGCCTATAAGGCCCGTTTCTCCGTAAATCCTTCTCTATAAACAAGATCAGATTTTTGCCATCTTGTCTCCAAGTGATTGAAATCAGATGCTTACACGAACAGGTAAACCAAGTTCTGATACGTAAAACATCCGCATCATAATGTTTTCGTCCTAAAAGGAAAAATAACCATGTAAATGTTTAAGAGAATGTTTTAATAAACACAATTTCATATAAAAATCATTGACATTCAGTAATGCATAATGTTGAACTAAATCCAATACAGTAAAAACAGTCGAGACAGGAAATAATATAAACAATATGGCGCACTTGCACTTTGCTAGGTCATCACCTGAAACCAAATGAAATGCCCTGTGGGGCAAGATTTTTTTTCGTTTGTGTTTATTGCAATTGGTTTCAAACATGAAATTTAAAAATGCTGATTTCATCAAAGCGTTTTTAGATGTTAGTTATCGTGTTTACAAAACACTTTCTTAAAGAGCAAAATCTAAGCAAATGAAAGATCATTTTAAGTTTATAAACTTCATCTTAGTTACTTTAAAACGGTGAAGAGACAGTATATTAATTTCTGAAAAATTTTGCCAAAAACAACCTTAAAAGTTTTTAGTCCGACAGATTTTGTGCAAACACTTACTTCATAATCTTGCAGGACATGAGATCAACATATGCCATAGCTGTGACAACATATGAATAGGTCATCTATTAGCTGGAGTTTTTCATTTCATTGAAAACCACTCGTATACTTACAGAAGAAAGTTAAGTGCTTATTTTAAAATGAGAAAGGTACAAGGAAGTTTTTCTTGATTATTAGCTTGAACTTTAGATCAAAGAGAACTGTAGTGTTTTGTACAGGATCAAAGAAAAATGGTGAAACTGTTCTACCAGGCTTATACGAAGTTCTTTAATAAACTATTTCTGGCCCATTTTGATTATACACTAGCTTCTTTATTGGATTATGTGTCAAAAATGGCATCACTGTATTACCTCAGTTTTCAAAGATGCAAAATTTCCAGCCATATTGGCGTTTGCTCATGAAGTCAAACAGCATGTAGCAAAGAATTTTTGTTTTTACGTGTGTGCAGCTGGTTTAAGGTTTCCGATACAAAAATTTATTCCCTGAAAGCAATGCTTAACAAAAAATGACATCAATAATACTTACAAATTTTAGTTGAAAAGAGCGTTACTTGTTCGAGTTTAATATTTTTAACTCATTTATATCGACAGTTAAAAGCTCTAGGTTTTCTGTAAATTTTCATGGAATCAGCCGACTGAGCTCAGCTTTCATTTTTTTGCGATGATTCAAACCTGCACATACAATATCTATATTCAAGTTGCACATATAGTTTCCATATACTCTCCACAATGGTGTAAGCAAGAAATCGATCAGCAATGAATGCAAAATGCATTTTATGATATTTTCGGTGAGAATAAGGCAATAGAAATTTTGCATTTTGATTGATGACGTCAAAACAATATTCTTTAAGAGTTATAAGGATGTCTTAAAATCACTGTTGTCGTCACGAATCTTTAACCAAAGCACCAGTAATGTCCTGAACATTGAAAACGTTTTTAGATTGGATAATTTATTGTTATAATTGTGAAATGAAGCAATTTTGATACCGTGAAATTTTTGCAATCAAAACCCAAAATCTCAAAGTATTTTGCATTTACAATAAATTGGCAATGCGAAGCAAGAACTGCATGTATAATGGAAGTACTGCTATGTATCAAAGAGAACCATTTCACAGAAACAAAACTACTGACCGGAAAGAAAATACCGATTAAGCATTTTATATTTTCAAATGTACCTCTGACGTGAGACCTAAACTAAAAGATATGGAAAATTTGACTAAAATCTGTGAGCTGCTCTGCTGCCCTAGGCTATAAATGCGTAACGATTTGCTGGTGTGAAGGCTGATGCAAACCAACCGATTGATTGCGGCTTGAGATCTTTCAGCGAAATTCAGATGAAACAGTCATGAAAGCTTTGAAGATTTATGCAGTTGATAGAGCGGTGCCACTATTAGTTGTATACGTCGCGGTATATCGTTAGTGGTTATACACCGTCAATGAATACAACCTAAGTGCCAAAGCATAATTTTACTATGCTGTTAAAGTTCCTAACACATTAGGACAAAAATAACACTTACATTTTGCAAGTATTTGGCAAATTTTCTTGCGTCTTTACAGCACAAAAACAGCAAACAGCTACGTATTTGACCGGGTAATTTTGGATAAAAACTTAAGGATCCAAAAGTTTGAAATTCAGGCATTCATTCAAAGCCAAATGTGGCGATCAATTCAAATTACTTTTGCGCTTACGTAGAGCTGGTCACCTATCGATAAGTTGAAAAATAAGATACGGTAGTGTTGATAAAAAGTGAAGAATGCTTCAGCTATTGCCGTGAACGTAATTGGATGTAGCAAGACAGTCTGACTATTAAATAAGTAGATACTGCTTTGTCTTCACGAGATGGGCATAAGCGGTATGACTAACAAAGAGTGCCATCCGCAAAATGGCCACCTTTCGATAACAGGCAAAAGTGAAACAATGATTACTCTGCACTTATTCTGATTGCTTCATATCTGCAGTCACCGTGCAAATTCATTAACTGAACCAGCACCACCTAATGCGTAAAGCAGTTTTCACTGTTTTTAGCAAAACAGTTAAACTTCGATGATATGCAGTCACAGCACATCCTGGGCGAATCACTGATGTGCCTGTGCAAAAATGGCCACCAACGCATGCACGTGGTTCGCGCAGTAATCTACATTTTCTCTACTCGAAAATATCAAGACCAAGTGCTATTGCTCTATTAACTGGGAGTAATAAACTATATGAGGCAAGTTTAAATTACGGTTCCGCGCTTTGAGAAAACAATGTCAATCTTCATGCTAATTTTTGTAACATTGCAGCCCGTGAGTATCTCACTACACTATTGTGCTGTTGGACAAGATCTAAGGTTGCAAGTTGAAAATATTGTGCCAGTGAAGTCTGAAGCTCTTGCTGTGTAGACATTCCAGCACAAACAATATAATGTTTCTAGAGTCTTGAGAGTCTTCCTCGGTTTAGATTGAAAGCAACTTTAAGGCTTGGTTGTGCTGGTAGATGGTTGACAGGATCAAGAATACTTCTGCTTAATGTCAATTTTCTATCAAAATAATGTGTGGTGAAATATGAAAAACGCTGTAAAAATTGACGTTTTTGCCCAATCGATAAACCGCTGAAGTTTGAAATCTTTAATTCGAAATTCGTCTTGACCAAATTTTCAATCACCGAAAGAGATGCTCATGGCATCTTTATATTCAGAACATAGAAGTACAGGGAGAAGCAACTAACGCAAGGTATTGCAGGGTAAAGTTGGGATCACCTGATTAACATATCAAGTGAACACTCCTTCATTGAGAATATGCTTAAAATGAGCTGCGATCTACATGCCAGAAACAGTTAGAAGAAATACAACCAATTTAAGTCAGTATCTGAACTTCCAATCTCTAAAATATATGAAATTACTCGTGTCTGCTGGAATAAGATCATTAATTATGCTATGACTTGCTGCTATTCTTGGTTGCATCTGCAGGCGATCATTGAAATTACCCTCACTTGTGCGGTTGTAAATATGTATTACTAGTCGACCTGATGACTGTCTTACAGAATGACATGCATTAGGCTGACATATAAACAACAGACAGAGTACTGCAACAACCAAAACTCAAAATGGCCACGCTGGAGCGACAGCAATGTTTATAAGTAGAGCATTTGCGCAGCGGATGATTTAATTCTTAGTAGCAAAGCAACTACCTCAATATTCTAGTTCACCGGATGTGAACAACCTCTTTCCTGCAATCATAATAAACTAAATGTTTGTTTTGATTTAAAAGTAGGTAAATTTGTTAAAAAATCTTTGGCTAAAGGAAGAAGAATCACATTTTTTATCCTTTTCAGTTTATTTTTAGGAGTTGTCGAGACCACGGCATCTGGTCCAAGAAATGCCCTTTATTTTACCTTTTTGTGTTAATCTTTTAAGCACCACCACAAGGAAAAGGCTTTCTCACAGTGATTCAAAATGTGTTCAAGTCACCATTTCCTATAACATCTGTTTTTGATTACCGGAGACCAATTTTACAAGAGATGTTGGCACTATGCTAGTTGAAACGATCATAAACTCCACAGTGTGGTGTCTCGATTACATCGTGGAGTATAAAATGGTATTCAGGGCATTTTTCTTAAAAGGTGTCTATTTGTAGAAAAAGTATTAATCCAAATAAGAAGTGTTTAAAATTTTACATTAATCAAGGTAATTAGAGTGAGGAATGATCAAGAACCTTTTATCTTTTAAAAAAATCACACTGTATACTAGCGCTTGCTCCTTGCGTAAAGAATTTATTGCTTGGTTTTCAAAGTTTTAGAATTTTAGGTAAACTTCAATTGCGTCTATCTTTGTTGCCATATTTCAATGACAAACGAAATCATCATTACAAATGTTCAGTACTGAAAGAATGCTAAAATCAGCTGAGCGAAGATTTAAGTTTTGCTATGCAACAGTTTGAAGAAAACTGAGTAAATACTAATTTTAGGTATTTTAACCAACTGTAGTTCAACTTCTTTTTGCTGTAGATTTTCATTTGTATGCACTTTTTCATACAGAATATCATGCGAGGACTGAAGTTTTTGTTCAAATTATGGAAGACATTGAGCTTAACTGCCGTTAAGCAGTCATCACAACAGTTAATAAAAAATTGAATTTATGGAAAAACAAAAAACACGTATGGAAAAAAAACATGCGGCCGCGATTAGCTCGCTGTGGCAGAGTGAAAGCGTTTCTATTGGAAGGTTGGTGCGGGATCCACTGCCTCTGAGTGACTCACCGCGGCACTCCTTGGGCAAGAGCGTTCACCTCAACCGCGCCGACAGAAAAGCATTATTCAGGTTTCGGCCTGTCGCCAATTGTCGTTTAAACAAATCTGTCGCATTGCATGCGATCCAACATAAAAGCATGTTAAAAGCTTGTGAAAAGTGTTATGCTACCGTTTTCGCACCGTTCATGTTACAAATGCGCCACCACACTACTGACAACATTTCTTTTGCTTTAGTAAACACAAACTAGTGGAGTAAGTGAAGAAAAATAGATTTATTAAAGCAATGGGGTTTCCATGTTCACACTTACATTCTAAGTCGGGTTGTCACCGTAAATCTGCGGGCGCCCACTTTCTCTTCACCAAGAGCTGTAAAAGACGTGGCCATTTTGGCAGTGAGCGGTACCCTGGTGGGCGACGGCAAGGCATTGGTAGCACTGTACTTGAAGCTTTTCTTTGCACATGTGCCACGAACGTCTGACTCAGCGCTTGTCAAACAGATGTATCTTACACCCCTGGTTTATCAGAATTTTCCAGGGGTGTGCGGCCGTGATATGGTATAGCAGGTGCCTGATTTTAAAAATCAGTTGCTTTGTCTATTATATAATATTCTTTGCTCCTGCTGGACTTTTGTGTAAGCAAATATTACAAAGATCCTTTTTCCTCAGCTGTTGTTTCGAAACAACTGATAAGTACCTGCCGTACCAAGCATTTAGCTGCAGGACTGTGCTAGGCCAGAAGTGATCGTTGAAAAGTGGTGTATTTATAATTTTTCTAAGCTGCGCTGATTTTTGGTCAGCTCGTTCTCGTCAGTTACAAATATCGAAATCTTAGTCAAAAAGTGACTTTCATTCTTGTTCGTATATCAGCGACATACGTTTACAAGCAAGGATTTGCTGCTTTTGTTGAAATTCATGTAAATCGAAGAAAAGAAACTCAGCCAACAATGTTGTATTCATGAGAGAGGGGCGCTTAAAAAAGATTAAAACTTCGTTTTTCACAACTGGCTGAAGATCTTCAGTTGAAGTCATCGCGTGAGATATGAGATACGCACTTCGCTCTTGTATTCATTTCAATTGTGCATTGCAAAACCATCGTGTAATGTAACTGTACATAGTAAATCGTAGACGCTAGCATTGACTTTAAATAAGAAATAAATTGATGAAATATATTGATGCGCTCATTAATTATAAAATACATGAATGCGTTGTACATATTTTTCAAAACTCAAAATAGGGTGAGCCGCTCTGAGAAAAATTGACGACAACTGGTCTCGCTGCGGAATAGACCACGAAGCACTGTACTGGAAGTCTTCACTGTGACCAGACAGGGTGTCGATTCCAGTCTACTAACTTGATAATCGCACACACTTCTACTTAACCACTCGCCTGCTCAGATACAAACTAGGAAATCGAAAGGAATGTTCACGTTGTTACATTGTTGTATTCTAAAACAACCAAACAAGCGTTCTAAACGAGCTCAATTTATAGTGATAACTTAATGTTAACAATTACTCGGCGAATTTGCTGAAACTTCTTTCAGTGTTCTTAGGTTAGGTTCAGTATTAACCAGCGGACCATAGCCCACTGGTGGGCCGTAGTGCAGATTACAAGTGGACCATATAGTGCAGACTTCAAGCACTACTTTAGAATTCGTGCTTGTTTAATCGTACAAAAGCGTAGCTTAGCTAACAAGTTAGGGGGCCACGCAATTTTTACCTGAAGTCATCTGGCCCAAGTAAGGAAAAATGTTGAGAAAAACTGGTTTAAAATACAGTGAAAATTACTAGCCCACGTTAGATTCGGTGTGTATGCAGAGTTTAAAAAAATTGCCATCTGTTCTTCAAGCGATTGAAAGAAATGACGACCAATGCAAACAACATCATATTATGATGAGTCATTACAAAAACATACGTTTTTCTTCACTGGAGAGCTCCATGTTTGAGGTTTGGGCTGAAGTAATCTAAAAACAGTAACACATAAAGGAAGCATACTCTTTGGCAAGAAAAAATTCTTATTGTATTTATTGAAACATTTCTTTCACAGCAAATAATAGATTTTAACACTGATTTCAGTTGGAGTATATATTTGCATACTAATTACATTAGATATCCCACTAACACCAGATGCCAATCAAGGGATCTAAAGATGCAAATTTTCGCCCGGTATATTTTGAAACAGTGCGGTCCAACTACACGCCCGGGGCCCACATATGGAATTTTTGAGCCCGCGAGCTTTCTCAGTATTGGTTGTTGAATGTTTGTTTCAGTAGGCAATTTTAATTAGAACAATCATACCATTTGTTAACATTGGTAATGTAAAATATTAACGGCGTTAGACTAGACTGTACAGAGCTTCTGGAAACCAGTCAGCAAAGATAGGTTTCCCCCTGGTGAACGATTTGGCTCTGAAATGCGCTCGACGTTTGGAAGCACATATGTGTGTAAGAGTACATGATCTACCATGAAGCAAGTCTAATCTAAAAACAGAAATCGAATGGCAGACGAAACACCGGACCATAGTCTCCGACTTGCTACCACTAACATATTAGTATTGTAAAAGGAACGATAATGTCAGAGAAGCCTCAATCACAGTCATCGCACTGATAGAGATTTGTAATAAATTGTTTATTGCTAATTTGTAATAGTTTCAATGACACACACTTTTAACTCACCTATTTTCACTTTTCAATTTAAAATCTTGTGAATTTCTTGTTTTTCATCATTTTTGTTGGAAGTGGCCCACGAGTTGTCACGTTTTTATAAAATGGTCCGTAGGTCAAATGTAGATGGACCACGCTGTTTTAGAAGAAAAACAAGTAAATTGCCACTTGAACTTTTTTCTTAGGCCCTGATAACATCATCCAAAAGTTCCCTTTCCTTCCTCAGTCGTGACGTCACACCAAAAATGTTGAAACCCAAAAGTACTTGAATTTTTAAAATATAATCTAGGAGACTTTCTGCTTCTTCAGAGGGTTTGAAAAGATCTCTAGCTCTATCGGTTGGCAAGTTATGAGTGGACAAAATCCAAGCCACAAAAGTGGCCTTGCCGTCCATAAAGGGCTAGAGGACCGTAAAAAGAGTCTGGATGTTTTGTAAAGCTGGCAATGCACCAATCATTTGAAAACTTTGATGATCACAGCTGGCAATGACTAAAATTTTTTGTGTGCTGCATTTATTTTGCTGTGGAATGGTTTCAACAGACAGATTCAACTACTATTGCTTAACATAACTGATTTCTTGCTAGCAGATGTTGGCTAAAAATGAAAAAGTCAATAACCCACCTTCTAGTCTGCCTCGCTGACTAATGTTTCTTTTTCTCCCACTTAAAGTATAGGCAGCTGTGATAAAATCTAGAAAACATTACAATTAACAGGAAGAAGATAAATCTGTGTTAATTGCGTTGTTGTTAGTTTACATTCGCTTAAACACAATTGCATAAAGATTTTACATAGAATTTTTAAGATGGATATCATAAGGTTTGGTCAGAATGGGCACTGGGCACCCTGTTGAAAATTAGAGTAGCTCAATGTATTTCTTCAGAGTTTTTGTCTACGATGGTGATGTTCTGAGAATGATCTTTACCATTTTACAAGGCATAGAATTACATTAAAAGCTACACAAAAAGTAGTGTGTTGTCAAAATATGTCATAAAGCTACATCTAAAATCTGAAAAAAGTCAGAAATTTTTGCAGTGTCTTTTTCCTAAAGACTTGTGTGTTATAGCCATGCTACCAACCTTTGGGATATTAACTGTCTTGCATGCGCCTTGAACATTTTCCTGTATGTGTACCACAATTTTGACAACTCTTTAAACTGACTGTTTTGAACGTTTTCGTTTTGCACTATTGTTATCAAGCAAAAAATAATTGCAGAGAACTTCTTCAAAAGAATCTATACGCAATCTTATGTTTTGCTTACATTTTTGAAAAGCTTTCACAAGGTTTCTAATGGCAAAGAGCTTTGAAATAAATTTAACCTGATTTCAGTGTTTGACTGATTGAACGAATGGTGAAGCAATCGCATGTTATAATGCTGTAATTTGAACTCCGAATAAAATCTATTGCCTTCAGTTGCTCTCTTGCTACATTTTTACTCAAGGCCTTAAACATTAACCTCAAAAACTTCAAGTGAGACATTATACGTTCTGCAGTGATCTAAAGCAGTCGGTGTATCAGCAGCCTGCTGAAACGTTTCGTTTTTGCAGCAGTGACAGAGCGTCAAAATGGCGACGGGTAGGCTGCCCAAATAAATAAAAATAAATAAAAATGGTCCAAATTAAATATTCCTGTCAAAATGATTTCAGTAAAAGTCTTAGACATAATCCTAAATCAAACTGAAGCAATAGACGATTTTTTCGACTTTTATCTGCAATTTTGAGGGATTGAACAACGTTTGTTTTTGGGTGACAGACCAAAGCAGTCAATAACTGTAGGTTATGGGCTTAAAGCATCTGAAATCGTTGTAAGTAAATTTTCTGCTGCGTGTTTGTGCAATCGATATAAGTTTAGTAGAAAAACGTGAAGTCCTATTTCAATACTTCGTGCACTTTTCTGATCCTCATCCGGAGTAGATTCAATCTACGCTAGACGTGTTGCTATTTTAAATGGGTTTTAATGTCGCTTTGCGAAAGCACAGTCTGTTACATTTTGTGAAAATACACTTGCCCATCTGACTGCTATGTTTATGAAGTCAAAATAGATTCCAGCATTTGGTTTAGACGGTGAAATGCACCTACTCTCGAATAAAGAAATATTATAACTAAACACTGGAAGAAAGGTGGGCGAAACAATATTATCAATCAACGTATCCAGTGAAAATATTTTTATTAGTTTGGTGTCCGAAGTGGTTTTGCGTTTAGATATATTGAAGTTGGCAGGAGACAGTGCACATAACGCCAGCTGTTCCAAATCAAAATGGTGCATGTAGTCCACACCACAAACCATTTGATTCAGATATAATCAGTCCAACATGTGGCACAAAAACATCTGATAAATGACTGACACTCACCTGTTGATTAACGTAAGTTGCAACTTGTTACTTCTTTTCATACGAAACACAAAAGTGTTGCTAGCCCTCTTACCTCACTTTTCACTGCAGAACGAATACCCTATATTCCACGTGCTTGCTACTTGATCAGTGAAAGTATTGGTTTAACCTATTAACATATTCTCATGCCTTTGTCACGTGACCAAAGCGCGGGATTTGAGCTACGCTCCACAAGCAGGAAGGGACAAGTATTTATCTGTTCCCGATAACAAAAACATTTCTGAAGTTACATATATTTTATGATGGCAACCGATTTGAAAAAGCACACATGTTATGTCAGGACTGTTGTTCTAAATTGCCTTCAATAAAATCCCTTAAAGCTCGTGTGACAAGAAAATAATCAAATGTGATATTTGGTCGAATTTTTGTTATCTATATTCATATTCAGTTGGCGGGTAAAATTTGCATTTGGCGGGTGGCGGATTTTTGACTATTTTTGAAAAAATTGGCGGATTTTTGTATGACATTTAGGCCCGTGTCTGGTTGACAAACAAGCAGTAAAGATCGACTTAATACAGTATACTACTGCAGAACTCATTTTTCGCCCGGTGTGCAAGGTCGTTGGTGCCAGTATGGACTGTTTCAGTCCAGAGGAAATCCTATATTTGGTTAAGCTGCAGTGATGAGTTCGCGACGTGACACCATTGCAGACGCGTGCTTAAACGGCATTAATCATCCTACTGTGAGAGATTATGGTGTAGAAATTCCTAACATGTACAAGTGCTGATGAGATTCTTCCAAAGAACATGGGTGAGTGGTGTTACTAGTTGATCAGCATTATTTTCAAGTTTTACAAGAGGCTGGATAGTAAAATTAAAAACATGGTGCCAATTTAGGATAGAGTAAGTAAGNCAGTGATGGAGTAATGGGTTGTATAAAGTTTTTGTTAGAATCTTTAACTATATTAGCTAACGCGCTCTTACTAGTATGTGTTGCCACTACATTCATAAATAGTTTTGCGTAAGATCACATTGTCCCTAATCATGTCAAAGATACATTTTTGCAGGCCCGTAACCAGTTTGGGACACCAGGTGGGGCGAAGAGTTTTCTGAGAGAGGCCCAAATTTTTTGAACTATATCCAATACATTTTTCCAGGAGGGGTGAAAAATGTTGGAGGAGTATCGCCCCCCCTGCCACCCTTATTTACAGGTCTGCATTTTTGCCGTCTATTGTTTTGTTTTGCAAATAAATATTACAAGCAAGCAAGTGACAAATAAAACTGAAGTAGATTTTAATGTTTTTCTTTGTTTTCAGACTTGGCTATATTTTTCCACAGGTTTTTGTTAAATTTAGCTACTTTTGGCTACTTTTTATGTGAAATTTGGTTACAAGGCTACTTGAAATCCGGCAACATTGTGAAGCGCCTGTAACCACTATGTAAGTGATGACATAGGCAAGTTTAGTGCCATGGAACAAGGGTAGAAATCCAAGAACTAGTAAAGGTTTTGCACCAAGGTGTTGGTGGACAATTGAAATAGGCAAAAGCCAGCACGCAGTACAGACGTGATAATGTGGCACTGAGGACCCGCTGCAACAAATATCAAAACAAGGACAGGTCAGTATGAAGGCTACTTAGACTACAGTGAAAACAAACTGGGCCGCACAAAACCTTCGATTGGGCCGCAGGTTGGACATATCTGGATTAGGCTAACTAGGCGGCAGCTAAGTGCGCAACTTTCAGGGGGCGTATAATCCGAAGTTTTTATGGTTTCGATGGCCCGAAAATTTGAAAGAGGTCTTGTACTGTTTTGTAAATATTGAAGCTTGCGGCCTAGGGCGTAGAATTGTCTCAGACCGGCCCTGAGGTCTACGTATAATCCTCATGGCAAGTCAGTCAGGAACAGGCAACTTGCTGACCAAAAATTTGCTTAGCAGCTAGCCGGTCACCTCCATGTTTTTTTGTTTGCATGTTCACTTTGTTTTGTTAAGTGAATGAGTGTTATGAATCGACCAATGATCAAAATTTCTTCATTGTCAATGTGGGTCAATATCTTTTGTGAAGTTGACACAAACAATGCTTGTAGAAAATGAATGCTGTTTAGCTTATTGTTATTACTTGTACTATGAATGGCTAGGTGAAAGGTGACAAAAAGTACGACTCTGAAAGTGAATTGGCCAAATTTTGCTTTATTGACTTCATACTGTATGATTTTTTAATTGTGTGGATACTGGGATGCAATTTGACTCATGACATTTTAAACTATATTATATCATTATCATTTTGCCCAGCTCTAATTTCGGACTCTAACATTTTGCTTGCATTGTGACATGCTACTAACTTTTAATGCTTCCAGTGTTATTATTGCAGTAGCTTGTAGTAGATTTTGAGGTATGTCTCATGCCGAGGTTAATGGTCTCTGCTGCAAATGCATCAAATGGCTTTTATTCTTACTGCAAAAACGATTCTGCAACTATTTCATGTTTTGAATAGCTTAACTGTGCAATTTCTTTAGGTAGCTGGTAATTACAGGGTTAGACCATTTACAGTGATGGCTTGTCTTTATCTGAATGAAATATAGAAAGAGACCATCGTAGCTGGATTCTATCTTTCAAACGTAGGCTAAGGTATGAACAGTTGTGATGTTGGTTCATATGGGGTTCTTGATTGAACACCAAACGTCTCATGACTTTGCGGCTTGCTTGTGTTGCATGCATGCACGGAATAATAAAATCAATTATTTGGTTGTGCTAATTACATTAATTGAGCATCCAAAACTGTAGAATTTTGCTCAGTGACGTACCAGTGTCATATGTGTTGAGTTAGAGAAGGGTCAGAATCACAAGCATTTCAAGTCACCGTCGAATAATAATCGTCTAAAATATTTTCAAGTCAAGTTAGATTCTAGTCATGACTTGATCGAGTCGAGTCAGAGTCGAGTCACAAGAACCGTCGATTCACTTCGAGACATTGGTTTGAAAGCTCGAGTCAGTGTCGAGTCAAAAGAAATTTCATGTTGTTCTATGTCATTTTTGTTACGAAATAACACCCAACTAGATACAAAATGGCGCCCCATAAGCTGAAAATAGTGCTCAGTGTTGTTTCAGCAATTTTGAGAGCAGGTTATTTAGATGTAACTTTTGTGTGAAAGCAGTTTTTCATTTTACGTCTCTCCATCACTCTCAGTCATTTCCACAAGTCTAGCCAAAACTTGTTGAAAGAAGTAAGGCCTATAGTCTACTTCTTTGCCTTTTATACTCCCAAAAATGACCAAAGATGAACATTGATTAGGATTTAAATCTTGCCGCATTCTAAAATTTTGATGGATTTAGATTTTATGATTTCTGCTTAACAAGGTTTGATAATATTGTCTTGAGCTTCTTCTTAACTTCCTGTTCATTTTTGGGACTGCAAATTACTGTATTAAAAACGTTTGGTTCAGTGGCGTTTCTCAAATCCATCGCTATTGTATATTGTGTCTGTTAACATAATGAGCCTTGTCTATGATCAGCGTAACAAGTCTGCTTTTTTATGTATCATGTCATCAAAGTTACAGAATTATTCTGACTCTCATTGATCCGGTTCCTTTTTTTAACTCATCATTGTTGTACATGCCGTAATATGTATACCTCATAACATTTATGATAACACATCGTAACACAGTTCATTGCATATGTGTAGCCCAGTTCTATGATGAGTCGTGTGTGTTGTATAAGCTACCTGTTAGTCTTCTGGTTTGACATCTTAGGCTACACGCTATTGCTGAGATTAACACAGCTTTTCACTGCATTGCTACCAATGCTAACAGCGATTATTTTGAAGTTTCTGCAGTGTCAATTGTTATAATGTTATGAACAAATGATAGAGTATAAGTTAACTTGAATTTGGTTCGAACTATCTATTTTTTCTTTGATTTTTTGAGTTGAATCGCATATGGTCTCAGCCTAATAACAGTGGTCAGAATTTGGAATTAAGCCTGATTTTGTTTTCGGATTTGCATTGGCTTTAGAAATATAATTTTGAATTGGATTTGGATTTGAAAAACATAAATCCGTTCATCACTGGAAAATACCCAAAGTAAAGGTATGAGGCCGACTTGAAACCATGATAATGTGTTAATATATTGTGCCTTATACTTGCCCTCGATGAAAAGCAAAGTCTCCGTTCTACCTCCGTGTCAGGTGGAACACTTGATACATAAAATGTATCATAATACCACTAGAAGACACAGTCAAAACCAAAAGTTTGTACCAAAACTGATAATCACTGAAGCACAAAAAGCACATTTCTTTGTATGCAAACAAAATGGGTTTGACAATCAGTTAATCGGAAATTTTGTAAAAATGACTCTGACTCGAACCGGGAGTCATTGCTTGTGACTCTAGTTGAGTCATTCGGTAAAAAAAGAGTCACCAAAAATTGTGACTCGATTGAGACGAGTCGAGTCATTGACTCGAGTAACGCTACCACTGATTTTACTAAACTGTTTTGTATGTTGAGCAGCCTATAGTATAAATTTGCTAGGACTACAGTACTGCATTGCGATATTTTCAATTTGGCTTTCAGAAGTTGTAACAAGCAAGTTTTAATCACTTTATGTGTAAACTTATGAAGCTGATAGAGGATTATGTTATGTGAACACTTTGGAAGTTTTGTAAAAACTAAATAATTTTGCACACGGCAAGAAAGTACGGATAATAACAGCTCAGTTTTGACAAATTTAACATGCTTTTGTTGAGTAGTACCCTTTTGCTAGCTTTCATTTGCACTGCAATTTTTAAATGTTTCTGCTGAAACTTTGTCTTGCAGAGAACAATTGAAATGTAGCCCTGCTTTTGAAAGCACAAACAACTTGGTACCAAACAAAGCAAATGTCTCCTGGTGGTTTTAGTCAAATAAAAAGGTTTGCCTTGATGTTCAAACCGTCAGTAAACCAGAAACCCATATTTGAACAGGTGCTGTAAAGAACAAATATTAATTTCTTAACATCAATCCTTAAACTTTTTTCTTCAAAAGTCAGTGTTGTAACAGAACACAAAAAGAGCATAGTAAGTAGGCTATTAGCATGAAAAAACAAAATGGCCGTATTGATTTAAGAATGAAGTTTGTGTGAAATGAGTGAGACAAATGTTTTTGAACATTTGCAGAAAATCATTCTGAATGTTCGTTTGAAGGCTTAAGCTCATGCTGAATGTGACAATGATAAGTCACATTTTGAGGCTTGAGTTATCAAGCATTAGAAAATATATACCTGACAAACTAAACGCCATGTTTTAATTCAGGGGTGACCAACCTTTTTGAAACTGCGAGCCACTTCTTGTGCACCGATTAATCCGAAGGGCTACTAGTTTGATACACACTTCTGAAATAAAAATTTTGCTCAATTTTCTTTAATTATTTTAGTATTGATATTCGTTAATGTGAAGACATTGATCATGCTATTGTTATTTTTAGAACAGGCCCGCGGGCGACGTACATGGCCCTTGCGGGCGACCTGGTGCCCGCGGGCACCACGTTGGTGACCCCTGGTCTACAGGGATATTTTGTTAGCGGCATAGTAAAAAAATGTGCGTTGAACCAAAACAAGAGTACAAATATAAACGCTTATAAAAAAAAAAAGTTTTGTCCTTCCTTCTTCATAACAAATTTATCTAAGAATTCATTACAATTTGTTTGCCTTAGTTTGTCGCTTTAATGTACCAAATGCTTAGTGTGGACAACCTCTCCTGAAACATTGCGACCCTTTAATTCATGTTTATTTCTTTTGAATCTTGATAAGGACCTTTTCCCTGAGCAGTTAGTGACCATCAAGCGAATATGGGCGTCCGCAGGTGGGGGCAAAATGGGCATTTGCCCGAAGTCAGCAGTTTAATTGACTTAATTCTTGCAATGACAGTTTATTTGCAAATAAGACACTAACATTGCACAAGAGCCGGGTTCACTGTTCTGGCATCATGCAGTGATGACTGATGAGCTTGCAGTTTACCAAATCCGCTTCATAGACTGCAGTGAAGAGGCAGGTTGCAAAACATCCGAGCGGATTGTTCTAATGTTGGCCTTTATTGTGTAACAATAACATGACAACAGGGCCGGCCCTAGCAGATGCGGGGCCCAATGCAAGACTTAGGCGTGGGGCCCCTCTGAGCAGTGCTTTATGACGTCATCGTGCTCAGTCAACCGTGCTATGACCTTTTTGAGAAAATGGCCTATATCATATAGGCTACCATACCGTCCTTAATTCTAAGATTTGTCCTTATTTTGCAGTACTACGTCTTAGAAAACATTAATGTCCTTATTTCTAAGAAATGTCCTTATTTGTGACTTGCGTCCTAATTTTTTCTTATTTTCTGTAGCATAACAATTTTAAATAAGGAATATCTAATAGACATACAGACCATTTCTATCTCATCGTAAACATCCTGTAATCAAACTTTTTTGCTATCATGAAAGTAATATAATCATGCAGCACAGAGACGTAACGCAGTATCAGGTATTGTTAGCGCTGTAAGGTGTCTACTGTGGTTAGGATTCCTAGGAAAGCTGGTTTTGTAGCGACGGTTTAGTATTTAATTGATTCAAGAAATAGGAAAGCGAAAAAAGCGTTTTCTGTGACTATTCCAAGAAGGAAGTCGAGAATAAGACGTTGCTGAAGGAAATGGTTCCTGCAGATAAATAGACAAACATATATCTAACATTAGTCGTGCTAACAGAAACAATTGTTTTCTGTTTAGGTAATAAAATTTAATTTTCCTCAGCCGTCCTTATTTTTGATTCTAGATCGATGGAAGCCATCATATATGATACAAACGACATATTGCAAACGTTTCAGTAACTCCTGTTATCATTGCAAATTTGGAATATATGAATATCAAAAAACACGGCGGATTATTGGAATTGATCTGTATGTAGATGATCTGCGTGTAAATGTAGATGATATGCAGACACAAAGTATTCTTTTCATTCGGAGGGGTGTGGGCATAGCTAATGCGCCCCTAACTACGTCCATTGGTATGACTAATATGCTGCTGTCGTGGACATTAGGCAGTGTACCGCCACGACTCGTAATTAAGCCGAAAATTCTAAAGGAAGCTCTGCAATGGAGATTTGAGCGGCGAGAGCAAGTGGAAAGTTATGTAGTTACCTCAATCAAACCGAACAAGCGAATTGAACCTACAAACGCCACTTTCGTTCGAAGGACCAGGCCCCTAGCCACGGAGCGAGGCATTCGCGGGCAGGGCCACCCAAGATTTTTTGTGCCCCTCCGTAATTTTGTTGTGTCCAGAAAAAATTGTCTTAAACATACAATAAAAATAAAAAATTGTCTCCTAAAAATGTATTTTCCTCCAATACCTTAAAACCTGACTACGTGCTTGCGAAGAATGAGCGACGTCGAGAAAGTTGCTAATATGAACTGATTAACCTTTCTCACTTTCGGCAACCACAAGCGCAGACGCAGTTTATCATATATATGTCTGTGCAGACTGCATTAAGACAGTCTAATTCAAAGTTTCGACCAGAAAAACCGGGGATAATCTCGATAAGTTTAACGCTCGCTTGCTCGATATTAAAAAGCCTCTTCAGATTTAATCTCACTTGCTATATGTCATGATGAAGATGGATGGTGTCAGATTCCAATAAATTCGTTCTTATTAGAAGTGAAGACAGAGGGAGTGTTGAGAAGCAGTTAGTTCTACGCACTGCTTCCACCTGTCAGCTTTTGGTGAAAGCACCAAATTGATTACATTGAGACTGGCTATTAAAATGATGAGGCTGTACAGCGACCACCAGGTGCTCTGTGATCGTCGGGATGCAAATCACAAGCATTAATGAGACTG
>JGI24022J15233_10000244_pt1 | contig 29228 bp, 22 predicted proteins | sample Ectturendosymbi2_FD_15233 | JGI IMG/M metagenome (IMG submission 15233)
GTGCTCGAGCTGGAAAGGGGCCGTCTTGTGGCGCAGCAGCGACTTCCTGGTCACGTTTTCTCGTCGCCGGTCGTAGTGGCGCGGACGCCGCGGCGAGAAAGTTCGACCGCAGCAGTTTCTCATGCGTGCTCCGTGCTCGTCGGCTGCAGGGACAACAATCTGTACAGGCTGGATCTTGTTGAAGTGAGTACAGCGCAATGTTTGGAAATTTCTCCTCCGGGAATTGTTTTTAGAAGTTGCAGGACGGTCAAAGATGCTCAGTATGTTTAAATTTGAGCACGCGCTGCTACGTTTTGTAAGTGTAGTTATAAAATTTCGAGCAACTTAATTCGAAGTAAGATCTTACGATTTTCAAGAGAAAGGATTCTTAGGCTGTTACAGGAATACGGGCAAATTTATGGTTCATTTTATTTATGGAGGTAGTATGAATTGTTTTCAAGAAAAAATTTGTTTAGAAAACGGTAAAGCAGTTGTTACAGTTTTGTTTTCTAAACAAGCCACCTTATTGCTGTTCAGTGCAGCTGTTGAAATCCCATTTAGCGTGTCCAACAGTGCGAAAGGCGACACGCCTGCGAAGCTGTTCTTGCATGCTGTTACGAATGCAAAGTTTCATGACAAAACGACAATGCCTACTTGGGGGCGTTAACGCTGTTTGAACCTGGCGAGATAGAGAAAGAACATGACCGGCTTTCGCCGAATGCTGCATCACGCGTTGCTGCGATTCTTCTGTGAGTCCGATAAAAGCATGCTTGGTGGTTGCAAATGGTTTCCCTTCACTCGGGTTTTAACGTCGCACAGTTCGCTTCGTGCTGGTGATGGTTAGGTCTCCGCTAGTATTTTGCTTCAGGCGCGAAGTTCTCAATGTTTAGTGGGAAGACATGCAGGATGAAGATGAGTTTTATAGAGTGTGGACAGTATGATTTTAGGTAGAAGTTTGTATGAAGTGTGGTTTCTGGCAACTTACATTTCTCGGTTTCGTATCGTGCATTGTTACAGTGCATGCTCCCAGGTATTTGTATAGCAGATGATGATGTCTCTACCGTTGTGAAGCCGTGATGAAGTATTCTTTGATTACAGGCAGTTTCGTGGATGAAAACCTGTGTCTGACTGAGCCATTGTGATTTTCATAACGGGTGCATCAACTTTATTATACGCCATGTATATGAAAATTAAACGGAAGCTGGACTCTCACCACCTTTGTCAGTCAGCGCATTTCAGCAGCTGTAACACATTCTGGCCAACTCTTTTTACCGGCAAATATTTAATTGGGGTGTTTTAACTTCGTTGTTCATATCTTGTTGTTTCGTAGAAGCCTTGAACTCAGATTGTTTCATTTTGTAAAGAAAGTAGAAACGCACCACAGGTTTGTAGTATCTGTTTGTACGAGATCAACGTTGGCAATGCGAGGGGATTTGAATATGCGGAAAATAGCTGCAAGTTACGCTTGTTGTATTTGACAATGTCGCGTCTTGCTTTAATGTTGAAATAGCAATGCTTTCTCAAAATTGTTTCATTTGTATGGGTGTTATTTTTTCGAAGCAGAGTACTTCCCTTGTTCCCAGCTCACCATCACTGTTTTAACAGCTTTGTCTGCTTTTGATTGTTGGTGGGTTTGCTGCCACGTTAATTCACAAGTTTGGCAGATGTGTGCTGTTTTTCAAACTCCATATCCTTTCCGTTAGCTTGATATCATTAAAACGTTGGGTTAAAGCCGCAGGTTACAAGGAAGACGCACGCAGATGATGTCTTTGCTTGGCGTGAAAAACCGCGCGTTCAGTTTATGTTGCGCGTCACCGCGACAGACCAAACGAAATGCCCGGGATGTTAACGAGTTTTCTTTGACCAAGCGCCCCACGTATTCCACACTGCATTCTATAAATATCGCGCAGATGGTGAGGTAGTTCGCAAATGAACATTCGTTGATAGTTGGCGTATTCGCGAAGCAACAACTCTCTCTCCAAAACAAACAATGATTCAGCCGGATGAACAGATTTTTTGGGGTTGAAGGGCTTCATCGACGACCGTGTGTCATCATTGGAAGTGTCGGTTCCTTGTGCTTCCCACAAAAGAGTGTTCCCGCACCTGGACCCATAAAGTCCTCAGCTTTGTGTCGGGTTTGCTTCATTTGCACTATAATGATTGCTTCATTGTAAAGAGTTTGCAGGCTAGAAATTGTTCTTCATTTGTGTTTTTAGATGAAGGTCTTTTACCTCTTAGGTATAAAGGTCGCATTTTTGAGGTGTTAGGAGTCAGTGGATCGTGTATAGCTGAGTCTAGGTAAACGATTCAATGTCTTGATTGTGGGTTGCCTCTAGATGACAAGTCTTTAGGAGAAATGCCGTTGCATCGATAGAATTGTTTGAGAACTTTAGTTGAAATTTTCATTTGATTGTCATTTTCTCGTCGTTTTTTTATGGATTTAGATGTAACCACCACAGGGGAACAACAGAAAAACGCTGCGGTCTTTTTTTGATGGCAAGGCTTCCTAAAGCGTATACTGCTCAAGCTGCTGTGTTGAACGTGTCGGCGGCCACCAAACTATCTTTGAGCCAACATTTTTTAAAAAACGTTTTGTGAAAGTCACAAATACCGTGTGCCTACAGCGCATCGGTGCGCTTATGGAGAGTTTCTCTTCTCTCAACCGGTTCGAAGGCCTTGATGTTGAGTGGCGTCACTTCAGAATAGTCTCAGAGTGAAGTTGTATGTGTTGCGCGATGTTCGCTTTGTTGATACTGGATTTAAAAGGCTTGTGTGCTAAACCATTGCCCCGTTAATTTCCTACAACGTTTTCGCTGCCCTGCCATCAACCCACTTCAGTGCAACACCCTTGTTTATGCGAAAGCAGCGCCGTCTGTTCGGCAAGTACTCTTCAAGTAGGTAAAGAGGTTGCTGTGAGCCGGTACTATGGTCTGGAATGGTACTATGGTCTGGAATCAGTTGGTTTCAATAGTTTGTTGATTCTGTCTTGCACAAAGCGGCGAAAGACTTCAGCGACTGCCACGAGGAAGTCGGGAGCACGCNTGGTGGTATAGGCGAACTGAAAGCAGTAATATAGCGACAAGCACGAATTACTATCTGAAATTTCTACCCAGGTAAACTGTGGTTCATGTTTGTTCAGAAACGATTCTTCTGATTGCACAGAACTGACGTTTGGGTTGAGCCGCAGCGGATGTTTAATTAAGTGAAGTCTGTTGTCAAGTTGCTACGACACATTCAGGTCAAGCACAGCAGCAGCATCACATTAAACGATAACGCCTTTTCAGAGTAGCAGTACGCTTCTGCCGCAAATATCTGAGGCTTGGCGTGGAAGTATGTGCGAGGTAATGAGATCAGGATTTCGTGTGCGTCACATACGAACAAACGATGGTCAGCTCTCTTGGAAAGCTTACGTATCTTCGTCAGGGATGAAGAGCATATCCTGCGACTTCAGTTATCTTGATGGCTATGACTCAGAAGCCAATCATGTTCAAATGTCAGAGTTTCAGTTGCGTGCTGTAGATGTTGTGGTAAAGCGAACGATATGCTCGGTCCATTTGACCAGAGGCATGCATGCACAGTTGACACCGTCATGTTGTTGAGTATAATCTCAAATGATATCTTCGACCATTTCAAGTTACTTACGAATGCAAATTGCCTGACGAAAAATATCTGTCCATGTCAAGTTATTCGTTGACTCTACCCATTGCTTTCACGTGGAAGTCTTACGTGATACGTTACTTGGTTGCCAAGGTCAGGTTTGCTGAGACGTGACAAAACAGCTCTGGACTCCTCAGAAAATTTTAGAATCTTCTATTAAAATCAATTTCCTTATGGTGGGAAAACGTAAAAGATTGAGTTCATGAAAACAATAACAATCGCCCGATATTTAGAGTTTACACATTCTGGTTTTTGTGAATACCTATAACCAGTGTATTAGAATTATATTAATTCTAGGTAACTTAAGCGACGGACTGTTATTGTTACTACAGTGGCTTGCAGCAGAATTGTTTGTTTTGAATTAAAACAGAAATGAAGCAGCTGCCCAAAACAACAAGGCACTGCTTTAAAAACTAGTCAAATAGAAAAAAACAAACTCAGTTTCAGCTTGTGACGAATTCATTTTCTGCCTATTAGTGCGTTTCTCACGTTCTGTTTGTTTGTGAACCCATGTAGCAACAATGCTGCTACAGTGTGAAAACTGAATTTTTATTAGTAACTTCACTGTGTTAAAATACAGAGTACTTTTTTCATTTGCAGTGAACTTAGTGTATGAAATCAAAGCCAACCAACCATTTTGCTGAAACCTTGCTGCCAGTGCATAGTGCGTATAATTCGTACATTTTGAAATACGAGCTATCGAAGGTGTTGAATATTGAAAAGGTAGAAGTTGAATATTGAAAAGGTAATTATACTTAGCGTTTGACGGTTGTGCTGGAGAAAACCTGCAACACTGCTTGTTAAATGTGCTTCGCTTTCTCTCTTTTGTCCAAGATCTGCAGTGCGTGATCTTACCATATTTCAATTTTTGTGGTAGTGCCTGATCGATACTTCCCTGTTCTGCATTCGAAACAAATGTTCAGCATATGTTAGGGTTGGTGATTTTGGTTCATATCGCACTGACAAGTGGTTACAAATCGATTGTAGTAATTGTCGTCCCTCGGTGTCGCGCTCATAAACCGCCTTACGAGTATTTTGGCTTTAACGCGTCTGTGCGGGCTAATCTATGTAAACGCGGTGTGCCATTACATCAATTTGTTGGAATTTGGAGCTTATCGTGCCTATGTCGTACACGGTAAGTGGGGCTGTTTCTAACCGAGTTTTCTGTTAGTTAAAGTGCTTAAGCTCTGGAGCAGCATACGAGAGTGAAGTATTATCAAACAACTTCGCAAACGCTTCTGAACGAACCTCCTGTCAAATGCTCTTTACACATTCTTCTAATCTGGAATCTAGACCAGGGGTGCACAACCCTTTTCGCTATTGCCGGCTGCATAAAGCTTATTTTTATGAAATACGGCCGCCATGAAGTTCAAGATATTTTTTGTATTGCTTCTGTTCTGCTTCCTACCATCGAGCCTACGCTGCTTTCACACGTCTGTTTGGCCGTCTTTCTACTAAATATTCTCATATAGTAGTGTTGACAAAGAGTTTTTATTACTGCACGGTCGCCATAATTTATATATTAAATTACATGTGCATGCCTGCATAAATTTTATCGAAGGCCACAGGTTGTGCAGCCCTGTTGGCAACCCTTTTTTGCCTCGGAGTCTAATTCCCTCATATTTAAAGTTGCTTTGCTATAGCCGCAGACGTACAGTGACAGTCGTTTGTTAATGCCGAAACAATTTAAAATTTCTTACATAGCAGTCAGCCTCCAAGTGTTATGTTATTAAAGCGACAAAGTAACTTGGTCAGTAGAAGGCTAGCGCTAGACTATCGACCAGCTGCTGCTTGGATGTAAAATTACACACTAGCAAACAGCTGTGCCCATGAGCGATATGCTTAAAAGCAGAAAAATGCGTTCTTCTCAAAACTTCCAGCAAGCTTTACACAAACGTGACTGCTGCTAAAAGGGATACCCCTGAAAGTTGAAACAACAAATAAATGAAATAATCCAAAAACCTCAAAAATTTATGACTAGCTATCAGTACAAGATTTTTGCATTCTTTTTTTGAAAATATTTTGTCTCTGGTTAAGTTGTTGAAAAAGACGGCCATAAAGTTTCTTATGATTGTAACTTGCTGAAAACAATGCGTGATGTGTTGCAGAATCCATTAAAAATATAAATGAAATGCTTAAATGACAACCTTATAACCATTTGGCGCTGCATCTCTCGATTTAGCAAGCTGAAAAAGTATGAAAAATTTTTTTGCAAAGGATTTTAAGAACTATGACAGCAATGCATTGCGCGCGCGGTTTGTACTTTCAATGCGATTTTGCTCCTGGACTTCTTTTGAAAGCTTTTCATGTTTGCAAAGTACGAAGTACAGTAGTCTTTAGTTTCAAAGACGACTGCAAACTCAAGTCGTTTAATCAATTCCACTGTTTGCTTATTGTGATGTTTATGCTTGAAAAATCTTGTTCGCAAAGGTAGGTCGAGACAAAGATTCACAAAATTCCCATCGTGAAGTTCTTCATATTTCCAAAAGAATCAGGGCAAATAATTCCAACCTTCAAGGTCAAGTCAATCGCGATTTTTAAATTTGTGTAATTCTTTCCATCTGTTTTTTTTCGAAAGTGCTGCATCATCCTTGTCGAGGTTCTCAATATTCGTGATCAGGTGTTCAAGTTGGACCTCGGTAAGCTCTTCCAATCGTAATTCTTGCAATTATAACCCAATTTCCGCTCGAGTTACATTTTCAACGGCATAAAGGTCTATCTAAGGCAGTTACATCAGCTTCGAGTGTTTGAATGGCAAATAGCAGAGTTGTTTTTTTGGTGGCGAAAATTTTGGAAACGACCCGCGAAAGCAAGCCCTTCGAGAAGAGGCAAAAGCTGTATAGCCCTTTCTTTGAAGTTTTTTTATTAAGACAGTTCAGATTTTGTGTGACATCTGCCGTAAAGTAAAACTCCTGTGGCCACTCGTCGGATGTCAGTTCGGGAAACTCTGCTCTTTCCAGCCAGAAAGTTTAAAAATATTTTTTGTACCTGTCCCCGGGAAAGCCAACCGGCGTTGTTTAAAATCAGATCAGAATATTCGCTGTCGACTTCCTGCAGCAATTCACGAAGGTTTCTGTGATTCAGACCTTTTGCTAAGATTCTGCCTACAATTTTTATCTCTAAGTCCATTACCTCTGAAAACTTTAGGAAAGGACTTGTCATAGAGTGCCTCCTGGTGAATGATACAGTGAAATAACACCACGTTTCGTTTCTTCTTTAATGAAAGCAACAAAATCTTTGTGAGCTCCTGTAATGCTTGGTACTCCGTCAGTTGCAACATACGGTATACAATGAAATTAGTGTCTATGCCCTTTTTCGTTAATATTAGTATCTTCCCCCCTTGTTTCGCTAGAAAGAGGTAGCACTTCTATCAGCTCCTCTTTTGGTCCTTCAAAACTCATGTAGCGGCCTAACAACACTACCTAAGCGGTGTCATCAGAATTGCATATTTCATTGCAAGCAGTAGAAAATTCTGAAGCTGCAGTGATGTCCTTGTCTGAAGGTATAACCTCAAAGATCTTTCAATGATTGTCTTTGTGATGACAAAGGCGCAGGGGCGCAACCGGCTGATATTTTTGGAGGGGGTTGATGGGAACAGAATGATTGTAACTTGTACTATTTTCGGGGAGATAAAAAGAATTGTAAGTTGTTGTTGTTGTACCTAACAACAAAACATATTTTTGAAAATTTCGTGGGGGGCGGGAAACTGTCCGTTACCCCCTTGCTGCGGGCCTCCTAAGGCTGTTCTCAATTTTTTTGTTAATTTCTGTACTATTGTTAAAATTACTGAACAGATGTTCGGAAGCCGTAACAAAGCATGTTTTCATGTATTCACCATCACTAGAAAGCTTACCTCCTTTCATTATTTCGTGGCTCACCACAAAACCGGTTTTAGTCACATTATAATATGATCTTATTCAGTTGTGAAAGACATGTTTGCTCTGGATAGAGTTGCGTTTTAATTCTTCCATTGCTTTTCTTGTGCTCCCAACGCGATGTTTTTCCCCAGCCGGCGGATGTTTTCTAACAAACTGCTTTTTAAGTTGGACTTGTTATTGGACAATTCATCGCCTAAAATCAGGCACAGAGGCAATCCTTTGATGTTTGTAGTGAACGCAAACATGTCTGTCCATTCATTTCTTTTCTAAACCATTTATTCTCTTCCTCGTTTTTCCATTTTTTGAATCGATATTTACCCCTTTTTGTAGGCTATGTTTTACGTTTCTTCGCAACTCTAAACACAGTTGTATAAAATATCTGTAGCTTTCTCATGACATTAAGCATCTAGCCGCAGAAATCCAATGCCCACCAGCTGTTCACAGCGATCTTCATGGTTATTATGATAACGACTGCCCCCTAACGATACTGAAACATTGAGTAACGTGGTCGAACTACAGACATGGTAGTATGGTGCAACCTGCGAGGCCTCCTGTATGGCAGACAGCACAGTATGACCCAATTTGCCAGCAACTGTTCTTTTTTAGCGAAATCATGGGCGTTGCGCAGTGGTTCTGTTGTTGGGAAATTACCTCAACTGTATGAAAACTAGTTATTTTGATTTTATATTGATGATACGAAATGATAGCTATTAAAATGCCAATCACATGAAGCTTTTTAAGATTCGTTCACGAGGCCAAGGTTAATAAAGCACACGCGCGTTTTTTGACCAACAGGTACGTTTGACATCTTTCAGCGACGCGCAGTAAGATCAGCGAAGTATATTCATGACCTGGGCGTCGACGGTACCTCCGAGTTCAGTGAATCAGATGATAACTCTGTGGCGTGATGTTTATGCTGACTAAACGATTTTAGGTTTCGTTTTGAGTTTCTGCGTACATCGATACACCTCGCCGCTCCTGTTCAGAACTTAGCCTGAGAAACTGCGCTTCGTGTAGCGTTTAAGGGTGCTTCCGGTCACGAAGCCTTGGATTTGAATGTCTATTTCTTCGATCGAACTGTTTCGTAAATTATTGTGGAAAATAATGATGTTCACAAAGCAGCCATTTTGTTTCTGATATTTAAGTTGCGCGTCTGTTTTTCGGATGCTGTCACCTCTGTTTTTTTTCCGTATTTATTCGATTGTAAGCAGCCGCGTATAAAGTTCTTTTTCATGATTTCGTGCGGCTAATAATCAAGGGCGGCTTGCCTTTTTATTTCTTCAGCTTAGCGAAAGGTATAAGTGACGCTCAGTCTTTCCTAGGCTACGTTTTATTGACCAAACTATCTTTTCGCATTCTATTCTCTTCAACATCAAGGTTACATCCGTCACAGGAGGAATTATGATAAACAGAAGGCAGTTGTGGTGTCAACATCATTAACAGGGTTGGCAAAAACGCGAAATATGCTCGTGCGCGGCAGTATCTCAGAGCCTTACGTAACTTATGTTCAAGTACGGCTTACATTAATGTTTTAATACCATTTCGTGCGGTTTGCAATCAAGGCGGCTAGCAATCGAATAAATACGGTGATTGCGTTACGATCGTTAATGATTCGAATCGATACCTTTCAAAAATATTTTAAATAACCTTGAACACACCTGGTTTTGTTCGTTTAACTTTTAAAGTCTCTTTGGCCATTCTATTTTAAGCACTGAATTTACTGTGGTAGAAAATCTTTTTTTTGTTTTTTTGGGTAATTCCAACTGGGGCGTAGTCAACTCGAAATGAAGATTTCCGTAACTGCTGGCCATGCATTTGATTGGAAAAAGTTTTGACGTCGGTTGGCTTGAAAAATAAAACTTCAAAAACCTTGGGTTTTATTTGAAATTGAATTCCGTAAAGCTCCGACCTTTCGCATCCGCGTTATCGTCGGGAGCAAACAAGTTTCTTCGACATAGCACAAGAATGGATCGATGTGTTGATCAGCCCCACCTTTAAACAGGATCGCCGAAAGCTCCGCCAACTCCAAAAAGCTTTGAAATCAAAACCCATAGTCAGGGTTGTTATCTTCTTGACCTGAAAGACGAGCGTGTTTTGGAAAGTAAACGTGTTCAAGCATCAAAAAGAACTTCAGTGCAAACGGCTTTTAATGTGCGCGAATGAAGTTTTGTGATGTCACAATCACACAATGAATTTTAATAGAGCATATATTTCGCCTATTGAGCAGACGCCTTCAGCTCCTATTCAATTGAATCATAAAAAGTTCGGGTTAAAAGCAGAAGTTAAAGCAGTGGTTCTTAAAAGGGGTGCGGGGCGCAAGTCCTTACACGCCCTGCGGCATGGAAAATTTGATCATTGAATTTACCAATAGATTTGTTTTTACAGCTTATGTAAAGTCAAGGGGGTTGAAACAAAAGACAATTACCTACGGGAGGCATGGTAGAAAAAGCTTAAGAACCACTGAGTTAAAGCATTCGCTTGGACGGAACACTTGTTGTATCTCACCAGCAGTTGTTTTCAATTCAACTTTGGTAACTTAGTTCTGCGAATAAAAATTTTTGAGAACGAAAATGCAGTGAGACGTTACTGTGACATCAGAACTAAAATGTAACTACACGACAAAAAATTAATCAGTTACGTTACAAATAAACTCAACGATATTTTTCAAGACGGCGTTCTTCAATATAAGTACAGAACTAAGAAATAAGCATTATTTGACAACCGTGCCTGTAGTATTGGCGATAAATCCATCTTCCGTAATGAGGTCTACTGACCACTGCGTTTCTTTACTGCAGGTGACTGACGGCAGGGATTCGCCGCGTCCGCAAATTGCTCAGAGAACAGCGAACAACTGCAGCCAACCTGTGCGCGCTCCCCAGGGCACCGAGGGTGGCATTGAACTACTTTGAGCGATTGTTTCTGCCGGCGACCAACGCTTTACCAGCACGACAACCTCGAATACCCGTCCGTGACGATCTTCGACGGATGGGAGTCTGTTGGCAGCGGGAATCGTCGTTCAAGTAACTGAATGCAAATGCTCTGCGGCACAACTGTCACTGAAAGGTTCGTCAAGACATGAACAGACATCGATCAACTACCGTCAACACCGCCACTGCTTTCTCTGCGTCTGGCTGCTGGGCGACTTTTGCAAAGAATCCTGCTGGGGATGACAGTGGCGATGATTGTTACACGAGGTGCGTGGTGTTTATCATCTTGTACAGTCAGGTAGCTTGCATCACGCTTGTTGCGATTTTCTCAAGAATCTGGTCAAAGCGGTAAGAGTTACAGAAGAGCAATACGTCAGCAAGTATTTCTCCTGTGTGGCAGGACGTGTGCTGTGGTCAGAGCGAAGAGTCGAAAACGTTTTTTCAAAAAAGCAAAGCACAACCTTGGTAGATTAGCGTCTCTATTTATTTTGCGATCTACCATGCATTGAAGGCTTGTATTTCTTAAGTTGGCATAGGCTTAGGCTAAGGGGCACAAGAAGTTTGCGGGTGTTTATTAAAACCCACGTTGAAGTTTGTTAAACACTGTTAAATGTTTTCTCTGGAAGCAGGCTAAATACCATTGCGCAGGTTATCCTTAACAATACAAAGTAGTCGGAAAAGCGGCTTGTTTCAAAAAACTTGCCACCAGCATGATTGAGTCGCACATCAATAAAAAAGGAAAATGCCTCGCTGTTTGTTGGCCACAAGCATGACTCCAGGTGTTCAAATGCCACTTTTAAAATTTAACAAATGACCCTATAAATGCAGCTGTTTACTTCTGACAAAGCCTATTCACTTTCTCCGTTTCGTGAGATGCTGTTTTCGTTGCGCCATAATCGGAATCCTTCGTTTTTTCTGGCGCAGCGCTGTATACGCATGTCATTATACAAGTTAAAAATATATTTGTTAATTTGCTTAATGTCTGCTCGCAGTGAGGCAGCCAGAAATTTTAAAGTTGAGTAAATGAGTTTAGCTTCGTTTATACTCGGTTTTTAGTACCCCCACCCCTTCGGGAGTGTCATGAGTGTGCGGCGCCCATCTCCGATTGCTTGCGCCGTGAGCCACGCGGCTGTTTTCGCAGAAATGCTGCACTGGTGGCGAGTCAATAGCAGCACCGCGCGTGAACCGTTTCCTTTCCTTGCACCCATCCATCAACGTCGAGCACGAAGCTAAACAAGGCGCAAGTTTTGTTTTTCCAGTTTTCGGTATGACCCAATCGGGATTCGAACCCAGCCAGCCTACTACTTTTGGTGGCGCCTGCTCAACCAACTTTGGCGTTGAAATAGTTCAAAGTCGTTTGGTAGATGTGTTTATATTTTTGCTTATACCTCTTTGCAATCCATTCGAATGTAGAAAGTTTTGCTGGACAAGCTGGAGCTACCAAAAAATAAAACAGGNCGAGGCGTTGTACGCTGAAATCTAAAGAAACAAACGTTGCGTTGGTAGCAAGTGAAAGTAGCTTCACAGGTTCGCAACGGGTTAGGTACACACAATTTTTTAAGCATACGCACAGATTAGATATAAACACCAAATTTTTTATGTGCTTTCACATAGCATGCTTTTGAACAAGGCTTCAAAATATCTGAGTAAATAGATTACTTGGAACTAAATGCCGCACCCGTTGCTTTTGCCTTTTGCAAAAGCGTTTTACATAAATAGCAAAAAGCAAGCTATGAGCAAAAAAATCCGATTAATTTTATGACATTTAATGGATTTTATTAACAGCAGTATGATGCTTCTTCGCTTTCCGTGACTTAGTAATGTTACCGTTATTGGGCTCTTTACTTTGCTTTCTTTTTGTCGCTTGTGCTTATCTCTACCGCGTTTTGGATTATCAGTTACTGCTACTTCGAGCGATAGCCTTGTTACAAATTCCCGGTTGTCACCACTCGCCATTGTGAAACATTTGCCATGACTGGTTTTGCAAGCTATCTAGACATTATGGCTCGATTAAAAAGTTTTATCGTTTTTTTCACCGATGATGTTACAGAAATATACTGTTGCAACCTCTCCGTTGGCGTTGCGCTGAATGTGCGGTTCACCACGAACGGACTGTGCGCGAAGAACAGCACCCATATATATGTGGCCTGAACAAGCAATAACAGAGTGATCGCGGCGTGTGATCTCTGTTGTTGCTTGCTGCCACAGTGCGAAGCTTTGCGCACTTGCCCCTCGGGCTTTCCGATCGCAACAATACAAGCTATAGCTGAGCTTTGCTTATGTTTAGAGTTCGTTCTGATTTGTCTGAAGCAGAAGAGGCTTTAGCTCAAGTACGTAGAAATCTACCTCCTTCTGTTCCGTTGAACAAAACTAATACACCTTATTAATTTTTTCAACAAACCCCATGCCCTCTACTTTTGCACTATAAAATTTTTCTCATTTGCTAGCTTCTTTGCTAACATTGCTGAACACTTTTATTTGCTTTGCGGCCTCCGCTCAACTCATTCTTTGAAGAAATGACATGAAATCAGATCCTGCCGTCGATCTCTCCAGAAAAATCAACCAATGAAAAGCAGCAGTTAAACTTCTCTTCCTCGCTACAATTGGTTCTCTATTTACATTTTAGTTACAAAAAAAGTTAGCCTGCGGGTGTTGAAATATAGGTAAAGCTTTTTTTGCCACGGTAAAACTCGACCATTCACGAATCAATTTACAGCATAGATCAAATTGCAGGAAGACAATCTAACGACCACACTGTCCGCTCAACTATCGTCACCCTGCATGCTAAATTCTAAAGCGCACACACGTAAAAAACTAAAACAACCGAAAACTACTATATACAAAGCACAGAAAGGCAGAGTAAGTGATGTGTACTGAAGAAACTAAGACAGACACAACTTCCGAAATCGCAAGCAATTACTCTGAAGTTACAAGTTCGATATTATGTGGGTCAGTCTAAGTCAGGGGTGCACAACCTTTTGCTATTGCCGGTCGCATTACTTTTATTTGTATGAAGTACGGCCGCCAATGAGTTCGAGTTATATTTATGACATACGTTTAATTAAAGAATAGGTTTTATCCGATATATGTCATTTTCTTGTGCCCAAAAGTCTGATAAAATGTCAAACGTTTTAACGAATTTATTAAAAGAAAAGTTTGCGAAGCATCGTAGCAATCCATGACTTCCTTGATCTTGCTTGCGTTTGTTTTGATTCAATATACGCCGGCACGGCTGCCAAATCTTATTTTTTAAATTGCATGTGGACGGCCGCAAATTTACTTATCGAAGGCCGCAGGTTGTGCACCGTTGATTTAATGGAACCAAAGTTGTTCCCAGTACTTTGTATGTTTACCATTCCTTTCGAAATTGCGGAAACACAATAATTTTTAATCAGTGGTGAGCTGGTTGGATAACCGCGAATCGATAAAACGTGTTACTGGTCCGCTCAAGGAAGCTTACACATGATGCAGTGTTCACTACGGGTAGTGCTGCGAACGGCAACCTTTAGTAACGGAACAATGCTTTATAACCGCGTGATCCTCGCTGCCTGCTGCGGTTGAGACAAAATTTATTGCAAAAGGTTATCCCTTCTCCAATTTGGACAATCTTTGCTGCATTACGAGATTTATAAACAGAAAAGCTTTAAACTACAAACTGCAGAACGAAAAAGGGGGTGCCCGTTTTCCTGGTGCTTTCCCCATGGCTATACCGCCCTACCTCGTTGAAGCTGCTGTTTACCGCTCGTTTGCGCCATAAAGCGTGTAGTCCGTTGTGGCGTTGGCGTTGTTCGGTGGCAGTCAAGGCAACCTTTCATGTTATATTGAGCATCGCTGTCCTTGTTTGTTGAACTGTAACTGCAAAGCCTTAAAAGGTTAAATTATGTAAAACTCCAAATTGCGATACGACTTCAAGACAATCTTAGAACGTTTGGTACGCGAGAAACAAATGTTGAATGGCCTAATGCAAGGTTCTCGCGTGGTATCGAAATATTGAAAAGTATTAAATTTGAAATCGGTTTTTAAGGCCATGAAAAATATTGAATTTGGTAAAAACACAAAGTAATGACATGTATGGAAAATCTAAAACTAACCAGAAAGTGTCTGAGCAGAACAGTCGGTGGTTATACTAATTAGTTTAAAATTCATTGCTGTCTAAGATTTGTAGTGAGTGATCTTGCAAGCATTCAAGCGTAGCAAACAAATCTCTAGTGCAACAAGTGGTGAATTTCATGTTTTTTGTCTGCTGTGTATCAGCAACCTACACTCAATTTCACAATCTTTTCAGGAAAAAAGGTGTGGTTTTGTTGGAAAAAAATGATAATGCTCTCAACAAAATTGCAAGAAAGCCATATTGTGACGATTTTCCTTCAGTGAAAAAAAAACCATTGATCTTATATCATGGTGTAGCCCAGGTTTTTTTTAAGGCGTTTTAGGGACCCGATTCGGGTCCCTAGAATCAAAGAAAATTATCATCGGGTCCCTAAATTAGAGAAAATCGGGTCCTTAGAATCAGAGAAATGGGGTCCCCACAGATCCATACCGGGTACCTAGCATTTTCCTTAAAAAAAACCCTGGTATAGCTCATTCATTTAAGTCACTGGTTGGAAAGGTCAGTGTTTACTGTTTGACGAAAGTTATTATTAGTATCGTCAAAAATATGCAAACGGATTTCCTTGTTCGTTTTTGGGAAGGCCATGAAGTTGTTACACGTTATTTTGACTGAAAATTTATGGGACATGCCATAGCAACTGATATACATGATGATTGTGTTCATGAAAGTATAGAAGACACATAGGATATGAAAACATTTTGCAGTCGTCTATGGATGGCCCCAATGCCAATTGTAGCTTTTACAACAAGTTTGAAAAACTTTAAAAGACAAGCCTGGTAAATATGATATCACGCAGCTTGCACAAACTGTATAATGCTGTTTAGGAAAGTGCAGTGCAGTCAGGATGGCAGATATTTCATTTTTTTGACAGCTTTATTTCAGTTGTTTCACAAAACACAAAAGAACGGATTTTCAAATCGTCACCATATCCAAGGTGTTTCCACTTCAGTATTGCTCACACAGGACTGAAAATGTTCCATTTGCTGAAAGGGCAAAAAATCTTCCAAGTGTCCGCATCATATGTGTCTTCTGTAAAAAGTAGAACGTTCCGCAAAAAGTTCCACATTCTTCCACCAAGTCAAATGCATGCATTTGAAAGCGAAGCGAAATTGCTTTGTTTCAATTGCAAAACCAATTTCAAATTTCTTTACTGTTTATCAGGCCGATGCACCTGTACTTCCATTCATCGGCATGGATCTTGAAATACTTTCAAAGACAATTATTGAATGAGTTGTCAAAGAAAAGGTAATTGAAGGAGCTGTAACAGCAACCAAACTCACGGCAATTAACATAACGAAAACTGAAAATTTCAGAAATCAAAGTAAAAAGTCACAGAGTGTGAAAGCACTTCACAAAGTAGCCAATGAACTGGCAAAAAAGGTGAAGATTTAAGCCAGTCGACAATAGTTGCTCCGAAAAATAGCGGGTATCAAGGAAAAAGCTCTTGCTGATCTGGATAAACAGCTTGAAGAAAAGTCACGTAGATTAGGTGGTGCTGAGTAAATAAAATCAGATGCAGTGGTCGATGTACGAAATACAGAGGTGTAGTTTGTTACAGCGTTCTGTTGCCTTCGTGCTGGTTTTCATTCAAGTTTTTTCGTAGCCCTTGTTGGTGTGCAGACAAAGCATACCAATTTGCATACTTCCATTAGCATTGATGCAGTAACCATTCAGCCATTGTTGTTCAAATTTTGTTCTTTGCAGGTTATCACAGCTATACTGAAGGTAAAGCAGTTGATGCGTTTTGCAGCGGTATGCAAATGTGTAAAATTGAGTTTCGTGAATAAGGATCGCGAAAAATGAAGATAGATGGTGCTACTGAACTTCCTTCATTTAGAATTGGAAAGAAACTGAAAGTGTGGAAAATGATTTTTGAAAACGTGTGTAGAAACCCTGCTAATTGTCAAATCCACGGCCAAAAAACGATGCAAGAGACGTTTCGCTGAAAGTTGTTGCCATCATCACTTCGGTGTTATATGATCGGCAATAAACGTGCTGCAGGCTACTTGCAGCCAGCAGGGAAATAGTGCGGTCAAAACGTGAAAAATGTGACCGTAGTGACGTTGCAGCGCAAAGCACGAGAAGTCACGTGACTCAGCGGATACGTGCCGGTGATGATGGCGTGTGACGTCACGGAAGATGCATGAAGCTTTACTAAAGGTTAAAAATGCTTTGAGGCATCGATGGGATGTTTGCGTTAAACTCTGGCTTGTGCTTGAATCAACAGAGATTAAAGAATCGCCGGTCGCCACCAGTTGCTACCACTTCCGATGACCTCATGGTTATGAAAATCTACCCGATGATTTGAGTTGGTCTGCAAATGCTTGCAGACTGACAAGCTTTGTGAGGTTCGATGGTTCTCTACACGATTTCATAAAGTGCGTTGGGTAGGCCCGATGCAAGAAGCATCGCAAGAACGTTCAAACATGGAAGCAACGTTGTAAGGGTTGAATGAAGCCTTTACCGAAAACCAACTCTGAAGCTTCTGGCTGTTTTGAAAACAACGTACCTGCACGGTTTCTGCAGCATTGTGTTTTACGAAAAAGCTGAGTTCTTGCCGTATGTTGTTAGATGTGAACTCCAAGTCAAGCATTGCAAAGTTGCAAAGTGCAAAATTTTGTTAGGGTAACCGTTTAGAGACAACATTTGCTTAAAGATTAATAAACTCTACCTGCAATTTGAAAAGGTTGTTGACGCATTAGACACCAAAACCGATTGTATCCTTGTGTGTAACAGTGATGGTTTTGTTTTGTAGCGCTCATTGGCATTCTTCTCGCTTCGCGCTGGTGCCAAAACACAGCAGTGGTTATCAATCAGGGGATGGGTGTTTCACGGTGCAGTCCTAGCGTGGTGAGAAACGGTTACATGTCTAAGAAGGAAAGTGCAACCGAAATACACCCATGCACGAAATCTCGCTGTCGATACAAGTGTTGCGAAGCAAGAAAACGAAACTAGGTGTTCCGAAAAGTCTGCACTGAATAATATGTGGATATGGATGCGCTGAAGTTTTTAAGAATCGTTTCTCACAACTATAAGCCGGTTGATTCGGTTTTGCATGAAGCACCAATACCGTCTTTATTCCATTGTTAGCCGCCCTTGATTGTAAGCCGCACGAAATGGTGTTCAAAAATTAATGTAAGCCACCCTTGATTGTAAGCCGCACATGAACATGGGTTATCTAAGCCTCTGAGATACTTTCGCGTACTAGCACGTTTCCGTTTTTGGCAACCCTGATAATGATGCTTGCACCCCTGCAACTGCTTTGTTCATCATAATCCCTCCTGTGACGGATGTGCACGTGATGTTAAAGAGAATAGAATGCGAAAAGAGAGTTTGATGGACAAAGCGTAGCCTAGGAAAGACTGAGCGTCATCTATACCTTTCGATAAGGTAAAGAAAAAAAAGTAAGCCGCACGAAATGATGAAAAAAACTTAAGGCGCGGCTTACAATCGAAGAAATGCGGTATGCTGCAAAATTTTCTGGTCGGTGATAAACTTGGAACTATCATCCAGGCTTCGCGTGAACACGCATTGATGTCCGTTTATTGCCAGCTTAGTAACTGGTTGCTGTGACTAACGTGCAGTAGTCAGTCTTTTAATTGGTCAGACTCTTCTTCGACAGCATTTAGCTCAGAGAGTTGTGCTTTTGTTGGCGCTAACTAACTTTTGTCCCTATCAAGTTTATAAAATACTACTCGTGAAAACTTTTGAGAAAATTGATATGCTGTTCTCACGTTACAAAGGTAGACTCTGCATTGTTCTGTTTCATTTTCAACCAGCCAGAACGTGTTAAACAAGGACGTAACGCAACAGGCACGTGTTTAACTATGTAACCGACAGTGGTATATCGTGTGCGGTTTTGTACTAATCAAATATGTGAAAATACGTAGAGGCTATGCCTTTTCTATTGCAGTCGTTGGAGTTGTCAAAAACAGTTTCTGTACTTCGTGACAACAGATGCACGAAATGCTCAGTGTTGTTTTCATGATAAGGTTTTGAGCTGTAAAACTTGAAGTGAAGGACGTTGGCAGGCAAGGAAATAACATACTGTGTAGAAATCTGGCGTATTTCGTAGATACGTCCACGTGCTCGTGCTGATGTGCGACAGGAACACCGAAAATTGAAAACATTGCAAAACAAGAAGCAAGACACGGAGTGCAGTTTCTTAGATAGCACTCGGTAATTGTTGCAGCTCGTATTTGTTCAATTAAATCAGCCTGCTTCGTTTACTTGTTTGTTTGGTGAAAATGCAAGAAATGTGAACTTGAAGTTGGTGACTGAGACCGAAATTACGTTTCACTTCAGGTCAGATTAAGGTGTCTAAAAGTTATACAAACTTTAAGTCAGTTTCGTGGGAAGAAAACTGAAAGCAATCCGGCACGCAGGAAGAAATATATGAACAGCTGCAAATTTTGCAAACCTGGCTATAGTTATTTTTTCACTTCTACTGTTCGGCTATAAATTGCTTCAGTCGTGTCCAAATCAGTAGAGGACCAACAGCAGATTGTGAAATTGGTTTCACTTTCTTCGTAACGATAACTCTTTGATTGATATATGCCTTGTTGAAAAGAAATTTTGTCATGCAGCTCCTTCGACTTCATTAGCTTAAGCAAGTCAAACCGTGCAACGTAAACAAAAGCTGTTCTGACTGATCCATTTTGCTCTCGACAACCATATTTGAACCTGCTCTGGTTAAAGCCAGGATTTGCCTCGTGAGATTGATTCGGAGTTTGACCTACGGCTACTAAGCGACTCGCAATTGTGTTCCTTGGACAAAAGCAGTTGACCTTCAGTAGCCCGGTCCTGCAAGAGACATATCATGCTTCAGTTTGCCGCCTGCTGCCGACAGCAAAGTTGTAACGAAAACGTGGTCACGGCAGGTCGAACAAAACAAAGGTGCAAGCCGCACCATCCGTTTTCCTGACTTCCAGCAAATATTGTGTGACAGGTCAGTGTTACATAGCCTTCAAATTTTACGTTTTCGATCTATTCATCACCTTTTACATACTCACTTGGTTTGGCATTGCGTTGTGTTTTTTTAGTTATGTGAAGTAAATCTGAACAACAGAGGGAACGTATAATAGCGTGGGTGTAATTTGTTATAATTAATCCTTTTACCGTATATCAAACATTTTGCAAAATTTATTAAAATAGGTTCTCTCGAATAGCTTATGTTGAAGTCAAGTGTTGTACTTCTAAATTATACTTTTACGCAAAAGTCACTTGACAATGCATCGTTTCGCCATTCTGTTGGTTATGAGAACCTGGGCAATGTCTGTGACGTTGCAACGTCAGTGTCATGCTTTATATTACGTATATTTCTATTCTGGATCGTGCCTCAAAAAACAGTGAATTTAAGTAAGCAGTTCTCTTCAGATTTCTTGGTCAGCTTGTCTCTCATGCAAAGAAGATGCGTTGCATCCTTGTAGATCAATGGGTTCACCTGAACACAATGTATGACAATTGTCGTAGTTGAAAACTTGAAATACACCTCTTATTTCATGAAAAATGCATTGGCGTCGATTCATAATAACCTACGATCGAAAGCATTTCTAAAATTTTACTAAAACAGAAATTTTGTCAAAACACTATCGTTTTATTCTTTATAACCCCAAGACAGTCTCGTTCGTCGCAAAATCTGGGGCTTCATGTCAGACGCGTGAAGTTTTTTGATGTAGTTTTGTATCGGAACATTGATACATCTTCTTGTTTTGCTTGTCATGTGGTACTACAAAAGTTGTAGTGTCACTGAAAACCTGTGTTTGACAAAAATGTATCATTTAGATGAAGCATGGCGAAAAAGCGCGAAACAGATAAGAACTTTCTTGAACCATATTCCGTAATCTCTTTTGATCCTAGAAGGCAAGGTTCAGGCATCAAGAGCTGACATTAACCGAACTTAATTTTTTTCCGGAAAAGGAAAGTAGCCCAGAGATTATGGACTTCCGAAAGTTAGGGTCTAACTGAGTTAAAGAAAATGGACGAGTATCCTGTACGCATTTCGCGTTTTGCTGAAAATCGCTGTGTTTGAATTGAGAAATGTAATTATGGGTCTTTCGTGAAATGCATATCCAAAAGTCACGCTTTCTTTTATAAAATCATTTCGCAGTGCCGTCGATAGCGCAGTGGTACAGTTCCCGCTCCTTTTAATTGAAATTTGGGCGAGCAGCTCGATTACTTACCGCAGCGCTCCCTGAGCAACCATATTCGTCTCAATCGGCCCAGGAAGGAAGGTATTTCAGGTCCTGCCGCCAATTGCCGTCGCCTATAACAACAGAGAAAAAGAAAATTGCACTGTCCACGACCGCATGAGATTCTACTTTGTAGTTATATCTGTATAAAACACGGTTGTAAGGAACGGGATCAGACGTTTGCCATTTGCAAATGCACACTCCGCTGTCGAGTGTTTTTCTTCTACGTTTATATTCTTTTCTTAAAGATCAGTCAGTTCGAGAAAGTTGTTTGTAACTTTTTTATTCGGTTTGATTTTTGATAATATTGCTTGCATATTTATTTCTGGTGACTGATTCCCTTTCGCGTAGTTGCAAGAATCAAACAAAATTCATAATTAAAATATCCAATATTGCAATAAAAATTTTGTAAAATTTCGACATGAACATATGTCCGGATCGCTGAAACAGTCGTATACTTTGAAACATAAGGTTTAAAATTCACGTTGGTCGATTTTTTTCTTAAACGTTCTGTTGATGTTCCAGAAGTTCGTTATTTCCTAGTAGTCGGTAAGTGTTTTCAAACGGAGAAAGTAGGCTTATTGCATTGCAAACACGCCTTGATGATGTGCGCTGGTAGAGTTGAACAACGCGAAGCCCTTTTTCATCAACACGTATGCAATAAATACAGAAAGAACCAGGCCAACTCATATTCCTATTCGTTGCTGTTTCCACCAACTTCTGCTAAAAGTTTGGCAGAAAGACTTACGTATGTATGTAGATATCAGCTGAAATGAGTTCGTTCTAAATTGATACAATATTTTGTGTTACAAACGCCCAATATTCAAACATTATTCTATAAATAACTTTTTACAGCAAACGTTCGCGATATTACAAAGTTTTGCACAAAAATGTGATTTCGCTCTTTTTGCCCAGTATTCATTGTGAAAAATCCCGGTCTATTCCATAAAGGTCGCCGTTACTATTTTCGCAATAAAACTGTCAACACTTCGTTTGTGTCTAAGTTTCACGCACTTCCTCTCAGCCGCGCTGTAATTTTAAATTCCGAAATTGGAATTCCAGTCCACTACATTGTATGACACACGGCTAACAAGCGAAATCTTGAACAGCTGAGCAAGATTACGTGGTTGGACGCCTGAATATGAAAATAGACCTAATTGTTTTAAAAGCATTTTGAGCTCTGAGGTGGTAGCCCACGCTTCATGTTTTCTCGATACTTCACAGAAAACATAATATACTCGTGTTAAGCTTTCGAAACACTGACAGACTTACCTGGGCATCTAAGTCACCTACCTTACTGTTTGCCGAGCTATGACTGCTTTTTGATGAATGATACAGAATTTTTACTGTCGAGTTGAAGAGTGAAGCTTGCTGTGCACGTTTACGTTGAGCGCTATATTCACGCTAATATCTTTTTATAGCAGATGGAGTATTGTCGAAAATATTCTAAGGGGCGCAGAAGCTCAGGTTTTTTCAATGCTTGAAACTGTGGTGGCTTAATTTAGAGCTTTTTAACTTTTGTTGAGACACCGAACACTTTTTGTGTTACTCTCGTAATATATGGAAGATTCAAACTTCTATGTTAGATGTGTCAACTGTACGACTGCAGTGATAGTGAATATTTACTTTCGCAATGAATTTGTTGCTGAGCAGCTGACGGTCTTCCGCGGAATACCTGTTGAAAATCCCTGGTTTAAATGAACCTATATCCTTTTCGATGTTGTCGAGTGCTTGTAAAAAAATATATCTCTAACTGGCCCTATATTTATCAAACGCTGAAAAAATCCTTTCTCTAAGGCAGTTTTTTTAAGGAAAATGTTAGGTACCCGATATGAACCTGTAGGGACCCGATTTCTCTGATTCTAGGGACCCGATTTTCTTTGATTCCAGGGACCCGATGATGATTTTCGCTGATTCTCGGGGCCCGATTTTCAATTCTAGGGACCCGAAACGGGTCCCTAAAACACCTTAAAAAACCCCTTAAAAAACCCTGCTCTAAGGTGCATATTGTTTTCCTTTTGCTTCTCTTCTTCATGCGAAAAAGATGCAAGTTCAGTTTGCCAATACGCATTTGCCTGCAGCATCAGCAGCTGCGCAGAGACTGCAGCGGAAATCAAACCGATACTATGTGCTTCCTACCCTCATCTGTTTCCTTTTGCGTTGCAACTTCAGTACAGCGACTGTGTTTACACCAGATCAGGCAATGATAGGCGTTGAGTGGCAAGTGTCAGCCACGCGCGATGTTCAGAATATTTGGTCACTCCACGCACGCTTTTCCGGCTTATTTCGTAAGTGCATTCGGTGTGCGACTGCTTGCCTTGCACGCCAAAGATTGACAGTGTTCGTGGAAGTGGTTGCGCTGATGTATGGTTTGCCTGTATGGGTTAGTGAAAGCAGATTGAAAGTGTATAAGAAACGTAAATACGTGAAGCCAAGCCCGTCGCTACCCCAGGCCTTTTTAGTAAGTTGTAAAGTTGGACGGGGGATTAAAAAATAAATCAAAGCTTATCAAAGCAGTTACGTTTTTTTTTCAGTTCTAAACGAAAATGTAAACTAACACATGACAGATTACCTCACCAAACTTTTGCCATAGTAATGAGTCTACGTTTAACTACTCATTACGTGCTTGTTGGTCGGTTGGTGCGGGAAGCATCGTTTCTACACCGTCAGTATGTTGATGCTCGTATGTGAGTTATGGCGCTTTCTATGTCGTAGGTTGGCATAGCTTTGTTCAGACCGTAGCTTGCAACTTTTTATGTTTCATCGAAACACTAAAGTACTTCGGCACAATTTCGCTTATGCAATTTTTGCAGGAAATGACGCTGTAGATTGCTCTACCCGTTAACCGCTGTGAATAGGCTCAGTAAGGAAGTGAGACGAGTATAAAATGGAAAGGAAGGGGGAAGCAGCTTCATCAAAAGTGAAATTGTTTCTTTGTTAAAACTGGTATGATTACTTGCGAGCTGTTCTGTGTTCACGAATTATTGTTTTTCTTTAAGTACAGGCAATCGATTGGCCATGATAGTCAAGATACTGAATCAGTCGCTTTGACAGGCCAAGACACTGCGATTCCTTGCAGTCTCAGCTGAGGTTCTCAGCGCTGTTTGTTAGCGTAGGGTTTGCTGAGGTTCGCTCAAGACTGAAAGCAGAGACTATTTTGCAGAACACCGTGTTCTGATTGAGCGATACCCCCGACCATTGTTTCACTGTCGGGTTTATCTGAAATGTACCAGCTGTCTCTCGTATTACCTCGCGCTTTGCATGCAATGTGACATTTGCGGCAATAGGAATATTTGCACTGTGGAAAGTCGTATCCGTATGAGATAACACCGGCTTGAAGTGCGAGAATATACATTTACGAACGTCGTGTGCGAGAAAAATCGGCCTCAGAGCATATCCATCAAAGCTGGCAAATCGAATTTGCTTGTCAAACCTCCCCATAAGCCGTCGTCCTGAACCCACAACGCATGCAAAGGCAATATCCAGTTCCTTTTGTTCTTGCAAAGCCACTGATAGATGTAATGACCCTTCGCTATCCGCCACTTTGTGTAACATAGTAAACGAAGCATTACGTCATGTGACTCCCTGGTTTGAGTCCGGGCAACTTTGAGGTTGGCCGGAAGTTGTATTGAAGCAATATATGGTTCTCGGTGCTCTCGAAGTCGTGTTCATTGGTGCCAGTTGAAACCTTCCTTCAGCGGTTTTTGCGTAGTTTTGTGTCTTAATGTGTACAAGAATCATACTGCGTGGAGACGGTAAATGAGTAACTTTAAAGCAACACTAGTGTGTAGGCTGCTGCTTATAAAGAAAAGTGTGATTTAACTGGATTTCATTTTTAAGCAATTAAATAGGGCGATGTCTTTTGTGCATCTAGCTTGTTTTTCGGAAAGAAGCGCTAGCAGACTGCTAAAGTTTTTGCTCTAAGCAGNTTGCGTANATTAGGAAATATATCCTGATTGAGAAGTTTAGTCCTAACCAGTGAGTTTCTTTGACGTTGAAGTGGTGTTGGAAAGATTCAGACTAGATCTTTTTCAACCGAACACAAAATTGCATGTCGACTGTTGCGAATGGTGAGGACATGAATATTTTCATTACTGACCTTCAGTCTTAACGTGCAGAAGTGCTTCTCGGTTTAAATACCTAGTTCTTCCATATTACAGCCCGTCCTACACTGCTGCGGTAGTGGCGTTATATAATCTTTTTGATGCACAAGGTTGTCCAGTCTGTTAATCGTCCTCCACAGTGGCACGCAGCTAGATGTATTGATGTATTGACTGAAGTCGACGGTTAAATGAAGCACAGTCTGCTGTTGCTTGCCTTACCTCCGATCGCTGCTTGTGATGCACATTTCCTCGTCAGTCACAGAGCATCGACGTAGATACCCAGATCAGAAGCCTGCGTGAGCAGCGGATAGCAATGTAGCAAGCTCAGTGCTTGCAGACGAGAAAAGCAGCAGATATTCTGATCAGGGTCAGTCTCATTGGTAACTTCTATTTCTTTTCAGCCCTTGGCGAAAACGTTCTTGAATTTGTGCATTTGTGAACCTGAAGTAGATACTTGTGAAAAAGTGGTCTATGCTGCATTCCAGAGTAATAATCCAGGCTGGATATGAGGAGGTGAAGTATGCGGTGTTTTTAAGGTGTTTTGAGAAACCGAAAGGGTCTCAAATTTTTCCAACGATCTCTCAAAATACAGTAGGAACTCGATTTACTACCACCATCAAAGTACACAAAAACCTTGCTTTACGATCCCCTCGGTATTCAGATAAAACAGTTGCGGTCTTTCTAATGTTTTTGCGATCAGCAAAGTCAAAACAAAAACATCGGAAGTTATATGCGAAAGCGCTGACATATCAAATAGCTTTTGGTTTTATCGCGCTACAACGTGCCAGCACCACGCTGCTAGCAACGTCGACACGTTGGTGCACTCACGAAAGAAGCAGTATGCTTGAATTTGCATGGCCCAGCCATTGTAGGAGTTATATGCCATTGCGGTTAAATTTATATCCTATGCGTCACTGTCTTACAGACTTGCGCGCTTATTAGGCGATAGGCAATGGTGGCACCATTTTGACAGATAATGTGATTTCATAAAGCGATTATGGCTTCTAGGATGAGCCTGGCGACTGTGGTAAAACTTTTACCATCAACGAGCTCAGCAGTTGCTACGAGCTCCTTAGCGTAAGTGGCCGTCGTCACCGATTTCTGACGCACAGGCTTTGGGTTCGTTGAGGAGTCCTGTTCAGTGGGCCTTTTGCACGAAGTTGACGCTAGCAGTTCGTTGCGTGGTTAACAGGCAGACAGTTTTGATAACCAAGTCACGTGTGTTTTTTCTGTAGGTTGTTACTATTTTTTACTGGGACTGGCTCCGGTTGTTGCTAAAGATGTGACAGCGTCACATCGCGACCGCGGCCAGAGTTAAGTGCTGTTGTGTGAATGGCTGGCATTATGGAAGAATTTTCAGCTGACAGTGCGAAAGATCCCGCAAACACCGGTGTGAACAGTGAAGATAACATGCTGGACTTGGTGATGGGTGTGTTCGAGAGGACTAAGTCGATTTCCAATTCAAGTTCTGACCTAGATGTTAAAGCAGAAACGATCAAGTTAGAAATGCCAAAAGTTGTTGGGGATATTGAAGAAATCAATGACAACATTTTCCCTGTCGGGGCTGCTGAGTATGCTGTTTATTCTAAAGGCCTACAAATCAAAGCTCGCTCACCGCCTCCCAAGCCCAAGCGAAAAAAATCTCTTGGCTCAGAAAGTTTAACGGAACGCCGTGGAGACGATGAGGAGAGAAACGGCATTGGGACTGAGCTTCAAGAAATGATCGAGACTGCGTTTGGCTACGATACTCCAGACGGAGTTAGCCTCGACTGCTCCTTTGATTCTCCAAATAAAAAGTTGCCCAACACCCCCCACCCTACACCCGTTAGAGACGTGGAATGCCTTCACTTCCCGGATGCTACAGATGAAAAGGTGGCAACTCTCACCAAATACAGTGTTGCACTTCAAGTTGGACAAAATAGGTCGCCTAGCAACGGCTCATTCGAAAGCAAGTCTATGGATTCGATCACGTTAGCGGACGGCACCGACGACTTTCTGGCGGACGACGCCAACAGATCATTGTACAAACGTATCAACAGCCTGTCATTTGACAGCATATCGTGTACCAGTGTCCACTCGGAAGGGGCCGATTCCGGGGATTGGCGTGCTGACGATTTTTCTGATCTGAAGCGGGTAGACGAGTGCGAATCGGATTCCGTGCACGCTAGTCGAAGTTCATCGCCAATCAGTGGCAAGGCTCGCAACAAAAGAAAGGAGAAGATAAAGAGACAATTAGTGAAAGCGGTTGCTCAGAAGGAAAAGGTTGGTGCCCTTTTGGATGCAGCTGCAGGCAATGCTAGTGATCATCTTAAGCGCATGGCACGCATCAAGAGTGTGCGTTTGCCTGGATCCAGGCCAAAGTCGCAACAGAGTCATGATAAGTAAGTTCCGTATTACTCTGTAGCTGAGATAATTCATTTATAAAAATGCTTTTGTAAAAGAAAAATTGACAAAAAGACTATTGTTTGCGGGTGAAGAAATGTCTCCATCTTTTTGTGTTTGCGGCATAACATATTCAGTTTTGTTCGTATTTTTTTCATGCATGCTATGTGCATGTAATTGCGGAGCTGCCATAAATTTCTACTTCATTCTTTCATCGTAGCTTTGGTGAGCTTTATCGCTCTGTGGTGACAACATCGGAGCTTTCAAACGCTGTAAAGCTGTCAGTGTTTAAAATATTTGTTCTGATCATCACCTATGCTCACGAATCTTGGGCAGTGACTGAAAGAATACTATCCTAAGTGCAAGCGACAGAGATGGGATATTTGCCGAGGGTTTACGGCGTGACATTTCGCGACAAAGTGCGCAGCTGTGAAATTCCTAAAGCCCTGAATGTCGAGCCACTTCTCCAAATCGAGAGATCCTAACTACGTTGGTGCGGCCATGTGTCCAGAATGTCCCATAAAAGAGAGGCAAGCCCTGCTGGCTACATCCACGGGAAAGCGGCCCAGAGGTCGTTCGAGGTCTAGGTGGAGTGACTATATTTCCGACCTTGCATGTTCCCGTCTTGGTGTGGAGCCAGCAGCACTACCTGAGATTGCTGTTGACAGTGAGATATTTCGAGTTCTAAGGTTACTTCCCTCGCGACCTTCCCAGAGGAAAATCAGGCATGAAAATGAATGAATGAAAAAATAGATAAATTTTTTTATCGTTACACCTGAAACCACTGATTATTACGAGTCATTAGTCAGTTGTCACCTGTATCGTACCATTGTCTTAACAGCGAAACCGCTGATCCGAAACTGTCGCCAAGTAGCATGTGTATGTGCATTTAAATTACGAAAGTAGATAATGTGCTTTCGTGAAACAACACCAGGGCTTGCATTGCTTGAGATGCGAACAGTCATGTCGTAACATGTTGAGCAATACCCTGTTGCAGGTTTCATTCGGGTTGGTGTAAAACGCGGCTAAGTAAACTTTTTTTGTCTGTGCTTCCGCTTTCTTGTCGACGTTAGCGCTGGCGAAGAAACGCTGAAACGACATAACTCAACCTGTTCCGAACAAGAGCTTTGCCGAACCGCTGTTATGTTGTAGCCAATTAGCTTTAAAAGCGGTGCTAGGATTATGGACAGTTGTACACGTACTGCAAGATGTAGATGCCAGACTGAGTTCATATAGACTTAATATTAAGTGAACGAAAGTTTGCCTTAAATAGGACATATAGGTACTGGGTGCATAGTTTGGGAGCTAAAAACGCAGTGAAGTCAGCTACTAATTAGTGTGACTGATGCCATCGAGGTGTTGGGCATTATTATTATTGTTTCCTTCATGCTGTAGGGTTAGCTTCAGCCGTTCTTCTTTGCAAGGAACTGCACAAAGTGTACATACCGGTGCGCATTAAAAAGGCAACACTGGAGTTTACGTTATATCCAGGGTTTCTTTTAAGGAAAATGTTAGGTACCCGATGTGAACCTGTAGGGACCCGATTTCTCTGATTATAGGGACCAGATTTTCCTTGATTCTAGGGACCCCATGATGATTTTCTCTGATTATAGGGACCCGATTTTCAATTCTAGGGACCCGAATCGGGTCCCTAAAACGCCTTAAAAAAACCCTGGTTATAGTACCATAGGTTGTAAAAATAATAAATAGAGAAAAATTAAGTTTATTGTATTTCGTCAACATGTTTGATGACCCTTGTGCTCCATGTTATTCACCAGTAGGGTCAAATATTCACAGCTACAAATCGTATGCGTTATAAGCACCAAGGGCGTACGCAAGGGGGGGTTGGGGTTAAAATCCCCCCTTGAGCTTGATATTTTACAAAAAGTTTATTACCTGCGCAGAGGGATTAATTGTTTTCGCATACTTTTTGCTTGTTAATTTGTCGACTTAATGCAAATACCACGGAATAAATTTGCATGCAAATTTCAAGGAACATT
>JGI24022J15233_10000250_pt1 | contig 29091 bp, 14 predicted proteins | sample Ectturendosymbi2_FD_15233 | JGI IMG/M metagenome (IMG submission 15233)
TTGCCTATCCGAAGGGGTACATTTAAGGTTAGCAAGAGACGAGAAAATGCATTTGCATATTATTTATTTCCAAATATTTATACATAGATCAGTGATTATTAATTAGTATTATTTTCAAAAATCATAATGCGCTCATTGTTAAAGAAATATGAAAAATCATGATAAAATATTTTGTGATAAGAAGTTTTAGGGATACATGTTCATCTGTCGAAATGGTGAGGAGTTCATGCTTGTCTGTTGAATTTCTGAAGGGGTACATGGTTAGCGAAAGGTTGGGAACCCCTGATCTACAGCTTGAAAACAGGAATGGATAACTTGTCGCACTATCTCCACGAGGAAAGTGTTCACTCGAAAATCAGACACAGATTATATTTGAGAAGAACTTAGTTCTCGAAAATAACAATTTTTCAAAAAAATCTTTTCGTAGATTCAATCCAAACCTGCTGTTTGTGTCAAGTTTTTCTCGGTGAAGACAGATTAAAATTCTATCTATACACCAACCGAAGGATGGTTATGTGCTGCCAAGAATGGTTTTCCACGGAATACGACACTCATCGAAATTTAGAATTGCAAAATAAAAAGGTATTTCAAAAAATCAGTAAAGGTTTAACGTTTCTCGACACTGCTCCTAAAATTATGAAAAAGTTTAGACTTAGACTATTTTATGACCTATGAAGCAGGCAAACAGGTCTTCAGTAACTTTCAAGTGTCCAATGAAGATGAAGTTTGAAGACATTGGTCAATTTAAACGTACTAGCGAAAAACCTTGAGTTACCAATTCACAAAATCTTCCTGAACAGTTTTTTCGTCAAAAATCCAATTTTTTCAGAGCGCATTGCGTCACGCTGATTCTTGTGAATGTTTATACCTTAGTTACTGTACAATTCCTTCAATGTGCGCAGGGCGCATGGAAATTTATCAAAAGAATGTATTATCATTGTAGTTTTCCCCACATGCAAAACCAAGAATAGCAACATAGCTGATATTGGCAGCATTAATGTCCAAACTCTTTAAGCACTTCACTTAGCAGGTTTTGCATTTTTCTATTTGTGAGTACCAAAATCACTTTGTGTTCGAGAAAAGGCATCGTGGTACAGATGTGCGCGCATTTTCACTCATACAAGCTGCATCACTTTATATAAATCAGAACAGGCTACCGTTCTCAGAGTGTGCTTGGATTTGCTCAAAGCATCTGACGAACCCAACCACAGTCTAACGCTTAAAAAATGTAACTATGCGCAGCGTGCCTACGAGCATTACAAGAATTTCTAAGAGTAGAAGCAGGAGTATGACCATTATAGTAGAAGTGGGGTATTGGCCCCTCTGGTTCTTCACTGTCACATCGGGTTCATTTAATGAATGTTCTGAGTCTGTACCTATTTGCTGTGTACTTCGATAAACGTTCAGTTCCATTAAGCTCAACTCGCGGAGAAAATGTTTTGTTAGAAATATACTTGTGCACTACCTCCTGATTGCTGATGATCATCTGTGTACTTGGTTCCAACATTACATATTTTAACGTTATCTGCACAAATGCTGTGACTGTGCTTCTGAAGGCAAAATTGTTTTCCACTGCAAAAAAATTTGGCGTGTTTTCCTTCCAAAAATACAAACAGATTGGTGCACCGAAGCAGTAGCGCAGCCAGCTCAAAATTGTTGAGGGGGCCAAATATTTTGAATTTAAGCGAGCAACAACATGTGGTTTGGGACACCGCGTCTCGAAGCACAAAACGACAAGATATGCTAGAAACGTGGGGGGAATAGCCCCTTTGCCCTCTGGCTATGCACCGAAGGCTCATCTACATGATGTACATATTGAGCTGAGCTTACTAAGCAGGTTAAACATTTTATAGTGCAGTGCTTGTGCTTCATATCTTACTGAGGATTGACAACGACACTCAAAGGCAAGTGAGATCATGTTACTGTGCTCCAATAAGACCACAAAGCACCTCCAATCAGTGTGCAACCGTAGCATAAAAGACTGCAAGCCAATATGCACACCAACTTCGTAGCAAACTCACACAACGTTGTGGTAAACGACTGCGCATAGCCTATATCAACATCTATCAAAATTTCCATTGCATTCGTGGAACTTGAATACTTGTTAACATCAAGTTACGTACTATAACTTCTCAAGACATTTGCTGCATTGATTTGATACAAGTTATATACATTTATCCAACAGTGTGTATCTTTGTGTAACATTTTTATCTATGAACTTTAAATAAGTGATGCTTTTTACAAGTTTTATTTTTACCAATTTTCTAACACTTCTGTGTGATAATGGATTTCTGCAGTCATTTGCGAATTTCTTTCAGTGTTTATTCTCCCGCAGCATTGATTGCGTGTGCGTGCTAACACCTCTGCCGTGCTCAGAAGCATGTTGCATAGTAAGCAAATATTTCTCACATTTTTGTGCCCCAAGCCAAGCAAGTTTAATATGAGATAAACAAATAGATAAAATAAATACATGGATAAAATCAATAAATACGCATCTTTCAGCACTTGCAAATGCCAAGCGGTATAGATTCTCAGAAAAAAGAATGACATTGGCGACACCAAGCGATCATTTCACAAAGTGAGGTAACATTGCTGAAACAACGCGCAAAAGCATTACAAGTGAGTTGATTTTCAAAGGTGTTAGTTTTCATAGTTTTTTGCCAGCCAAAGCTTTATCCCCTAATTTAATTGCATAATAGACCTGTAAACTCACCATAGTTTAAAATGCATATTCACACGTTTAATTGTGTTTCAGAGAATACATCCAGTTTTCCCATGAAGAGCTTATAAAATCATTTACATTTGACAAATATTGTCCGCTTTGGATTAATGAAAACTTGTCAGACCGTGCATCATTTAGTAAAAATTCAAAAAACACCAATTTGCATTTTGCACTGACGTGAGATAACCGTCAAAACATGATTTGCGCATACGTCAGACATCACGTTTGCGTGATGCTGCAAATTGGCAACGTTTGCAATAAGTATCATGCAGCTGCAAAAAATTGCAAAAAAAGATACTGGAAACAATGCTGCGGACAAAATGAAACACGCATTAGCCTTACCACTGATGTTAAAAAGTATCCGGCTTGATGTCGTGCCTTCAAGTGGTCGGGTAGATGTTGACCTAACAGAACTTGTCTGACTGTTGTGCTCAACCGTCTGTTCGGAACAACTCTGTCTTGGTTGTCGGTTTCAAGAAATAATTCGTCAATTCTGCTGTCTTTTCTGACTAAAGAAGGTTTTCGTTTTTCTTCAGGTAAAACAGTGTTTTCTCCAAGTCTTGAATGCTGTGAATGGTGGTCAGCATTACTTCCTTCCGCAAAGGAATCACTTTTCTGGTGAGGCATTTCAACCGTTGGTGGTGGAGTTGCAGATTTTGGTAGAGAATCTTGTGACACTTCAGGTAACGACATAGAGCTACTCGAACTAGAATGGCTTAGTGATGATTTTTCGTGGTCCGAATTGTGCACGGTGTGCTGTTCTGTCAGTGTTGCCTCCCTGAGTTGTTCGCTCGAGTGTTGTTTTATCAAGTTTGCTTCCGATGACAGACGTTCCTTTGGTACTGATTTTGGTTGAAACAACTGATGCTGGTCGTTCTTTTCATTAATCGCATCGATGTCACTGCTTTCAGTTGCTGGGATGACATTTGCAAGTTCCTGCAAATGGTTTGAAGAATCAGCACTTGTTTGTTCAACTGCGAAAACGCTTTCACTTCTTTTTGGCGAAGACCTTCCACTGCTTGCACCTTGTTGAACACTTGCGTCGGGCAGTGTTTTGGTTGGGGTTCTGCCGTTGGAAAAATTGTCGGGTGTAAGGTGACGTTCAGACACAAGTTGAGTATCACTGACTTCATGATACGATTGTTGATCAAGTTCATCCATTTCATTTGAAGATGAAGTTGAACTCTGGCTTGGGGTGCGCTTCCGTAATTGATTTTCTTTTTCCTCGGCAGCATTTTCGGATATTCTTTCAGATTCCGTTGTCCCAGAGGTAACCAATCCCGTTGGTGTTTCCAAAGGGATTGGACTGGCAGTTTTGATTTCGCTCTTCGCTTCGTCAGAATGATAAAGTTCCTCCGTATCTTTATAGACATTACCTGAACTTCTAAAGGTCTGTTTGTTAGTTGTGCGGTTTTCATCGCTATTAGAAGAATAAATTTGATCGTGAACACGCGTCTCACTTGGGCTTGATGCAGCTGAATTACTGTTGAAAGATATTGAACTGCTACAGCCAAACTGTTCTTGCTCAGCCGGAACGTCTGACGTGCTTGGAGCAGGAAGCTTCATGTCCGCAGTTGCCGTTTCAAAAACTTCCGATCCGTTGCCACGCGAGTCGTTGGCTTCAAAACCTTTTACGTTTCGCTTGGAAGGTTTTTCTTGTGACATCTGAGTTTTCCCTGATTCTGCTGATGGAGATCGTTCGCTAGACACAGAACTCTTATTCACAACGTGTGCAACAACAGCACTAGTAGCGTTGTGATTTTGGGAGATCACGTTTGGGGAGTTGGACCTTTCCACTTGGGTATCTGCTAAGCCACTGAGACCTTGAGCAGGTGAACCTGGTTCAGTTCCACTGCTCAACTGTTTCGCAGCAGACGAATTCTCGCTTGGAGCTAAATTATCTTGTTCATTTAAATGTGCATCAACAACACCGGCTATACGACTTTCTGAAAAATTCGTCAAGCTTCCATGTTGCGCATTATCTTCTTCGATAGAAGATTCGTGGACTCTGTTGCTTTGTAGTGACTGGGCAGACTTCGACCGGCTTGAGTCAGGAAATACATTGTCATTTATTGCAGTGTCGATAGGAGCAGGGGACGGTGATTCCGCGTTGGTCCGCCTTTGTTCGGTTGAGTTTTTGCGTGAGCTGTTGCTGCTTCCACTGCTGCTGCTGCTGCTGCTGCTGCTTCTACTGCTGCTTCTACTGCTGCCACTGTGATTCTGGCTGGTATGGCCCTCCATCAATGTGGTGGAGCTCTGGCTAACTCGTCCCGACGTGTTGCACAATTCATAGGCTTCAGGAATTCACAAAGCTCTCACCTATGAATGGCTTCAACAGCTAATCTGTAAATTCTCATAAAAAAGATACAATATGTAATATGATGTTTATAAACATTTTGCGACATAGCTGTTGTCAAACACTGGTTTCACTTAACTTTTTTTCCTTGTTTTTAGCGGTTTGCAGCAAGTTCAATACATTTTCCTTTATTTTTATAATTCATAAAATAAATGCATATTTTCATGATTAGTGGCATGATCAATGGCATGTATTGCAAATATCTTGTGCTGCATTTAACAAATCTGATCTTCAAGAGTGCTGCAAATTTAGGAAAAGCGTTTTCACAAAATCATTTGAAATCATCAATAAAACTAAGAAAATATTACATTTTTTAAGATTCTATGTTTTGCACAGCACATTTAACTAAGGCCACAGGATAAAAGTGCTTGTCATACTAAGCACTTCTCCTTGCACTTTAGCTCTGAAATCCTCACGCTTCGATTTGATCTGACATTTAGGCGAGATTTGTATTGACTCGTCAAACACGTTTATTTCATCATAAAGTAGGTGTGCATTCTTTTTTCTACAAGTAGTGGTGCTTCCTTACAAAACAAAAAGACAGATAGCTCCGCATTCAGCAATTTGACTTATTTCAATCACTCTAGAGCCTGCACTTTGTTTTAAGTCTTCATTTCCGCAAAGGCACATTTGCGTTGCTTTCGGAGGCAAAAGCTTACTTTTGGCAGTTTGACATACAGTGTTTTCCACTAGCTCTAATGCAGCTTTAGATCAGATGCTACCATACAAGCGTCTATACTCCAGAAAAGACGGTAGAAATATAACGCTCCCTCAAGTCAAGTTACCCATTGTATCCTGGGTTACTTGATGTATAAAACCATTGTCTCTGTTCACTTGCTATTTGCACATTCGCCGTGTATGTACACACACTGTTGTCTGTGCCGTGCAGGCAAATACGGTTGCTTCGCGACCCTGTCAAACGAATACAATGGGAAGATCAGCAAGGAAATCGTAAACGGAGCTCAGAGGCATTGTTCAGCTAACACCACCACTGCTGAATTTACGACTTTCTTATTCTTCGAGACGTTGCAAATTGGTAGTGCCGCAAACTTGCTTTGTTAAACTGTCGCGTATCGTCTTATAGCGGATTTGTGAAAAGCAGATATGGTCAGGTCAACTTGCATCTTTCCAAAATCCAGTACCTTTTCGAGACGATAATGAGGAACGTGTAGCGAAATGAAATATCTGTAATGCAGATAATCTTGTGAAAATCTACTTCACGTAATTTTCAAAGATCCATTCTTTTCCCCATGGTGAAATTATGAACCCTTGTTCACGAAACTTTTTATTCGTCTTCATAAAAATGCGACGACTATAGGAACAAGCCTTTGCCAAAAATTTTTTATAGTGCTGAATCCAGTATCAACATGACTTGAGCGCATTACTGTAGCTGCTGTATAGCACTGAGAGCAGTTGCCGCAACTACGCACGTGTCAAGTCAAGACTGTGTATCAATATCAAGTGGGGGGTTCAAAATAAAGCTTCCCGACAATTTTTTTCTTTGTGAAACCACTATAAACGAAAAAATACGTCAGTCATTACATTTTCGGTGAATGAAAATACTTCGACATTTAAACTTTCAGTCAGTTATTTTTGTGCATAATATTGTGAGAAACATAAATTCGAAATACTTTCAAGTTCCTGTAAATCTGATATTCAATCAGTACCATTGTTTCTGATACGAGCCGAGAATACACAAGTGTGGTCGCTAAGTCGGTAAGGTCAGCAGGGTTCAAACAGCGCAAAGACGAAAAACACTGTACGGTCATGCAACTCTCCAAGTGTGTTCCTTGCATTTCATTGGAACGGAATAAAACGCCGAGAAGGTTGCTTCACCTAATCTTCATAATTTGAAAGCAAGCATTTGCATGACACGCTTGGATCCAGGGCAGGTTTGCACAGCCGTTTTGCTACTGCCGGTCACCATTACGTTTATTTATATGAATTACGACCAGTGAGTAAAAAGTATTTTTATTTTTTGCATTGCCTCTGTTCTGCTTCCACAAACTGAGCCTAGCCTGCTTCCACGCGTCTGTTTGGCCGTCTTTCTGCTAAGTATCCGCATACAGTGGACAACGAGTGTTTATTAATGCACGGTGTTGTTCACCCCTGATCTGGCGCAAGGCGAAACCTTTGCATGTTCCTGCTGGCGAATAATGTTTGAACAATTCACTTCTCACTTATGTCCTAGAAGTAATTGTTCCGAATCTGCGTTTCATGTATTTGTATGAAGTGCACTTAAAGTCAAAAAGTGAGACATTCAACACGACGCATAGCTTCACAGGCCCGTNGCAAGGTTTGAAGGTTTTGAAGAGAAAATACATTTTCAGGGGTCAAGATTGTTGTTTTTATTATATGTTTAAAACAAATTTTTCTTGGCACAATAAAATTTGTGGGGACACAAAAAATTGGCTTGCTTGGGCCTGTAGCTTCATGGACAGCAAGCTTTACTGAAAAATAATTGTTTGCGGTCAAGATGCAAAAGCTCAGCAAGCGGTTATGGCAAAAGCATTCTGCTACCTTCAGTGAGGCTTTACAAGCTGTTTTACGCCTTAACGTGCACGATAGGCAGGCCGGAAGTTGTTGATATAACCCCTGTAAGCCTCATCTAACGATGTTTCAACGTATTTCGACCCTTGCCGCTCCCTTTCTAAAGGCAGGTGTGTAGTGGGGTGGAAACGCGTGAGAACTGCGTTCCCACACCGTTTTTTGCTGTGGGAACGCGTTCCCACATCTTTTTGCGCTAGGAACGTTACTTGATGATGTGGGATCCAAACGATTACATTAAAACATGGCTTCGATTTAACAGATGTGCTAGCGACACGCAGAATCGCACTGCGAGTCAAAAGTCTACAGTGGAACACGAAGATCCAGTGTGGAAATTCTTGTAGGAGAATGCTCACTTTCATCGAACTATTTTGTGCAGTCTTCCTTTTTATTTGGTGTGGGCCTCTTTTTTCAGCACTACGCCCCCGCCTAAATGTAACTAAATTCCAAACCATGTGTTTCAAGAGCATAGAAAGACACAAATATTATGCAAACGTTTTCAAAGCAAGGAAGATCAATGTTTTCTCGGAACAACTGTATCTTCTTTCGCTGCCGACCTTACAAGTAGGTGTGATGATTTGTGTTTGGAATATTTGTTGGAAATGAAGATGCTGTTTACAAGGTGAAATCGATTTTTCTTGCTCCGATGTTGTGTAGTTATTTTGCAATGAAGTCAGAAAGAGGCAGTTTGAAGTAAAGAAATTTTCAAGCGTTTTTTCTGCATTTTTAAGCAGAATCTTTTACTGGTAAAAAACGGATCGGAAAGGCTGCATGTTCTGAACGTTCGTGAAAGCTTAATATAAGGATAAACGCAACTGTTGATTTTGGCTGCATACTTACGTTTAAGTCTGACTTACATCCACCCAGTTCCACAGTTTGCAAAATACGCTAAGTTACGAAAAATGTTCTCACCAGCTGTTGATACTAGCATCATTATATATCGTCTTCGTCAGGTTTGGTCTTCTGCAAATGCCAAAAGGATTCTCTTCCCGCCGCTACCTCGTGCCGGTAACGGTTAGTTATCGTCAACAATTTGATTGAATGATACTTAGCGGTTGTTGATATGATCGATAAGAGCACCACATAAGCAGGAAACAAAACATAGGACTGCTTACCTCTGTAAATGCAGATGAATGCCTTCGCGGACTAGTCATGAATGCGTACTGTATCTCGAAATTTCAAAGTTGATTGACAAAATTTTTACCAGTCAACAAACTACTTCGCACGCAATGAATGTTCATATACTATAGCTGCATTCTTTCTGTAGCTTCATAACTCAAGTGTTATTCCGCTCTACCCAACCATTGCAGAAACAGCTTGTCTATGAAAAAAAACATAATGCAAAAATTGTTGAACAAACGTCAGTGTAACAGTTTCAGAGTAGTCGTATATTGCAATGATAAAATGAGCAGTTGTTTGTTGCCACCAGAACATGAAAATGTACCAATGCATGGCAGGACCAGCTCAAGCTTTTTCACTAACACACCATATTTTTGTGCATTCGTTTCAGAACATCGAATTACCGCCAACAAGTGCAATTAATTGTATGTGTGAGGTAAATTTTTCAGTAGGGTTTGACGGCACGTGCAAGTTTCCTGAATGTCTTCAAACCTACTCCATACTTTTTAACCAAACATTCCAGTGCTGCATGCTTTCCACCCTTGAAGTGTCTGCTGTCAACTGAGAGGCCTGTATCTAATTTTTCTCTTTCCTGTCGGTTTTCTTGTTGCAATTTGCTTATCTTTGTATATTTTGCTAAATAAGATCGTCTGCTCCCCATGTACGACATTGCCGGGACTCAAGAGAAAACAACAACTATGTCGCTACTTTTTATAAATAAGAGACAATGAGGACTCCCCAAAAATCACAAGGAAGCTCCCGTTTTCTGGGTGACTTGTGAGCATTTTGGCACCTATGTCCGTCAGTCACCTTACATACGATTTTTTCTGATTTCTGGCTGCTACATCGTTGTTAAAAGGTTACTGGTCTGACAATTTATAATACTGCTACATTTCAATCTTCAATCATCAAACCGAGAAAATCGTCTGGAATGCCACCTGCTCGTTTTAGGCAGAGACATATTTGCTGATGTACTTGAAAGCATCGTCCACTGGCCACACATCAGACAATGTACTTTTCAGGTTTGGTCGATGTTCATCGAACCACAAATAACGCGTAAGTACCCTCGAGTTCAGACGCTTATAAACCTAGGATTATAAAGCGGTGAATGGTTGTTTCGCTGCTACTGTTTTCATTTATTGGAGAACGATCCAATATTCCCACGCTGTTCTGTTAGAACGGCATACATGAAAAGGTGGATAGTACGTACATACTGCTTTTAAGTTCCTTTTTTGTGTCAGCATGAATCAAGATTGGCTGCCTAATGATTAAATGAAAGATAGTTGAGTACTATATGTAGAAATACAACTGCCATCGGACAAGTGTTGAGCAACAGTGACAAATTTAGCTCGCTAATTAATAAAAGCTGCAAAAATTTGAAAATATAGTAATTACTTAATTTATAGATACTTTGTCACAGTTTTTCAATGAAGCTAGATTCTTAAAACTTTTCTTGTGTGTATATAGAAAGGAAGTGCAATGCATCACAATGCTAAAAACTGCATTGTGATGCACAGCACTTCCTTTCTAGATAATGATGTTTCACAAAATAAACAGCATAACAAACAAAGCGAACATCAATTTTGTCTTCGTTATAATCTTTACGTCTAAGTATTTATCATTTACGTTACTCTAATATATGGTAAAAGTAAGAAATCTTATTAGTAGGGATGCACATACGTTTTCCAGTTAGAATGAACGAGGCAAAAAACTTAGAAGTAAATAAAACGATTGTGACATATTTAGAAAATGGCCGTTTATACCTTTTTCATATCATGGTATCTATTTCATTTAACAACTGAAAATCATGCCGGTAATTTTGAACAGACTGGTTCAAATATCTTCGGCTTGACCGATATGAAAATGTACAAAATGTAAATAAATTTCCAATATTCAATGCACATGCAGCAAACAACATCTTTGCAAAACATTAGGTAATGGTCGAGGATAGACAAATTTCACCGCCATTCTATTACATTTATCTTATAACCCTGGCTGTACGCTGACAGTTGTATTCATCTTTCTCATGTAGTATGCAAGCAGTTGGAGATCCAAACTTGGATTTGAGGTGGCGGTAGTTGGCAAAAGGCTGTCAAATTGGTTAGGATTATCACTTGATGGATGGTGATAAAATAGGAAAATGTAGATTGACTGGAAAAGGGTGCTATTTTAAAAGGCTCGATGGAAGCGACTGTCATAATTTTCTTTTCCAGATCTTCCACTGAGTGAAATATTGAAGATTAAGTGAGCTTATTATTAAGATTGTCTAGATAAATGTCTGGATAATTTAAGTGATCTCTTTGTAGTACAGAAAATAAGAACGCGCCATGTGTTCTGCTTATGTCGCAAGCTCACAACTTTCCAACATACAACATCCACTGGTAATTGAAAAATTTTGCTCTTTTTGTACAACTGCTTCGTGTTTGATTCTCAGTGACATGAGAAAGGAAGCGAAATTTTCTATGCGCATCAGCACAATGGTTATTTGACTAATTTGCCACGTTTCAAAGGAGTTTGCATGAATCTTCATAGACCAGAAGATAGTTCAAATTTTGGTGTTCGCTATTGCTGGTCATGACCTACGTTAATCTGAGACTTTTCTGTTTTTAGTTTCTTAACACTAGGATTACCAGCGTTTTTCTATCCCGCGGTTTACCAAGGTGTCGAAAACGACACCAAAGCATTTACAGCCGCGTAAAAGGCAAACAACGCTGAGTGTACTAAATTTTACAAACGCTTATCCACACTAGCTACGTTTTTATGTTACTGGAGCTGACACAAAATGTATTGCTTGCAACATTTCAAATGATCGAACATGTGTGACTATCTCTGACAGCTGATCAACCAGTTGAATATAGCCAGCGAGATGCTGTGAAACAGAAGCAGCTATTTACATAATTGTAATGTAATAGCTGCTAATAGTGAAAATAGTCTTGGAAAAGTAATGTAAATCACAGCCACACCATCAACATGAAGCACATTTAATGAAATTTGGAAACAAAACTGCAAAACTTTTTTCTTGTTTTTGCAAACCTAAGTGCTTCAAACAAGGGGGTTTGAGCACCCCTTGAATTTTACGCAAGTAATTTTTGAAATGCCAGCAGAACACGTACCACAAATTGGTTTCTTGCAAGTGATGCACATACACCTGTTGCATCTTGCTCCATGACATTTTCTATGATTTCGAGGGAGATCTCAATTTACGGAAGAGGGGTTGGCCTCAACATTTTCAGGTGAAACTTTTTTCATGCACACGTCGTGTATTAGTTGAAGAATGACTTTCTGTCTACTCAATATTTTGCTAGTCGACTTTTGAAACAACTCCTTTACTTGATGCCGTATTCATCGGGTTTCTTTGGAATAAATGTAGCGAAAGGACAACGTGACTTTAGACCATCAACTACTTGCCCACTGTCAACAAAAATTTTCACCTATAACCTCACTCATACATGGATGCTAATGTCTGAAAAACAACACGTACTGCCAGTGCCCTATTAGCTATCAGGCCCTTGAGGTACGGGCCTCAGGGCCCATTCAGTCAAGGGGACCCCAACATAAAATCTGGCATTCAATACAGTTATAGCCTGCCTACGCACTATGATTGTTGCCCAACGTTCACTGCAATATACAGACTATGCGTACAACAGCAAAAAAACACATTACAGGCGCTTGCGACATCATAGCAGGACGGTATGGCATTTTATTCACGACACAGAGGATAAGAGCAGGGATTAATTAAAGCATGTTACGATGGTAGTCTGGCTACGTCAGTTTGATAGGCTAACTTCGTATTGAAGGTTGTCGTCCTTCAGTTTTGTGAGAAAACAATGTGCCTCGCATCAGAGATTACGGATATCATAAATTGAGGCTATGGTGGATGTACTTAATACAAAAGTGGAGCGGCCGAAAGGAAACTCAATAGTGGAGCATGAAAAACCAGATGAGCAAATNAAGAAAAAGATGCCATGTCTACTGACATATGGGTTTAAGGCGAGCTTGATCTCTAATATTAAACGTAAGAAGCCATCATTGGATGAAGATAAGAATGAGCGTGGTAAAAACAACGAAGCCAAAATCACGTCAAAGTCTAGTTATCAAGTCAGTGTAGCTGTAGTTGAAAGCGATGNCAATATCAACATTTTAAAACCACAGCAACGTTAGAGAATAAGCCTAACTAAAGCAATGGCAGAAGCTGAAAGTAGAACATGTACAGTAAACGTCGGTTAATCCGGATTCGATTTGACCGACGATTTTATCCGGTTTAGGCGAAGATCCGGATCATCCGAAGATCGTTTTTTCGAGGAGCCTGTCGTCATCTAAGTAAATGGAACACATTTACGGGGGGTGCTGCATACGAGTCGCCACTGAACGAAGGCCAAGGCTGCATTCATTTGCAGCATGTACGGAATATTAGAAAATGGCTTTTTTATTGAACTTTAGCATTGCGTTCTATCTCGTTTTGACGCTGCAGCTAAGTTATTGCAACGTGCAAGCCTATCACTGAGTACCACTGTTAAAACGCTACTCTCACTAAAATAATTTTTACGTCATTTTAGATGAGAATTTGGCAACTTTAAGGAATTGGGAAAGAAAAAAACTGGTCAAAGTGACTATCAGGCCGAAAGACGACGAACCAGGTGTCGTAACTCAAAGATTGTCTATGATTCAGGTCTGACGTCAGCCAATGAGTGTGTACTTTCCTGTACAGATCAGTTTAGAGTTAATACATTTTTTCCAATTGTGGATCAACTCATACTGGCCCTAGATAAACGGACGGATNCTTANAGGATGCTCAGTAATCGTTTAGTTTTCTGTCTGAGCTTGAAAGAGATACTGCGAATATTGATGACGTGCGCACAGCTGGTGAGAAACGTGCTGTTGTTTATTCCAATGATGTTGAGGAACATTCAGCTGACAGTGAATTGCTCCAGTTCTCTCATTTTGTTAAGTTATGTGTCAACGATAAACAGAGTGATGAGACACACGAAACATTTATGCATCGCTTAGATCAGGAAAGTAGCCTGATATCACTTTTTCCAAACACTGCTATTAATCTGCGAACATATATTTGTTTAATGTGCTCAAACTGCAGTGGTGAACGGCCATTTTCGAAACTGAAACGGATAAAGAATGAACTCAGGTCATCAATGTCACAGCAACGTTTATATCATTTGTTGCTGATAAGTATTGAGAGCGAACTACTACGGAAACAGTGCTTTGACAAGCTGATACATGAATTTTCTTGCAAAAAAACACGTACTGTACTGTTATAGTTTGAGTGCCTAACGTGGTGGGAAAAACTGAGAACGTTTTCGTATTTCTGAGTTTATGATAGGAAAATCGTTTTCGTTTTTGCATTGCATATCTACCCTTTTTGATTTGATGTTGCAGAGTGTGTTATTTCGCGTGATGAACACGAGTTTCTGGGGACATCATGCAACATTGGTTTTTGTAGAAAAGATGGGGGCCCTCGAAAAATTGTGCCTCAGGGCCCTAAAAGCCTCATCTGGCACTGCGAACTGCTGTGAATCGGTCTGCTCCTGGTCCAGAAAACTCAAATATTTCAGGATAGCAGTAAATCTAACATGTGACATGCTTTCTGAAAATATAAGAATAACGTAAGTTTTATTGTAAAGAAATGATGTAAGTGAGTCCTCTGACATACTGGAGAGCAATAAACGATTCTACAGTAGCTCACACATGCTCAAGTCAAAATCATTATCTCCTTCTCTGTAAGCTTCTTCGTCAGTGTATTTGACAACTGAATGAGGAATTACTTCTGGCGTGAAGTGCTTCCATGCACTGTAAGTACTGTAGTCGACTACCTATATTTTTAGAGATTGGTGTAGGTACAGCGGTGGTAGTAGTAAAACTGTTGTGTCCCGAGGTTCTTCCTACCAATGCTGATCTGTCATAAGCAATAGAGCTTGCAGCCAAGGACATCATGAGAGATTCTTGCACATGCATCAACTTCTTCATTACTGATGTCCTTTTTGTGTGAAATGTTGCTCAGCTGGTGTGGACTGACTAAAAGCAGGTACGACTACATTTTCACCTGATTCATGTTTCTGTTCCTCTTCATATCATATGTCATCATCCGTACACCAGTTAAGGGCCACATCAGCAATACCTTTCGCTGTTATTCGAATGTGCGACATGTTGGAAAAACAACCAAACAAGTTTAGCAATAACAACTAACTTCACCAAATGCGCTATGTAAAGGACCACTACCTGCATCACTGTACAACGGTATCTCCAATATATGCGGTAAAACCTGACAAACGACATTGAAGTCCAAAAAAAACAGCGTGTTGCCACCAGATGCAAACATCTCAGTCGGCACATGAAACAATCGACTTATATAGGTGTGAAAGAAGCACCACGAGAAACAAGTAATTAGTTTCAGCTATCTTCAAGCATTGGGTGTCGAAAACGACACCTTGATAAACGGTGGGGTGTAAAAATTAAAGTTATCAAATAACTGTCACAAAAATGAAACAGAATCGCTCCTACCGTATTTATGAAACGTAGTAGTTTTTTTGGAAAAATCAATAAATCTCAAACGCACAGGATGTGCATATTTTGCAAAAATTGAATTTAAAAATCACTTGGTGTTGAAAACGACACTTGGTAAAGCTAGTGTTAAATCGTCTGGTTTAAAAACTATTAAAAAGATTTGTTGTAAATAAACAAACAGCAGTTTGTTTAAATTTCAAACAGTAATCAAACCGTAATCCACACAGACTATTTCTTATCTGCAAAGCAAAGTTGATTGGTTGCAAAGATGCAAAGAATAACTATCTTGCTTTCAAATAATTGTTCCATGTAATGTTTATCCAAAGGCTTTTTTTAATGAGAGAGCTTAGTTTTTTGCACTAAATGAGTGAAGAGAGATTATCCTTGTCCTTTGGCAATAGTAGCTATTTTTCAAAACGGTGCCAAAATCTTCGTTATGAATGCCCTTTCAGTGTAATTTATTTTATGTTTGTCACGGTTTTATGCTTGTCACGGTCAATAGTTGTGGCGTGCTTGCTATGCTTAACACGAGGTTTTTACAATTTTTCTATGAAACGAATAAACAGTTATGTATTTGCACAGGTGTAGGAGCAGGCAAGGTTTTGGGGTGCGAAGGATATTTTGCCCGAAATTCACCAGAAAACTTGTACGCGACAAACTCTTTCCCTACAAAGTTTCTCTGTGGCTGTTAGTATGCCTGCATAATATTTTTTTCTACCATGATGCCATAGACTTGAAAATTTGTACCTGAAATTTCGTTCTTATATTAACCCAACTGAAAAAGTACGGTAGGCTGTGCAAGAACATTGTCAGACGCCAGCTGGTTCAGTGCTCTGAGAATCTACCTCGCAGTTTTGGCGTTTTCCATTTGCATTCCAGCTGTTGCTGTCAGCAAGTGACATCACACCTAGCTGAGGTAGACCTAAAGCTGCTTCCTTCTCTGAAGACGTATGTGTGATATATCTGGCGTGTATCATATTATTTACATTATGACTATGCCGTGAATCTCTGAACATAGTCTGTTCAACTGCACATATGAGCAACAAACTGTGTGGCAAAATGTGTTTATGCAAACACTGTAGGTAAAATGAAAAACAAAAGCTTTTCTGCACTTGCTTGGCATGTAATCTACTAATATAAAGTGTGTACCCTGCACTATACTGAGTTCCCTCAGCGCACAATTAATAAAGCACATAAACGAAATGCTTTCTTTTGCCCAAACTTTCAAGTGAGTCAGCTATTCATCAACTCGCACAAATTAAGCCACGAAGTTACTAGAAACAATTTATTAATTTTATATTAATTAATGTGTTTTCTGTCACATAATGCACTCTTATTTATACACTCAATAACAAAAATGTATAATTCCATCGATACTGCTAATCACGCCCGCAATCAGGGGATGGTCAATCGGGAAAATGCCCCCCCGAATCATTTTTCCCCCCCGAAAATAGTATAACAACAAGGTGCGATCATTGTGTCACCTCCTGAAAATATCAGCTGGTTGCGGCCTTGTTGCTAATAATATCGAAGCTCCTTTGCCCAATTTTTTTTGATTTTGACAAATCAAAACTTTTTACATTGCGTTTGCACTCCCGCACCCCCAGCTCCAATACCACTGTGTCTTTGCATATTTCTGAATCTATACCCTGCAGCTAAAAAAAGTCTAGGGAAACCTACAGGTTGGCACACCAGGTAGGTTACAAAATTTGCTCGTGCGGAGGGTACGTCATCACGCATGCAACGACACTTAGAAACAGATTTTCTACTTTCAGTCACAACAAAAGTGGAAGTAAGTCATGGCATTAAAAACTTTCAGTTGCGCAGAATTACTCTGTTTGCAGTTTTTCAGCTGATACGTGGTTCAACCCGTCTCGTCCAGTCTTATTATAAACGGAACGTATGCATGAAACAAGATTAGGGGAATTCCTCTTACTTTGACCTTGTCCGAAAAAACGAAGACGAAAACATAAATTCTTCACACAGCTTCAGATAAATGCTTTGTTATATTTGAGTCCTTAAAATCTCTGCTTTTTTGAAAAATGGCTGCTGCTGAAGTATTGTTTGCACATCTTTTTCAGCGTTTGCTGCGAATGAACTTCTTCATTTAAAAAGTTGTCATTTTTTCTCAGCCGAACAAAAAGAAACCAAAAAAGCGTCATGAGATGGTGAAAAACTAATTTGATAAAAACAGGAGGCATAAACATATCTGGGAATAGTTCATGAGAACAATCGTCTCAACTGTGGTAGTTTGAAAAGCAATGGTTTAAAAATCCTAAAAAGCTCCCATGATTGTGTGCTTACTTTATTACATGTATAAAGCGGTTTTAAGATAATTTGCTTATTCGTACGCATTTGGTGAACCTAAAAAAACAAAGATTGTGCGGTATCAAGTGGATAAACACAAGGATAGAAGTTTGTTGACAAAAAGGTAAAATCTTTTATAGCAACACAATTGTGTAGAGAAGGCACTTTACTCCGGTTGGGATTTATGCAATACTGTGTTTAAGTAAACTCACGTTCAAGGCCGTGTGCGGTCTAGTCGCACCGTTTAAGAACCTAAACATATAAACTGTGATAAGTTGACGCAGTCCCAGGAAAACGTGAAGTTTTGTTATCTGTGAAGAAATCTGATAGTCTTAACACAAGGATTTTTGTGATGTGTTTTTGTTCAAAATAATAAAAAAAGACACAAAATAAATTGGAGTGTATCCTATATTTCGTCTCTAAAAGTGTAGCGATAAACAAAACAAACAAACGTGGTATGAAGCTTGGAAAAGAATTATATTTGGAAACGTCAAATAAGTTAGATATATGTATTTCGACATTTTGAAATGAGCAGCAAGGTTTTCGATTCTATTACTGTGAAAGTAAGGATGCTCCAAGTGGTCTGAACTTCATCATTTGCATAACAGAAGGAAAACGCTTACATGCTCTAAAAAATATTACTAAGCTCTTTGTCAAGAGAGTGTACCACGCATGACCAGTATTTTGTATCTGCTGTTTTTCAATTCGGTGAATGTGCGCATGCTGCCTTTGTACTCTCTGACATCTTAGAGAGACTTTGCGGGCTTTTATATTTCCTTTATGAATTGCGTTTGGGCGACGGAAGACGTGTTCAAGCCTGCCTTGACACTCAGCGCGTCTTGTTACGAAGTCTGCAATCACCTTCACTGGCTCGTGAGTTTCGATGTGCTGATTAAGCATCTACAGCTTTAGTCTTTGGACTTCCTAAACCGACATTCGTTGTTCTTGTACAGGAAACTTCCATAGTGTACCAATACACCTTGCGAGCGATGCAGCTATAAACTAAAACTCAGGTTCATCAGATCACTGGGCAATGTTGTTACCATAAAAAGCTTTTGTCAGTTTTAGATGCTCAGATTTGACTTAAAAAGAGCTATAGGGCCATTATAAAAATGACTTCGGTGGCAGAAAAGACACGGGCAGCAAAAACCTCTGACGAAAGCTCTTCACTGTAGCTAATTGTGCAGCCTTCGAGCCAAGGTAAAACAATCGACATAACTAGGCAGCTTTGCGCTAACACACAACTCGTTTCGGAGAGCAAATACATGACTGATATCGGTGTCACATATATATNCTTTTTGTGTCAGCTGTCTCGTATACAGCAGTTGGGTAAATACGAAAAACAGAAAATTTCTGCATAGAAAAAAGCTTTTATACAAAAATCTGCTGAAGTTTCATTTCGCTCAGGCTAAGCAAATGCGAAAGTATGCATTCAAAAGTTACATTTATTTGATAATTATTAATTTGTTGAGATGGAGACCAGTCTTTTCACCGATGAAAGACTTATCAACAATTTCCAAATTCGCTATAGTTGTTAAAATCTTGAAGTAAAAACAGTAAACCAGCACGTACATCAATATCTGCGCCCTGTGGTATTGTTTATGTGGGACCACCAACCTGATCTCAATCAGGATTTAAGGCTGGAGTTACAAATAGAAATCTTTTGTGGAACTACCAAGCTGACCAAAATGGAGATTCCACCAATAATGCGACGCAAAACTTAACGTTGAAACAAAAAAAAATTTTGTTATCGCTTACTTTATGATGGCTGGTCACCTGAAACCAACGGGTTTTTCTTTTTCGATCACCTCTCGCCAAAATCTTTGACATATTTTTATGCAACCCGAAAATTGCAGCTGTCGAAAGTGTCGGAAATAAACCTCTGAGACTGGAACTGGTTTCAGATACCAAACTCATGGATCGAGCACTTTATCATACTTCACAGCAAATTTACACAGACATCTCAGTAAACGCACGTAAACAATACGTAGATGAGCGAGAAATATAAATATGGTAGGCTATTGTTTCACGAGAAAATAACTACACCAATGTAATTACAAATTAAAGAGAGCTCGTGCCCAGTCAGACAGATAAAAATCTACTTCGCAACGTCGATGAAACTCTGCATCAACCTTGCATGTATATGTGGGCATTTCAAAGATAAGGGCGACGATGAAACAATCCTTTGTCGTCAGTAGCGTGGCCAGCCCAAAAATTCGGAGGGAAAACTTGGGGTGGAAGCAAAATGTTTGCTTTTAGGCGAATAACACTATTTTCTTTGGGATACCGGCTCTCAAAGCACAAAACGACCATATATATGTTTTAAAAAATTGGGGGCATGGTCCCGTAGCCCCCCTGGCTACGCCTATGCTTGTCGTTCAGGTTGTTTATAAAGGATCTGATCTACAGAAAGTGATGTTTTTTGTGATCGAACAGTTTCATTAATTTGAGGACTTTGGTTGACATAAACCTGAGCTTGAAAATAACTTTGAATGCAAACTCTAGCAACTGAACAAATTACAATGCAAAAGCCTGGCTGAGAAATATGAGAAAGTTGCTTGATATATTCATCTATACAGTTAGCACCAGAACTGCACGACGTTATCCTTTTTTTATGATACAACGTGATTTTCCCGCATTTTTTTGCACTTGAGTTTTTGCAAGATGACATCATTTTTTTCTGCAGCTGTTAATGCAGTTCTAAAACCAATGTCAGTTTTCTTACCAGCTGCTTGTCAGACTAGCAACAAACAAAATACAAATGAAATGCCAGCTGATGTCAATGGAACTGAAAGAGGTGTAACAAAAAATCATTTAAATAAAATCATATTTGATATTTTTGAAAACTGTTTGCATCGTCAGCAAATTTTTTTTGTCTTCCGAAACGAGCACTATGATTCAATTTAAATCATTGGTTGTTGCGGTATCACGAATTCATGAATACGAATTCATGAATTCGTAATATTTTTGTTAAATACGGATCAAATCGAAAGTAACGGAATTGCCACAACAAACGCTATTTCAAAGACGATTTGATCATATTTGTTTGACGGCAAACTAATCCATGCATTCGTTGCTAAAAATGGGGAAAAAACTTTAATAAAAATTTTAATGTTTCATTTTATACCTGATTTATCGACTATTTGACTGATGATAACATATGACTTTACATTTCGTCCAAATTGAATCAGTCGGTGGTACGGCAAACAGAGCGTTATTGATATAAAACAATTTTCAACCACACTAACGAAAACATGAAATCGAGTCTCTGACAGTACATTTCATCATTTGATTCAAAATTTTGTTGTCAATTGAACAGTTTTGATGGGTTCTATAAATTTAAAAGATGGTGAAACAAAGCTTGCAGAAGTTGAAAACGCTTTCATTTATTGAATATGATGTAATTCACAAGTTCGTGTAGTCAAATGAAATACTTCGTTTCAAACCTTCATCCAGCAACGTGCCCCATTACCAACGTATACTGAGAAAAAATTGTTTAGACGAGCTGATCCAGACAGTGCATACGAGCACCACATGCAGTCACTTATTAACGATTTAGATGAGAATTTTTTAAGCAGTCTAGAGCTGTTTCCCTAATTCCTGTCTGTTTTTACCTTTTCCGTGAAAACTGAATAAGCCTGCAATGAAAATAACGGCAATAAATTACCAATGGACACTGAAACAACGCGATTCTTGTGATATTTCTAATGGTATATGGGCGTTCAAGTAAAATCTCGTCCTATCCTTATGTAAAATTTTCAAGGTAGACAAAGACTTTAACAGAATGTTCTTTTTGAAGGAAAATAGTCAAAACTTGCATAAAGTGCAGTCATAAAAATCTTTGCAGAATATTTAAATCCATGCCTACCATAACAGGATCTTTATCAACAACAATGAACCTTTTTCGTCAGCCTTATTCAATCTATAACTATTTTTGCTGCGGCGTATCAGCATTACTGAGACAGTTTTGCTTTTTAAAATATACCTTTATCAATCATTTACTAGAAAAACACAAAACGTTTGAAATAGTGGATGTTGCAGTTGGAAATCCAGATTATAATTCATTCCATTATTGATTGATTGATTCTTTCATACGACTCAGCTAATAGAAAGAAACAATACAAAAAATCATCATGCGAAAAAGTAACGCATTGACAGAAAAAATTAGAATAAATGAAAACACCACAGCAAGAGAATTGACCAATGTTAGCAAAGATTGTCACTGTGTCACATAGGATGCAAAACATGCTTTCGTCCAAACCAGTCTTGTGGATATTTCCAGTAGTATGAAGTTCACTAGCACACATACAGGAACCTACGCGTACACGCACCAAGGTCTTTTACTCAATGTCAGAAACACTGCACAAGAATCAGTGCAGTCAACGTCAGCTACTGCAATAGAACTTACTTGGAGCAATTTGATATGTTCCGACTGCATAGCTGATCGGTGGCCGCGTCTTGCTTGCTTTTGATGTAGTCCTTCTCTTGACATTGGCGTCGTGAAAAAACTTGACTGCGCAAGTAGAAGTGGATCAGTTCTTGAAAAACTCTGCGATTCTCCATGGCCATTGACCGATTGTTCCGGATCCATTTTAATTCATACAAACTAATTTCATAGCATTCGATAATAATATGTTTTTTTTTATATCATGTATCATCTGTGAAAAAAATTTAAAGGTATCGGTTATTCTTGTAATAGCTTGCTATGAAAAGTTACGTTTTTATACTTGTACAACCCTATTCAGGCACTTTTGAAAATCCGGTCAAATATTAAACTTCATAGTTTCCACATGCTCGGAATTCGGAAACATGACCAATATTGCACTTTCAATTTTAAAAATCTGCTAATTTTTAAAAAACCTTTAGCAACTTTTTAGTTCATTTAAAAAACATTTTTTAAGCTGTGTATTAGCTTTTCGAACCCTCTAGATTAGACAAGAGAGCCCTTAAGGGTTACATGCACTAGTCAGTGGTTTTGCATAAAATCAAAAATTTCGATTTCCTTATCGATGAATATTAGGCGGATTTTGACATTACCGCGTGATAATGAAACAGTTTTCAACATTTTTTACAGCTTTTGGGGAGTTGGCATAGAGAAACTGTGATGCAAGTGCAAAATACACTTTACTTTTTCTACAAGAACTCAACAAAACTTTCACAAATCGCGCTTGAAAAAATAAAACAAAAATTTGTGAATTCCTGTATAGCAAGGCTGTGATCGTAATCTATTTGAGAAACAAATATAGCAGTTAAGGTATTGAAATCAGCGTATAACCTTTTTTTGTGAAATATCGTCTAGTCAAGAAAATTCAAAGTAATTTCACTATAGTGGCGTCATCCATCCTCAGACATATTAATCCGATACGACCGGGGTAAACACTAAACAAGGTCCCGATATGACCAGGGTAAAGAGGAGCCCCATGTGGGCAAGTACTGCGGAGTACTTCTTTGAAAGCTTGTGAACTGTTCAAAAAATTTAAATATGTTTTAATTTTTTGTGGTTTCGTTAAGCGTGTAGAACAGAAATTCAGCAGTTTTTTCCACAAAGATTTTCATGGGTTACTTTTAGTTGCAAGTCAATCTACAGAAGATTGATACTTTTTGTTTTAAGACATTCATACATTTCTGTGAAATTATTTAAGAAATCATATTTATTCTTCCTACTAAAAGTTTAATTTACATTATCACTATTACGAAGAACCCGTTGTAGCTTTTGCGAGACTTGTCATGTTGGTGCGGCTTTAGGATTTAAACTTATTTCAAGATCTACCGATGTTATTTACCGAAATTACTTAAGGAACAACCTCAACGTGACGAACACATCTTGATTATATTACGAACTTGTAATAAAAATTGGATTACTATACAATATTAACCACAGCTTTTGAATATATCAAAAAAGAAAACTCAATTTTCATACCTGAAGTGTTTAATGTCAAAGTTAATTAATCAACCTTACCTCTAAGACACAGTCTCACGAAGAAGCAATTGTAAACACAAACAGATTGCTCTGCAGCTTAAAACCTATTATCATTATAACTTGAACTCTATATTTGTTCACCAAACTTGCATGATTTGATACGTTAAGGTGTTAGGCTATTGCTGCGTATTGCATTTCATTTATCGTACAGCCGAGCTCTTTGCCTCCTTTGCTTTTTGTTGCCCGAAACCCTGTTAAGTGTTGCTCACCTTCTTGCATGTCTTTTGCAAATATGCAACCAATTTGAGTCATCTTTACGATGATGACTTCGCTGTCAATTTCAGTGCAGATTGAAACATTCGAATATTTCGCTGTGATTTTAAGACAGATCAGCCGCTACAATGTACGAAATGGGACCACTTTAAATTTTTCTTAAGCAGACGTTATAGCTTGATAGAAAAGTAGCAAAATGCTAATTTTATGTATTTTGATATTTAGAGTTGCTCATGAAACATCGCCAGGGCACACTTGGACATTGTCTAGTAGGTATTAACAGTAAAAGCAAAGTATTAAGGTTTCAATGCATGTTTCTTTGTTCAGAGAGCTATTTCAGGAATAATATAAGAGAATATTTCACACCCTTTGCAAAAATGATTTGTGTTTCTGTCGCCAGTAAGTGTCTAAATGCAAACAAACAAAACATCAAATTGCTATCTCTTCTGAAGCTGGCAAACAACTGTAGCGGTTGCATATATGTTTTAGTAATTTGTGCTTTTTTGATGCGTGATTTCAGGCATTTTCTACTTAGGAATCAATTCATCGTACTTATTTGCGAACAGCTTACACGACATGGCCTGCGATAAACTACACCACGGCGATTGTTCGCTGTTTCCGGTCCTCCTGCAATGCTATGCGCTGTTTTTTGACGTTCTAAGCTGAGCCGTTTTAAGTTACTTTGCTTTGGCTTCACGATCACGTGTATTGGTCAGTTTGTTCTATTTCTGAATATAATCAACGAAAGCAATCTAGGTTAGACTGCTTCTGGAGAGTGAATAACGGACAAAGTGGTGTGAGCTTTATTTCCTTGCCTTGGACTGGCAACCTCAAGACGTAAGGTCGCTTAGTTGAGAGATTGAATCGACCTCCAACAAATGGTTGGACCCATCAACTAGTAAGGAACCTTGAAAATGTACACAACAATTCAACTCTCTGCTTCGCGTTACCTACACAACTTCATTTTCACCCTTCATTCAAAATACCACTTATTACGAACATTTGCGTAAATGCTCAATCAACCTCGCTTCCACACATACCTACAAAAATATTTCTTACCTATTACATCTCTCTTATGCTTGATGTCAAAATAAAGACTTAATGGTGAACGAGGCATTCTAGATTTTACAGCGATGGGCATGTTATTACAGCAAAACGATCATGTTGGCATTGGAAGAGTCGTTAAGTCAACATGTCGCATCAAATGTTCTACCTTCTTTTCAGGCAATTGAAAGAATGAGGGTATCTGAACCAAAAGTTTTCAACTCTAGTTCAGTGCTGTGATAAGTAGTCCTAAGTCAGGTTGGGGCTGCAAGTTTCTTGCGATGTGAATGCCTTAACGCGTTAAAGAAGCACAAACGAATGCTTGCCTGGAGCTCAACTTGAAAGTTTTTCTGAACAAACAGGTTATTTTTGTTTTTGCTGACAACGAGATAAGCTTCTTTAATCAGTCATGAATGGGGGATTTGGTTCACCTCAAGCCAATATGTTCTCCACCGCGGCTCCCAAGCACCCTTTGTGCTTCTTTATCAGCAGTCTTTCAACAGCACCTCTAATATTTTGTGCAACAGACTTCGTCTGGCAATAAAAAAGCGTGTCGATTGACTTGTGTTAGTAGTGCGGCTCCTAAAAAATTCGTAGGTTTGTATTTGACTCCCTGCAGCGAAAAGGTTGTGAACCGCTGCGTTACCAACAATTGGTTTATCAATCGGTTCTCTGATGCTGAAAACCCAAAAGTAAGAAAATACAATGAAGTTTTACATAATTACAGGGTAGGAGAAGCAGCATGTATCAGCTTATTTCAACTGTTGCTATGAGCATAAACTGTGGAGGGCAGGTTTCTTTCCTTAGTTGGCAATTAGCGGTTCGATGGTATTACCGCGACCGGTATAATTTGTACTGTCCCGTAATGTTATTGAAACTGTGTCCACGGCATTTTGGAAGAGTGTGTGGTATCGACTGTTGAATGTTCGGCACAAACTTAAAGTATTGCCATTGCGCTCTTGTATGCTGCACATTTTGTTAGAAACAAAAATTGTTTGAAATTTTTGTCTGCTCTTGTTTCCAACTTTTTTGAAAACAACCACGTATAAATCAATCATTTTAAGTGAAATTAGCTTGCAAATTTCAACAACAAACTGTTTTCATTGGTTTGTGTGTTTCTTATACGAGTTTGTGATACAAACATATTTTACTTTGTCACAGATTTGTGATTCAATATTACCAGCAGTATTCTAAAGACGTCAAAGCCTGATATGCAAGTTTTCGCACGAATCCATAGTTACGCTTACAACCAAATTTGTTCTATCAGAAAAGATCAATTTTTCCACTAATTGTGGCAAACATCTCTGTGGAGAATCGAAACAGAAAATGGAAGTATCTAAGGCCATGTTGAAGCAAATTAATTTTATGATTTGTTGGAACTTACGCTGACAAGCGATTACATTTGATAGTGTACGCGTTTCATGCAGTACAGTATTCCAAAGATTTTTCCCCACTTTAGAGCAAGACGTTTCTTGCAAAGTCACAAAACATTTGTGCAACTTGTTGCACTCCACCTGCTCGCAAACATCACAAAACGAATTCATCAATTTTAAACGTTTGGGAATAATTTTTTACGTCAACCATCAGTGCCTTGCAAAATACACAGCATTGACGAACTCCTGTTATGAACATTCCTTGAACGGCGCATTTACGGTTAACCATTCAGAAACTGTTAAAGTAATTTCAGATTTCAAAAGTGATGTAGAGATCCCTGTTTACACGAAAAAAAAGAACACGCAACTAGTATAGAGAAATTTCATTACAAATACAGTGCCTTGCCGGAGCACGCCATCACAGCAAAACACACCACCGATTGGCCTAAAACAAAAATCTTAGCGTTTGAGACTGATTTTAAGAAACGACATTTTCTCGAGTCTTTCTTTATAAACATAAACGATAATGTTATGAACAGTAAAACTAATGTCCTATTCCCCTCTATGTAAAAATTTGCTTTTGAAGTGATGCAACGTCGTACTATTGTAAATATTCGTTTGTCCTAGCAATCGGCGTCGCACGGCACGGTTGCAATTTAGCGCTTCCTAGTGGACCGGTTTGTTCCACAAACCATTTACGCTTTCTGATCATCTTTGTCCAACAGGCCCGGGTCTGCTTTGGGCATACAGCCTGGATTACATCACTGAGACTGTTTTACAACGTTGTGATTTCAAAAAATCACAAATACTGCTGAGTTTTGTTCTGTGCCCTGATGAAGGCTGGTAGTTGACAGGCCGAAACGCCAGGGTATTTTTTTATATTTTCTTTGAGAACGTTTGCCGGTTGAGCCCCCTTTAAATATATATTATACGTTACACCTGGCAGGCATGCTAGATAAGTGATATATCTTTTTTGCATTTATGCGACAAATTTAAACCCAAGTAGGTTTTCCTTCTGCATGTCGTTTCATTTTAGGGTCAGCAACAAATGATAAAGACGTGATTCAAACAGTAGTCTAATTCAGTTCATGTCCCAACTCAAAAAAGTGAAGCGCTGCCTGTTTATAGGCATGTTGGTGATGGTTTTCCTTCACGACCATTTTACCAAGCACTGTGAAACTTGAACTCTTCTTTGGCGTCTGCAACAGGAAAGACGGAATCTTGTTGCGTGTCAGCACCTACGATGTTCAGCGTTAATTCGACACCAACTCGTGTGCTCAGGGCCGGCACAAACCATTCCAGCATCCCAAGCAAGATCCATTTCAGCGCCCCCTCGCAGCTTATGACGTCATCCTTTTCAATCAACCGGGGGACGATCTGTTTAAACGTAAACAAACATAATTTATACATCTTAATTTTACCAGTGCGTCCTGGGCAAGGTCAATTCCAGCACCCCTCCACCCAAAAAAACTTTTATGGACGATATTTTTACATCAAATTAAGTTATTCGATGCACGCTGAGTTTATTTTATTGCGGAAAAGTTTAGTTGTGGGTTAAACTTCGCCGCATTTAACTACATCCGAAGTTCCTACGTGAGTTCGACCATAGACGTAGCAAGGACGGTATTCACAAATCTAAGTTTGCTTGACCTCCCTTTTAAAGACTTCTAAACCCGGAGTAATAATAGGAAAGACACACATAATTGGTTCATTGGTTTTTTATTATAAGGTTTAAGCAATACAGTAAACATAACTCACCGAATAATATGAATTTCCAGTGCTTCGACTCTCAGACTGGAATTGACCATGGCCATACATTCATATAATATTCTAGACTGACTAAATGTTTTCTTTCGTTAGGATAATTCTAGGCATACAAAAGTAACGCATACGCTACAAGCTCAGCTGCCCCTGATTCGTGATTGTTGGTGCAAAGCTTGTGCCGAGCAACGCCCTTTTTCGTGAATGTTCGCGCCATTTTTCATGACATAACTCACTTCCGTATCTTGGTTTTGTGGAACTACCACAGTTGTTTAGGTTTATACGAAAGGCTTAGTCATGGTGACTTTACTACCTTTTAGCATCCCCAAAACGGCAGGATTCCCTTCTCCAACCATCTCCATGGTCCAGAGAACGGCGATCCGCGTCTTGGTCAATTTGGTTTTTAACAATTCTCCATAATTTGTCCTGGAGCGTTAGACAAATGCTGGGTCATTGATATTGGGCTTGGATCGGTCCTTAAGAGATCAAGCCAGGCGATATTTCACCTGAGCGACCTCTTATTCTGTGAAGAGTACTACCGGACTGCGCAAGACATCGGTCTTTTGACAATAGCAGTAGGGCAGCGGCGGCCAGTTTGGGCTAGCCAAACTTGCACTGTACAAAGACCGCACCTCTCCCAGACAAGCCTTGGGTTTGAGCTGAAGACCGGAATACACTCATGCGAATTCAGCTCTGGCCCTTTGTGGGTTTGAACTGAAGACCGGAATACACTCATGCGAATTCAGTTCTGGCCCTGGTTCTGAATTAAAGACCGGAATACACTCATGCGAATTCAATTCAGAACCTTGTTTTTACTTCAGAGGATGACAAGCTCAAGGCAAGGCAAACCAGGGAAGGAGTCCTCAGTTCAGAGAAAAGCGAACTCCCGAATGACCAAAAACTGGTCCTTTTGTAGTCAAATAATCATGTGACTATCATGTGATTAGTCACAAGACTTTTCTAATTTTAGTAACATTTAGGGGGGGTTTACCCATGATCTGAGGATTGCTTAATTCGATTGACTAATTTAGGGGGCGTATGCAGCTTGCTGGTCCACCGACCTAGGACAGAGCACAGTATTTCACATCGTTGCGCAATAACGGAAATAACAATAACGTTTTTATTCAGACTTCTTCTAAGCCTGAGTTTCTCT
>JGI24022J15233_10000257_pt1 | contig 28873 bp, 22 predicted proteins | sample Ectturendosymbi2_FD_15233 | JGI IMG/M metagenome (IMG submission 15233)
CTATTCGGGATGCAGCTTACGGGGCCGGGGATGCCGACAGGTGTGCACACACACGCCGACACGAAGGGTCCATTCAGCGCGAAAATGTCCCATACACAGATCACACGCAAGTTCATTGTTCGCAGGCGAGATTCTCGTGCTGCGTCACAAACGATTTTATCCAACTGGTAATTTACCCCTTGGCCATGTCACGCTAAGGCACAGGGTGCGACTCGCCGAAAAAATACATCTTTTGTTGACAAACAAATGTATTGAGCGTGCTTCGAAAGCCAGGCTTCTTTTCCTGCAGCGCCAATGTTTCTCTGCACTGATCAGCACGGGAAACCTAATCCGGATACGTCAACCGAAACTTAAATTCTTCGTGCACGCCAAACTACGGGAAACGTATATGCAGGGTTCAGTAACGAAAAGTCTTTATCTAGAATAAGGCTGTACCTTATTAACACTCCTAGCTATTTTCAACGTTTGCTACAAATGCTTGCAGAAGGCCAACGAAGTTTGATGACGTGAACAAACCGGTTCTAGTTAAAACAGCAGGATCAGCAAACAGTTTCAAGAATCAGGAACGTTTACAGGAAACAACTCCATGAAACAAACACCCAATTTCCATAAAAAAAACGCTGTGATATTTCCAATGCGTGATGGTAACCGGCGAGCGTATCCGGGCGTGGTGAGGAAAAGTACGCCGTGCTCGCCTGCATTATTTCATCCTCTGATCAAGTTAGGCCGTTTGTGAACTGTCAGCCTGCAATGCAAGCGAGCGGTTTTAGAAAATGAATATGCGAAAAACCCAGTACAGCCGGAAATGTTGCTCTGGAGCAGCAATGGCGCAGGTTAACATCAAGTGCTTATAAGTGTAAAATCGTTTCGTTGGTGCAGGAGCTCAAGCAAAGCGCGTGCTGCAAAATTGTCGTTACACTGGGTGCTTACAAAGGGCTATTACTCTACAGCAGTTCTACAAACCTGGACGCAGGTGACAGTGTTTGTGAGAAAGCCATGAAGATGGCTTATCAACGTTCAATAACTTAGTTCGGAACACCCAGAAGCAAAACGTCTTTTGTCGATTATGAGCAGAGAGACGGATTCCTGAGGTCAAAACATACGTTTCGGTAAAGCTGCTTACGGTTTTGATAGCCGCAAATCAATCATTTCCTCAACGTCACTAAAGCGATACAAAACATTTTGCAAAGTAGTTTATCCTGAAATAGCAAACTGCTGATGTTGCCTCTTTTCAATGCTAGATCCGTCTTTTGTTCATTTCGCCGGTGACGCTTAGAAAAGCTCACGTTGACGTAGGCATTGATCTGTTCTGTGCTTTGCTCTTGGCTGTAAACGCTGACAAAACGACCGACACCGATGTCGAAACGTTCTATTTGCGGTTTGCCAACAGCAATGGCGAACAGAACGACATCAAATTTTGCTTTGGAAAATTGTGGTGAAAGCATGGCATTAGTCCTTTAGACAGAATTGCCTTTAAAACCCCTGCGTGCAAAAGAACTTCTGTCGGCCTCTTCGCGATTACCGACGTCATATCTCGGCAGGCGAGCAGTGATATGAGAGAAATTCTTTTCATTCCTTCATTTGATTCAAACAAATCTGGATTTCTTTCAGACTGAATACTCCCGAGGATACAGTTGTAAATAATTTGCGAACAGTCTTAATTAAGTCTTCCTGCCATTGTACTGATGAGCGTTGACGCAACATGGAATTGCACTATTTAGACCTTACATCGGCAAAATGTCTTCATTTCTGAAATTTTTGGAAGGCAATGAGGATGATATCAAATTTTTTTAAACCTCAAAGTATTTGCATGCTTATCGACGGTTATTTCACCCAAATTCAAACACTGTTCATGACTTTGCATCGATCACTTATAGAGATTTTTTTTTAAAGATGAAAGAGTGAGAAATGGTGGCATGACATATGCATGTAAAAGAAAAACGCTCTCACGCAAATATTTCACTAAACGAAATTAAAAACATAGTTGACTATGCCAGAAACGCAAACGTTTCTGACAAAAACCACAAATTGTTAGGTGCGACTTTTTCGTTGCTGTCCTGGCAGAGTCCAGAACAAAAGAAACAAGTGAAGTTTTTTCGCACGTTTGTTCTTTGTAATAACTGTAATAAAATCTGAGGAATTTTCCGAAAACGTCAAAAAAATTGGGTCCTTTTGGGGGTCAAAACAAATTAACGATTGTAAACTCAAAAACTAACAGACGACAAATTTTCGATCAGTCGCCAAAAAGAAATTGTAAGGTATTCTGCATATGGGCTGCTGATGGCACTTTAGGATATTTCGCTGCATCACTTTCAGCCATCGCAAAAATATCCGGTTGATGCAATCCTTTTACCTAAGATGATGTTATTTTGCAAACGGCTCAGTGCAGCGTTGTTCTTTGCAAATCGCAGTGCTTGTAGCTCAGGCACGTGACATCAGATTCACGTTGTTGCTCCGCCTCGCGGTCCTGTTTGCGACCGACATCACCGTGAATTGTTGGTTTGGTGGTTTGCGCGACGCGGCGTCGAAGCTGAATTCGCAGTTGGTTTACAGTAACACAAAGTACCACGTTGGGCCTGGAAATAATGCGTTATGTTGAAATGGCTTTCGGATAGGGCTATTTGTTGGCGGTTCGCATTCCTTTGTGTTCACCAATTCTTCTACAATGGGAAACAAAAATGCGTCATTGACAAACACGCACATTTTTCGTGAAACGATTTATGATACGCAGCGTTTTTTTCCCACCACTTACGTTCGCTCCCCGCTGAGCGGCAGAAAAGACCGGAGCCAGTTGATTGAAACATCAACTTAACACACCATTGTTTTCCTCCTATCTGATAAAAGCAATCTTTTCGCTGCAAAGACTCAGTCACTACAGATATTATTCTGAGTTAAGTCTGCACAGTATATTTCGTCTACAAAGGCGGCATTCTCGGATCTTTTGTACTGTGCATAAAAGGTGAAAAATCACCGAACGTCACTGACGCAATAAAACCAAATATTTGTATATGAAAAGGATTATAATCCAGCTCCCCACTGCATCCACTGGACAGGTGAGAGCCGCAACAGGAAAACAAGCACGCAAAACAAAATATTAAGTGTTTTTTCTGGAATTTTCTAAATGATCTGGTGTTATGTCTGATCATCGTATACTGTAGCGATGTGGCCGAGACTTAGCAAAAGCAGTTGTGTTTTCATGGCAGTGCTTTTCATAAACACTGTCTATTTTAAGGAGAACTAACCTTGCAAAATTTCCAAAGTTTTACGATTTGACTGATTTGCAGGAAACTCTTGCGACATACTGCTCGACGTTCGTCAGAATACATGCAGCAGCATTTTGCTGCAAGTATAGCGCGGTTGACGTACGTTTAGCATCTGCGAAGAGCAGAGCCTATATTTATCATGAAACACCAAAATTAATTGAAGTCGCGCTACATAACTTCATTTTGTGTGCGTTGCAACTTTTTGCTCTTTTCCGGTTACACTTCGGTCGAATATTGCTGCAAAGACAAAAGCAAACCTCTGAATACTTTCAAACAAGGTCTATGCCGGGTTTAACGGTTTGTTCTGCTGATCCTGCGTCAGTGCGATACACCTGTCGCGTATAGAGCATTTACCAGGGTATACTGGGACGTCTCGAAAATTGTTTTTTTTATTTATTTAGCTTTTTTTGAACCATTCACATAATCCTGACTGAATGACAATTTCGAAGAATTACTTCCAATACCCAAAATTTGCTTGACGAAGCTTTGCGCATAGTGGGGGAAGTACCTAAAGGCTTGAGTAAAAGCGATGCATTTAGGACTTAATCAAGTAAATTGTAACTTTGCTGCAAACCTTTAAAATGTGAATGTAAGACTACCTATAACATTGAAGGTCCATAGCACGGCCGGTCAGGGATGAGCAAAGCAGACGTTCTCTAATGCAACGGCCGTAACTGGAAGCAAATAAAACGTTAAATTTAGTTGTTCTTAATAACATTATTTGCTTAAATCTTGCAAAATATTTGAAAACGACACCGACGTTTCAGCCAACTAACAGTGGGCTTTCATCAATGCAAAAGACAACGAGAACAGGAGAGCAATAGAATTCACCGAACGCGCGTGACTGCATGACGCTTTGGTGGCAGCGATTCCCTCTAAGAAAATTTTACACTGAGCATGAATACTTTAAGGATGAGTTAGCGGAATTCTAAATGAATTACAAACTTTGTGAATTATTAATTTAAGTGTAAAATTTTATCAAAATACGAACAAAGCATACATTTAATTCAAATAGCTGCTTGTTTTCCTGCTTTTTAAATGTTTTAGAATGTTGCAAGTGCACGAGCTTGAGATTTCACCGCGCAAATGGTCTGGTGGTTCTGCGCCGTTGCGCATCTAAGTGGGAACATTGAAAAGCAAGGAAGATGGCGGAAAGTATGGTGTGAAGTGAAATGGATACGAACAATGAAAATAAACTGCAAACTGAACTAAAAACGAAGTAAAAGTATGTACTCCACTATTCAATCAAGTATTGCCAAACACTGCTTTGTATACTTGTGAAAAATGATCTAAAGATTTTTCATTTATGACGTTGGGTGTGGAATTGATGAAAAACGAATCGGTAAATCGTAGTTTTCTAAAATCATTCTCAAATGCAATAATCTGAGAATGTTCATGCGGTGTCACAATCACAACTCCAGCGCGTGTTTAGCAAGCGCGCTGTTTCCAAGTGGAAACTTTTTGATATAGCTGATGGATTCTTGTTTGCGTGTGTTGAAAGACCTTTTTGTTTCGCCTAAGTACTTCTGCTTACAGTCCGCACATGGTACGTAGTATACCGCGCCTTGGAGATCAAAAGGATGGGTCAGGTCTTACCCATTTCGCAGCTTGTCACCAATCGTTCGCATGGGTTTTAAAAATGACTTAACTTTGTGGTTCTTTAAACATCTTTGAAGTTTTTCAGATAAGCAACGACAGTTGGGTATTGCCACTGAAGATCGGTTCTCTATCATTTTCTTCGTGGTGGTCGTGCTTTGTGAACAAGTCGTCAATGTGGGCGGATAGCCATTGTTATTGACGGATTGTTGAATATACGTTTCGTCTGTTCTTGGCAGTTGGTTTCATGGGATGTCGAACGTTTTGCTCTACATTGTAATGCTAAAATAACCGCTTGTTTATGCTGTGAAGGATGGCCTGAACGAAAGTTCAGGTATCTGTCTGTGTGTGTTGGCTTTCTGTAAACGGCGTAGTCTAAACCAATGCTTCTTAACCGGGTGAATGCAAAATTTGCAAGGGTGAATGAAAGAAGAGGGGTGAATGAAATTTCTGTTCCTAATTTTTTGAATCCTCTGGTAACATGCATCTGTCTTGTTTTTGTTACCAAGTCCAGTCTAATGCTCATCTCTTACAGAGGTGGCCACGGATGCGGAGTTCCGGAAGCGACTCCGGCGGGATCCTGCGTTTTTTCGGATCCGGAGTCAAAAATTTGTGAAAAATCGGACCCGGATACGGAGTCACTTTTCATTTTCGGCAGCAGCCGGAGTCTGTGTGGTCTTCATAAATGTCACTGCTGAATTTCGGTTGGATCGATGGTTGCCGGAGTTTGAGCAGGAGTCGGATTCTCAAATTTGAAAAAATTTTGGACCCGGATTCAAACATTTTGGAACAGGAGCGGATTCGGAGTCTGAAAAAGCGGATTCGGAGTCTACTTCCACCTCTGATCTCTGGTGAATCGTTGTTTGAAGATATGCACCAACAGAACGAAGCTGTGTTTCTAAGTTGAGATTCTTATCGTTTTCACTTCCGTGCTGTTTATTGCTGCATTATTGGCCATGACGGTATTTTCATTTCTTTGCAGGAACACTGCAGTGGAAAAAATAATTAACATGTTAAGTTTGGTAACTGTAAGATACTCCGTGAGTGACAGCATTTTCAGATTTTGAGAAAAGCCTGAAGATTGTTGGTATGAGATTTTCCAGGCTTCACCGTGATCTATTTTAACAAACTTGCAAATGATGCAACGGTTTCTGGGCAATAAAGCAAATAACTAAATGATTTCACGCAAAACTGCCATTTTCGACACAAAAATTTTAAATTTAGTCATTTTTTTCAGATCTAGTGAATTTTTTGTGAATCTAGTGATTTTTGCAGAGGAGCGGCACTGGAGTGACGGAATCTCTGCTGAGTATTGTGTGACCGCCGTGTACTCCTGTGGGAAGGTTATCTGCTAAAGTAGAATCGCAGTACTTTCGAAAGTTTCGTCCTCAATCTCGAGTGACAACCAGACACCTGAACATCTATCAGAGTAGCCCTAGCAATCGAAGTACAGGAGTAGCCTATCTGTGATATTTGTTTTTGACCAGTTTGGTATTGATTTCAACCAGTGCCGTAGCAGCCCAACTCTGCCCCCACCCAAAATGCTTACAGGAACCCCATATTTGTGACATCTAAAAAAGATTTCAAAAGGGTTGCTGTATTAGTGCTATTCTTCTTCATGATTTAGCTGTCGTTGTCATTTATCTTCGCAGGACTACTCAACTGGCGGACCGTGGTCAAACAGCAATACAAAAAATACAAAAGTCACTGTAGGCGTCCAGCTCATGTATTGTCAACAAAGCATCTTTAAAATTATAACAAAGTGGAATGATGCTGTTAATACGGCTTCCCAGCAAGTCTCTCATTGAGACTTAACAGACAACTCTATATATTTCTTCAGAAAGTCCCAACGTTGTACAAATGAAGAAAACAATACATACAATGTTTTCAATACTCTATAAAATGTCAAGACATAAGTCGATGATTTGGCGCTGTCATCCACAACCAAGTTTAAAGTGTGATTTGCACATGGCACATACACAGCTTTGGGATTCATCTCTAATATTCTTGCATGGACCCCAAAGCGTTCCCCTGCATGTCACCACCATTGTTCATAAGATTGTCCCCAACAGTCTAATAGATCAAATTTTAGTTAATTTGCTTTGGCTCGTTCAATGAAAGTATCCAACAAACCTTTGTCAGAGATGATTGTAGGTAATTCTGTTACGCAATTCTTTTAAAAACAAAATCCTTTTCCGCCATAAGTTCAAAGAGGCCTCAAAAGTTTCCGTTGTGACGTGAACCTAGATTCTCTTCAGATCCCCTGAAACTCAAATTTCTTTCAGACAGAAACACAACGATATCAATCAATCTCTCGAGGAAAAATTTTTGCAGAACGTTCTCTCTTCCGGAAAAATACTGCTTTCTACTTGTTCACAACCACATCCATTGCGATCTCCATCAGCAAGTACGTCTTGACCATTATCATTATGACCCTTCTTGCTGTCGATAGTGCTGTTTGATCTACTATTCAGCTCAATAACGTTGAAAAAATTGTCAGCTTTGACATTTTAACAACAGCATCTCTGCCAGCTGTAGCTTCTTTTGTTTTCTGCGCACCACTTTTAACGTTTGATTTTATAGCACTGTTACTAACTTGCTGTGATAAGTGTACTGCAGTTTTCTGAAAAAAAGCAACAACACAGTGAGGTTATAAAAGTACACAGCGTTGTAATAGTAACAATAATTTTTTTGCCGAAGTTCTCCCCCACCCCAGCTCCGAAGAAGTTATGGCACATCCCGAGGTCGAATAAACTTCACAACAAAATACCCTGATTTTGTTATTTCACTATTTTAGTTCCACTTGCAGACACACTTTCGGGCCCCCTGTGACAGCGTGGGGCCCCCAATTGGGGGCGTATGGAGGGCGAGTGATGCGGCTTTGACTGTAACACCTTATATGCGATATATCTCAGATACCTGCAAAATGTCTAAGAAAGACGTACGAAAGAAAGAGAGAGAGTTGATTTTATTGGTGCAAACATTAGACGATTTCATGCAAATCAAAGTCAAAGCGCTGGGACACCGAAAAAAACTGTTAAACAGGTTGTCACGTCGGACAACCCTCAACTGTTTCATAATATTCTATCATGGTTTAAAGTTGACGGCCGAATTATTGGGAACTTGATAGGGTTACAATGTTGAAAGGGTTGCAGTCTGCTGGATGATCAACGCAGTTGAGCAAGAGTTGGGTCGCAATGTAACCGGGATCTATCGTGGTTTGCCGAGTTCCGCAAGGAGGTGAGCATGACATAGAAAGTGTAAACCCAGCTAAAATGAAACTCTGCCCAGGTTGCATAACTCTTTCGCATCCAAACAGACAAAAACACTTCGTTTTAATAAATTTAATGTAAATATTTCGATCAAATCAATCAGAGAGAAGCCAATTTCATTAGCTGCGCAGCAGAATCAGGTTTAAAAAGGAAGGTTAGCGTCGAGAGTAAATTTCCTTCAAAATTTAAAAGGTGAAAGTGGGATGATGATTACATCAAGTATGGATTTTTTCTTCCCAAGTGTGAAGAATCAAGCCATGAGACGTCTGCTCAATGCGCGTTTTGCGATTTTGAATATAGCAATCAGTGTTTGGCTTCTTAAAAACTGCAGAGTCATTTATAAAACAAACCTGGCATTCATCAGAACAACCCTTCAATTTTTCAAGCAACAGCACGAATATTTCTGCAATCAGCAAATTCCCTTCAATCAACAGTCGGAAACGAGTTTGCTGTAAAAAGCCTTTTCTCTCTTCTTTTCAAATAGCGCATGTGCTGATGAAACGAAAAAAAAAACGTTTGCGAACCTGACTTTGCAATCAAACCATGCTTGGAGATCGCAGCCTATTTGCTGCATGGCTGAAAGCATGCTGTGGATATTACCATGATTATTGTACATGAGCCATACATTCACAATAGGGCGAATGAGAATGCACCAATCGATGGCAGGGGTCAATGAAACCGATAAATGTTATGAAACACTGGTCTAAACAACCGGTGCATTCACGGGTTAGTTTTAAGTGAAGAAAAGCCTAAACTCCATTACTCTCTGTTTCTTTTTTGAATTGAAAAGTAGGTTCAGTAGCGTTCAAAAATTGAAAAATTGCTGCAAATGCTTTTGACTGATGACAGCGAGTGTATCGTCTCCATAGCGTATCCAAATTTTAGGTGGGTGGTGGTATTCTGTCATTGATTTATTTTCAATTTGCTCCATTGATAAATTTGCTAAGATGGGTGACAACAGTGAATTCATACGTCTCCCATACATGTGTTTGAAATATTTTTCTAGGAATGTAAAACATTGTGCTTGCATGCAAAGATCAAGTTCCTCACAAACTTCTTGTAAAGACCAATTGGTACGTTCTTGGAAGCCACATTCTGTCAATCTTTTCTTAGCTGTTTCTACTGCTAGATTTGTTGGAACATTTGTAAACAATGATACGACATCAAAAGATAGCAAAATTTCGTCATCTTCTAGTTGTAAGTCCGTTAATGGAGTTGACGAAATCACTTGAATTACGTACATGAAATTCTGTGTTGCCAACCAGTCGTGCCAAAATATTGACAATCTTTTTAGACAGGGCATAATTTGGGGAACCGATAAAAGACACAATAAGACGTACTGGAATATCAGGTTTGTGGACTTTAGGTTGGCCGTATAACCTATGGTGCAAGGGCAGCAGAGCTCTTTTAAGGTGAAGCATTCGCTTTGTGCCATCTTATGGGCCATCAAGCTTTGTGCAATCAATCACAATGCCTGGAAATGAACTTGTTCAACACTTTTTCTGTTTTTGAAGTCGGATCTCTTTTGATATCTTAATACGTTTCACCATTTTGTAGCATTTCAAAAACTTTTTCGTCGCAATCCTGTTTGTTTATCATGGCTGTCATGTTTCCTTTGTCGGCTTTCATAAACAGCATATCTCAAAATTGACTGAGGTTTTTGATCGCTTTTAACTCCCACGGTCGCAAATTACACTCTATCGAGTTGTGACGGTTCTAGATAAAGAAAAATATGAACTTCACTTGGTGGTAGCTTCCAAATTCCCTGCTACACAAGAATTTGGTGTTTGTTGATGTGCTTGAGTGTTACAACAAACATAAGGCCAATTTCCAGTGTAGATATTTGGGCTTAGGTAAGCTGGACATTGGATAGACTTACAGCCCATCTTTTATCTTTATTACTACACTTTTGGCCAGAGAATAGTTTACTTTCTCCGTTAGCTAAAAGCAATTTCTCAAACATGTCATTATGATGCTTGTCGAGACACTGCTAGCTTGGGTAGCAGCTAGACGTTGCTGAACTTTTAAGAAAAAGACTTCACCAAGCTCTGATTGTAGTTGAGATGACAGCTTCTTTGTGCCGAAACGTATCCTGGCGTGTGGCATATGTAGTGCCGGATTAAGGTGGCGCGGGACCTGTAGTATGGTAACAGCGCGTTAAAATTACTTGAAAAGTGAACCGCTGTTAAATCATAAGTTCTGTGGACACCCACGTGACTACCATTAAGCACATTGAATTTCGTAAGTACAAAAAATCTAGTCCTAAATAGCAGCAGGTGGACATTACGGGCTACATAGCTTTTTTCCCCAAAATGAAGAACGTATCTTTTTACCAAGAAGGAATATATTACTGTACAGTTCACAAGTACAGTGCAAAGACAATATTTAATGCTTGCAGACTCATCAAGAAGTTTGATCAGTGCTATATCTAGACCATGGGCTACAACCTGGGTTGCATGTGCCCCCACGGGTACATTTGCCTATCTCAAGGGGTACATTTATTGTACAGCTGCAAAAATTAACTTTAAGACATAAAAAAGGATTCTACCTTTACAAGGCTAAAAATCTAAAAGTTAAAATAGTGATTCAGTGGATTTTTGATATTTTTACCCTCAGAAGTTTCAAGCGAAGAGGAACATATCACAACGCTGTAGCTTCATCACAGGCTATGCAATAGTCAAGATACCTAACAATTGAGCGAAATAACACTATACAACGGAACAACAAAACTTACAGATTATACGAAAATTCGGAAAGCAATAGATATGCATTGAAATTAAGGCGAGTGGCGTGCAGTATTACTGGTTAGTACACCGGGAATAGCTAAAATCAGATTAAACTTGCACATAAGCCAATATTCTGGCAGCGTTCCTTCTGACTACAGCCAGGAACAGGCGCTGGTGGAACCACTGTCGCTTCCTGAGATCACCAGACTCATAAACACGTTTCTTTGCAAGGCAGCTCAAAAAAGGGGCAGTGCTGGACTTGCCATACTCCAGCGGTTTCAAATGCATCTGGTTGAAAGCAGTAGTTGTTAAGGTATTTTCGGCATATTGCAGCGCCTCAGCTACTGTTGCTGCAATGCATGCCTGAATGGCGCTATTTTGTAGTGACACTGAGCAAAGGTTTCCACAACTGTCGCGCCCCACACTAAGCTTAGACCTCTGTAACAGGGACCCAAAGTCAATCCATCAGGCCGCCTTCCATCCCCTGTCAAGCCGACGGGATCCAGGGTTGAGGGGAGATTAATGCAATTGAATGACCTTTTGAGAATGGAGTTGATAACTGAATGTCTGGGGAAGCGGTCTGCATTTCTGGAGCAGGAGAGTCCATTGAGCCCTAGCTTATCAACAGTTTTAACACAGACGCATTCTGTGCTTTCAAAAATTTTGGAATCAGTTCAGAGGGCAATTGCAATATGGAGCTCCTCAGCGTTGAGCAGGTTTCCAACTTTAGCAATTGGGAAGGCTTCTGACCAGGCAGCAATGTGGCTCTCCTGTGCAGACAGTAGCCGACATTTGTCCCCAGGACTACGAGCATTGAGCAGGGCATTGAGTAAATCTCTGCAGGGGAGATCATCCCGGGCTGATTGTATTTCCTTTTGTAGTGGTGATGAATATTGGTGTTCGGACCTAGCATCAGTTGCGTCGTTTACTTCACAATCAGGGGGCTCCATGTTAAGAAAGGGAAGCAAACTGTTGACAAGGCCCGTACATGTATAAGACGATGACAGAAAAAATGGCAAAACCAGGTCTGTAGCGGAACGGAGGCCAAGGCCTCCATGTCGAATTGGTAGGGATGCAGGGATGCTTGTGACCAGCTTTCTTTTCCAAAAGTCACATTGCATATTTTTTCTGTTGGTTTTTATAGCACTGTCAAATGCCTCCAGTTCTTCTTTGCATGTGAAGTATGAAGCACTGCGCAGCAAATATTTAAGGGATTGAAATGAAATGTTTTAAGATGAAAAACGTTTGATGCGGCTCGATTAGGTCGAGGTGTTCTATGATGTTGTCAAGCACTTTAGTTTTTGCCTCTAAGTGCCGTAGGGCATATTACTGATTCCGAGGGGATCCACGTAACTGCCATTGATTGGGGTCTGGGATTGAGAGAGATGAAAATTGACAAAGATGTTTCTGGAAGAGCTTACTTGTTTGGAGCTCGTTGTTGTTTGTGTGGTTGACAATGAGTAGGGGAAGTGTGGGACCTATGGAATGGATTTTGCTGTTTGGCAATATTTCCCATTGCTTAACTCCAAATTGATTGGCGTTTGTTTCATTATATAGATAGGTCTTAGATGAACTAACTCTGAAAAAACTGTTCATATCCAAGACGCCCTTCCTTAGTTTTTGTCCAATTTAAATTTTTGAGAATTTTTTTCGTTGGTCCCACCCCTTGGGACCGAAGAAACACCACTCGGGACCTTTGGAACAACAGATCACTACGAGTAAAAAAATTGACACTGCCCATAGAGAAAAAGCACAAATGCCCTTCAAATGTTTTTATTGTGCAAGTACACCTACCAGTTGATGATGTCACAATTTTCATTTGTTAAAACTCATACCAACACGCAGAAAAAGCAATGAAATTACCCGTGCATGATCATGAGACTAAATCCACACGCATTTTGCAGAAAACTGTTCGAAAAACAGAAAAAAGCTTGTAAAACAAGCTAATGTGACGCGAAATTAAAAACGAAAGTTAACAATAGAACTCTTTTGAAAACAATGCATAAAAACGAAAATTAGTGAAATCAAGCCAATGTCTTCCTTTGACTAAGGACATTTCTGCTGTAGATTTAAAGACGCCACATAGCCTTTAGGTTTGGGTAACTGTTTTAGGTAGAGATAGGACTTTTTGAATATCATGTTTAAATATAGAAGCTTCCTCTACCAAACCAGGAAAAATGAATCTATTCTTGATTTTTCTGGACCGTTGCACATAACTTATTTCAAAGTCGTTTTCTTCATGATGTTGGAATTCCAAACACCTTGGATGCTTGTCTGAACCTGTATGTCATTTCATGAATATCTCTAAACGCCCTGTGGTTGCCTTCAGAAAACTAACCCCTATTGCTGTTCTTGGTTGAAATATGTGCATAATTCTGCATGACAAACATGTCGAAAATAAGCAAAGGACCAGTGGAACAGATCGTTCCATTGGTACCCTGATTGAAACTTTTCACAAAATCAATAATGGAAGGAAAGTAGTTGAATTAATGGGGCTGATAAAACCAACAAAACATAGCGAAATAAACTCTTTCCAAAGTAAATTATTATCAAAGCCTCATACCTAGCTCATGCATTCCACAACATTTTTAGGAAGTGGATCCTCGCAAGAACGATTTGCACCCTAAAAAGTAAAAAATCTGCATAAATTCACAACCGAAACCAGCACGTTGTCTTTCTTCGTAAAAAAAGGAAGGTGAAAGCAATCTCGTTTTCACACACAAAATTCAAGTCAACAGCGTCAATAAGTGGCCCAGTATTCAAGTGTTTCGGTCCCACTGTCTCGTAGGTCCCACACTTCCCCTAGCTCGTATTTAGAATTATTAATCTCCAGGCCAATTAAAGATAGTCCATTCATGATGGTGGTAGCATTGCTGAGCACGGTCCGTGGTCTCCACCAATACATCCATGATCCATCATCAAGGCACCAAATATATAGATCAGATTTTTGTTATTTTACTCAGCCTTTTTGTCAAAAAAAATTTAGGGGTACATGTTCGTCTGTCGAAATGCTCAAGGGGTACATGGTCAGAGAAAGGTTGGGAACCTCTGCTCTATAATCATTAGAATCAGTCACTTCAGCTTGTTTTGTCTAATGGTGCTCTTTTGTTCATTCTATCATCCTAAGTTTAGAAAGTGACCGTTTTCCACTGCATTTGGTCACCATTAACAAAATAGTGACTTCATGGACTGACAAAATTCCATAGATATAATCAGGGGTGGATATTGGGGGAGGTGAACGAGGCGGTCGCCTCCGGCCCCCTTTTTCAGTGATGCCGTGAGCGCCCCCAATTTGAGAGTTTCGCACTTAGTTTTTGCATTGTTTTTTTAAAAAGCGTATAATCCTAGATCCACATTTTATACGCTATGAAGCAAGTCATGTGTTTGTCAACATACAGCAAAAATTATGTGCTAATGTGCCAAAAGAGGCCTCTCAACAACTTGAATGTCTAGGCAAAGAACAATTTAAAATCAAATGACTTCAAAAAATTTACAGTGTTGAATGGACTTTCACGCAGAAGCAAATTTCCAGACAAAAATGAAAAATTTAACTTGTTTTCAGTGAAATTTAACACAAAGGACCGCGGGACCCCCAAAAGAGTAGCAATTGCTACATTTGCTACTATTGTTAATCCGGCACTGGACATATGTATTCTTATTCTCAAATTTTGCATACCAAACTTCTTAGCCAGCTTTCTTCCTTTTGCGGTGCTCACCAAAGTTTTGTTCGTAAACCTCTCGGCAAAATTTCACACCTCAAACAACGATGGTTAAAGCGCAGGTAACTTCTGTGTCTCACATCACAAGTCCGAATGTTGAGACAAGATCGTACGGTTCTCAAGACCTCAGAGCAAAACAGCTCTCTAATTTCAGCAAGCGTGTTACAAAACCAGCCAACAGGATAAAAGCAATACCTTATGACTATCCTGTTGGCCGGTTCTGCAACATGTTTAGCTGTCCTTGTTTCGAAGGGACGAATCTGGTGCAGTCACGGCCACCAACTAACAATTTTATCTACACTGGACATTGATATCACTTCTGTTAGTTAAGTTATGGGCCAAAATAAAAGTTTTTACCCCCTTATCAATTTTGCGGATGTTTGCTTTCTTTACTAAACAGCGTTACGCGGACAAACCACGGCCATTTTTATGCTTTTATCGTAGAACAGGGGTGGAAACAACCGTTGTATACAGTGCAAGAAAGTCTCCGTTGGTCGTTATGAACTCATTCTTTTAGAAAAACAATTCTCTCGTTAACGTTATGTGCCTGAAAAACAAAACAAATATGTTTACAGCCGAGTATGGCGAAATCCATTTTGTCAAACGATCATTCCTTGACTACGTGGTTTTTGAAAAAGGAAAAGATGTTGTGCCGTGCCATTTTAAAGCTTGTTTGCAGCAAAACGAAACATTTTCTCGTGTCCAAGCAGCGCATTGTTCGAAACGTGCCCCATTAACACGCGTGTGAGAATGCTGCCACGTTATCGAAATTTTTTAAGGCCCCTTAATTGCAAGTTGCCTGTATTGTTTCTGGTTGGCAACTTCGGACCTTCCCGAAAAACGATAGGCCCACCTGGACTGCTTTCTCCAGAAGCTTTCGTTAAATGAGTTATTGAAAATGTTTCGTGTGAAATGGACATTGAATAATGTTTTGCAGTTCAAATCCCATTCTTGAAAGTACGAAATGCATTTATCCTACATTGCGCTTCCAGCCAGCCAGCAGACAGCATGATATTAACCAAAACTATTGAACTTGCCGTTCTTTGGCACGTTCTAATTAAAGTTTTTTGAACGTTATATCTGTCCTCTATCGTGCTGGTGATTCTTAAATCCAGAGAGAAGCGTAGCTGAATTCAGTTAATTCGTTAGAGATAAGGCCTGAGCTGTACACGTTTCAAGACGGAAATGTTATCCGAACAGCTTTAATGGTTGCGAACAAAGCTTTTGCAAACGCGGACACCAGAAACATGAACAAGCGGTTCGTGGCTTTAAATTCTTGAGGCTAGTCGGCCTTTCCTTGTAAAGTGAGCAGTTTCATGTCGCGAACATCGGCAAACCGGCAATTTTGACGGCATTTGACGATCAATGCACTTATCGCCACCAACTGTATCAGCGAAAAAATATTGGATTTGTGCGCGTTTGTTTTTCTTGCAAGCTGCTATTAGCGCCTTGTAATCCTTTCGATTTGCGAGATATTGACGCATGTAGATCCTGCTAACAAAAATATACATGCGTAAGGCGTGGCAAGAGCACAAAATTGTGCCTTGGGTGGAGGTCGACGATTTACAAAAGCAGGTTTTGTCACGCCCTTGTCTATGGCGGCTTTCTGCTTTGCGTCGGGCAGCGTGTCATTAATTCCTGCTTATCTGATAAAATTTGTTATTTTCTGCTTAACTCTGGTTCGACGCACGTTTAAACTGAACAATCAACCAGATAGCCGTCTATGTTTATCAGCGTCTTGCGGAAGCTGCGGCATCAGCCGTTTCAAACTAAAGACCTGGATGCACGAATATCTGCTGGCGTTTCACCGCTCCGTGTGCCGTCTGAGCGGAAGGACCAAGAGCATGTCCTTCATCTGTGGGAGTTTACCGTTTGACATAAAATACACCGAAGGAGGTCAGCTTGACTCAAATGCAGGAGCAAGCTGACTTGACAGTGAAATTTCAAAAGAACCTGTCTGCAGAAATGGGCGCTTCTTTTACACTTAAAAAGCGTTGGGAAATTTTGCAGGAGCATAATTATGTGGCTTGCCGATACTGTGCAAACTGATTTCTCATGTGTTTTGTGTTGATAATTGTTACGTTGTCGTTTCATTTATTCCAACTTGATTACTGACATTCTACCATCTTCTGACAGTTTTATGAAAGATACCAGCGACAGGTATTTTGTGTAATTTTTGCGACCCTTTATTTGAAAAACTGGGTGGTATTTGAAGAATCAAAGGCGAAAAACAAGTTTGATTGTAAAATTTTCGGTCAGAGTCATAAACACCGCCAAGAATTCGACAAAAGGTTGAAAATTCAGAATGTTTTATAAAAGTATTGCCTTTAATACAAAACTCCATTGCGGGACTGATCACTTGGATCATTAAAGTGTGATTTTATCAAATGTTAGCTTGAGTTTGACCTGCAACTTTATTTGATGACGTGGGCTTACTGAGTGCGATTTAACACAAAGCTTATTACATGAATTTTTAAATGAATTTTCAGCAGTGTATGAATTTAAAAGAAAGAGTCGAAAAATAACGTGAAGCAAATTCACATCAAGATAGACTACAGAACGAACAGTGTTGCAATAAAGCGAGTAATATAATCTTGGGCAAATTTTATAGAAATGAACAAATTTTCCTGCGACGCAGATCTTTTGAAACGTTTTTTTAAAGCTGAGAACAGTGAGAACGAATAAGACATTCAGGAAAATCCTAAGCTGCTCTTAACGTCTGATTAACCTTAATAAAATTGCAAGAAAAACGAGTATTTTTAAGGAAAACAGAAATTACTCACGCTACCTGAAAATAAACTAGCAAGAAAGCCGTTGTTTTGGAAGCAATATGGGTAAAACTATGCATGAAGTTATCCGTTGCTGCTTCTTTACAGCTTAGCATTATTGCAGCAATATGAACTAACAAATTATGCCAAATATTTATAACAACATTTATTTAAAAATTTGAGGTGTTGTTGTATGCGCAGTGCATGCTGTTGATCATTTTACCTTTCCCAAAAGAGACTTAGCGAAGGCAAGCTATGTCTGTTGTTTAAGTTTCCCGGTATCAGCAGCAAAGTTGATGTTCATATAATTCTTGATATCCAAAATGTTGTGCCTTCTTCTGGTAATGCGTACTTGACCTTTGGGAAAGAATGTGCACGAAAAACTTCGCTTCTATATTTTTTTCAAGCATCAGATAACTGCTAATGTTAAATTTGGAGATCGATTGTCAAGGTCGCCCTGCCAGGCGATCATTTCACTTTTATGTTTGAATTTATTCGCACAAATACTAAACAGATTCATGCAGGTTACGATCAAAGCGCTCGGACACCGAAAAAGAAATGTTAACCAGATTGTCAGGAAGATCATCCCTCGACATTTAGTAAATTTTCTTCTCATCTTTTGGAGTTGATGGCCGAAGTGAGTGTGGAATCTTGATGGAGGTAGAAATTTGAGTATTGCTGCAATGTGTTGGATGATCAGCGCTTATGTCAGGGGTGGCGAAACGTCTTGACCCGAGGGTCGAATTCGCCACTGCCTCGCCACTGGAGGGCCGGATGCAGTGCGGCGTACGTGATCTATGCAAAAATAGGCTGTTGAAATGTATTGTATTACAATAATTACAATAAAATCGCATCATTTTGTTTACACTTTTGTAGCGCTGCTTGCAGCTATGTGCTACTGCGACAGACAAGTCAACAACAGAAAGGCAGCAGCCAATGCTGTTGCGCTGCTGTCCACAATCGGAGTGTGGTGCTTGAAAAAAGTGTGCAAGGTATTTGGTGGGCCGGATTAAACTGGTCGGCGGGCCGGATGCGGCCCGCGGGCCATAGTTTGGCCACCCCTGGCTTATGTAAATGAAGAAATGTCAAATAAAATTTTTGGAGCCAAGACGTTTCAAAGACCTTTTCCTTCTAATTGTTGAAGCTATAGTTGCCCAAGGTTTCCACCTCTTATAGTACCACGCGTTGCATGAGAATTGACCTGACTAGTAAACAATTGGTCGAAACTAACAGGAAAATCTACCCCAATAAACGCTATGCATAAATTTGCCTATTACATATATCAACAATTTTAAGGCTTAACTTTTTTTTTGTGCAGCGGAGGGCAGCGGTGTAGCCAGGAATTTTGTTTGGGGCAAACAGTCGGGAAGAATTTCATCACCCGATGGCGTTATCATTCATCGTGCGCTCTCAACCGTATTACAAACTGTTTGCCACTGCCCTCGAGAATCGCTTCCCTCACAATAATGTAGGACATTTTCTACCCACTGTTGCCACCTTCTTGCTAACTGGTGGCCATGGGAAGCCCTGCAAATGGTGGGAAAAGCGACGTTCTCGAAGGATTCCCGCTTTTGTAACGCAGGGAAAACACACACTTGTGGCTTCACGCCAGACCCGTCCCGTAACCAGGAGGGAAACCGGACAACTGCCCCTTCTAAATTTTCAAAAATATGTTTGGTTGTTAGATCCAACAACAAGTTACAATCATTTTTCCCCTCAAAGAATATCAGCTGGTTGCAGCCCTGCTCCACGCTAAAAACGAATCAGTCAACAGAAAAGAACCCCTCATACACTCCTAACCAAAGCACTAAAGCCTCACCAAAGCAGTCTGTTCACCATCGGCCCAATAAGTCTAGGGCAGCGTGGTCCAAACACTGGCACGCGGGCCGCATGCGGCCCGAAAACACTTTCCACGTGCCATATACTTCACAAAATCACAAACATTGTATTAGCCACACACTCCTAGCAATAAGTCACACATCATTAAGGTGCAGTTCAATACGCAAATATTTTGGGGAAACAATATCTTTTTACGATTTAAGACGTTGAAATAGCTAACCTCCAGGCTAGTTCCTCTCTTTGCGGCCCGCAAAATGTTCATGAAACCGTAATGTGTCCTTCGTGTTCGCAGTCTTGGAACACCCTGGTCCAGGGGAATGATTATACTATCTGATCAAAGGAGATTATAATTTGAAGGCAACCTCAACTAGCTTTGCTCTTTTTGCATTCAGAACAGTTCGCACCATTACAACCTGAGCGTAATCGCGATCATGTGTCTTCTGTGACGTAACAGATTCGATACAAAAACAGTTTCCGTACACCCACTAGTTGTTTTAGCCTTTGTATAAATACCACATACTACAAATAACGATCACGCCTTGGTGGGCAATAGGTGACGTAGCCAGCCCAAAAATTTGAGAGGGGCCAAAAAATTTTGGGGTGGTCAAAATGTTTGATTTTAGGCGAATAACACCTTTTTGTTTTGAAAAACACCTCTCAAAGCACAAAATGACTATGTTTTCCAAAAATTTGGGGGGCCATGGCCCCTTTTGACCCCCCTGGCTACGCCTATGTGGGCAATAACTTTTTTATTAATTGAAAAGTATGTATTGCATTGAAATTGTTATTTTGTTTTACTGAGTCGACTTTCCGTGACCCACCTCGTGGGTCGTGACTCACAGGTCAAGAATCACTTTCGGTTGATAAATCGCAGAAACGACCCAAAGCTTTGCATCCGGCAGGGATCAATGGTAGGTCATAGATCGACGATCGGGCAAAATCGAAAGCTTCCATCTCGCAAGGATTATTTTAAACTGAAAGTGGGCTTGCACACCTCCACACGGACTGACGTAGAAATAGTCCATGCTATGCTGTTAATTTCTGTGGCAGGCGTGCCGTGGTGACGTAACACTGTACAAACGTCGCGGCTTGGTACACAGCACCCTTCATAGTTTTTAAAATGAACAAAAGATGAAAAAATGTTACAACTATTCCTGTTGGTAACGCCCACTGGTGAAGAGACTCACGATTAAAAAACTGCAGGTCATTACTCTTATTACTTCATTACGTAGAACATTTAGTCGGTTCAAGGAACTTTTCCACGCTCCACCTCAAACACCAATTGCATATTGGAGATGACTATAAGTTAAAATGAGCTAAATTGATCTGCATTGTTGCTAAGGTAGAATCTTATCTTATAAAACATTACAACATTGCGCGAGAGTTTTATTTCAAGGTCATTAATGTGTTTCGCCCAAGATTTGCCAATGATGAGCATATATATGGGGTTTTTGAGTAATTTAAAGGAAACTTATGTCGCATTAACTCATCAACTTTTGGCAGTTCACTATTCACTCCGTTTTGCAGGTTAGCAGATTCAAAATAAGATATGTTTAATAATGTATCAACAGCGAAAAGAATAGGAGTTAAGTTTGATGTTTTAGGTAAGTCATTCACGTACAAAGCAAAGAATAGTTTGCCCTAACGATGAACCCTAAGGAACCCCAAGGTTACCTCTGGGTAATTGAACTACACCGCACAAGCACAGCATAACGCTGTCTGTATTGCAAATAGCTAGTAAGAAGCTTGTGGAGACGTCACATAATCACTGAGACATTTGTAAAATCGCCACAAACAGGAATCACGTTCAAGACCTCCAATATATAAGGTGAAAAAGTAAGTTTTGAACTTCTTGTCGACGCAGTCTGACCGCAGCAAAACCTCCGATCCCATAAAAATGATTTTGTTTCCACAGAAGCACATCGCATGATCAAGGATATCAGAAGCCAGAACCGTCGCCAGAAAGTCTTCAAAAGGGGGACTTGACATTCTAAAACTTGACAAAACTCCACTGATTGAAAGTGTTTCGCATTTCAATTTGGGGGCTTGGAGCTTTGTTTGGGGGGAATAAGCCCAATAACCCCCCATGGCGACGGGACTGTCAGAAGCCTTAGCTAAATCTCAGAGCGTAGCACAAGTGGTAGGTTGAGTCCTTTTTCTGTATTATGCAAAAAGTTTTCGTGTAAGTCATAGCAACCGGAGATGTTGATAACCCGCTTCTAAAACCACGTTGGTTTTCAGAGAGCATATTGTGTTTTTCAAATTCAGTATAGGTACACAGTCCGGTATAATGTGAGTTTTCAAATATTTTGCAGATGGCGAAACGAGTGATATTATTGCCTGTGGTTAGTGCAAAAGTCTTTTTCCCTCTTTGCGAATAGGGACGAGTTGTGCACACTTTAAGCTTCTGGGGTAGATACCCTCTCATGTACACAAATTAAACATTTGGACTGAGAATGGGGATAAAACATGTTTGCACAATGTAAGTCTTTGGATACATCCTAAATTATATTTATGCAGACGAGTTAAAAAAAGAACTTCTGCTTTTTGTGATTTGTTTCAATTCTTTGATAGATAACGTGAAAATTATTCTGGTTCCCGTACGTTTAAATTACCAGTTTCAGAAACGTGTGTGTGCGACGATAACGCAGTGGAATGTTTGCTTCTAAATCGAAAGGTTGAGTAATCGATCCACGGTCCTGCTGTGAATGGTAGTAGCGTTCCATGGGCAAAATCGTAAATCACAGACGCCATGGCCGGAAGTAAATTTCGAGCATGGTCCTTCCGCCAAGTGGCGTCTTCCAAAAAATGAGAAAAAAACGTGTTCGTCATTTCAAAGAAATGTTTAATGGGTCCACTGTGCTGCATTTTTGTTAATGTCAACTTAACGATTTTAGCCTTTCTGTGGCGGGAGACAATCCTATCTGCGCTTTTGCGATCCTCGGCATTTCTGAAATCTAGAGCTAAGTCTATATATTTGCTACATCAACAGCACACACAACTTTTGCATCGCCCTTACTTGGCAGATTTGCGATCCGTCGTGGCAGCTCAAGGTTCCATATTACTCAATTTTCAAACTGCAGTCCTTGTTCACATAGAAAAGCAGATGCTTTTTTATGCCTCGTGACGTTGTAATTTTGTTTGCAAAATGTGGCGTAAGCGACGCTCGTATGATATGATTTAAACCACGGGGTAATTGAAAGGGGAGATATTTGGTTTGAATTGCCAGGCAAACGCCAGCATCTGCTTTGTCTTCTCTTAAATGGGTGTTTGCGTGTACTAAAAAGTTTGATTATGCCCAAAAGGCACTGTAGTTTTGACGCAAATGCACATACGATTTCAAATGCCGTGCATTATATTTGTTTGCGTGGTGTAATACAGGGTCACAACCAGCAGATATTTTCGGGGGCACAAAATGATTGTAAGTTGTTGCTGTACCTAACAACTAAATATTTTGTTTAATTTCTGGGGGACAATTGCTAGGTTGTCCAGTCCCTGGTTGCAGGCCTGGTGTAATATACATGTACGCAGTTTGGGGCAAGGATTTATGCCTTGGTGATAACAGAAAAAGTTACTTTTTTCTTTGCCTGTGGGCAACGCTGATAGCTATCGTGTAAAAAAATACTTATTCTGATGGGCAAAATTCGCTGCTAGATACTTTTTCTAATTATTTTAGCTGGAAAAAGTTCAAACAACAGTTTTTCTATTTAGCTTGTTCGTGGAGCTGTTGCGCTAAAATCATGAATCTCATCCGCAGAGGTTCTTATCACAAACGCATGCCACTAAGTTTTAAGTACGCGACCATGGGTTTCGCTCGTTAGGACGCTCACCTGTTAACGTCCTTTCTTAATAAAATCACATATAAGTAAGTAACAAGTTATCCTATTTAAAAAGTTGTGTACGTGTGATCAGCGTATCATTACATGAAACCGTAGTAGCACTAAAGTTTACCTGATTATAATGGATACCGGTAACAAATATATCCATTTTTTTGCCTTAACCTATTGAGGCAGTGAGTCGAGATAGGATTGGGTCTATTGTCAAAACGAGATCGGTCGAAGGAGAACGAGAAACGGAAATTAAATGTGTTCTGGTTAATGATCCAGAAGATGAAAAATGAATAAGCGTTTCAGATTGAAACGCAATGTTGAATCAATGTTTAAATTCTTTTCCTTCGGCTAAGATGTTTGTTAGATATTTAAAGCGTTTTTAAGTACTCCGCAAAAGTTTTTCTTGTTCTAGTACGTTACACACTCTGGCAAAGCAATGACGCAAAAACGATATTTGTCTTCCCAGCAGTGTTAAAATGTAAAACCGGATGGTTTTCGAAAAAATCAAAAAGCTATGAATGTTATTTGCAAAATCATTTTTTACTTCACTTCCAACAAATTGCGTTTCTTGTCAAAAAAAATAAAACTTAGTGGAGTTGACAACTATCTCTTACTTTGAACTGGACTAAGCGCATTTTTCGTCAGATATTCAAAAAGAAAATTAATTGCATTCTCTCGTAATCTGAAAATAAAACTTGTTCATGGTTTCAACTGTTTCAACCGGAATTTTAAACTCCCTTTCGAAATTGATGTTTGGAGTTTTTTAAGTCGCTTTAAATATTTTTTAGTCGCTTTAAGTTCTTTAAGTCACTTGAAGTATTTTAAACAGCATATTTCTTGGATTGATAAATAAAAATGCAGTTGCATAAACAAAAAACACATTACGTACGTCAAATATTATTATCTATACCTAATATTAGATGACTCGCCTGTTTGTTTCACAGGCTTATACAACGTTTGGTGCCCTAACACGAAGTGAACATTTGCATGCATTTATAACTTGTTTGCCCAATAAGTTCACTGGAAAACGTTTCCGGTTATGTTCATAATGATACACCTGCTAATGATTGCATTACCTACTTTGGTATCCTAATTTTCACTTGTGCTTTGCTACTGACTTGCAGCTTTGATATGTACCAGGAAACGTGAGCCGCTACGAAAAGAGCATCGAACGGTTTTCAAAACAGACGTGACTGAGCTCATGTCTGTTTATACCTCATGTGTTTCCAATTGGGCTTAATAGATGGTTTTTTAAGTGCTTTCTAACATACAAAGCACTTAAGGACATATATCGTACTGGAAGACAAACGTAGAATCGGTAATCATTTGTTTATTGTCAATACATGTTAAATGGTGTGAAAATAAATGGTTAAAATCAATAATGGGCTTGTAGAACACGTCTTCCAAAAGCAAACTTTTGCCGGAAAAAAACTAATTTTATCCCTTGGTGGAAGTTTGTTGAATAATCGAACAATTAAAATCGTAGCAGTAGAAGTACTCTTCTTTACATGCTTGTTTGAAACATATATCTATTTAAAAAAAGGAATTAATAGAATTAATTTTTGTGGATGAAAGGTTTTGTATGTTTCACGCGATGTGGTCCACTTAATTACGATTCACATAAGAGGATCATAGCTTTTATATAGCCAAAATCAAACTGCTGTATTTATAAAAAATGTTAGTTGATTTACCTGTAATAAGCTGTTCAAAGTGTTGCTGTGTTTAAGTCAAGTGTAATGTTAACGTGATACAATTTTTCAACAACAACGTAGCTTCGAATAAGCCATGCCAAATTACTGAACAGTTTTTTTCGAAACTGCACATGAATAGAAAAATTTTGTTGTTAAGAAAGTTCGTTAAACTCCGTTTAGCAATCTGTAATAGATGAAACTCCATTTTGACAATCAGTAATACTGTAACAACGAAATATAACACTAGAAGTCGTTTCGAAACGAAATGCTTTATCGTTACGAAGACCCCAGTTTCAAACCACTCCACCTAATGTAGAGCGACGAAAATGCGAAAGCTTGCACCAAGTCTGGTCGAAAGGCTAATTGTGAATTCGTAGCTCGTGGATACAAGTGTTAGTTAATGAAACGTCTATACAACTTTTTAATGCACTTCCTGGTCCTATGGACGACCTCTGGGCTTTCCCATTGGTGTAGCCAGCAAAACTTGCCTCACCAATCTTTCCTGGGACAATCTGGACACATGGCCGAACCAGCGTAGCTGGGATATCTCGATGTATTGAAGTGTCTCGACATCCAGGGCTTTGCGAATTTTACAGCTGTGCACTTTGTTGCGAAGTGTCACACGATAGAAATCTATTAACTGTTTTCCTGGCCCGTGTTTCACGGAATGATGAACGTTTGTTTTAGCATATTGTTACCACAGCAAACTTGTAAGGTTGTTATTTCCCGAAGAGTGTTTATGCGTGTCTATTACACCGAATTACCAGGTTTTGCTCCCCATATTTACGTAACCAGGTTTTTCTCTCATTTTCTGTCTTTTTTTCTCACACTGGTAATAAAGTGAAAAACTCAGAAGTTTTGCCTTTCAGTTTCACAAGGAGCTGATTTCCTTAAACTTTACAATCATTTCTTTACCATAAGCAAAGAAAGCTTGCACGAGTGGTTTGTGCGTTTGCAATAACCTTGGCACAGAAACGTTGTAAATATTGCAAGAAATTGGCTGCAGATTAGGGGTCAGCAACCTTTTGCTAATTGTGTGCTGACTCGAGGTTTCAAAACATTCACTGTGCCAACAACATGCGTTTTTTTATACAAGTCAAGATCAATATATCTTCTGTGTAAATCATAACAAAAGTGATATGGAAAACTTGGAGCTCCTGCGTGCCATTGGAAATTGCTTGGCGTGCCAAGTGTGGCACACGTGCCGTAGGTTGCCCGACTCCTGCTGCAGATCTTTGAAAGAAAGTCTCATTTCAGGGACGAATTCTCACAAACAATATGCGCTGTCGTCATTATACACCTTGTTTGCAGCAAAAAAAACGATTCTCAGTGTTTTCTTCTCTTTTTTTGGCCAACTTACGCCGAATTCGATATTCTCTGGAAGATTCACGAAATACTGTTAATTCTTGTAAAAATATTTGAGGTTTGAATTTAAAAGTATAGGTCTGCCGCATTTACACAATTCACACATAGGATAGATGACATCATAGAGCTAACCCAAATAAGACTGTAATCTTGTATTTTCCTTGGAACTAAGCTAACATAGTTATCTCAGATCCGTTGGTCCATATCTTGGCTAAAAGCAAAGTACGATCCGGGCTTGAAAAATAAAATCGATACTGTTGCGGCAAAGATTTGCAAAATATACCAAACCACAAATGCTCTGCCATAACTTTCTCTGCTTTGTCTTTCCTCAAACCAAGTCAACTTTAAATTTCCCGAATGCGCTTTTGAACCCGCAGTAAAATTTCCATCCATATACAAAGCGCATCAGATTTTGTCAAAATAGGTGGTTTTGTATTCTTGCAATAAAGCGGAATTTCGGTACGCATTACCTTTGTTGCATAATTTTGTCGATGCAGATGCTATACTAATCAAGTTAAAACATTGCAAAAGGAGAATGCATTAATTGGCCACAACCTATACTGCATAGCAAATTAATTCGAAATCTCCGAGGAAAAAAAATATAAACAAAACCTCGGCGGTTTGTTTCATACATTCGAAGTGGAAGAAGCGTTTTTGATGGGCCTTTATCATAATAAACTATTGCATCAAATGTAATCTATTTATCAAACATTCCTTAGTTTTGTGGCAGATTTTGAATCGATTAAACTCGCCGGATAAAGGTTTGGTCTCTAAATAAGTTCACCTGTCGTCAATAGTCGTTTTTATTCATTTTATTCATTTCCAAACCTTTTCATTGATATTTAAAAATTTAAAATCGAAATGCAGTGAATTTAATCTACAAATATGAATTCAAGCATGTTTTTCTAAGTCACTTTAACATTCGTTTTTGAAAACAGCGAAAAAATAATCTCAAACGTCGTTCGCAAATTTAGATTTATGGCTGATATGCTGTTGTCAGCATTTCACAAACTGCACTAGAAATTCCCAATGTAGGAAAGATCACCTCCATTAAGAAGCAGAATCGGCTTTTGGAGAGGTGAGCAAAAAACGGGCAAAAAGTTTGATTTTCTTTTTATGCTGAGGGTGTTTATTCGTTCCTTTTCATCCTCGCTTTTCTTCTGGCGAGGGTCGCGGAAGCAGCAGCCATACAGGAGGACTCGAAATACCTCACGGTCAACAGCAATCTGAGATAGCTCTTCTGGCTACACACCAAGGCGGGATCAAGCAAGGTCGGAGATGTTGTTACGCCACCTGTTCCTTGGACGGCGTCTGAATGGGTTTTTACTGATCTGTTTAATTATATCATCGCAAAAAGATGTTAGTGCACAAATAATCAGGCTATCAATTTATGGTAATGTGCAAGATCACGGTCCTGTCTGCGTGTTATGTTGCAAGCGTTGATAGTCGACAGAAGGCGAATAAAAATTATGGTCACTACAAAGGAGGCGCCATTTTGAAAAAGTTGGGAACGATTGCATTTCAACAACACCATGAAGCGAGTCTTTCAGCGAGGAATCGTGCACATGGGTGCAGCCGTAGTGATTGAACGAAAATGTGCTTATCTTGAGCAAGCCTCTAACCGGGGTTCCCAACCGCTCTCTGACCATGTACCCCTTCATCATTTCGATGGATAAGCATCCACCACTAAAAGTTTTTTATGATTAAAAAGGCTAAGTAAGTAAGACAACAAAACTCCACTGAATTTTAATAGAAATTTTAGAATTTGAAAACTACAAAGTTAGACTCTTTTTTTATGTCTCAAATTTAAAGATATTTAACAATAAGCATATAACGATTTTTGAAAATAATTTTCACTGACATATATACTGTATGTGAATATTTGGCAGTAAATGATATGTGAATATATTTTTCCCTTCTATTGCTAACCTTAAATGAACCCCTTCAGATTAGCTAATGTGCCCCAGGGGTACATGTAGGCTACGTAGCCCAGGCTGGGAACCCCTGCTCTAACTCTAACGAAGCAACAATGCGTGTGTTGAAAACGCCCACGTCAGTATGAAGCTGCGTTCACTGTTAAAGAAAAAATTAACAAAATATCCCTGCAGTTATCTCGCGAACACTTTTAGCTGCAAAAACAATCCAATTGATGAGAAGCTGATCAGTGCCAAAGCACAATATATGCAGGATTTTTAGGAAGTCTTGATGTCAAATTTTCTTATCAGGCAAGTTAAGCTGAATACCACGGCCATTACGCATGAACGTTGTTACAACCTGTTACGTTTTAGCGACATTTTGCGGGGAAGTCTGGTTAGCTTAATTTAGACACGCCTCCAGCCAAGATCTCTTAGGATGGCTGAACAATCACACCAAGAGTGCATCAAAACATATAAACGTTATTGCAGTTGTTACCCTAACCTTATGCATTTTCTCATAAAATCGGAAGCTTAACTTAAATTCGGGAAGACTTAACTGAAGCGCCAAGGCGTCAGAGTTACATTTGTGGTTGAACTTATTCTGTTTGGTAATGTCTGCGAAAACCTATCGATTCCTTCCGGAGAAACTATCGTTACAGTTTTCTTTTAAATAACGTTGATGATCTTAAACGATTATGCCAAGTGCACGCAGTGGCACCAAAGGCAGCATCAACCTCAGTTCCTGTTTGTTTTTGATATACTCCTTGAATATTAGTAGCAATAGCAATTTTCGTATGTTTACACTGTCTATGGAAAGAGATCCTTTCTCAGCAAAGAATCAGACACTTTAAGATCTTACAGAGTATATATTTCGCCTACGATGTAGGC
>JGI24022J15233_10000259_pt1 | contig 28860 bp, 17 predicted proteins | sample Ectturendosymbi2_FD_15233 | JGI IMG/M metagenome (IMG submission 15233)
TGTGGCCCGCGGGCGACCTGTTGCTCATCCCTGATTTACGCAATATGTTCCTGTGAAACATTGGGTTCATTGCAAATCGATATCGCATCCCCCCACCAAATTAGCCTGTGTCCGCTACTGGGCACCAACGTCACAAATCAAAAGTTTTGGTTTGTATCCGATCTCTTTACTTTATGATCTTTATTGATATTGTAATTTTGATTATACAATACGGACTGCACTTCTGACAACTCAATACCAACTGCTGCAATATAAATATACTAAGTAGGAGAAAATGTGAAATCTGATGCTTATATATGTAAACAAAAAGCACAACAGCAAGGTTTTGCAGCAAACTTCAAAAAGCTGACAGATTTTTTTGTTGCTCCCATCACACCTACTACCAACAATTCAGCTGAAACAAATCAGTCTACACCAGTGTTTTCCAACTTCTTGCTGCAGCGGAAGCTCCCGCAAATGATTGCATTGCTCGTGGAACCCTATGCAATGATCCAAGTGACAACCGCATGGAACTGTGGTTGCGAATTTCGTTACAGTCGAATTCGGTCTGTTTCGGTGGAACCCCTGGCAGCCACTTACGGAACCCTAAAGTTGCGCGGAACCCCGGTTGAAAAACACTGGTCTGCACTGTACATCCATCAATGCTGATTCAGTCAATAATGACGTTGAAGCAGAGTGCCTGGAACTATAAGCAGCATGTCTTGAACTAACTAGCATTGTTACAATTGATGAAGCATCACATTTGCCAGGGCCAAGTTTCAGTACTGGCAATATCCTTGATGATACCACACCCCANGGATCGTCACTTGTTCAATTCTCAACCCTAAGTTAGTGTGCTTGGTAGAAGCGCCATTCAGCATGAAGCATGTCAACCAGGCCTATGTAACAATTTTTCTGAATTTATGGCCTATTCAGACAAACAACACATTTTAACGTCCTTCCAAATCCTAGTGGCTACAAAGTTAATACAATTCAAGTAGATGACCTTGAGGAATAAGTGTGTACCGTGTTTACTCGATTGTTAGCCGCCCTTGATAATAAGCCGCACGAAATGGTGTCAAAATTTAGTGTAAGCCGCCCTTGATTGTAAGCCCCACTTGAACATAGATCACCTAAGCATCTAAGATACTTTCGTGTACTAGCACGTTTCGCGTTAGTTGGCAACCCTGGTAATGATGCTTGACTATGACTACTATAACTGCCTTCCGTTCGTCATAATCCCTCCTGTGACGAAGTGATGCCGAAGAGAATAGCATGGGAAACAGAGCTTGGTCGACAAAACGTAGATAGGGAAGGACTGAGCGTCATCTGCACCGTTCAATAAAGTAAAAAAATAGGAAATGAAAGCCGTCCTTGATTGTAAGCCGCCATCGACCAATAGCCGCACGAAATGATGAATAAAAACTTTATAAGCCGCGGCTTACAATCGAATATATAGTGTATTTCAAGACAATCCATTGAGATTGTCTGAGGTGCATTTATTGTGTGCGTATTTAGATAAAATTGTTTAACATTATTTGATTACTATTTCCTACATGATTGCAGTTTTATCACTGATGCAGTAAAGTCAAGCTGCTGAAAAAATATTTGTTTTGTTGTTTACTCAGGCAGTGCCCCGAATCTACACCAATGCCCCACAGTTAAGTCAAGCACAATATATTTGATGCTTAGAGGAAAGTTAGATTTAATTTTGGTGTTAATTACCAAGAATCAGGTCTGCTGGATCCAAGGACGGCCCTTCCACTAGGCCAGGGGTGCACAACCCTTTCACTATTGCCAGCCGTATTCCGTATATTTTTAAGAATTACGGCCGCCAGTGAGTTCCAGATACTTTTTTAATTGCTTCTATTCTGCTTGCACACGCTGAGCCCATAGCCTGCTTCCATATGTCTGTTTGCCGTCTTTCTGCTGGATATACGCACAGAGTAGAAAAATAGATTTTATTAATGCACGGCCACCATAACGTATATAATAAATTACATGTGCACGGCCGTATACATTTTTATCAAAGACCGCAGGATGTGCACCCCTGCTCCCGGTCAACTTGGCGGCCGTCTAGAGCGCAACCTTCTGGAGACGCAGAATCCGCTTCTTTCTTGGTTCCATGTCTCCAATGTTTGAAAAAATTCTTACATTATTTTGTTCGCATGAGATTTACGACATGAATGACTTTCTGCCTAGTTGTTAAATGACCTTTTATTGAAGTTTGCCTATGGCACAGAACTCATTCGGGCCACCCCTGGGTGGGTCTTACAGCAAATCACAAGCCCGCGTTAACCTAATCGTAGTCATGATGAGGATCAATTTTAGACAGGATATGTTAGATGAAAACGTAAAGTTATCTTTTAAAGTCATTCACCCAATTAAAGCTCATTGCCAAAATGATTAAAGCTTATTGCATCACCGGACAAATATTTTGTGTGTTTGTGGAATAACCTGCATTACTTTTTTGGGACTTAATTATTACATACTCAAACAGTGGACAATGGTTCCCCCTCAGCTCAGTTTACCCCCCAGACCACAGGCTGAAATATCTAGTTATACCACTGGTCCTTAGACGACATCTGGGCAGCATTCCCATGGGTGTAACCAGCAGGACTTGGCTCACCAATCTTTCCTGGGGCACTTTGGACGCATGGCTCAACCAACCTAGCTGGGATGTCTCTATTCGGAGAAGTGGCTGGACATTCTGGGTTTTACCAATTTAATAGATGCGCATTTTGTCGCGAAATGTCACACCGTGAACTCTTCGCAAAAACCACTGTTCAACATTAGGCGTCAGATACTCTCAGTAGTGCAGTGTGAGCAACTATTTGGGATAGAAGGATTTTAAAGTTTTTTATTTGTCTAAGCTTGTCTTCTGATTTAAAGTTGAGTTTGTTTGCTTTCTCTGCTCTGAGTTTTACTTTCTTTGCTCTTGCTTAGCCTTTTCAGCGTTTTCACCCGTGAGCGTTGCTTGCAGGCTGCAGGACTGACGACGCGTAGTGCTACCTGAAATCAATTTTCTATTAAAAATTTGCTGATTAATTCAAACTTTTCAACTGCGTGAAGGCTAGTTACTTGAATACAAATATGTGCAAGATTGAATCATTTCAAGAAGATGAAAGTAGAGCCCATTAGGCCAGACCCGCAGCGACGGAGGACATTTAGAGGCAGCGCCCCCCAATTTTTGCGCCCACCCCCAAATTTTGTTGTGCCCACAAATTTTTGTTTAAACATATAATAAAAAAAATTTTCTCCCCTAAAATATATTTTGTCCCCCAAACCTTAAAACCTGTCTAGGGGCTGCATTCGGATGATTCCTCGAAAGCTTAAAGCAAACTTATAGATTTTACTTATATGAATATATAAGCCAAGTTGCTATTGGCAGTTAAACAACAGCGACATTTTTTTCTTGACTACAATACCAAGTCAAAAACTGTTAAAATTAATGAATTTATTACCGTTTGAAATCCTGCTATGTACCTATATAAATCTATCTCATCAAACACTCTTTCGTCTGGGAATAAGCTGTTTTTGTGTTACGAGCAAAATATTGAATACCTTATAAATACAACTGCATTCTAAGGTTAGCTTGAGCTTTAACCAGAAGAAAAGACTTTTGTTGGACGAATTGTTCTGCAATGTTAGTCCAAGTAACTCCCATACCTTCACACGTCTCTCCGTTGTCCTGGTATCCTGGTGGGCAGACACATTTATAGGTGCCTGGAATATTGGCGCACTCTGTCCCATCTCTACAATAGTAAGTTCCTATCTCGCATTCGTCGACATCTAAACAAGCGCATTTGCAGTTATCGAAACACACCAAATCATTGCAACACGTAGGCAGTCAGCACTTTTCTATGAATGTGCCTTGCTGCTATTTCAAAGGTATGCGATAGATATCTCTCACACTTTTGAACTTTTTACTTTCAACATACTGTAGAAACTGACTAAGGATTTGAAATATTTGCCTAAGATCGTAAAGAAATCTTCTCACCAACACAACCGTCTTTCCCTTTTCCATCGCCTTCGTATCCAGGTGGACAAGTACATGTGTAGCTTCCTGGCCGGTTTTCGCGAACGGCAACTGGGCTGCACGCGATAAAAGTCTTGAAAACTTTTTTCAACCCTGCTTCTTTCGCCAAATAAGTGAACAATCCTCCAAGTTCAGATGTCGGAAGGTTTACTAATTCTAAAACCAGCAATATATTTTTGTAGGTACAAGTTCCCTTTTCTAAATTTCAAAGGAAATATGCAAATTATTGATGAGCCGCAATTTTCCTTAAATTTTTTTTATTTGGTTCCAACTCGTCTCACGAACTGTCATTGAAATACACAGCATAACAAAAGCCACCAAAAAAATCTTTTTTTTTTCAGAGACAAGGAAGATATTGCGTGAGGAAGGTCAGCTTCGTGTGACACAAAGGCATTTTGCAGTGTACAGCAGAAGTTAAACACCTTCATAACAAATATATAAAGGGATTGTAGCAAAGGTGTGCTGATTATACAAACTTTAAATTCTATACCTCCCAATAAAACTATTTCAGGTGTCTTGAATTAAATGATCTTACACGTTGTTGTCTTTCCAAATAAAAAAACTATTTAATATCCAACTGCATTGCTTGAAATAAAAATGTATTAAAATGAATTGCAGGAAAAATTAAGCCTTGAATTCATAGTTCAGTTGGGCTTGCCTTAGAAAATTACTCCCACAGTACGCAAAGCACATCGAGTAAGCGTCCAACACCAGATGCGGCATACAACGGTCCAAATAAGTAATTGACACAAGTGTATCGCTTGGACATTCTTCTGCTTGCGAGCGGTCTAATACTCTTTCTACAATGAATGGTAAGTTGCCAAGATGACAGCTCAAGGCGCGGCAAGCTACAGAAACACCATTAGCTACTTTTGTATGTTACAGATCAAAGGTATCTCGGTTACCAGGAACCATTAAACATGTTCAGGGACGCACCAGCTGTCTGACAAAAAGCCACTGGCTTACGTTTTGCACATAAGCATTGAGAGAAATATTATAAGGATATAACCAGAGAAGAGTAAACGGTGAAAGTTCTTGTTGCTTGATGCAGGAATGGAGTCAAACCGAGTTTGATCAGTCCGGTTTTCTTTGTAAATTTCATGAAAGCGATTTTGATAAATTTAGTGTAGAGGTTTGGGATTGCCTGTATCCGTTAGAAGCAAATAGGTTTGTCTCACCAAAAGGGCCAACTCTTCTGGAAATTACTTTTAAATTCATGACTGGCACTTAAAATTCCCAGAAAGAAATCTTAGCAAGGTTTTGCCAATCCATTTTGCAATCCCAATCGATTACATTTGAACTCTGATCAAGACTGCAGCTACACCCAACAAAATCAACTGGCATATCAGTAAACAAAAAACTTAATTTATCAAATGATCTCAGTATCCAATGGCACCCAGTATATATAAACCCCTTAAACATTACAATTGGTTCGCCCACTGCAATTATGTTTATGGAACAGAAATATCAAAACTACGTGAGAATGCTACCAGCTTAAATCACTTTTACGCAACCTACGACTTAAAAACAATCCTTACGAAAACTATCCTATCCCCTTACATTACCTACCTAGCCCATATTCACCCCCCCCAAAAATATAAAAAATTAACAACATAATAAGCACGTACATCGCTGGATCCAACAAGCCAACCCTCCCTGTTTCAACACTTCCGCAAACCCGTTAAAACGGAGGATATGCCGCAGCAGACATTCCTCTAATACCACAATCGAATTATATAAAAATACTACTTCCTACGCGCGAACGAAGTTACTAAATGAAAAACTACATTACTAACTTAACCAAATTGAATGCAACATTGGACTCCAAATTAGAAACATTTTCCAATTCCCACAACTCAACAATACCCCACACACTGCCAAACCATCACCCTATCATAAACACATGATTAAAATAATAGAACAGTACAAAATCACGAATGACGAAACAGTACGTGGAAAAACAAAAGAAATATTTGTTAGAATAAAAACTCCCGAAACCCCTACGTTCACACAACTTGAAATCTCATTACGAACCACCAAATGATTCATGGATACACCACCCCATCTTCCCAAACTACTTAAAAACCTTCAATTTTAAAATTGTAAAAAATGTACTACCCGTCGAAGCAAAATTTAAGTAAAATATTCCTTCCCTCAACCCACAATGCCATCTTTGATATGAAAAATATGAAAATGAAATTCACCTTTTTCACAACTGCAAGCTTATACAGCCCCTGCTAAGATACGCCACAAATATTTGCTCAAAGGCAACCCAAAACCTCACTTACCCCTCTCACGTATTCAGTTCCATACCCTCTCCCCTACCCACTAGGACGACCCCATAACTCCTTACATAAACTCCCTTATATCCTTCACAATTTGGAAAACTTGAAATAAAAACATATTAAACCCCATCCAGAACATCCCACAATCACTTCCTTCAAAAAATCTATAAAGACAAGATTACTCAGCTACAAAAACCAGAAAAAAAAACTTTAAAAACGCCATGGAAAAGATGCACCAAGCCACTACCAAAATTTCATAAATAAAATAAAAAACGAACCACCTGATTGTCTTGCCAAACTACTTTTTTATGTATTTGTTATCTGTCTCCACATTGCCTGTTTGCATCTATTTAAATATCATTTGTATGACATTTTTGTACAACTTATTTTTCTCCTTAACAACTTGCTTTACACCATTACCGATCTTATTTATTTATTGGTTTTCTCGTTACTTTCTTTGTGTCAGTCTCTTATCCCAACCAAACTTTATCTTGCATGCCAACCCATCTTTTTTTACACAATAACCTTATATGTTTCCTAATCCAGACTGTACCATACCATCTAGTTTTTTCAATAACTAGTTTTTTTGTTTTACTTTAAAGGCAACCGAACAAAACCCGCCATACAGTCATTTCCCAACCACGATTTGTCCTAAAAAAATAAAACACCCACGTTTTTCCTGCTTTTTCGCATGACACAGATACCCAAAAAAACAATTTCTGGCCTGGCCATTAACTTCGGATCTATGCCTCGCCCATAAAAGCGGGAGCGCTGGAGAGGGATGGTGGACAAAACAAAATAAAAATAAAAAGATGGTGCGAGTCTTCTAGATTGGATTTTTAAAAAAGTTTGAAAGTTTTGGATTTTGGGTTTTTTGTTGGTGACATCATAAGTGGGATAGGTTTAGACCTTTATGGTCAAGGTCATCGGGCCCTGGGCCCCTATCGTGAGAGCAAATTTTTTGACTCAAGGTTTTATTGGAAACTAAGCCATAATCAGAGTCTTCTAAACCTTTCATTGGCTTCCTAGCGTTTGTTGCTCAAAAGTTTTGGCCAAAAAGCTATAAATTTGGTAAAAAATCAATTTTTAGTTTTTACTAAAATTTTTATCAATTTTCACCTTTTTTTACCAAAACTGTAGGGAACCATGCTGCAAAGAACATTAAATTGTCACATTACATTGTTCGTACTGCACAGAGTTACCGAACACCTTATTACTGACTTTTCATGCTGTTCTTACCTATATGAAGAGTTTACGTGTTTTCATTTTTCAACATTCGTTCGTCAAACTCTTTGTGGCATTCAGGAATTCGATAAATTTGTTAAATATGTCTCATTTGTATTAAATATGTCTCGCTTTAGTTTATCAGGTTTGTAAGTGATATTCATGATATTGCAAAAAAACTTCTAATTACCGATGTCCTTCTACTCGCTTGCCAGTATATAAAACAGGGCCGCTTGGGAGTAGCGACCCATGTTAGGTTATTGCGATTGGCAAAGCACCTAGGCGTGAGTTAAAATGCAAGCACTCCTCGATTCAGTGCTTACGCACATTTGCACAACACAAGTAAATGAAGATTTCTCCTTTCACTATTTGCAAGGCTGCTTACAAACAACCTATTTAAATCAAATTTTGTTCTGGCCGGTAGAGAACAACTGTTAAAATAGCAATGGATTCATAAAGTGCACACGCGTACTTCTTAACATTTTCAAGTGAAAACCAAACTCATCAAAGAAATTCTTTTATTTACTTTTTTGCAAAGTAAGCCAAATCTGAAACACGTTTAACAAAATAAAACCCACGCTTTGTCGTATTCAACTTATTTATTTTCTTGCAGCAAGTGTTGCAATCATTATTATTGCAACTGTTGGTGCCACTTACCATATAAGGATTTATGTTGAACTAATTCACTCAATTCTTCGAGAGCTGCAACCAAAGTGCAATGCATTTCTGTAAACACACAAAACAAATAGCCAACCGATGACTTTCACAGTGAAACGCGACAAGAAAGCAGGCAATAATTGTTTCTTTTGTATTGGCAAATTCACAGAAAAAAGAAAACATCAGTACCTTGGTCGTGCGAGCACTGGTCTAGAGCACTTTTCAAAGCGTCGATGTCCACAAACTTAGCGACATTTCCCATACCTGGAATATAATAAGTACTATCAACTACTTAAAAATAGCACTCTTGTTGAACTAATTCCGGTACGGACAGGAAATAAAGAAAAATGCCGCGAAAAGTGGTTTGCCATTGTGGTTTGATTCAAAATAAATCAACAATGCTGGTGCAACAACAACAGCATAAGCAGTATCAAAGATACAGTTAGTGCATTATTTAAAGGCCGTTTAAGAGGACTTGGAAAATCAGAAACTTTTTACCTAGTCGTAGCAATGATCACGGTTGTTTTCTAAGAGAACCACAGAAAAATGCAAATAAATGAGTGGTTCCGATGAAGAAAAAAAGTTTTGTATGGGTCTAGTAAAATTCAAATTTTGCAAAAATCGGTTCATTTTAACATTGACCTACTTCAGAAGAATTATCAATATCGCCGTTACGATGAAAGCATTTTTTGCACAGTGAGCTTGCTTGCCCTGAAACTAACTTAGCCGCTTCAGTGGCCGCATATAGAAGCTTTGTAAAGTTTGCTACGTTGTTTGTCGTGTTGAAGAATTGCGCATAAAACAAATCAAAAGTCGACTTTNCTTTTGAGTTACCTGTTTGTTACTCGTATCTAGTACATTACGATCCTAAAAAATTCCTAAGAAAACTGTACCAAGATATAAAATTCTTGGAAATATAGGCTACTGTAAAGTCCGAAGTGCGCAAAATAATAACACCAAAATGAGTTTTGTAAATAGTATCTATCGTTTCTCGGTTGCATCTCTCTTAACACCTGGTATAAGCAGAGACTTTGCAGTGGTTTTTGAATTGAAGCCTATTTTTAAAAAATAATCGTGAAAAGGAGCTTTATTTTGTGAATCTAAAAGACGCCAGATATGTTTTTTCTTTCTTGATTTTGGTACATCGAGAATAACTTGATCAAGTAATCACAAGCATTACAGTTAACCGTGTTGCCAACCAACAGTTTCGTTGTAAGCAAATCGCTTCGTGTTTGTTTCCAATCTTGCAGCGACACATGCTTTTATCAAAATTTTCAAGCTCAATGAAATGGCTGTTTGTCCAGACAAGCCTTAGCCTCTCCTTGTGAGTTATTATTACTTTGTCAACGTCCGTTTCTGGTCTATATTTGAGTCTAGCGTTTCCAAGATTTTGAATTAGAGCTGCCCTTAGACAAAAAGCAGGCATTTGTTTGATTAAAGTAGATCTAAACCAAAATTTGTGGTTGTGTCAGTGATATAAAACAACCAGCAAGCAATAGGAAATGCTGCAACGTGAAAGTATTATTCGTGCATCTCTTATAGTTTTTCAAAGTTTGACCATGACAATATTAACCGGAAAAACAGCCGGTTGCTATCATCTATATATATATATATATTTAAAACACAACACTTTTGCTGCGTTGCGACAGGACTGAATGTAGCTTTATTTTAAGGAATTCAGATGCGCACAATTGCTATACGTACTCTCAAATATAACAAGTTACCCACTCGATGCTTTGATCTCAGTCAAAAATTTCATGGAAGGTTTGGCAGGATATATCAGTGCTTCGAAGCCTGTAAAAATCACCACAATCAGCGGCTCATTTAATAATACTGTACTTCCTCTCAGTGCTTTGACACTAAAATTATAGTAAATTCTATGGAACGTTTGTGGAAAAAGCTTCTTCGTATCCTATGTTTAGTCACAAAATTAATTTGTCTCAAAGCTAACTTTTCAAACCTGTGTAGGCAACACACGTGTTGAAATCAATAAATATATCACGTTTGTTTTCCATATAAGAAAGCATTTTTAAAATGATACAACATATGATTAGCGACCTGCGTGTGTTTTAAGCGTGTATAACTATAGTTGACATTTTGGGTTACAAGATCACTAAATCAAGTCAAGCAAGTGCAAAAGCAATTGGTAGCACTTCAAAAGTTGACAGATATAAACATTCAAGTATCTCAGAAGTCAATAACACCTCTAAAATGTGCTCTATCCCTTTGTATAACTTGGTATTAACAGTTCAGCTTAATTTAAGTGTTGCACTGATTTATTTGGCTAAACGGAAGGCTGTCTGACAAGATGGAACTTTGGAACAAGGCCTGGCATTACGCTTATGGTTCAAATTTTAATATCTTGTGCTTACATCAGAAAATACAAACTCACCACTGAACTTACACGAATGAAGATGTTTGGAATAAGCTAAATGCTATCACAGCTCAGCGAGACATGCAGCTAATTTGCGATGTTAAAAACAAAAGATAGAAGTTTTGTTGGACAATTTTCACAACAAAGTAATCCAATCAAATCCTGTGATTTGACGAAGCCTCACTAGAAAACAGACAAGGCTCTGATCTAGCTTCTCCCCCCAAATATCATTCAAAAACTAAGCAGGCCCTTACATCGGTCAAGTTTTCTATTCAAGACTTCATAAACTTTTGCCACAAACACGATGAGCGACGACTGGGTTTATCTGATGCCTCTTCGGTGGCCATAATTTTTATATTCTGTTGGTTAAACAGCACTACAATTTAAGTTACTTTACAAAAACCAGCAAAACTTAACGCATGAATTGAGTTTTAAGCTTGCTTACCTTTCAATAGCTCAATCACACTTTGGAAGTCTTTCCCGTCAGGCAAGCTTTCCAAGAAAGTTCCAACTATTTCAAGAGTTTTTTGGTATTTCTCGATATCATCCGAAAATTCGCCAGAATGAAAGCAATCCAGCAAAACATCATTGGAAATGAAACTCAAAATGTTGTTCATTGATGTCAGGAACTAAACAAAGAAAATAAGTAGCCGAACAATAGTACTTCATACTATGTTATAAATCACGTCATATATATCAGAAACACTGACAACTATAATCAAAGTAAATCCGCAAAACTTGTGCTCATGCTTAAACCTGCAGTCATTTGAAAACTATACAGTTGACAGTTTGGTGCAGCGGCGGATCCAGTCTTGACGTTTGGAAAAGCAAACAAGATTAGATTTTTACAAAATGTTCCATATCTACAAAGTTATAAACCAGGAAAAAAAGGCGCATTTGCAGAAAAACAGTGATACTTCGTCTCAGTGAGATAGTTTTTTTGGTGACAATTTTTTCATATTGCCTCTTGGACCTGCCTCTACTAGGCACAAACTTTGCATACTTCTTATAACGAACTAATAAAAGCAGATCCTTCCCTAGCCTGCTGCCATTTGCATTTTCAAATGAGCAAACAAACAAAACTACTTCTTTGTTTTATAAATATAGTTGCTCTAGACCAGGGGCAGAGCCTGACGTTTTCTTCGCAAAAATGACTGAGGACAAATTAAGTAAATTGGGGGTAAGTATGTTATTAAATACTTTTGATGAAATAACGTTGGCATACACTGGTGCAACAACATTTTGGCCACAAAGTGATGCTTGTAGCGTATATTTTGATGTGTCTCGAACGTTTGTCATATCGTAAACTGCAGAGCGTTGCTGGATTATTGTAGGAACAAAACATTAGATGCAGGTGGAAAATACAAAGCATACAAATGCGTTTGTGCCTGTAGGTGCGTTCAATAAAATGCATTTTGGTGGTGCGTAAAGTTACAACAGGTTTCAAAAGTCACTACAAGGAATAGTTTGAGAAAATACAATGGTGATGTTGAGCTGTGTTTTCGTAGCATCAAACTTCTGTTGACGAAGGGCATCGACAAACTTTACTTTTTTGAGTTTTATGTTTCTGATTTGTCCCGGTACCAAACCGGTGTCATTCCGCAGTTCCGGGTACACTTCAGCAGAAAAAAACGTGCTTAAGGTACAATGGCATCATATTCTTAAAATTTACCATCATCATGAGAGTTGGACTAAAAAACATGGAACCCACAAAGTTTTATGCTTCTATAAAAGCAACTAAACTATTATCTGTTTTAATGTTTTCGAAACTATAGTATCAATTTTTGTATTTTGACATACCACGGATGTTTTAATGTAGATATAACTGTGGTTTGAGAAAAAAAGTGGTCTTTGTTCTAATCTAAAACCTTTGAAAATACAATGCAAAAACACCGCTGTTTCAATACTGAGTCAGCCTTTAAAAGTACGAAAGCTCAGCAAGCACATAGCCACCAGCAAGCACATAGCCACTTTCGCTGTTCAACAAATACATAACAGAAACTGTGCCGCTTTGTCACTATGAGAAAACGCCATTCATTCATTTTATTGATTGTCATACCCGCCTTTACTCTGGGGAGAGTGGCCCGGGCACAAACACTAGGACATGAGCTCTCAACCTTTCTCTGACCATGTGCCCTTCAGCACTTTGACAGATAAGCATGTATCCCTAAAATTTCTTACGTTAAACAGGCTGAGAAAAATAACAAAAATCCATCGAATTTTTAATAGAAAGTATAGATTTTCAGAACCACAAAGGTAAACTCCGCTTTTATGTATCAAAGTGAATATATTTAACTATAGGCATATAATGATATTTGAAAATGATGTTTACTGATATAAGTATGAATATTTGGAAATAAATAATATACAAATACATTTTACCCATCTATTGCTGACCATAAACGTACCCCTTCAGATGAACAAATGTAACCCTCGGGGTGCATGTACCCCATGTTAAGAATCCCTAAACTTGGAGGACTCAAAATACCTCACTGTTTTCAGAAATCTCAGAAAGTTCAGCTGATGCTACACCAAGACGGTACCAAGGCTGGTCGGAGATAAAAGCGCGCCACCTGGTCTTGGAGAGCCGCTTTCCCTTGGGTATAGTCAGTACGACGTGGCTTGTCAACCTTTCCTGGGGCATTCTGGCCATCTGGCCGAACCAACGTAGCTGGAATCTCTCTATTTGGAGAAGTGGCTCGACATTCGGGGTTTACAAATTTCATACCTGCGCGCTTTGTCGCGAATTTTAACCCCGTGAACTCTTCGCAAAAATCCTATCTCTACTGCTTGTACCTGAGATCATAGGAGTACAAATCGGGGGAGGCTGCTTCACCCCGGCTTGAAAAATTTCAGTGCAGTCTCTGTTTTCAGGGCAAGCGCAATTTGCTAAAAAATTCTGAATGGTAATAAATATATTTAATACAGTGATAAATTTCAGCGCAACTCTGTTTTTCAGGGCAAGCGCAAGTTGCTCAAAACTCCTGAACGGTGAAAAAATTTTCAATACAGTGTGTTCAGTGCATACTTACAAGGAGGTTTCAGGCCCCATTCAGTAAAAAACTAGTTTCAGGGCAAATTGCTTATTTTTAGGGCAAATTGTTATTTTCAGGTCAAATTTTTCCGCCCTCCCGTAAAATGCCTTCCCATACGCCTATGTCTGAGATATCATTCGTTCAGTCATTACCCAAGAATTAAGATTCATAAACTCAAGTGAGGATCGGAACAAAGACCGATATAAAAACTGGCAATTCTTCAGAGTTTGAGAGCTCCCGTCTTGTCGCTACAGAGCTATCAAATTACTGTATATCCAATTCATATAGAATATGAGAAGTTGAGACAGCACGCACTGTTGTAGTCCAACACCTATGGTGAATGTTTTCGATTTACCTCATCCGACAAGAGCACAAACTTCTGAGCAGGAATGCAATGACGTGTTTGTCAGTAACAGGCGCCCGTCGCCACCGTACTCCATCCCCGAGGCCTTTCACGAGAATACCGGTCGTATGCTTTCTCGAGGTTAACAAAAAATGTGTAAATGTCTTTGGAACACTCCCAACATTTCTCAAAAATTTGCTTGAGAGTGAAAATTTATTCTGTGGTGCAGCGGCGTAACGAGGTTGATGGCGCCCGGGGTAAGAGGCAAGTTTGGCGCCCCATGTTCGAATCTGAGGTCTTTCGCAAGCAAATGTACTTTAATGAAAAAAGTACTTATGATATTGTTGGGACTTTCCGGCGCTCCCCGCAGTCATTCGGCGCCTCTCGCAGTGATTCGACGCCCGGGGAATGGTGCTCTCCTTACCCCTCCTCGTTACGCCGCTGCTGTAGTGGTACGGCTAGGATGAAAATCTTCCGGATTTAATGCAATTATTTCGCGGCATCTTTTTTCAAGGCACGTGGCATACACTTAGGCTGTAGTTAGTGCATTCTCTCCTTCTCCTCTAGTGTGTACGGGGAATATCACCCCGCAATTTGCCAATCTTTCGACACCATCGCAGAACACCAGACCACTTCACACATGAGTCAGCCAAAGAACTCCTCTGTTCCAGTCATTGAGCATTTTGGGTCATATTTCATAGCAAACATGCAGCCTTCCCCGCCTTCAGTGTTTTGACACCCAGGAAGACTTCGGCTGCAGTAATGGTATCTTCCGCCTCCAAATGTACCTTCTATGTGTCCGACGGTGTGAGAATGATTGTGTTTATAGATCTTTGAAGTAGTCTCCATTATGCAACGTTGTTCTCATTGCTGAGTAAGACACCATTTTGGTTTTTGATGAATATAGCAAAAGCATTCTGCCGCAAAGACGCCAGGTGGTTTTCCAGAACACTTTGTTGGCTTGCCCGTAACTGGAATATGTTTATGCCAGAAATTCTCTCAAGATTGAATTTTGGACTTTTTTCCCAATGAGGGCTGCGGATTTGCACGCCTCGGCATACCGCTAATGCAAGGAAGATTCGGCTTTGTTGTGAAGTCATGCCTTGTAGTCTACTTTCTTTGCCCGAATAGTAACTTTCACCTACTGGTTCCACAACGGGATTACTTTTTTGCCAGTATTCACCTCGTTTCGGTTCAGTCCGCATATCCGAGCAACAGAAAAAGCTGCAGCTGCTTTGAATAGCTGCCGCTCCGCGTCCGCTGTGCATTCCGGGAGTTCTCGGAACAAGGACAATATGCTGTCTGCAAATTACTTTCTTATATCTTTGTTCGCCAGGGCCTGCTACTTTATTCGGTAGGACCTCCAGGTCCTGCAGGTTTGCGTAGGCCCATGGTGGTTTTTCCATACTAATTTCACAACGTTAGGTGGTGATCAGTCAACAGTTCTGCACACTTCTGACCCGAACGTCCAACACTGATCGGAACAAGTCAGCTGCAACTATACTGAAATTGGTGAACTACCTTTGTCCCAACAAATATCTGCACCAGGTGGACTTGTGCAAATCCCTGTGTTGGAAGAAAATTTTCATGATGCGTAGTGCATTGTTACAGCACAGTTGCAACAGAAACCTTCCATTTTCATTAGCGTCAACATTACCATGTCGGCAATCACACCTTTCCATACACCAGCATCGTTCCAAACGTTGGCGTTGAAGTCTCTCAAAAGGCTCGTGCAATAGATCGGTTAGCTTTAACACTTAGCAGGGTAGAGATCGCATTTCTTCCACCAACTTCTCGTACAGTGCACTTGAACTTGAGGCGTATAACTGTATCAATCACAGCGAGCGGTCTAACAGCTTCAACTACGCATGCACACCTTTCTCCTAGAAGTATCCCTTCATCAAAAAAACTTGCCAGCTGAGGACTTACAAGAATCTTTATTCCAGCCGAGGCTAAACTTGCTCGTTCAACGCCTGAGTAGAAGAGTTTCCAACAATTGTCCAGCTCTGCAGTGTTGAAGCCACGACGCTTTGTCGTAGAGATGCTAATAACATCCAGGGAATATTGTTTGGCATCCGCGACCAATTCGTGCTCTTTCGCTTGAGTGAAGTGATATTCCAATTTCCAATCAGTAGCTTATGGCAAGATTGCCACTTTAGGGTGGCTTTCATGTCTTCTAAAGTAGAAGCACTCTGCTCTGTCCCTATTCGCCTTCCCAGATGAGTAGCCAGCGCAGCTCCAACTGTGGATGGCTGTTGGGGGAGACTGTCGCGAATTTCTCGAACTAGTCCCTCTGCCTAAACCCGAACGCGGTCCATGTCATGCACGTGACGACCGATGTGCGATAGGTTTTGATTGTTTATGTGCATTTTGATAGTAATTGCCCAAATTATTCCGTTGGACAAACCGGTTGCGCCATTTCCGTATCCACTTTTGCAATATCAGGGGTAACGTAGGAAGGCGTTTCTGTTGGCGCATTTGTGTACGAGAGGCCTTGCATCGAGTCTACTCCAAGTGCAGTTGATTTTGAGTAAACAGTAAAATGCCGTTAATTTTGTGTAGCAAAAAAACAGTTATCAATGATGATTTCCTTTGGTATAGGACGAATTTGTTTGTAAAAGGCCAACTTACTCACCGTTATTCCGTAGCTACTCCTCAATTTTTTAGATATGCATGGAAGAAATTCTTCCACTATATGTTCAGCAAAATCCTCATTTGATCGAACGCCTAAAAATAAATGTAAGGTATTATTTCTGTGAAATTTTAGCAAATTCTGTACTTTTAATTTTTAGGTAAATTTAAGTGCAATACTGTTCCTTTACACCTAATTTCCTCAGATCAAAGCGCCGGCAACTCAAAGACTGCGCTGTACAGTGAAAAAAGATTTACTTTTGCAATAATTTCACAAATACTCTATTGTTTAAAGCGCCAGGAAATATTTTCTTCGCCGTTATGTGTGCAAAACTTACGTGAATATGCGCGCTTCTTTCTTTTACCCCCTGAAACAAAATATTGTTAGTTCAAACAGACACAAAATTTGTATGATGCATAAACGCTTTTTAGCAAATATCTGCATTCGTGTTCAGAAATGGGATGTACTTGATTTTAATACAAACATTTAAAGAAAAATTTATAAACATTTAAACATACGCTTCTGTCTGTTTGTGAGAAACAGGATAAATTGCGCCATCTTGTTCAAAACCAATTTTTGAACATTTATCATAAGGTCAAGTGTTTGTTCACCTTAAGAGCAAAAACAGTGCTTTATAAAAAGTCGAAACACACAGTGTAGTTGAACCTTACCATATGTTTCTGACAAGTGTTATCGGCAGGACATCAGTTTTAAATTCTGAAGCAGAGGTCAGCAATTTTAAACATTCTTTATAGTTTAAAAAATTCAAGTTTCTGTTTTTTTCTAACCTTTTTCATCTAATTTTGATTTATTTTGCATTTTCAAAATAGCTTGTTCATGAAAAGTGTGACCAACCTAGGTCTAAAAGCAATGCAGGCATTAATTCAAAAGCATGTCCAAGCCTTCATTTTTCAGCAAAATGCGTTGTTATGCCAAATTTTGCACGTCACCATGGAAGCGGTAAAGAATAACAATTCGTTTTGTTACTAACAGGGTTCGGCAACCTTTTCGGACTGCAAGTCCACTTCAGGGAGCCAAGAAGGCGCACTCGGTCGACCAGAAAAAACAAACTTTTCCAAAGACGGGTTGTTTCATTACATTGCATGAGTCAGAAACGAAGTTTATTGAAGAAATGCACAGTAGGCACACTAGCTGTGTGACGCAGTTGGCCAAAGAAACAGGTACTTTGGAGACGATTCGAGGATGCGTACGGGATAACGTTAAATTCGCAAACGCTATTGCTCGATTGCTCTTAACGCTTGGCTGAACACCTGTACACATATGATTTTACACTTCATTTGCAACTTACGCATACGTTAGCCGGGTGGGATACAAATGCACTGTAACTTACATTGAGAAGGGAAATTGCAAAACGCTCTCTCAACCAGCACACTTAAAGCCCACAACATGGTATTGACTAATTCTACCGTGTTTCTTGCGAACCAGCAGCAATGAAGCAGACAACTCACATTAGAACGGTTGCGCGCAAACAGATTTTAATTACAGCAAGCCGTCCGTAAGATCAAACAATATCAACTTGGCGGCAGGATTTGCAACTGTGTACAACTAAATCCATCGAAACAAACCCTAGCACCATCCTTCTGTGACCAACACATGGACAGACTTACACATACTCTGCGTCGGTGCGTGCCAGAATGTTTATAGTCCAGGTACCCGACAGTGGAGGGTGGCAGAACACCAACACCACTATGACTACGCACCACAAACCTACCTCGGAACCAAGGCGTACGCAAGGGGGCGGCCGGTTGGGGTTGAAACACCCCGTTGAGTTTGATATGCTACAAAAACTTTATTATATGCGCAAAGGAAATTAATTGTTTTCATATACATTTTTTTGTTAATTTGCCGAATTAATGAAAATACCACGGAATGAATTTGCATGCAAATTTCAAGGAACATTGTAAATGGGCCAAAAAGTAATAATCAGGTTTTGGTGGGAATCCGGGTCATCGTTTGCATCCAGGAACCATCTCACTACCTTTTGCAGACCTTTCGTCCACTACACATGTTTAAGATTGTGTTCCGCGATATCTCGCTTTATCCAAAACAATTGTCTTTTTTTATCTGCTAAGGCTGATCAGCGCAGGCGTTGACCGCATTTACTACACCACTAATTTCTGTAGCATGATAGAACTGTTGTACGAGCTCAAAAACAGCAGCTGATAACATAGAAGCATTCAGGCATTTGATAACGTCTCAGCAGGGAAAAAGGTAAACTAATAGAAGGTTGCTGAACTTCTATACATAACAAAAATCGAAAGTTTTCTAGCGTATTTTGTGCGCATTCTCAATTCTTGTGTAGTTTAGCAAGATTAGATCTTGCAAAGCGGGGTGTGCTCCAGCCAGTCCAGCAGCACACTTTCTATGCTCGACTGCTCGTATTCGACAAGACATTAGCACATAGTCATTTTACCGTCGTAAATTGCTCTGACGCAATGATGAGTGTGTTTTGCTCTCCTGTTTTAATGCGCAACCTGGTATTTTTGCAGTTATGAACCGCTGTGTCGTAGCGTTGAGTGCATTTTCCTCCGATATCCTAACTTGGAAGGCAGATAGTTTATATTCAGTGCAATGACACATAAAATAAGGGGAGTGCGTGAGGAAGAATATGCAATATTATGTCAACAAACTTCGCCGAAATGTTGGGTTGGAGACGTGAATATGACGTCAAATCGTGACATCCCAAACAGCGCACACCAAATACAAATGACCACCATATTCCACTGAATGAAATCCCCCCATGAAAATTTTCTGCGTACGCTGCTGATTGGAGCGCACGCCCGAGATTTCAGGTCATTTTACAAAATCAAGCAAGTAAATCCGAAAAACAAGCACAATATAAGCAATAAAACATAAAACACAAGCCCAAAACGCATTGTATTGGAAAATTGAACAAATAAAAAAACAAGTAAGTAAATTAGAAAGTAAAACAAGCAATCAAATCCGATAAAGCAGGCCTAAAATAAGCAAATTGACACAACAATAAGCCCAAACAAATAAATTGAAACAGTATGAGTTACATAAAATCCCCAAAACCAACAACCCGCCAAACAAAAAATCCGCAAAAAACAAGCCCGAATAACAGCAGCTTCAAAACTAAAAAAATGTAAGTTTAGAAAAAATAAGCCCAAATTCGCAGGTAAGATACAAGGTTGGTAACACTGCCGCCGGTCCACACAATTAGCAGACATCTTTTTGAGTCGTTCTGATAGATATGCACAAATATAATCATTGCGACTTAAAGTGACTTTATCTCGGGATTGTATCAACACAGAACTTAAGGAGCAACAGAAAAAACGCAAAAAGAAAAATAAAGTTCCAAGTAAAGCGTTGATCTTAGTCTGGCGCCGCATAGCAAATACTATTCAGCCAGATACAATGATAAATAACCAGCTGTGCGTTAGGCCGTACTGGAACACCAGCTAGACTGGAGGTTGCCTACCCTGAGTTACTTGCTTTTTTCTTATCCAGTTAAGGATGTGACTTGATTGTGCGATTTATTTACAAGTCGAATCTAATGATACGTATTATTATGCAAGCGTTGTTCGAATTTAAGCCAGAGTTGTTGGTGTACACAATAGACTTTAGCCTAACGAGAAACATTTGTTTCTAAAGGGCTCGATAAATAACTCTGTGCAAACATGTGAAGAACCTTCACCTTACAATAATATTTTGGTCTGTTTCATGCAAAGCATTATATACGTTGCTGATAATTTAACTGAGCATGTTTGCTTTTGTCAAATAATAACCTCGACGTTCTAGCATCTACCGACAGCTAAAACCTACAATGTATTTTGTAAACGTCAGCTTCGCATTCGCCACTTTCAAATTATCACGCAAAGTTATTACAAGCTGACTATCTTTGTGAGTTGTTTGCCCATCGGCAGCAAAAATTATGTTAGTAGCAAACACTTAATCTAAAGCCTGCAATGGCTTTGATGAAAAATTGATGTGTGCAAATACAACCTTCAGCAACCATTAAGACAAAGGTTCTCATTTTTTCAATGAGGTCCCATAGGTGTAGGCATGGTGGAAATAGGGCTATACCTCCCCCAAATTCCTAGTATATCTTGTCGTTTTGTGCTTCGAGAGGCGGTGTCCCAAACCAAACGCAGTTGCTCGTTTGCAGTCAAAATGTTTGGTCCCTCACTGTGACTTCGGTAACTTTTATAAAGTAAAACCAAAAACTCTTGAAAAGTTTTTCACTTTTTGACAACGGTTGAGTCATGTCAGAACTAACAGTGATCGAAATCCAGTGTACCACGTCATGACTATGGTAAGTGAAACAGTTTTACTTGGCTGCACGACACAGAAATGAAATAGTTGTATGCAAACCTTTCACGAATGTGTGAAAGTTTTGGTGAAATTTTCGAAATACAAGCAAGACAATTTTGTCTGTCAAAGTCATAAATCAACAGTTGGTCTATACAATCGTATTTTTCAAATAATTCTATTGCATTTGCTGTACATCATCAACTGCATCTCCTAGGAAAGTAAATTTATGTTTGGTTTTATAAAGAAAACTTTTGTTGATACTTAGTTTTGCAGGTTTTGAACGCGTGTTAAAAAAACAAAAACAGCATTTTCTATATATAAATGTAAAAGCAGTGTGAAACTTGTATTACTTACACCAACCAAAACCACTATGAATTTGTGCCTTTTTTCTTGGAAAAACGTCCAGAATCTGCAAAGATAAATAAACTGTGTAATTACAAGAATAATTTCTCATAAGTCGAAATTTAAGGTGACTCAAAATCATCCTAATAGCAATGAAATATTTTTTCTTTAATTCAAATCTTCTGTTCATATTTTTTTCTCAAACGTGATGCGCTTTAACGCCGTAGCTCTGAGGATGTATGATACAAATTCGAGATACATTTTTTAATGTTTCAAGGTTGGAAAGACTTGTTTCATGTTGAGTGAAGCTTAAAACCGTTGAACACTTGACGCAATTTCCGTTTGGTTAGCAAAAATACAATGCACGTTTGTCTGGACGTTATTAAACAACATTGCAACAAACTTAAAATTTTAAAAAATTTTTGGAGCAAGCTATCATGACAAATCTTTGGACGTTACTTTCTTTGGATGAGTCAGATTTGTCAATAAAACCTTGTAGATGTTCTAAACTTTGATAACAAGAATTTGATAACATTGGTTATGACCACAATCAAACGTATTTCGCGTTTCGCCCTCGTCTTCGCTAAGACTTCTCACCATTTGTTTAAGTTGTTTAGAATTGATGGAAGACTCTTGTACGATGGACATAAACGCATCTCGCACAGCTTTGTAGACATTGAAATGAACGTACGTATTGAAATCTGGTTTTTCCGGAAATCGAACGCAATTATAAGCAGCGTCTCTGAAAAAATGTATCACTTTCAACCATTATACATAGACCAAACTAAAGGTTTTGTTGCTTCTTTGTGCATAGATGTTCTTGTAAAACGTCTAGGCAATAATACAGATGCTGATAGAAACGTCGCCATCTGCTGCGCAGTGCCAGTTTTGAGCCAAAATCGAAGGACGTGCTCGTTGTATCACGCCCTCCACAAAAATCCAGGTCTTCATTTGGCTGCTTATTGCACGCACTTGGATTGTTGTGGACTTTTTGAGAAATTCTCCCTTTCGCTTTTCTACACGTTTCAAACTGTTTCAACTATTCAAAACTTTGGAGCTTGGGGAAATAAAAATCCGGGCGCAACTTTACCTCGGATCGTCGCTATTCTCGGTGTTCTGCGAAGATTTCTGAACTCAAAGAATGTCACGGTGATCGTGGCAATGAACACGCTCTTTATTAACCGGTTCCGTTAGTGTAATGTGATTCTGCACCGCAGCATGGTATAGTTACGGTTGGCTTATACGTTCCAGCATACTTAACAAGACAAAATGATGTCCTGATTGCCCGGTGTAGTAGTCACTCAACTTTTGCTTTCATCAATCCGAAAATGCGTACTTTTGTGTGACTGTGAATGACGTTTGCGAACGTTTAGGGTGCGAGCTATGGTGCGACTGATCAATTCCACATTAAGTTGTTTACCAATTTGGTTTAAATCTGCTGTAAAGAAATAAATTTTGGTTTAAAGAAACATCGATTACCTTCGTGGCACATCAGTATAGCGCCTTGATTTGTAACAGTTAAAGTGCTTGTCATCAACATACATTTATTTTCCTTTTCAGAAATAGCTGTCACGGGAGATAGTGCGTTGGATGGACCGCAAAGTTCTGATTCTGATGAGCCTAAATCTTTATATTGTCTGTAAGACAAATCAAACATCGACATCACCAATTGGCTTTGGAAGTGTGACTTTAAGACGTTCAGCTAAAAATAAGTAAAACAACCTCTCGTTTAATTTACAGTAATGCATTAATAGGCACACCGTATGATCATTACTAAAATATATTCTCAGTGTGGCAATGAAATAATGTTACCAATAAAAGTTTGCCGAAAGCGCGTTATTTTCGAATCCACAACTTTGCATTTGGACCATCTCGGTACCTATATAAACGCATGAGCCGCATGTGATGTTAAGAGAACAACCTTCAATTGATGAATTGTTTGTTATAAGTGTTTTTTTAGATCAGCACATTCTCCCATGACGTCAAAGCTGTTCAGAATTTGCCGTCTTAGTGTTAAAAACAAATCAAAAGGATAACAATTATCATTAAAAATTCGATAATGCTTTAACAATGAAATTATTAGTATTTCAAATAATAATAGCGTATTCTGCTCTAAAATTTTGTGGGTTTGCTCTTAATTCATTCATGTTAATGCATCCGCATTTTATTAACTAAATTGTTAAAAATAATAAATCTTCAAAACATTTTACATAATTTTCAAAAAGAATAATTAAAATAATTTTCAAAATGGTCTTATATTACTCTTTCCCTTTTGGTTCTGTTGCTTTCGGAAAGTCATTGCTCAAATTTAAATGCTTTCAAGACCATAAATGACTTTTGAACTGTTAAATGTTGAAGTGTTATACTGTCGAAGTGGTAAAATCAAGTTGATTTAACTTTCTCAGTTTGATAGAATATGAAATGCCTTGTTTACGACATCGTTTTACTAAAAGTTACTTAAATCTTTAAACTTCATAAAACAAATCTATCCAAGTCGCAATCCTTAAAAAATACAGGCGATCTAGCCATGTGCAGTAATTTCGAAAATTTATTGATAGCAATGATTTGTCAGTGGTTGAATATCTTCAAAATCACCATGGCTGCTTGTTTCCATATATACGTAATAGCAACGTTCACTCAGACATTTACCTCAAGCAGGCGAATGCTGCTCGTGCACTTTGCAGTATCCAAGCACCTTTTTGTGATTATCAGAATTGTTTACTATTTTTTACATATGCTTTCTATTCATTGTGTCGCAAATGTCGTCAGTAAATTAAATCTACACTAGTGGTTTAGCAACAAGCTCGCCATCAAGAAGTCGTGCGAACTTCAACACAATTCTGAGATCGTCTGAAGCTCCGAGAAAGTGACTGCTGACTACAAATCTAACTGACTGAAATTTTGCCGGTTTTCTCTTCCAAGGTTTCGCCAAACTCATTTCGTAAAAGTTTCAAATGCATTACCTCAAGTCATGAACAAGCGTCTTCGGCTCCATATTCTTTTTTTCGTATTTTGCATCGTCTGAAAAGCTCTCGTACAGGCATGCCCACCAATTGCGAAGGCTGATGTCTGTGTGTTTGAAATTACAATGTGAGATGTTATATTATAAGTCAAACTGTATCAAATCATTTGGAAAATGGAAAGTTAGATTTTGCGAAAACAATGGGAAAATTTTATTACACGTGAAAAACGTCCGAGAGGAGAGACATTCGTGATTCAAGTTTTTGACCTATTCGAGCTTCCTCATGAAAAAATGTGCATAAGCATTTGCAAAAAAATTGCAATTGCAAATACAGGTGTTTACATTGCAAAAAGGTAAAATATTTGTTCGAGTGCTGTCCTTAGCTCGAGCGTCTATCTTTTGAGCAATTTTTTGTGGCAACGTTAAAAAGTTGTTTGTGACCTTGAATTCTTGTAAAATTGCGGCAAAATCCTAGTGAAGATAAGTTGAATATTTCTTTTTATTTCTATTCTGAGTTAATCGGTCTTTATCTTCCAGTTCATGGCAAAATCTTACGTGGAGCATTACTTTGGATTAACGATGCCTTTCATCAAACCTTGTCAAAGCTCAAAACGTCTGCATGAACTCCACGCTTCTATCAGCAACAAGCATGAAACCGATTTTAATGCCTGTCACTGCTTTAAGTTCCGGCACCGGTCAATTGAAATTCTTCAGTTTGTTTGATATCCTTGCAACAGTCGACCTGACTACGTACTCAAACGCAGCACCTTTGAAGAAAAGCTTGCGATTTTCAATTAGTCCGAGATTACGTGCGCATGAAGGTTTACTTTAGCAACAAAAATTCCTTTAACAGCATGGTTTGCATTTCTTCGAAAATCTGCGAAAGATGTTATCACACTCGAACTTTCAAAAGATTACTTTTTCTGTGACTTGACTCAGCAAAACGGTGTCATAGGTGACTCAGCTAAGCTTTTAACTGAATATTCGAGAACGCCACATCTCTTTAGCCATATAACATAAGCGGAAAATTTGGATTAAACTCACTGACTTTTCGTTACTGCTTTCAATACACCTTTGCACGATTTTCTGAATTACTGTACAAAACTAACATAGGGCGATGAACAAGTATGGGCTGCAATAACGATTTGGTAATAACTGACAGGTGAAGATGGCAACTACACAACTTGACGATTTCGGAAAAGGTGTTTCAACATGGACAATACAACCTGTTTCTTGTGTTCCAAGATTTTTTCATCAAATATGCATGCCATTTCATTCAGTTATAAAGTCGTTGTGCATACACTATTGCACTCTATTCAAACATTGTGGGATTAAAATTATGCAAGAATGGCTTACTAAAAATCAGAATTCAAAGTCACCTTTGCAAAATGCCATTTTTAAGAATATAATTGGAACGGGAGTGTGTTTCAAGTTTAAGGCACTGCCTGAAAATATTCACCACGTGCAAATCTGGCTTGCAAAAATAATAAGGAACTGGAACTCGTAGAAAACGCAACCTGTACTCATGAACAGAAATAATTGCAAAGATTTGGTTAATACTTCTGCAAACCGCAAAACACTTGTTGGTTTTAGTCTACATGATGGAGGTTGCATTAAAACAAAGGTCCACGAGCTGCGGTTTCTCAGACGAACTTATGTGTGTGTGGTTCGCGGCACCATATTCAACTTGCACTGCGAGGCGGATCGTGTTACGACCAATTTACCTGATTTCGTCTACAAAGCGTTTTGCAGTTTTTTTTGTTTTGATTTTGATTCAAGTTAAGCAAATGTGCTTTTAACACGATAATTAACTCGTCATTCTCACTGGCAAGGAAAATCATTCTGCACTAATTGCTGTTTCAATTTTAGCATATCAAAAATATTTTATTGGTTTACACGTGTGTTTTTGATGAAAAGTATTTAACTGTTTATTCGCGTTTTTTAGGAATTAGAACTCACATTTTCGTTACACCCTTGCATCCCTCCCTATTTTCGCTTTGTAGTCCTCCGCCCCAAAACTTCGAGACCACACCCCTACGAATTCGCATTTACATTCATTTATTTTAATCAGAACCCATTTTTCCTATATTTACACTTTCGATGCTAATATCGAATGTTGATTTACCGAAATTTCTGTTTCAAGTGATTGACTTGATGAAAGCAGTTCTCAGTGTATCACATGAGAGTGCTGTGAGTTACCGTACAGTCTTTCTGCACGAATGAGCAAGCAGCTCTAGAATCGCTAACCCCACGTTGGTGCTAGTTCTGTACGCGTAGTAGATATTTAGAATATTTCAAAAAAATATTTTGATACTTTGGGTCTTGTTTCCAATGAAATTATGCGCAGAATGGAATTAACATTCAGTGTGTTAACCTTCTTGTCAAACATTTTTGCAATACAGTAGTATACTTAATGCAGATTTGGCCAAGAAATAGTTGTCCATATTCCGTGAAATAAACTTAAAATTTGCTTAGATTGAAGCATTTTTGCTGCAGCATACTTTTGCTGAAAAAATGTTTTCTGCATATATTTTCAGAGTGACGATCACAAACGCATAGACTATCGAAACACACGAGCTAACGATGTGCACAAGAACATGCAAAATCCTACTGCAAGCAGAGAGAAGGCGCAGTGGCATAATTAAAATTTGCAAAGCACATGAAGCGCAAAAACCAAGTGAAACCCAGAAGCAGAAAAACGCTATTACCGTTTTCCTTTACGAAAAAAAATCAACAACGGAACATGTTACTTGGGCAGAACAAGGTCAAAAACCTATTTTGCTTGTTCAGCCGAACGACACAGCTGTACAAAAGTAAGGCTTTTAACAACAAAAACGGAAGTTTCTGAAATTTTTATTATGGTAGCCACGATTCAACTGCCCAATCAAGTGCCAAAGAAGGGACTGGCCAGCTGTAATTCAAGGTTTTGAAAAAGAGGGTGTGTGACTTCTTAAATAGTGGAGTCAAGGCTCACTTTATCTGCCACTGTTCAAGCATGACTGACACTGATATTACTGATACCACAATGATATTACTGATAAAAGGGATCGTCTAATTTAACAAAAATTATTTGAATAATACGATATTGTAACGTAAAGCACTTACCTTTTAACTCAATCCCCATTAGTCTGTCGTTATCAGGGAGTGGTTTCACATCGTCACATTTGTCCTACAAAGGAAAAAGACTCGTGAGATTCCGTTCAAAAATCAGGAAGATGTTAGTAGGAAACACCAAATATGAACTTATCTCCGATGCTAAAAGATGTTTAAAATAAACTCTCATGAAATGAGGCTGTTAGGAAGTGCTTATTTGTTTGTAAAAATACTTAAAATCAGCTTCAAGCAGAAAAAACTAGAAAGCATATAGGTTAAAAGCTTAGCAAACACCTTATGTAAAAATATAACATTTGCAAAGAAAACAATCAATTTCAAAGTTTAGACGTGTTTTTTTAAGGCAGACAAAAAGTAACAAAACTGCATCAAAACCTTGTAATGGGTTAGTGTGAAGTCAAGTAAACATTTTTACGTTCGTTTCCAAACAAACATAAGGAGAAAAGGTGGGGAAAGTTGGGCACGTGCTATGCTAATGGGCCATACACAGTAGCCTGCCAAACTGTAAGAATGACAGCCCAGTAAAGTTGCTCATCACGGCGGCTTGCAGAAATCTTGTTTTTACCTGAGATCTGAAATGTAGAAGAAGTTACAGCTGCTTTGCAACGGGCAGCTTCAGTAGTGAATCATTCTTTCAAAAGAGTTTATTTAAATCTTCATCGTATCAGCCAGTTCTTTCAATCCACTGCTAGGCCGCCTTAGATCTCGGGCCAGGTGTTGAGCAGCCCTTCGATTGTCTCATCATGCAGAACCGTCAGGCCATGCAGTCCATGTTGATGGATTTGATGGATTGGAAACAGGTCGATGGATTGGAAACAGGGGCGGATCCGGCTAGTGCGGTTAGGGGGGTGATTTCAGTAATATTTGGTTGTCAAGTCTCATTACGGATTCACTACTGTAAGAGAGATGAAGTATACTTCACAACACTGCTGTGACAAGACAATGGACGGCAAAATGGCCTTATATCGCGAATGCTGTTTTCCGAATTGAACAAAATCATGGGTTAATAAACTTATACTTTCGTAGGTTTTAGGAGGGGAGATCGCCCCTATCGCTCCCCCTGGATGCACTCCTGATTGGACATTGGGGACAACATGGTCGAGGGTCTGTTCTTCTGCGCCACCCTCTCAAGCCGCAGAAAGAGCCATATCCCATTTGCGGAGGCAATTATGCCGGATCCAGGCTGTTCTTGACAGGGCTATTCTGGGAGGGTTGGTGCCGATGTCGGGGATGAAAGTACGAAATCTCTTAGTGTTCTCCAACCACTAACCACTTTGCATTCCGACGGGGATCCGCCCAGAGCGCCGCACGTACAGTATGTTGTTGTCGAAAGATGAACTGATGAGTTGTTGTGCGGCGGGTACAAATGGGTATCTCGATTTGAGATGCCGTGCATTCCCACTCGATGGACAGGTGAGCGCTGAGTGGAGCAGATGTCCAGGCTCCACGGTATAGCGTAACTTCTTTACGACGAAGCTCAGGAGGTTGAATGAGTGCGACGATAGGAAGATTGTTCGCTGGTGTAGGACGCAGGCATCCAGTCACGGTTGGCAATGCGTCGCTGATACCAGAGTCAGTGAG
>JGI24022J15233_10000264_pt1 | contig 28792 bp, 26 predicted proteins | sample Ectturendosymbi2_FD_15233 | JGI IMG/M metagenome (IMG submission 15233)
AAACTCCAGAAAAAAACAAAAATAAAACGCAAAACGAATACACTGTTTTACTAGAATCTATTATAGCATTTCAGAAATTCGTCAACAGCGTTAAAAACAGATACTGAAACGGAAGTCGGCGCATCAAGCACACCACATAGATATAAGCGCAACAAATCGGTATGACCCAAGCTTTGAAATATGTCATCAAAGCCGGTTTCATTCAGAATATCATGAAATTTATTATGAAGGGCTGTTCGTGCTGCGCAGTGAATGTTAAAATGGAAGAATAAGTGTAATTCGGTCCCCATTTCACCACAGACAGAAACACGATAGTTGTTTTTAGTGATATTTAACGGACTATGGGCGAAGCGAAGCATGGACGTCACGTGGGGATTGAGTCCTAACAATCGGTGATTAGTTTTTTTATCTGATAATGGGAATTTAAACGATTCATGAAGTGGTTGACTGAAGATTTGATTTAGAGTGTTATAGTTCCACAAACTGAAAGCCTTACGGAGGAAGAAGTTACAGGCCAAGGATATTTTTAAGAGTGATATTTGAATATTTTGGTTGTGACGTAAAGCATACGGAACAAATTCTTTGAACTATCTGAAAGAACTGGCAGGAAAGGGGCAGGATACCATATCAAAAATTAATTTGGATACATAACAAACCAGAGAAATTTATCTACGTAAATATAGGCTTGTGACGTTTAGATCGGCTAGTACGTCATTAAAGGATGTAGTTTTAAGACTACCTAGTATTATTTCACCATAGTCAAAGGCCGGTAATATGTTCGTTTTGTATATCATGAGGTGAGCATGGCGAGTCACAAGATTGACGAATGAACGAAGACGGTTAATTTTGGTCATCACAGTCTGATGTAAGTGCATGATTTGAGTGTGCCAAGGGAGACTGTGGTGAAATAGTAAGCTTAAATGCTTATGTGAATCTGTTTTCGAGAGCTGGGTATCTTTAAATAACAAAGGGGAGTGATAATTCCTGTGCTTAGATATGGTCATAATAAGAGATGAACTGTTATCTCTTGCTCGTTTCAGATTATAAATATTTCAAACACACTATGCGCGCAATTCATACAGTTGTTTTTCAAATGCACGTAGGACCAATCGCAATCGAAAGTTCTTTAAACATAAAGTCAACTTAGTTGTGGTTCTCTTATTTACATTTGCATTTCCTATGCAAAACGGAAACAATTCACACGCATGGAGAAAGTTGTATTGAAAAAATTTTGGCAAAAGGGTTAGCAAAAATTTCTCCCTCAACAAAAAATTCCTGTTCATCACACCTATGGATTTAATAACATCTGCAACTTCTCCAGCTACAACTGCTGAAATTTTGATAACATTGTTGCAGACAAAGTTGTTTAAACCGCCAGCAGAGCTTTTTACATATTTCTGTGCTTGCTCACACAACTGTTACAATTTACTTCTCTTTTGCATAACGGTGGAGGCAAGCGAATATGATATATTTTAGCATGAGAATGAATTGGTGAGAGGTTCAAATCAGGTTTTTTGCCAGTCTTTGGGTCAATCCAGTCTGAATATTTTGTTTCTTTCAATACAGGAAATCCAAGTTTATCTAGCTTCCTTTGCATATAAAATGAAAATACTACAAACAACAAAGATTCGCAATCGGCTTGAATAGCAGCATCCACTATGTTGCCCAAAACTGCGTCACTAATACCTAACCCTGTGTAATCAGGATGCACTGTTACCATTTCTGCCAGCATGAATTTCCTGACGTTCAAACGTTCATGCAAATCGCTCTCGAACCATTGAAGAAATCGTTCTGAAAGTGGTAAGGATGGCAAGTCATTCAGGTATTCCCCAATCCGGCAATGTCTAGAGGGATCAGGTTTGTGAATAGTTCCGAAAGCAACTCCAATGACTTCTTCTTTGCCTTTGTCATAACATCCGAAACCTATGCTACCTTTAAGGTTTTCTCGTAAACGCATCTCGTCAATGGCTTGCGTGTCTTCAAGACACTCACCAAATATGGATCCAAATGGACTACGAGGTGAGTTAAACTCTTTAATAAACGGAGTGACTTCATCCACATTTTTCCAGTTTAGTTTCCGTATTTCAAACGTCTGGTAGAAGTTGACTGGAATTTTGAAGTAGTTTTGTGTCATTTTTTACCAGTTGTACTACATTTAATATTTCAAACGAAACTCTAGATCTTGTATAAAATCCACACTGCAAACAACAGTTCACGAATTGCTTGAGTAGATAATTTCATATTCCACTGTATTGTGTTTGAAAAATATGTTATTTGTAGAAAACTTGAGTCAAATGATCAAAATTCCTTTCTCACTACAGTATGCTGGAAGAAGGGTTTCGACCCTTCAGCAACGAATTATATGCGGATGAACTTTCCATCGACGTAACTCTAATGAATAATTCTCCAAGGAAATTGAAACAATCAGCTAGGCCAACAAAGTGCACAAGGGGGGTAGACAAGGCAACTGATGAAGAATGCAACTTTGTAGCAACTGGAAGATGTTTAACTGTCAAGTAAACGTAACAAATTGCACGAAAAAACTATAAAAGGCTCATGCTAAACGCCAAAGTAATCCTTAGATGCATTGACATCGGAAGCGGGGGCAGGGGGGGCTTGATCCCTCCTGGATTTTGAAATTGTGAGGAAAATGTTGTTTTCTTCGCTTTGAGTGGAAAAAACAAATTTCACCACATTTGGATCACCCTTGGAGAAAATCCCCTAGCGGCCTCCCCTGGAAATATCCTTCCGACGCCCATGCTTAGGCATGGGTTCATACTTATGGTATTTGTGCAAAGTGCAGGAGGATGTAACTTCTAAGAATATGTCGTCTCCACTTATTTTTTCTCGAAGAATACTGCAGTTGAAAGATTCTCGCGGAACATATTCCTTTCCAGAAGGTATAATCCTAACTTCTATCTTGACAAACACCCTGAAACGAGCTTCTCTGATATTGGTGGCCTTAATTATTGAAATTCAAATTGATGAACACCTGACTTAAATCACGCAAAATACTACAGTATTTGTGTAGTTAAGTCACGGACATTTGCAGGTCTTTAAAAAAGGAAGGTTTTGGACTGTGGATGTCCACGCCAGAAAGAATCATGGTATAAATAGAAAACTGCTCAAATTTACATAAATTGTCACAAACCTTTCATGTCACAAACCTTTAATGGCACAAACCTTTTATGGCCAATTGGTTTTTGATGCAAATAAAAAAGTTTCATAAAATCTGGGACTTTTATAACGCGTTACATATTGTTACAAGAAAAAAAACCAATAAGCACTGAAACAGGCAAACAATATAGCGCTCCCAATATTTAGAATGTTCTAGGACAAGGGTTCTCAAACTTTTTCTGACCATGTACACCTTCAGCATTTCGATAGATGAGCGTGTACCCCTAAATCCTCTTATGATAAAAAGGCTGACGAAAATAACAAAAATATATTTACCAATAAGCATATCATGATTTTAGAAAATATTATTCACTGATATATGTATAAATAATTCGAAATAAATAATGTACAAAGATATTTTTTCCCTTCTATTGCTAACCTTTAACGCACCCGTTCAGATAGGCAAATGTACCCCTAGGGGTACATGATCCCAGTTTGGGAACCTCTGTTCTAGCAAATCAGGAACGCATCATTCAAACATATTTGGTGATAACAGCTATTTTACTTCTATTTTTAGTAAGAAGATATACATGTTATCCTGGGTAATTAAAATCAATTAAGGTTTATTGTAATTGCAACGAGATTTATTGTAGGACTTAGACGTAACGTTGTGAGTTTATCAACAACTTACACGCAAACTACAATGTGGAATCACTGATATCAAGCGTTGTGACAACTTACACAAAATGGCACCGGATTCTTTAGACTCCGAGAACTTGGCCGCAAGGGGCCCACCTCAAGAAAGTCTATGGTGAATATCAGTGACGGAGATACAAACAGTGATGTTGCAATAAGCTAGTCATGCCTTCATTTCTGATATTTGTAGTGCAAGAGCGGTTTGAGTAAGGTTTTGCATTGCGTTGATTGTAGAGCTCGATAAACATTGAATTTGAAATTACTAATAATATCACACAGGTGTCATCATCACCATAAATGTTCTTAGCAAATTTGAACTTAATTACGAAAACAATGATGTTCAAGCCCGAAACGAGCACCTAAGCTAGACAAGCACTTAGTTTGCTTAAAGGACAATCGGCAACAGTAGATCGCAAGATTGATTTCAACTTAACATCGAACATACTTTGATAAATGGGATCGATCGCCATCGATGATCTCCAACCTATCAAATTTTTGCTTATTTCTCAAACGCATTGCAGGGTTTTAAATGTTTAGGCATGTGCACTAGAGCAAATTAAAACTGTATGACTGCAATCAGATGCTGTTTGATTATAAAGAAAATGACGATTAACAACATTTGCAAAACTTTATTTGTTAAAATATACCATAATCCTAACGGTGAAATGCTTCAAAAAATACACCTTGGCCAAAAAAAGAGTAACATTTCATGCATGATGTGTGATTGTCAGTGAGACTCCAGTGAAAGGGGGAGGGCTTTTGGTTAAAAGGAGCACCACTGCAAGAGGCGCGATGATTGTGAAAAAATACTTCACGATTGCCGCTTCTAGAACCCTCCAGCCCACTTTGGAACTGCCGCTGCATTTGTCTTTAAATTAATGTGCATGATCGGGAACCACTCAGCCTCGCATCCAAAGCACAAAATTCTTCTCGTGCAGTGGCCTAGCGAGGCTATGTGGCGGGCCGACCATAAACATACCCCCCTTTCCACCCCACAAAGTTTACAAAAATTTAAAACGAAAGAAGGTTGTTTCAAGCTTAAGGATTAATAAGACATCTTGAAAATCACAATCAATCACTCACAAACTGAAATGGTCTTGTGTTTCATTGTCGATTGTGAGTCTTGCTTTTTCTGCTTGTCCCACCGTTCTCATCATTATTTTTTGTTTGTGTGCTTTCTTTACATATGCACATATGGACCCGACATGTTTTGTCAAATTTTCATCCCTGCTGGTTTTTAGTCTCTGTTATACCTAACCTACCGCATGGCTTTTTAATAGTTCACTCATTCCAGGGAATCAAATGAAAAAATTAAGGGATGTAATGGCGGCATACGCACTTCACAAATATAAACATGTTTTGAAATTCCGTGTAATATCCCAGTCTTTGAAACAAAAATTATTATCTCTACTGCATATAGCAGGCTATAATACTAAGTCTGATAATATGATATCAGTGACAGTGTCGGATTAACAATAGTAGCAAATGTAGCAATTGCTACGGGCCCCGCGATCTTCCGCAATAAATCTTCTTTATTACATTATGAAAGATAATTTTCAATCTAAGAAATCAGTATTTTTCTAAATTCGACGCAAGTAGAAAGCAAAGGTTTTCAATTGAAAGCTGTCTGCTGGACCGGCCCTAGCAGGTGGCGTGGCTCAATGTAAGACCTAGGCGCGGGGCTCCTCTGAGCAGTGGTTTTGACGCCATCGTGTTCAGTCAACCGTGCTAACAACAGGCATGTTACTAGGGGATGCAGGAGTTGAAGACTTCCCTGAAAATTGTGATCCCCAAGAAAAATGTGTTGTATATTGTTTGAAACTGTTGGACATGGTTTAAAAAATTTGGGCCCCTTTCAAAAAAGACTTCACTCCCTCTAGTGTCTCAAGCTGGTTACGAGCCGGCCATTCGACCATGGTAGAGGACAGATATCAAGCCTCAGCACAAGAACTTAGTACGTTTGTTAACAATCGATAAGAGGAAATTCATCACTGGTTCTAAACTGAACATTGTTTGTTAACAATGAGATTTATAATTCGTTTCTACTGAATTCTACAGCGCAAGGGGTATATGGAAAAAATGAACAATCTACCTAAACACCATGGCGCAGGGCCCAATAGAGCTGCAACGGTTGCATTGGCTTGAGGCCGGACAGACAGCCTGTCTGTATCCAGACATTCTTGTTTGATTCTTTTCGAACAATTACAGTTAAGTCACGAAAAGGCGTAAGATTGCGGTCAGCAGTGTTGCCATTTTAACTGATTTGCTGCTAAATCTAGCAGACGTTTCTCCATCTTAGCCAGTGGCGTACGAGGCGGGGGGCCAGCAGACCCCCGGCTTGAAAAATTCAGGTCAAACTCTGTCTTCAGGGCAAGCTCAAGTTGCTCAAAAATCCTGAAAAATAAAAAATATTGCCATACAGTGAGAAATTTCAGGGCAAACTCTGTTTTACAGGGAAAGTGCAGGTTGTTCGAAATTCTGAATGACAAAAAATATATATTCAAATTCAATACAGTGATTTCAGGGCACACTCTGCTTTTCAGGGCAAGCACAAGTTGCTCAGAAATCCTGAATCTAAAAACTATATTCAATGCAGTGAAAATTTTCAGGGCAAACTCTGTTTTTCAGGGCAAGCGCAGGTTGTACAAAAATCTGAACGATAAAAAATACATTCAATACAGTGAATTCAGGGCAAACTCTGTTTTTCAGGGCAAGTACAAGTTGCTCAAAAATTCTGAATGTAAAAACGATATTCAATGCAGGGCAAATTTTCAGGGCAAGTTCTGTTTTTCAGGGCAAGCTCAAGTTGTTCAAAATTCTGAAGGATAAAATATACATTCAATTCAGTGAATTCTGGGCTCACTTTGTTTTTCAGTGCAAGCACAAGTTGCTTAAACATCCTGAATGTGAAAAGTATATTAATTATAGCGAAAAATTTCATGACAAACTTTGTTTTCAGGGCAAGCGCAAGTTCCTCAAAAATCATGAGGGATGAAAATATTTCAATGCAGTGAAAAATTTTCAAGGCAAACTCTATTATTCAGGGCATGCGGAAGTTGTTCAAAATTCTGAATGATTGAAAATATATATCTAATCCAGTGAATTCAGGGCACACTCTGTTTTTCAGGGCAAGTCACCAGTTGCTCAAAAGTCCTGAAAGATAAAAATATTTCAACACAGTGAAAAAATTTCATGCCAACGCTGTTTCACAAAGCAAGAAAGTTGTTCAAAAATCTAAATGATAGAAAGAGGAGAAAAGAAAGTCAGAGGAGAAAAGAAAGGGAGTTCCTGCCCTAGCCCAATCATGAAATGTGCAAAAGAAATTAGGGATCCAAAATAACAAATCGAAAAAATTTGTCTTTTCATGTTGTGAGGGTGCAATTATTGTATGATTCTAATCATCTTCATAGTCAATACATCTGAATTTGCGCATTTCGACTTCACGTCAGGGGGCAGTCACGAAGGGAGGCAGCGACTGCTTGTGCTCCTCTCACTGGGTGGCGTTCGCATTGAGCAGTTTGTCACAAACTGCGGTGGTGAGCGCTTGCCGTGCAATCACCATTATGTCAGCTCTGTAACCTTCATGTCAGTAACAGTGTAATGTTTGTATACACTTTTAATATATGTACTCCTACTGTATGCTCTCGCATTACATAGACTGGCACTTACTTGACGTTGTGCATAAGATAATGAATATGCAGCGTTATATCACATCAGTAGCTGGTCAGACATGCAGCTTCAGTGGTAAGGCGGCGAAGGGAGGCGGACATATTGGATGCCTCAATGAAAACGTTTGATTGTTATCACATAGTTAGGCAATTCTATCCTAGTGATATGGCATCACTGACGTGACCGTCAAGTCGCGTTGGGAAAACTTGCTATGAAAATGTGTGGACTACAACAGGGTTTTGTGACATGAAAAATCTACCAAGTAGCCTCAGCACTCAGCAGACATGCCAGGTCAAAAAATACCATTCAAAACCAAATGTGCTTTAAAAACTTTTGGAAGCGCAATGATATACTTTGACTTTGAACGAACAGCGGAAACTGAATATCAGCTTCACAATGCTAAGGTAAGGGAAAACCGAGAGATTTTCAAAGACCTCATTAATGAGAATTGCTTCCCAGCCAAACAGTAATTAGCATTTTGTAGTAACGATGATAGTTCGATTTCCTCTAATCGTGGCAACTGTGTGGAACTTTTACAACTCTTGATGCGAAAGATGAAAGATTAGCTAGACATTTAGAGACAACTACTGTGTTTTCTGGCTTTTCAAACATAATTCAGAACGATTTAATTCCAGCAATAGGTGATGTGGTTGGATATGATATAAAGGAGAAAAGTGCAACCCCATTTGTTGCTGCAGAAGTAGACGAGTCAACGGATGTCACAAACAAAGCTCAGATCTCTTCTCATTATGTGGCTAAAATTGAGGTGACTTGTAAAGTGAAGGAAGCGTTCTTGGGATTTGATGATGTGAATAATGACAGACGAGCCGCTGCAATATTCTTTTAGTTGTTCTTCCTGTTTCCATTTATTCACGTTTGCTTATTTTACATGTCGAACATCCAGTACTATTTGGTCAGTTTGTGAAGAAAATTGGTTAGTGTTGCTGCGCACGAGTGGGCGGCGTTAACCTGCTGCAGCAGTCACGCTAGCGCGACCACTACATGTGAGCAATGTCGGCTAAAGCAAGGAGTACGGAAAGACCAAGCAAGCAACACTGATAAGTGACTTCCATGCACATAGAAGTCGGAACTCTCTTTGGCCGATTCGTCTGGTGCGGAGTTAACATCGACAACGTCACAATCCATCCTTCCCGACGTTCGAGGATCAATGCCACACTGAAGGTGTGCGAACACAACCACGTCGAACACGCTTCAATGGCTCCCGATAACGGACACTTCCTTGAGGAACAGGGATGGATAACGCGCGTCGCATGGAAAAAGCAACTAAAATAAAAGAGATAAAGAAAAAAAGAAGACAAAATCTCAACGTACTGAAGCCCAATCAAGTATGACACGCACGTCATCGAACTTGGCTGGACTCTTGATATCAATTGGCAAGATACTTCAAAGAGAAGAGAGTGGGAGATCCAAAGACTTCTAGGAAGGAAAGTGATGTTGCAGTCATGCTAGCGTAACCTCTGCATGAGAGCAAAGTCGGGCAAAGCAAGGAGAAGGGAAAGACCAAGCAAGCGACACTGATAAGTAACTTCCATGCACATGTAAGAAAGAGCTCTCTTTGGCCATTCGTCTGGCGCGGAGTTAACATCGATGACGTCACAATCCATCATTCCAAAGGTTCGAGGATCAATCCAACACTGAAGATGTGCGAACAAAACCGGTTGGGACACGCTTCACTGCCACGCTGTGTGCAGGTGTGAGGACATAGTTGCTTCATTCAAGCTTCCAAGTGTGGATGTGCGTTTGGGGGCGAATGAAACACCCGGGGATGCTGTCCGTGTGAGGCTGTCGTGTTCTGGTAACAAAGGGGAGGACCCTTAAGATACGCCTATGGATGAACATAGTCGTGCAAACGTGATTCGTGTTGCTTCTGATTGCTTGTTGTGGCCGCATCATATCCTTGTATTGAGTTGGTCGCTTTTTGTGCTTCGTATCGAACGTATTTTGTACTTCCTTCGCGAGTGCGTTGAACCTCCGGTTCGATTAAATTTTAGGCGGGGAGGATGAAGTTAATTGGTGCTTGTTGTTGTGCACTAGTGATCTGCAGCACTGCATGCAGTCATGCTTTTACTTTGCATATTTCATTGAAGATCTCTGCAGCTGCCGATTATACTGATGGTCTGCATTCTCGATTGGATCACTGCATGCATTCTAAACGTATGTATAAGTTGTAAGACTGCTTCAAGTATTCAGTAAAGCTGTTAAACAAGTGGTAGACAAGTCACGTCAGATTGGTCCTCCTTAATGTTATTTTTTCAAATCTAGAATCGCCATTGTGCCTATATGTGTGTAACAAAATATGATATGGGGTAGAAAGCATAAGCATTAGTCATTCTGCAAGCAGCCAGTTGAGTGGTGAATTTATGCTACTCCATTCAATTCAAACATTCGCAAATTTAGCTTTGGAAGAGACAGTGCCTCCCCAGTAACGAACCTCACCGCACGTCACTGTAAAGAATATATATTCAATACAGCGAATCCAGGGCAAGTGCAAGTTGCTCAAAAATCCTGAACTGTGAAAAGCATATTCAATACAGTGAAAAAGTTCAGGGTGAATTCTGTTTTTCAAGGTAAGCGCAGAGTTGCTCAAAAATCTTGAATGGTAAGAAATATATTCAATACAGTGAAAATTTTGCGGGAAATTCTTAACATCAAATTTATCTGACTGGCTGAGGTAGAGAAATTTTGATCTTAACATCAAATTTTAGCTGACTGGCTAAGGTAGGGAAATTTTGAAGTTAGCTTCTTGAGTGCAGTGTGTAATTTGGACCAACCCTGGTGGCGGTTTGTGTAATATGGACCGGCGTTGCAAATGACAATCCTTGCATAAAGTACTTGCAAACTGTTTTATAGGTTACATTTACAGTATTATCGTGCAGTACTGTACACGGTACAATCACAGTATACGAATACGATACAATACGTATAGGCACGCTGGCACATGCATTTTGAGTGCGTGTTTCATTTCCCGAGGTGCAATCTTTAGTAGAAATGGGCCGCACGGACGTGGAGGTTGCTTTGCCCCTTTTAGTGCGCCGTGCGCGTCTTTATAAGTGCCTCGTTCAAGCGCACAGCAACGATAACACAGACAGGTGCAGGGAGTCCGACCCTTCGATCCGGAACCGTCGCTTTCAACCTTTGCGTTGCGCCATTGATGTCGCGTGTACATTTGCATCAGCAAAGGTAGTTTCCGTAAAGTTTCTTGTATGGGAGAACACAACATGCAATGAACTTCACCCCGTGAGTTAACAAGCAAGGTAACTGCATAATTTGCCTGTAAGATCACCTCTAGGCGATTGCATAAAGAAGGTTATTGCCGAAATGCCGTTACAAGCGAATTGAAATGCATGAAAAAGATGCTATCGGGACCGAGCAACATGTAACGTTATAGGCGAATTGACGTTACAGACGAAGTCGTTATAAACGAATTCAATTGTATAGAACAGATTTGCAAGAGGTTTCAGGGCCCATTCGGATTAAACTAAACAAGTTACTTTCAGGGCAAATTGTTATTTTCAGGGCAAACGTTTTCCTCCCCCCCAGTAAAATCCCTTCCCGCACGCCTATGTTAATCACTATCGTGACTCCTGAAAAGGGAATTGGTAGCGTGCCATTTCGCCTGCATGTATAATCATTTCAATAAGCAAAGGTAATCAGTTGTTTACCTACAGAAATGTGGTGGCCAAAATGCCCCCTGACCAAAACGGCCAGACCGAAATGTCCCGTGACAGAAACGGTCCAGACCGAATCGGCCAGACCGAAACGTCGCGTACCCCGTCAACGATACTGACCAGCATGGTGTACTTCAGTATTACCTGTTGATCGCTCTGCCGTTAGAAGGTCAAATCTTTCTAATAAAACATCGGTGTTCTTGGGCAAATAAACTACTCCAGTGCCAGACGTCCTGTTTCTATTACGTCATATCGGTTTTTAAAATATCATGCCACTTTGAACCCTGGCAATTAATTTTAGGCCGATTGCTACTTGCGTCATTGTTTCTGTATAAAAGCTTTGTTTCGGTAGCAATATCTTTGTAATGTTGTAGATCAGCGTTACTATAATTGTTAAGCGATTTCTTATTTAACATTTCCCATAAACCAATCGTGCCATCGTATTTCTTTTCACCAATAAAATGTTACTCTCATCATCAAGCGAAATATTTTTTGTACCAAGTATTGTGTTACCATTGTTGTTGAAATCAAAACTAAAGACAGTGCCTTTGTCTTTTCCAGGAACAAGGTATTTCATTGCTCGCTATCCAGTTTTTCTCCACTGTTGCGGTTCTGTTTTTTTTCTGGCGTTTCTGGGCGTTCCTAATTGTTTGGATTTTATTTACTGACTGTTCAGTTCCATTCATAATGTTTTTTTCTGCGAATCAACAACAGGTTCAAAAAACTCAGCAAAATCTTTCTGCATATCAATTTCGCTTTTTTTTCTGACATGTTGCTGGTCTGAATGTTTCTTTTCGTTCTTAAAAAGTCTTCTATAATTTTATCACGCTTATGGGGATCTTTAATTTTCAGTAATGATGTTTATTTACTGTGATAAAATATTTTTAACAAATTCTGATCAACATTCTTCTCAAAAAACTAACAAGAAAACTTGACAAGAAATACTGACAAAACTTGTTACAAAAACGCTTACTAATTTTAGTGACAAAAACACCTTTGATATTTGTATTTTAGTTAACTATAATTTAGAAACAAAAAATGTTGTTGTTGTGACAAAATAGTTTTAGAAAAAAATCATCAAAATTCTTTCAAAGAAACTTTCAAAAACTGACAAGAAAACTTACCAAAAAATGCTAAGAAATCTTATCATAATTTTCATCAACGTTTTTACCAAAAAAGTTTGGTTTCAGTGCAGTGACAATTTTCAGGTTCATTTCAAAGTTTGTTTTTAGTTGGGGTTTGAACAACAACCACTTTTGCAGACTTGCTGTTATATATTTCAGTATCTGGTTTTCCATATATTTCTTGAATCAGTCTTTTGTTGCTTTGACCAAGTATTTCATTTATGTTTTCAGCAATGAATCCATGTTTGTGCATTGGTGCCATTACCAAATCACTTTAAGCAGAATGTTTGAGTCCTAAAGCATGACCGATTTCATGAACCTCAACACTGAAAAGATTGTAGAGCGATTGACCCGGTTCTGCTTTTTTTTGTTGTCCAGTTTTCATTATCAAACTGAACGTCACCACAAATTTTACCGGTTCTTGGATAAAAAGCACGCGCTAGCGTTCCGCCTTTCTCACCATTAAGCTTATAAGGGCAATTGACTTTATTGTCATGGTTGTTAAGAAATGTAATTTGTATTTCACAGTCTTCTGGCGGTTCGACTTCCTCAAATTTAAGATCACAATTCTTTTGCCAAGTTTCAAAAGCAGCGAGTGTTTGTTTGTTTTGGTCTGGCCTGACTCTGGAGAGTAATTAGTGATTGTGTATCGTAAACCTCTCTTTTTCCACAAATAAGAATGATTTAAATCAGTATTTAAATTACCAGGATTTGTTTCTGACATTCCGCAAAACATTTTTGTTATTTATGTAATTAGATATTTTTTTGTATTTCTGAAGCATCAATCAGACATACCACTGTTTCAGGATAACCTTGCCAGTTGACTAATACTTTGTTGCCTTGTTTACCAGTGATAGCGTGGCTCGAGTCAATGACTTGACTCCACTCGGGTCACAATTTTTGGTGACTCGGACTCGACTCGAGTCACATTGAGAAAAATGGTAACAAGACTCGAGTCACGTTTTTCACAGAATGACACGACTTGACTCGAGTCACAGTTACTAACTCAAGACTCGAGTCAGAGTCATTTTGACAAAATCTCTAAGTTCCTGATGGACAAACCCACTTCGTTTGCACACAAAGAAATGAGCATTTTTTGCTTCAGTTATGATCAAGATTGGCTCATTTTTTCTGTTTTGTCTGTCTAGTCGTTCTATGCTACATTTTAACGATCAAGTGCCTCAACTTGCACAGAGGGAGACGTGAGGCTTTGCTTTCGCTGAGGGATCAGCAGGGCGCAATATATGGACTCTTATCGTGGTTTAATCTAGTATTTGCATATCGTGATCATGGCATTGGGCCCAATGCTGTGACGTCGAGTTTTTCCAGATACCAGTAAATAGATTCAAGTTGTTCAGTTTCAAATCCAATCAGAAAATTATATTGCAAAAAATAATGCAAATACGAAAACCAAATCTTGTTTAAATCCAAATTCCTGCCACTGCTATTAGCCTAAGCCCATGTGGCGACGTGATTATGACACATATAACGGTGAATTCGTAGCAACAATAGAAGAGTGAACCTGGTTAAATGTGTAATCGTAATTCCTATTATGCTGAGGATCATCGCTTCGACTCTTTCTTTGGTTGGCTTATGGCAGGGATGTGCAACATTTTTTGTCGGTGAGCCATATAACCAACTTCAGACATCGAGCTGGACCGCACGAAAAATTTAGTTTTTTCATGTACACAATGAATTAAAAAATTCTCACAATGTCGGATTTTCATGAATGATGGGGAAAAATCAGAGTGTTGTCAAGGGCCACACTGAATGGCTTGGCGGGCGGGGTTGTGGCCCGCAGGCCACCTGTTGCACACCCCTGACTTATGGCGACGCAGCATTGTGCGTGCAACAATTGGCTCCCAACGTTTCGATGGCTGCAATCCTCTGAACCTGCAGTCCCAAAACTGAACCAATTTGAACCTAAAGTTGTGAAGAAGTTCAAAAGAAAATCACAAATTCCAATCCGTTTAAGCAAAACTGATGACATCCAAATCCGTCAATATACTGAAATGTCGCAAGATTTAAATCCAAATCCACGTACGTGTTCATCTCTGGTAATTTTCATGTATTGGGCATGCGAAAGACAAGTAAGTATATTTCTTGTGTGGCGATCAAAACGCTCGAGCGGCAAGTGCCCAAAGCTTCACACACTGGCAGCAAGCAACAATAGAGATCACCCGACGAGATCACTCTACTGTTGCTTGTTTGCGTCACATATACAGTATTTGTGTGTTGCTCTTTGCGCACATCCCGATTTTGGTGAATCGCATCTGCAACAACATCCCCTCCTTTTGCAATGAACCGCACCGATCGCATGTTCTTTTGTGAAGGTTGCACCTGGCACCAGCTTCACATCCTGGTCAAAACACCACTTTGTTGTGATTGGAAAGGTCGAGCGGCATGTGCGCAAATCTTCACACTGTGGCAGCAAGCAACAATAGAGATCTCACGTCATGCTCATTCTATTTTTGCATGTGTGCGCCACATGCTGGTGTTGTTCTTCCGCACATCCCGTTCATCGTGAATCACACATTCAGCACAACGCTAACCGAGGGGTTACAACACTTGCAGCAAGGTTGGGCTAGATTTCTGAAATGACTGAGAGTGAAAGCGACACGTAAAATGCAAACTGAGAAAACTTGGATACAAACAAACTGCGATTTAACTTGTTGAAACGACATTGGGCACCATTTTCTAACTTATTGGGCGTCATTTTATAGCATGTTGGGTGCCATTTCATAGCATAAAAAATATCATAGAAAAAATGTAAAATTTCATGTGACTCGACATTCACTCGAGCTTGCAAACCGATGACTCGAAGTGACTCGACAGTTGTTTTGACTCGACTCGAAAAAACTTTAGATAACTCTGACTCGCTTTGGCTCTAACTGGCTCTAACGGCTTGTGACCTGACTAGACAAAAATGACTCGGACACGTCACTGTTGTTTTCGTATGATTTTTTTAATTCTGAATGCTTCTTGTCTTGTTTTCTGTAATTCAGGCTTGTACACGGTTCCTTTGATTTCTTCGCCGTTTAAAATCTTTGATTTTGTAAGTAGTTGGATCTGTGTAATGAATCTCAGAAACAGTAAAGATTTCTTCTGACCATCTTGGAGTTAAGCCTTTTTCAAAAGTCTTCTTGGCTTTTGATATTCTGACAGTGTCATCAACAGCAAACCTTGGACTCTGTTTTTCTGTGATCTCAGTCTACATGTTTCAGGGTAAAGATTTCTGATGACACTCGGGCTATTTTCTGGTTGGCTGGCTTCTGTTGGCGTCATTTTGATTGTACTGTGATACTGGTTATTATTGTAATCGTCAACAAGTTCAACAAGAATGTCGTAATATCTGTTAGTTGGCCGTTCAGTAAAGTATCTAAACATATTTTCTTTCATCGTACGATTCCACCGTTCAATCACAATAGATTTATGCTCGTTTTCTGTGCTGTAAATATTAACAAGTTCTTTTACGTGTTTGATCCAGAATTATTTGCCTTTGTAAACGTGCATTTTTTCTGGCTTCCGTTGTGACCGTTTGAAAACCTGTTTCAAAGCATTACTGACGTCAACAGCATTTTTGTGTTTCAATGGAACAATGAAACCAAATTTCGAAAAAATATCAAATACACTCAGCAGATACTTGTAACCTTTGTTTTGCTTAGACAAAGACTGAAGGTCAATTAAATCAGCAGCCCATATTTCATCAATGGCACTGACATATATTTTTCGTTTCCTGAACTTTTTTTACAACTAGTTTGTTAAGTTCATTGGCAAGTAATTTCTGTTGCTTTAAAATTGAGTTTGTTTTTAATTCCCATGCCAAACTTTGCTTTGGTTCCAATTACCTTACTGACCATGCCACGTTCAAACTTCTCTCTGATACTTGGATTGTAAATGTTGTCAGTTTCTGTAAGCATGTTCTTATCACGTGCACCATTTCTTGTTTTTGTGTCTTCGTTTTTGTAGCGGATGTCGTGATGAAAAGCGGCTTGATCAACACGGTTTATCGGTTTGCTCCAGGGTTTTGGGTTGCCACTTGAAAGTCATGAAACAGAGGTGCCATTTCCTCAATTTCCTAAGTTTCGCATTACAGATTACAATGGATTTGTCAAAAGCAATGGCGTGGATGTGTGGTTGGTCTTTTTTCCCTATGGTAATTTACCCTTTTTGTAATGATGTTGCAATTTTAGCCGTATTGAAAGATTTTAAGCCGTAAAAGAATAATTGTTTGTGTGTGCGTGTTCTATCCACCATCTGGTGGTCTGATACAATAAGTATATAATGTTCGTGAAACAGCGGCAGCCTGTTCTTTAGTACAACACCAATTTACTTGTAATCAGAAAAATCTGTCACACATTTGTAATCTAGTGTTTTTTTGTGACCTATTTTTTTTTTTTTCATGAAATCTAGTACTGTTCTGTAACAACACAGATGCAACACTATTTCCAATGCTGTCGTCGTACGAGGAATAATTCAGTCTAGCAGCCCTTCTAAATATATAAGACAGCGCTTAACGCACAGCTGGTAACAACTTGGCTGAAACGTGTTTTTTATCACCTCAAATCTGTTGACTGCGGAAGATCAGATGTGTGGAAAATTTTAGTTTGGTTGGCAATGGAATGAAGAGAAGCTTGATTTTGCTGTTTTTTAGACTTGTTTTCAGGCGTTATTAGTTTTTGGTAGTTTTTTTTACTGAGTTTTTTTTCAATATGAGTTGGGAGTAGAGTTTTTTGTAGGTGCGGGTTTAGAACAGAAAACGTGAGGGGGGGAGGCGGGTTAGATTTAACAAACTCCTGCGGGGGCGGGTTCAAATTTTGCGGGTACGAGGCGGGAGCGGACAAAAAATTGAAACTCGCACAGTACTCTAGGCCGCAAGCCTGTGCTCGCCCACCAGGTGTGCGACTCGCCCTCGCGGCTGCAAAAAGTCGTACGAAATCGTTTTGGCCGGAAGTTTGGTTATAAGTGAATTTTTGAAGTGAGGCTGATTTTGTTTCACTGATTTTTTCTGCCAATGTCGTGTGGCTTGCCTCACAGATTTATTTTCTAACTTGTTAACCATAATTAATAGATAGAGGCTTAACATCTCATCTGTCCTTATGCTTTCAAAGTTGTGTCTCCTGCTTCACTTTTTGTTGACAATGCTTGTTTGTGAAACTTGCATTTTTACTTCAAAAAAAATTTTGCCGCGTTTCAGTGCTCACAATCATGTTTCCAAGGGGTTTGTTTGTTTCGAAATTTTTTTTTTGCAATTCGCGTCGCTGTAGCTGCCAAGTTAAAATATTATGAATTTTTCCTCGCGCTTTATTTCAAACATCATTCTACTGCTAGTTCTAGGCAAAAGGTTACAATTGCTATTTTTAAAGCGCTTCGCCATTTCGAGTTTAGTTCTTGTGTGGGATTGCTGTGCAGGTCACTTAGCCTTTGAAAACATTTTGTGACCACCGTGAGGCTGAACTTTAGAACCTGGTGGCAGCGAAAAGTTGTGACGTTGCAGCCTGGTGGAAAATAGTGGTGCGTAAGCAGGAAGCTTTGTGAAAACTGTGCTCTACCTTGGTTTAGTCTGTACTCTACCTCAAGCTTTAGTCTGAAAGCAGAGTGAATGTGTGTGTTTTCAGTGCACTAAAGTCGGTGACTTTAAGACCGTTGTATTTCGCATTGTTCAGGCAGTCAGCTAGGGGCTGTTTTTTGTCAATCTTATTTTCTGACATATTACTAAATGAAAACACTCACTTACGTTACGATATTGCGCGTTGCGATAATGAAAACATATTGTTGAAATAACATGCGCAAATTTTGAAAACAAAATTTGTTAATGGAAATTGCATGGCTTCGTATATTTTACTTATGCTAGGAGGTCTCACAAAATTAGAGTATTTGCCGAAATCTGCATAACCTTATTCTTGGTTTGTAAAGTGCTGTTTTTAGACTGAAAGCTACGTACAAGGAATTAGCGTGTCTAGATGTTGCTTATCTGCCAGAATTTTCCAAGGTGTATTTCGCCGTATGGGGTTGATTTTTGCTATTGCTGACGCTTGCAGTTGTTGTTACCCACAAAACTAAATGTTTGACATCACGAAACAAGGAAAGAAACAGGCTAGATTCAGCAGCTGCTGGTTATAGGCACTATGTTTTGATTTGTAGACACAATGCGCCTGAAGTGCTGAACCTGTTTATGTTTTGAAAAATGCGCCTGAAATGCTGCAAGCCCTTAATAAAATTTTTTGAAAAAATATTTCTTTCCCAGATGAACAGCAACTCCGCCATTGAACCGTCCCAGTGGTGGGCGGCCATGTTGCGGGACTGACTAACTTCGGCTTTGATTCGGCAGTGTACCGACTGCCTATAGTCGAATTAGGTGACCTGTCTGATAGTTGGCTCCGTACTAGTAGCAGGTTTGTTCCCGGCATTCGGGTATAATTGGTGAGTTACTTTGGACAGACGGGCCTAAATAGTGAATCATTGAAACTTCCTGCTCTTTGTTATGCATTTCAAATGACATGTGTTGCTATCAAACCTGAATGAAAAATTAAAAAAAATATTTTAGCAATGTGGTTTGTGATTTCCTATTAACCCTTTACCGACCGCGCGAGCCAATAAATCGGCGCGTACTTTTTTGGTTATAACTCGCCAGCCACTATAGCTAGAGAGTTGTTCAAACCCTCTACGGATGCGGCAAGTCTTCTTGGTTCGATTAAAAAAACATTTTTTGATTTGGGTGAGGGGTTCGCCTGGGAGGGGCTCGCAAAGCGGGAGTGTTTTTGTTTTTTTTACCAATTTTGACGGGCCCTGGACGCCAATCCAATGGGCCAAAATTTTGGCTCAAACTTGTTTTGGAAACTAAATGATCTCCCGCGTCATTTGAAGCGCTTGCCTGACCTTCTAGCATGTCTGGAATCAAAGTTATGGCCCAAAAACCCCATTTTACCCCCAAAATAAGAAAATGCATGAGTCTCCCACTGGCGGCTACTGTAGCTTGCGATAAACCGCAATAACTCGCCACTAGAATATGCTAACGAGCTATACGAGCCCTCGAAAGACTCTTGAAGCCTTCTAGTTTGCACTGAAAAAAAACATTGTAGATTTGCGGACGGGGTTTTCGGTGGGTGGAGTTAGAACAAGGGTAGGTTTGTTTTGTTTGTTTTTTTCATTATGACTTCATCACCTCCACAAAGGGCCAAAATTTTGGCTCAAAATTTAGTTGTATTCTAGGCTGGAATATGAAGCTTCAGACTAGAGGCCTAGATCGACTTCCTAGCGTTTCTGGTGCCCAAGTTAGTGCCAAAATACCCCAAATCGTTGAGGACATGGCTGAGTAATTTCAGGGGATCTCCCTAATTAAAATCCGGAAGTTTGGCCATACCTTTTGAGCCAGAAATGCTAGAAAGTCAATCACAACCCTCTAAAGACTCGTATTGAAGCCTAGAATCCAAAAAAATGTCGAGTCATCAAATCTGGTGGATGGTTCGACTCCCCGAAAGTGACGTCATTGTCCAATGTAAAAAAATGTGCATAAACATCCTCCCAATATGTAAACATCAACAGAAAACCCGAGATCTCAAACTGAAAACGCTTTTTTCCAGTCTAAACTACTAGTCTTCACGAATCTTTAGAGGGTTTGAACAGCTCTCTAGCCTATTCTAACGGCGAATTATGACCACATCCAAAAGGGGTGTTATTCCACCCTGGTAACCTTTTTTAGGGGTAGGATTTTTGACTACTTTTTGGTTTTTATGGCATAATTTTTTTCCAGATATGCTAGAAAGCCAATCAAGGGCTCTGAAAACGCGTAGGATAGCCTAGTTTCGTGCAAATACTTGGGCCAAAATGTGGGCCCATTCGATGGGCGTCCAGGGCCGGGTAAAATAGGCCATAAAAACGCAAAAACATCCCCACTTGTGACGCCCCCCCAAGAGAACCCCAAATCCAAAACTGAAATTTTTTTTTTTTGATACAAAAGTTCTTTTCACGTTTTAATACATTGTTTTTTTAGGGTTTGTAATGCACGTAAAATTTGCAATATATCGTCGGGTTACCAAAATTCCCAAGTTTTCGGGACATATTGCGAATTTTTGTGTTAAAACTTCATCCCGAAGAATACATGAAAATTGACATAAGTGCCGACATTAGCTGTTGCGGACAGTGCTTGAGTATGAAATATCTTTGCAACCATTTTCCTTTTAATGTGCCATAGATGTTAGCTGTGTTATTTGTTCTGCATCTGCATGTTGCTATATTACAGTATATAGCAGTTACCACCTACAGTGGATACCATTCGCATTACGACCAGGGTTGCCAGGTCCAAGTGAACAAAAAATGCCAAACCACTTGTAAAAAATACAAAATCGCTTCAAAAAATGCCAAACAACCTGAAACGGACTAAATGCTATTGGTTTTGGTATAGCCAAATGAGTAATTTGGCAAAAACACAGTGGTGCTCGTGAACAAGGCGCTAATATAGCATATAAAGCAGTAGTTCCCAAACTTTTTCTCATCACGTACCGTTTGTGGGACCCATACTGTCGCCACGTACCACCTTGCTCCAGGAAAATTCAATCTACCAAATATCATTCGATTAAAAGTTTGGAAAACCAGAATTTACACAAATGTGACATGAAGATAATGGCCGTGAGAAATTATAATCGCCATTTTTTTAAATAACAAGGGAAGTACACAAAAATTCAGGAATTAATTAATAGAAACCGATAAAAAACATAGCTATGAATATATTTTTGTGAAGATCTGATAAACAGAAAGTAATAGGCCTATTCGCGTACCAACTTGAAGGGCTTCACGTACCACTAATGGAACGTGTACCACAGTTTGAGAACCGCTCATACAAAGCAACAAAAACTATTGTACTTTAGAAAAACAAACATAAATCAACTAGAAACACTCTTACTCATTTTTCCCCCTTTGATAATACAAGATTTTGTCCCTGAAGCCAAAGCTAGAACAAAATATGTCACCATTTACTTTTGCTTGAAAATGCTTAACAAAAAACAGGGTACCTACGAATGCCGGAAACAATAAATCACAGTTCATGAAAATACACATACCATCATGCCATAGTTTGCAATCACTTGATTCTTGAAGCCAAGCATTAGACATGTCATCATTCCACAAAATACCTACTACAAAAAGAAAATCTACCAAATATGGCTGTTCTGGTATACACTTATATCAAAATCTGCTACATTCACGTTGACTTATCTGTTTTCAACCGGGAAAATCTGCTAAATTGGCTTTATTATGGTTTAAACTTACATGAAAATTTGCAAAATATGGCAGGACTGCTACGTGCGTATATTAACCTATTGCTAATGGTTGCACTGATATTCACTTATTACATGTATAAAAGCATGAAGCATACCAATAATTTGCAAATAACACCACATACTGTACAGTAGATCCTTTCTCAAAAGAAACTGAAATACTGTACTGCACAACAGCTAACCTGATTTGCATAGACTTTTATGTTTATTTTGCGAAAACAGCACAGTCTACAACACTAAGACACTGTATAATGATAAATGTGCCGCAGTTTTCGAAGTCTTGCCCAAAAAGTATTACGTCTTTTGCCCTGTAACGTCACTTAGACGGCAAAGCCGCTTGTAACTTCGAGAATGGGACCGTGGTAGAAACGAGAGGACCTTTGTCCTGAGAAAAAGTTCTATCATTCCAAGCCGACAGCAGTATCTGAGCTAAAGGTTTTGAAAAATACCAAACAATGTTTTTTCATGCCAACACCATCAGGCCCAGAAATGCCAAATTGTGACGTACACGCCAAACACCATTTTTTCATGCCAAACCACTTAAAAAAGGCCAAATTTCTGGAATTTGGCCTTAAAATTGCCGACCTGGCAACCCTGGTTACGACTCGATGTTATTTCACTGAAGTGAACGTGTTGGCTGGCGCACCGAAAGAATGTGGGTGCGTGTGAACTGATTCGTTGATTATGCGTATGCGCGCGCAGATCTTAGAGCACTGACCTTCCGTCACATGAGAGTGCACGCGAATCACGTGTTCGCTTCTTGGATCATCGCGAGACCGAGACATCGTTGAAAGTATGGCGCTACTGCTGAGCAAAGGCCTGTCAAAGATATGTGCACCAGGATATTTGTGAAACAGACTTTCAAAAAGGGCGAGAACCATGCGTGTCCGCATAATTTTTTCCAGGGGGACAAAGTCGACATTTTGCTTATCTTTTTCAGATTGTTGGCGATGCAACGCGAATGGACGTACACAAAAAGAAAATGTCCAATGTTACGGCAACAGTTGCAAACAGTGTCTTCCCTGTGAGAAAACTTTACACTGAGCAAATGTTTGTTTTGGTGAGCATGGATATTTTAAAGACTGAGTTAGCAGAGTTCTAAATGAATTAAAACCGTGCGAATTTTAGATAAAGTGCAAAATCTTATGAAAATACGAACAAAGCACCATTTAATTCAAATAGCTCCTGCATGGTTTCATGCTTTTCCAATGCTTTGGAATGTTGAAAATTGCGCGAGATGAGATTTCGCTGCGCAAATGGTCTGGTGGTTCTGTGCATTTGCGCACATTCAGAGGGAGTATTGGTTATAAAAACCGCACGTTGTTGGCAGCAATGCTTCTTTTTCACTCATGCTTCTTTAGACATAGTATGAATCAGGGATGGGCAAACTTGTTCAATGGAAGAGTCATTTGCAGAAAACCAAAAACGCCAACGAGCCGCAGAACTAGTTTGTAGTGTCAATAGAAATACGGTAAAGAATGCGAGTTTTACAGTAAATGATGCATAGCAATTGTCCATATTATGTTTTTGTTTGATTTTCTAGTTCCCCAAAATCTGGACAGTACGTTTTTGAACGTTCTGCGGTTTAATTCTCCAAAGTGTTCATTTTTCAGGGTTGCACGATGGTTTGATTTTACGAATTTCATTACAGAGAAAAAAATTCACAGCAATATGCTGTGCTATACACAGAAATGAGATGTAAACTGGTTTAGATTTTGGGTATTTACCTGTTGCCAGAAATAAAATGTAGAGTGGCATTGAATGAAATTTTTTGGAGGCCGATTTTCTTGCATTTTGGTCAATTTAATTTTTACAGCAGTCACGTTTGTGTCACACGGTTGGTGAACTGGACAGCCATTACCGATTACATTAAAGTTGAATGGATTTACAGTGGCGGATCCAGGGGGGTGACGGTTGGGGTGATTGTCCCGCTAAAACCTACGAAAGTAACTTTGCTCACCATGATTTTGTACGATTCGGAAAACAGCACTAGCGATGCAAGGTCATTTGGCCGTCTATTGTTTTGTGAAAACAGTGTTGTGAAGAATGCTTTATCTCTCTTACATCAGCCTAGTGAACCCGTAATGAGACTTGACTGCCAAATATTATTGAAATCGCTCCCCTAACCGTACTGACTGGATCCGTCCCTGATTTACAAGGAATGCAAAGCATGGTTTTAACTCTTGGAAATGGTCAAATCTGGCTTGAAACTCCTCCAGTAATGCTCCAATTTATTTTAGTGGTCATCGGGGGTGTTTAACGGCACCCCCAAAATTGAGCTAGATTAGCTGGAAAGGTAACCACTTATAACCTGTTGCAAGATGTCCAGTATAATCCCACGAATAACAAATGACCAATGCTCAGANNTTTTAAGTGGTGTGACCCCCCCCCAGTCCCCCCAAAAAACTGAGCTAGATCATCTGGAAAGCTAACCACTGAAACCCATTGCAAAATTTCCAGCATCACCCCAGGAACAGTAAATGGCCAGTGCCAGACGTTTCAAGTGGTGGGGCACCCCCGCCAGACGTTCCCAAAATGGCCACCCAAAAACTGAGCTAGATCAACTGGGAAGATAACCACTTGAAACCTGTTGCAAAATGTCCAGCAAAACCGAAGGAACTAGGGGCGCCAGATGCTTGAGAGGGTTTATAGCACCGATCACGTCGCCCCGGGGAGCTTAGCATCCCCAACAAAAGTTTGAACGTCATAAAACAGAAATGGAAGCACAAGAACACAATTGCCTGTACCACCGATCCGTTTTCTGTTCTGTCATGTTTTTAAACCTGTTGCTGAAATTACGTTATCGCGATATCGTCACGGTTTGCAGAAAAATTTTAATGGAGGAGCAAGGCAGTAGCCTGTAACATTTATTCACCGCAAGCTTCACACTTTCCTCTGTGACCGGGAAAAACATTGCCTGGTCAGTTTTGTTTCGTTTGTGATGGAATAAACGCGTTTGAGGACAAAGCGTCAGCATTCATTGTTTCGAGTGTTTAACGTGAAGTTGCCCAGTTGTGGGAGTGCAAAAGCGCGACTTGCACTTTATCAATGCAGTGGCGATTCTAAGGGGCTTGGGTGGTCCTTGGCCCCCAAGACTTTTGGTTGACCAGCCTCAGTTGTTTTCTTAATTTCCTGTTTAATTCATTTGGTTGACATATAAAGTAGATGACTTTCGGCGAGCAACATTTTAAACGATAATTTAGAAAGCCTCTAGACTGCGTTCTGTATTTCCCAAATACATGATAAGCTTTATTGTTGTTTTTGAGGGTCGAGTAACAAGAGTTGCGTATGACGACACACACTAGTGGTTGCTCGGATCCTGAGTGAAATTTAGTCAGACCGCGGTCGTGGTGTTGAAAAATGCATTTCGAAACTAAGAAATAGTCGCAGAAGTGGGAAGATTGATCTTTCGTGCATTTCAATGCGAGATGGAACTGGATTACATTACTGTCAGCAGATTGTTGATTTTCTCAGTAGCCAAAGGTTTCTGAAAGCATTAAGAATTGGTTTCAGTTGATTTATCCGAATTTATCCTGACTGCAGTATTGCGTTCTGTTGCCTTGTGTATTCTAGTGAATAATAACGCTAGTTCATGTTTGTTCATATTTAACGATATTCACGAGCCTATGTTGGGTTTGATAGGGATAATCACAGCACCTTAATCTTCAAAACAACGAAAAATCACCATGCAAGATAGACATTTATGTTGGCCCCCCTACATTTTCTTTGGCCCCAAAGTGCCGTCCCCACGTTTTTTATTTCTAGAATCGCCATCAATGTATTCGACGCAAGTATTGTTTGTGAGTTGCTGCCCATAGTCTTCTCGTATTTTGTTTTGCGCAAACGTTAGATATTTTTAATGCTTATGACAAAAGTTTGAACTTTGGGCAGCCTGCTGTTCCGATATAGCAATGTAGAGTTACTTGTGCAACAGATATAGCAATGTAGAGTTATTTGTGTGGCAGTTGGTTAAGTTTGTTTAGTAATGATTTCATAGCTAATCCCGACAGAGAAGCGCATTTTGCGAAACACAGATGCCGTGTTACGTCCACATCGACTTTATTCTAATCTTATTGATAATTATGATTACATTGTCGATAAAAAGTTGTGGTAGATTAATAATCTAAATATCTGCCATGCAGGAGGAGATTAAACAGGAGTCTCTTTGATAGCAGAAGGTGTTAAGCTTGCGTAATTTGGCCAATAAAAAGCCATGTTTGCGATATTTAAGCAGAGTTTACAAACTCAGATTTATTTCTTCTGCATCAGTGTTGCTATAACTGCGCGGATGGTTCGATTCAGGTTTCTTAGTTGTTTACATTTCATCACGAAATCTCCAAATAATTATTGGTAATGAATTGACCATGTTAAAATCCTAAGTCCTTTCAATAATGTTGCGTCACAAATTTTACTTCCAAAGTAAGAGCCTGGCTGCTACGCGTTTATATGGAAACATATTTCGGACTACAGAGAGAATATGCTTCATTATGACAAACCCAGCCAATTCAGCTTGCTCTTGAGAAAAACCTTCTGATAATTAATTTAAGAACGATTAGAAAAATCGTTTTCTGAAAATTTTTCAAAGCAGTTATATATTTTAAGAGAAATTTTAAAATGTGTGAAACATGGATGCAAAAAAAACAAATCCGAGTGCAAGCGAATATGGAAGTATGCAAGAACCGAGTTCATCAAGTGAACTACTAAGTACATTTGTTTTGCAACAAAAACTCCTTTGATATGTACATGATCAAAAACAGTAAGCATTCACGAATTGACAATAGAATGCATTCAAGTGCTTCATCATCATCACCTGCATGGTTTGTTGCCCACTTATTGTGGTTGGGTTGTGATGGAAGGATTGCTGCAAACAAAACTAGTTTGATGGGCCAGCAATTCCACACAATCTATTCAGAGAAGAGGTTGGAAACCTGGCTACCATACCACTGACAAGTTGGATGAGCCCTCTGAAACAGAAAGCTCTGATGAAGAGGATGGGAGTGAGGACTCGGATGATTCCGATTGTGAATATGATGTATATTAATTCGTCAAAGACAATGTTAATTGACTGTAACTGCAGTATTAAACCTAATTTTACAAAACCAACATTAAATGTCCTTCGGACTTTCTGAGTGTAAGAACAGAAACATTATGTATTTTGCGCAAAACAACTCTTGGATTTTCTAAGGTAGCATCAACCCTGCGATGAACGTATGGCTTGTTAACGATTGATATTTTAATATCATTGTGTGCAACAAGAAATTATATTTTTGGGTATAGGTTTTCTATCTACTCAATCATTCTTATTACTTCCTCGGTTTCATTACGGACATACAGTAGGACTAAACATTGGTTTGTGCAGTTTGCCTTGTCAAATCAAAGACAATGGGTGAACCAACACACCACTGAGGTCAATTAACTTTAAGGTAAACCGTTACACCACATCACTGGGTCGAATGCATTAATAAAGTACAAGTTGAAGTTTTGCACGCCAACAACTAGGCAACTTCACGTTAAACACTCGAAACAATGAATTCTGACGTCTTGTCCACAAACGCGTTTATCACATCAGAAACGAAAGAAAAATGACCAGGCAATGTTTTTCCTGGTCACAGAGGAAAGTGTGAAGCTTGCGGTGAATAAATGTTACAGGCTACTGCCTTGCTCCTCCATTCAATTTTTTCTGCAAACCGTGACGATATCGCGATAACGCAATTTCAGCAACAGGCTGAAAAACATGACAGCACAGAAAACGGATCGGTGGTAAAAGCAATTGTGTTCTTGTGCTTCCATTCTATTTAAGGGGTTCAAATCTTCGTTGGGCATGCTAAGCCCTCAGCAGGCCCGTATGCAACTGATGCGAGGCCCTAGGCTTATCCATTTGTGAGGCCCCCTCTCGAAAAAAATGGAAAGCGTTAACCAATCTGCGAAAATCCGAAAATGAAGCTCTGAAAGTACAGTCAGTAAAAAATTCAAAATCATTACTGGAGTGCCCGCGATCTCTGCGCTTGTTGATGCCTTCGACGCAAAAGCGTTAAATTGCACGGAATTGTTGTAATCCTCCTTGGCTGGCGGGAACAGGATTATTAACTGCCACAGGCAAACCAAACGAAATCGCCACAATTGAAATATTTGACAAAACACATGGTCTACGTTTTTCATAAGAATCACATCTGTTTTTCTTATCTCTATTAAAAATAAACACACACTGCACCTATATAGTAGGCTATGTGTGGCGGCATAAAGACTTTAAAGCACAATGTGAGGACCACGTTGCAACTCGCTTACCACGGCTGGGAAAATCTCACACACACGAGCAAAACACGTCACGTAAAACGCACCCAAGTGGTTGTAACTGTTAGGCTCACGATTCGCGTTTTTCTTACTTTTTCAGACTACGTTAGAATCGAACGAAACTAAACTGTCGCGTGAAAAGATGTGAAGTTTAAAAACCAGAAAGTATTGACTAAGGGGTTTAAATTTGCACAAAGGGACTTGACATTCTGAAAATTTGATAAATTTTACTGATTTATAGTGTTTCATACTAAAAATTTGGAAGGTCTGAGCTCACCAGTGCCTACCATGGCGACTGGACTGGTTTAAATTTCGCTTATGCTGTCATTATTGGAATACGTGCAAAGAAATCAAAAGCTACAATCATCGAATCAAGTAAGGCTGAACATAGCACAGTGGATAGTTAAAAAGGTTTTGTCCTGCCCTCTTCATAACAAAATTATCTAAGAATTGATTAAAATTTGTTTGCCTAAGCTGGTCACTTTTAATGCACCGAATGCTTAGTGTGGACAACCTCTCGGGAACATGACGATCCTTTAATTCATTTTTAATTCTTTTGAATCGTGAAAAGGACCTTTCGCCTGAGCGGTTAGTGACCATCAAGAACCACTACTCACAGGCATCAGGCCTAAACGCGTTTTTGTCATTTTTTTGCTTTTCCCTGTCTCGTTGGGGAAGAATTCTGCGGTTGCCAATTAGCAAAGTGGCTTTTGCTTGCTATTCAAGCTCATCAAGATCTTCTCTGATTTGCTTAGCATGGGAGCAGTACAAACTTACGCAAGTACTCAATAGCAATCTGATTTCTGAATGATTTTATTAAAGAAAATTGAAATGGAAAAAAATCACATCCAAAAATACCAATCGAGCTTTACGCGATACAAACGCTGACAAAACTACAGTATTGCTCAGTCACCTAAGAAACAACTATGCT
>JGI24022J15233_10000266_pt1 | contig 28741 bp, 10 predicted proteins | sample Ectturendosymbi2_FD_15233 | JGI IMG/M metagenome (IMG submission 15233)
TCCTATCGGCTTAGTGGTTCTACCTCAAGTAGACGTAAGTGGATACAATTCGAAAGCCCAGTCAGCTGGCTAGTCAGCCTCACTTACCGGTTCGTACGTCACTTTACGGTTAGAAACGGATTTTCGAGGCGTCAAGTAGCCTGATATACATGGCCTTGCCGTACTTAATAACCAACCTTCTGCGTTCGATTTGGCGTCTTTTTTCTGCTGTGTAATGGTCGTTACTAAGAGTCCGAAATTTAAGCGCAGCTCCTTTTTTGGCACAAAAGGGGGTAGTTTTTTATAACAACAACAGTTCGGCCAACGTCAGGAACAACTGACACTAGCAAAGCACCCATTTTCACGTGCAGTAGCGGGGAACCCTAACCTTTTCATTTCAGACTGCGTATTGGGAAGCTGTCCCCTTTAATCTTTATAACAGTGGTTTGTTGGGTAAAACTTGAACAAATGCGAAACATCAATGCATATTAGGGGTATGATCAACTGCCTTTTCACAAAATTTTCTCAGAACTTGAGAAAGATATTTGGATGACCTTTTTCGGACATGTGAGGACTTTTTGCAGATACAAAATTCCTGGTACATACTCGTATATTGATGGAGCAAAAATGTTGTGTTAACCAAAAAAATTTTGGGTAACGTTTTTGCGTGTTGGGCGAAAATTGTGCGTCCCCCACCCCGAGGCAAACTCCGGTTTGACACAAGTATGCGGCATTTTCAACCTTTTCCTTGTTTTTTCCGGACTCTGGATATAATAAAATTCTACTATTGTCATCTGTAATTTGGAACAAAATGTAGAAGCAAAGAATATTATAATAAGATTATTTCAACAACTACTAGTACAGTTTACAAGCGCTTCACAATAAATACCTGCAAGCTAAATCGTAATTACCTTATTTTGATGGGTCACTAACATCACAAGCAATTGAGTTTGATTCTACTATTCTCTGCGCGTTTAAGCCTGAAACATCTTTCTTACCAAACATTTTAAAACTTCTGAAAACTTCTCAGGGATCCTTTACGGAGTTGATTAACATAGATGCAAAACCTCGTGGTGTTAGTCCAAATATACACATCATTTGAAACGCGCAGCTTGCAAATACCATCAAATGCACAGCACAGCAATTTTGGGAGATTTTTCCGTGAATGAACTTGTTCCTGAACAATTCGTCTTTTTTCTTACAGCTTTAAAAGCGCAAATTTTACTCTATTTCCAATGCTCTCATATTAAACGTTTTTCTAGAACTGCTGTTTATGCTTTATGCGGTCTCATCTACATGTAACACCATTTGCATGTGTGAAATGTGTGAAAGGAATAAGACTTTAGTAGAACCAGGTACATAGACCCAGTGACTGGACATGGTTAATTTCTTTCGTCAAGTTTAACGGTTGTTAGCGAACGCTTAGCTTTCATACGAAACGGTGAACTCCCCTGTCATCAGATTAGTATCGATAGCTCGAATAATCCCACCTTTCGCCAGCGATGCACGTTCAGTAACCCGGTGAGAAATTAGGCACACAATATATTTGGAGGTGTTAGCATAATAACAATACTAGCAGTAGCTGGTGAACGTGACTATTGCAGCAATTCTCAGTGTTTTTCCATTAACAAAAACTTTCTGGTTAAAATGGTAGAAAAAAGTTCAATTTTCAGGATCTTGTGTCAGGAATAATGTTTCGATGGGCTAAAGAAATCAGCAAAATCGATTGATGGGTCATCAATGACGATTTTTTCATCTGAAAGAAAGCATCGTTCCGTTCAGGAGTCCACGGAAAAACATGTTTTTTACCTGACGTAGCATCGTGTTTCATCTTGTTTCAGGCTCCACGAAGCATAAATAAACAGGGTGAGACTATAAGATTAGGTCTCTGTTGTGTCAGTTTGCACGGGAGCAAAGGCACTGATGAAACGGTTAGTTTACAGAATTGCAGTCGGTCGCGTAAATATTTCAAGAATCACCAATAGGTAAAATGGCCCTCAAAAAATCACAGAAGTTTCATTTGTACTTTTTGAAAGCACTGTAATAAGCGGCTAATTTTATGCACAGGAATATGCGAGTGATTTTGTGAAAATGAGGCTAAGATAACTTAATTTTTGCTTGAGAATTGGGCAAAACATACACTTTTTCTAGGTTTGGGTTAACCAGGCATGTGAAGACTCTAGTCGTATTTTTGCATGATTGAAAATGGTTGGAGTCTTTTTTTGTTAAAAGAATGATTTAAGTCGACTCTAGCCTCTACTTGTAGAACGAAATGACATGATCAGTTTGGGACGGGTAATGACTCATCAAATCATTTTTGAAGCGAGGGATTTTTCGCACTTCACTTCCTGCAGAGAAATTTTTCCACTATTTTTGGTAAACAATTCAGCGCTTGTGTTGTATGTGTGTGTTTGCGTGTGCATGTGGCAGAACCTCTACAAGAGATGATGAAACGCTTTGAAAAAATTCAAAAGTAATTCCGGGAAAGAGTATTTTTGAGTTGCTCAGTCATCAGTAGACTGCAATTCGCATCTTCCAAAGAGTTCCAACGAAAGTTGTGGTCAATACGTTGGGTCCAGGTTCCGCTGCAGCGGCTGCCAGTGCAGAAAAATATTCTCCACCTACGTACCAGTTATCCATACCAGTACTGTAGAAAAAGGCTGTTTTGATCCATAGTTGGAGCCCTACAGGGCGTTACCACTCCGGGCAAGAGTAGACCTGGGAAAATGATGGCTAAATGTTATTCCCGTTCCCAAAAACTGCATAAATCTCAAATTGCAATGCCAACACCAGTTGCAATTTAACGTCCTGCCCAATTCAGCGACTTTAAATGTCGCAAGTGATGTCAATCAAATGAACGTCAGCGTTGCCTGTGTTACCAGTTGGTTTATGTAAGAATCATATACAAATAAGCGTCCAAAAACTTACAAATACTTTTACACGCAATTCGCTCTTAGATGACAATGCTTTTTAGTCTCTCGGTTTCAAGGTTCAAGGCTAATTTCATATCTTGTTAGAGTAAACATTAACGTATTTAGTATCTTCATATAGATTGAAAGAAGTTGTCAAACCATTGGAGTTGGCCCACATAATGAACTATGACACCTTCTTTGATAGTATCATATTCCACGATACCTCACAAACTTTTCACTTGGCGGTTCTGTAACTGGGAACAAAACTTTTCACTTTGCTGTTACACGCCTGTATGTCACACCAACGTGGCCTAACTGGTTCACAAATTTCAATGAAATGTAAAAATTGCATTTACTAGATTCTATTTCAGGTGATTCTAAATGGTAAGAGTGACGATAGGTTAGTGGAAGAGTGTACTGTACGCCTCTCAGTGGTAAGGTTTTTAGTTTGATCCACGGTCCCTGAGGGAAATGTTGTAGCGCTCCATAGGCAAGATCGTTAACCTCAACCGCCTCAACAAGAAGAAATTTAAGGCTTCGGCTTCCTGTCTATTGCTGTCATGTAAATCATAATAAAACAGAAAAAGCAACCTAACAGTTGCGATTGATGGTATCGAAGAAGCACAGATGTCCGAATAAACACGTTTTTTACAAAGGGCTAGGTCTGTATGGCATATTTGGCGAGATCTAGGACGTGGAAATTAAGTAGAAACGGAAATGTTTTAATCGTTAATAATCCGTTCATTACCGTTTACATTCCGTGCCCTGGACCAAGTGCTCGACCTAAGCGCGAGATACAGTACACTGTCTAAAGCAGTGGTTCCCAATGAGGAGTGAACGCCACACAGGGGGGAAATTTGATTTTTCAGGGGGGAATTGAGGCCGACTGACGAGGTCTAGGTCCAAATTTTCGAATTTCATTTTTTATTTCATTCTTCCATTTCGTGGATGCTATGTTCTTTGGAAGCTTGTTCAAACCAAGGTATGGGCGTTTCAAGCTTCTTAGCTGAATCGGAGGTCACTTTTTTAATCATAAGATTTATATATCATCAACTGGGGCGAATCAAGATTTTGAAGGTGATTAGGTGGGGCATGGGCAAAAAAAGGTTGGGAATCAATAAAGTGAAGTGCTCAACATACGCGTTTTCTAAAAATTAGGTGGTTATTTTCCAGGTCGGGACACAGCGATCTTGCTCCACAGCCCTTGGCCATTAATTTGTATCGTACTTACTGCAATAACGACATTTGTAATAACGCGTTTCGTAAAAGTTTTTGAATGCTTTTAATATTTCTGTTGAAGCACCTTAATTTTGTAACGAGATGATTGCATTTAGAAAATTCATTTACTCATTGTCTTTTTGCGCGCGGAAATGGAGTGTCGTCAGAACTGTTGCGCACACGCGGCCGTGATCCAAGAGCTAGCGCGGAGCCATGTTGTGGAAGTGCTGTGCTGCGTGTAACTGATTTAACTTATAACAACACAGTTACACCGACAATGCGAGTGTGAAAGGCGATGACAAGTTGCTCGCGTGCTGTCACGTAATTCCACTCGGCGTTAAGCTGGCAGTTGCCCAGAGGCCTCACGTGCTGTTTGTAGCAACAGTGCGAAATAACCTTGCCCAGTGCGCAAACAGCAGGTGTCAGGCGACTTCCACTTGTCCCGTATCGCACAGTGACCAGCGATGTAACAAAATTACAAGTTATTTTTAGAGTAAGCCCAGCAAATCGGATTCAGATTACTTCATTAGTTTTGAGAGACACTCATCTTGAGGGAGAAGTGCAAACTATTGGCAAACTGTTTGGGTTCGCGATCGGATTTGACTTAATTTGCGGTCGAGTTACCGCCGTTAATTGTTATGTTTCAGATCCCTTAACGAGGCAGCTACCCCACTTTATAACGCGTACAGCGGAAACGTCAATTTTTATGGAGGAAATTTCTCCTGTCGCAAACATCTTCATACTGACCACAGGCGCTGTTGCTAGTCAGACATTTGTTGTGTCATGATGTGGTTCATTCCCAATCGCTCGTCCGCCCGTTTCAAGGTTTCACTTCATTACGTAGAACGCGTCGGAAGCCGTCGCTTCTTTTCTCATGGCGTCAGGTGATCCTTCAAGACGTTGCGCTCTCCTGGGACGTACGGTCAACGCCAGCGGAATGCAGCAGTATTCCAAGCGCTTGATCGGAGGTAGACTTGCAGATATGAGCGGCGCCTGGAGTGCTCACAGGCCACTCAGCACTTAGTTATTTATAATTGCCTTGATATGCACCGCAGCACTGACGTTGTGTTTGCATGCCAGCCGACTATGGCATTTAGCAGCACGAGGAGAAAGTTCCTCCATGGGAGCTACAAATGCGCTAGCCGATTCTTGCCGTTAACATCTACACACGCCTGGGAAATGCTGTGATGGACATGCTGTGATGGACATATTTTTCCTCTGAAAATGCTGTGATGGACATATTTTTCCTCTGAGTGCTTACATACGCGAGCGTCCGAATGCAACAGTCTTACAAGTTGTTGAAGGAACCAGTAAAATCGAATATATAAACTTTAGATGTTTGTAAATGAAGCTTAAAAGCAATAGTGTTGCAAAATATTGTATACGATCATAAAAAAAGCTTTTAGAACCGCTGATACACAAATCCAAGTGAGCTCCAGGGCCAAAATAAGACTTGTTTTGAAGGCAAAACGTCAACATAACCAGTTTAAGAGTCGATATCGTCACTGGCCAAACTCCAACAAAACTACCGTGCAGTAAATCAGTGGTTTTGGAAGGAGCGAGAGTATCTCTTTTCTGCGTTGTGTGCTTTCCGTAGCAATTGAAATGTGAGGTCTACTTACCTGGGACCAGTGGTGGGTCGTAGAACAAGTGAACAAAGTATATTTTCCACGTCAAACTGCCGGACATCTGCGAGCACACACTCCATAACGTTTATTTTATTGCAAAAACCACTGAAGACACGAGGGCGTGTGGGGATCACTAGAACGAAGTTAGATTTTGGTTCTCCCAAATGCTGCTCCCCGCGCATATCTGTGTTTTCTCCCTCTTGCAGACGGGTTGCGATTTGCGAGAACGTCAAGACAAAAAATTTGGAAAATTTTTTCAAACTTGCAAAATAATCTGGCAAAATTTGCGAAAAAATGCAACAGTGTTCTTTTAATGTTTCTGACACTTTTTTTCCTATCTCTTAAAGCGTCTCCTTACCCTGCAGTCGATTGCGCTGTTTTCTTAAGTGTGGCATTTTGCATCGATCTGGAAAAAATCTTAACGTCACCCAGGACGTTTCCTGTTCTGCACCCTCCTAGTGGCATCGCTGTCAACATTCCACAGTACATGCTGAAATGCTTAATGGACAATTCGGCTTCAACTGCTGCCTGCATTTCAGTTTGTTTCGGATAGTTTCATATGATCTTCAGTTTTACAAAACCAAATTGTTTTAGGACAATGTTTCTCATCAAATTTATCCCGTCATTCTTGTTTTCTTGCGCTTCAAGCATGTGTAGATCTGCTAGATGTTCGTCTGAAATCGTTGGTAGAACCACAGTTGATTTTCAGAAAAGGCACAGAAGCGAAAATCATTGACAAGATAACAAGGGAAAGCAGATGTTATGTCGATTAGATTCAGAAATCATCGTTTAAATTTTTCAAACAGCAAAAAATACAATTGTTGATCGATTCTGTAGCCAAGCATTCAACAGCGTTCATTCTCCGGTTATTTAGTGCCCCAATTAAGCTGTTAATATAGTAAGGGTAAAGTGACCATTCCTCAGACTTGTATAGGTTGGAATAAAACCCTACAAAAAATATTGTTAGGACTTAACTTTTGACTGGTATTTTTGACATCTCTGATCACCCTTTCGTCATTTGACCTCTGCCTTTCAGCACGCCATTTAGGTAGCCCCATGGAAATAGATTCATACTATACCCTGTGATACATTTTCAACGGCAGCTGAGCTATAGTTAAAAGACAGCTGGGGATCTTTGAAATGGACATAAACGTTGACGTTATGGTTTCCTACAGCGGTGAGATGTAGCGTACAGACAAACGGTTAAGCATATGATTTAGACGGATTAGCTCATCACAGTAAAGCTTATTGTTTCCCGTCAAAACTGACTGTACGGTATAGACAGTGGTCATTAACAAAATTGTGCTTCGCAAATTTATTTTTTTTTTAGCTCTACAAAGACTCTGCTGAAGCTGTGACCGCTTCAGTACTTTGAGTCTGGACAGACTTAACCGAGTGCCATATAAACAGGAGCGTGCAGCATTCTTTCCTAGCGCGTTTTTCAAGAATGTGAAAGATAATTTTTCGAGCTTTGCAGATGTGCAACGCTGTTTCTTCTGAATCCATCGTAACCGTAGAATCCTGTCGCGGAACATAAACAACTACAGAAGGCGAAGNATGGTGCGGAATCATCTTGAGACTGTACAGTATGTAAATAAATGAAACAAGAAACTTATCATCTGCTTCACATGTGCACTGTGCACAGTCGAATTACAGAAAAGGACCGCGGGCATCTCTTAGACATACGGAACAACTTTACTTTTTTCCGTCTCGAATACAGTCGTCTAAAGCGGTAAATTGCCGCCACCCAAGGCTTTTCGTGATTGAGCGACAGATTCGAAGTACAGAGATCTGTAACACGAAGACTATGCCTAAAGTGAACGATTTGCTTATCATACTCATGTCGAAAAACTTCCTGTACGTCTAACGTTGTCTCTCTGCAAATCAATGTTTGTGAACCGCTCACTAATGTTTGTATCACGGTCCATAACTTGACGAAACTTAACCTTGTTGGTTGTTGCATTAAATTTTGCCTGTTGACAAATGAAAACCTTCAAAGCCATTGTCGCGAATCCTCGTATGATGTCCTCTCAAAAATGTTTGGTTCGACAGGAAAATTAGCTTCCATCATTGGGAACAAACGCCATGAAAAACTCAGGAAATACTTTGATATCAGCAGTTCAACTTCCTCGCCAAATGCGGAAGAAGTAACACCATGGCCTCTTGGAAATGGTGTTTTTTCTCCGTGTTTCCCTTTGTTGCTGTACAGAATGACACGATTTCACACATTTTTTGCAGAAAAAATTATCAGATTTGTGCCTCAGAAGTTTCAAGCGAAGTAGAACATATCATAACGCTGTAACATGATCATAGGCCATGCGATGGTCGAGATAGTTAAAGATGTATTGAATGGACAAGGAACAACAAGCATACTCGAAAATATTAGCAATGGAACAGATCCACTCGCCTCAAGACCAAGGGCCAATCGCTTGTTTACGTGACGACCTATGAACCATGGCTCGATCTTTTCATCGTTAAAACAAACGAACGTCAATCAATCGTGAATTGACTTAGACAAAGTTTAGCTTTGCAGGACAGGCGAGAAAGATTTTTTTTCGTTTACTCAACGCTTCCTGTAGTTCTCGACAATGAGTGAGAACGATAGCTCAATAAAAGGCAATGACAGACTGCTACGCCAACCGTAGCGATGGTCAGGGATTAACCTGCACAACGTGTCAAACGCCTCTTGAAACAAGCAGTGATTATGCGGATTAGTTCAACAGGTGCCACTTGACAAGACTGCGCAACGCTGAGAGATTGACCTGCACCCACTGGTACCTGCTCCTGTTTTTCGGAAAGTGACATCACCGGATACAGACTTGTGCGCTGTTCACCGATTTCCTGTTGTATCATGTTGACAGGATAAAAAAACAAAATATAGAAATCAAGCATTGCTGGATTTCGTTGTGGATGAGCGTTGAACACACTTGTTTGTGTGTAGCATTGTTTCCCAACTTTTTTAGGACACTGACGTTTTTCGGACCAGTATAAATCTTCGCGGACTCAATATGTGTAGAGACGCCATTTCAAGATGTCTAATGACTGGTGGCTTGCTGAAAAGACAGCGCAGCTCACAAGGCTTCAATCTACTTCATACTGAACATTGCAGGCGTTATTTTAAAGTGACTTCATCACTCGGCATGATCTCAGAGCATTAGGTTTCATTTGCGGGCATCAAAGCATCCACTGAGGGAGCCAATAACCAGCACATTGGAAAAAAGCCAATTTCAAAAGTTCTCATTCCAAGCCAATCGGAAATAACTCGAAAACAAATTGTTTTCGCCATCCCGTCATCAGATACGTTTGCTGGAACTTGATCTATGACAGTGCATGGTTGGACAAGCAACAAAAACAACTTAAAAAGAAGCTTTCCGTTTTAAAATTTAACAACCGAACGCAGTTTTTTTTCTAAATGTGTACTCCAACATACATTGCTCATAAAATCACATCATGATACCGATATAAATGTAAGAGTTACTCGATGCATGCCCATACCCGATTAGCAAAAATCGATATCACTGCGAAATCACTTATAAAACACTGCACAGAACATATTAAACTGTGGATCTTGCAAAAACTTTTGTTTTTCCTTGCACTGTATTTTGTACCCATGAAAAAAGCAAGCCTTTTCAGGGAAAAAGAGTCGCGATTGGCAATATTTTGCAATATGTGTTACACGAAAACTCCACATAATTTTAGGTTAATTGGCCAGATACAGTTTAAATTTCCAGGCTGGCAGATAGTTGCATAAGCATAAGGGTTAACGTGGGGAGGGGGAAACGGAGATAGTGATTCACGTTCCATAACTTGACGAAACTGATTCATAGAAAGCAAAAAGTACTTTGTAATGCTTCAAAAGCAACCATTTGTTGATTCCAAGTGAGGGCAGTTTGTAAACCTCAGACCCATGTCTCCGGTACAAAACCCTCTGTAGGCAGTCAACTGCAGTAATAATAGCGTAGCCTACCACACGTGAAGCTCATGTCAAAGAAGTCGAAGTCGAACGGACTTCTTTTCAACACTGCATTGGTGTCAGGCTGCCTGCGTGTCTGCGAAGAGCGCCAGCGGCGTTAACGACCTTGATGAGCGGGAACAAAAGCGGGCAGCGGAAAACGGACTGCAGGTGCGCAGTGTGGCAAAAGTCAACAAAGGCTAGCTGCATTAAACTTACGGCGACATCCCGCTTCCAGATCGACTGCCTTCGTATCATGAGATCTTATTGGCCGGCTTTGCGGCTGAACCGCATGATGAAACATTCGAGGTGTATTACGATTTCGCCATACATCTTGGACCATCAGCCCAGTCGCATTGTTTTCATTTTTGAATTCTAAAGCGCGACGAAACGCATTTTATTACGTCTCACATTTGGTGAAAATAGGATGTTTGTACAAACACCGACTAGAGCTTTTGTCACCCGCAACGAAGTTCTTGTTTGTGGTGTCACTGAAGCTGGACTTAATTAAGATTAACAGTCTAGTTTGTTTCGTCAAGCTGAACGCAAGTAGGATTCATGCTTCGATTATGTCTATTCTAGTCGAAAAACTTGGCTAAAAGATTTTTTGATTAAAAAGATATATATGTAGAACCAGACCCATTACAAACAACTGAAATTTGATCGTCTATGTTTTACAGAAATATTTGATTTTGAACTTATTTTTCAAACAATATGTTCAGACATTAGCCGTCGGCACTACACGACCACACTCTCAATGCTTCTAAACACCGTGATTAAAATATTCTGAAAACGTTCTGTAACGTTCAGGGTTAACATTACAACAACCGCCGCTAATATCAGAACTCGATTCAGAACAATCACATTGGAATGACATCAACAAATGTGAAGGCAAATGTATACTATTTATACTTGCAACACAACCGTTCTCACCAAAGTCAAGTAAAACTCAATTACAAACTACACTTTTTGTCCCCTATAGAATCTGATGAAAAACTTCTTTGTTATAGTTGTCTTCAAAATTGTCATCACATTTGGCGCTGATGGAAGAAAATCATCAGAGCAAAATAATATTCTCAAAGACAAGCATCAACCGATGAAATGACAGCTTACCGTACATTTCACAACAATGTTGATCAGTTTATGAGTTCTGTGATAATGCTGTCAATGGCTCAGATGTACTCTGAACCATTCAACAGCCTACAGCTTCGTATGGAAAGGTTAGTGTGAATTGAGAACCGTACAATCGTTGTGTTGAATAAAAAACAATTAACATGATAAAAAAGGTCAAATTTAGTTCGAAATGCAAGTGCAGCTGTAGTCGGTAATAACTATATGTATAGGCGTAAGCGTGGAACTGAAAGATTACACGTAGAACTTTTGGACAAAAGGGAAATGGTTTTGTGAAATCAATGGGGGACTGACGTTTTGAATAACATTGCTAAAAAACAGTGGATAACTTATGGAAAAAATTGCGGAAAATCTGTCAGTTATCAGACAATTCACACCCAATTTGCACGAAAAACCTTGGTCGTAGCAAGCATAAGAAACAGGACAGTAGCTATTTTATCAGGGCAAAATGACTACCGCCCCATTCCAGCTGTACGCCATAATGCCCGCTGCATGAACTATGCTCAAATGCGCGATGCCTACTCATCAAATTTCATCCAAGACCTGAACCTGAAATATCACTGTACTAGTCTGGCTAACAAGAAATGTCCTTTCATCGGATTGTCCTTAGGCCAAACGTTGAAGAAGGTTAGGGTTTTTCGCAGTTTCTAGGAACACATTTTCCAGGTTTCATTGACTGTTCTCATTTTTATAGAGCGTTATCATTTGAAGTTAAACCAGACATCAGTTTCTGCTGTGCTGCACATTTAAGTTAAAGACCACATCCTCAAAAACATCTGAGAAGCAGTAAAGGCTGCTGCTTTCAGCAAAAACAAACTGTGAGCTTTCATCAACAAGTTTTAAACTTGAACCATTGCGTCGTTGGATGCGCATGGTGTGGCAAGGTTGGTAAGCAGGTTTATTCATGCATTTCTATGACTCAAACCACGAAGCAACAGAAACGCAATAAAAAGTGCAAAACACCAAAGGCTAAAAATGTTTTGCATGAAAAATAAAAAGTGTGAAACACAATTGACGATTTAGGAATTCTGCAAATTGGTGTGAACTACATATTTGAGACACAAAGGTATTGGCAAAAGACATTATGAGTAAACTAACCAGCCAACCTGTTTTTGGCATAAATCAATACCAGTGGCGTAGCCAACCCAAAATTTTGGCGTTAAAATATTTTGAATTTAAACGACCTACAGTATTTGGCTTGGGACACCGCGTCTCAAAGCACAACACGGCATGTTATGCTGAAAATTTGGGGTGACGTAGCCTCTCTGGTCCTCCTGCTACGCCTATGATCAATATTGAATCGAAGACGTTTCAAGTGAAAGATGGAAATGAAGTGACAAAATGCAATAATTTGAACATGACATAGAAGTTAGTAGCAACGAGCAACATCAAAGAAAAACAAAAAACAGAGCGAAAGACATGCTTATGCAGAGGGAAGGTGGGTTAAGCATTAGGAGGGGCGAGGAGTACTACAGAAAGAAAAGGCACTATATACAAGCTTACATAAAAATGAAATAAACATAAGAATGAAGAATCAACCGGCATATTGACAAGAAAACAGGAAATTTTGGTATTGTTTTCCAAATTAAAAAGATGAAAGGGAATTCAAGTTTCCAGGAAGCTCAGACCAAACTTTGAGACCAAGATATACATCAGTGGTTCCCAAACTGGGGGTAACATGCGATTCTTCGGGTGGTAACGCGGAACCAAAACCACAATGTTGTTTTGTATTATGAGCGATTACTGCGAAATGTTGAGGGTAATAAGATAATCGCTACCTTGATTTGGGTAACGGCTCGAACAAGTTTGGGAACCACTGATATACATCAAAGACAGCTGACCCAGNGATGTTTTCGTTCTAGGTACTGTATTTTTGCGAAGAAGAAAGTCTAGTTTGACAATTGTGAACAGGTGCAATCTTACATAAAAAAGTCATTACCAAAGTGTTCCAGGCAGTCCACAATTATAAAAAGAGTACATAAATTTAGCAACTGATAATTTAAATAAATCGGGAATTTCCAAGAACGGTAACATTGACAGCAATTCAGTACTTGGAATAGAGAATATCCGTTTTAGTTTTAGTATAATTAGGGACCTTACAGCTTTATTCTGCCATTTAATTAGAGGAAGTAAAGAGTAAAGTAGTCTTGTTGGATCTTCCCCAATTAAGTATTGAGTAATTTAAGAAGCATTAAAAAAGAGATGAATAAACAGGTATGACAACTGAAATGTTGGCGCAGTGTTTCAGTTTGGACAAAATTCCAAATAACATGATTTAGCAACCTGTGTAACAAATTCTTCATTTGAGGCTTCCAATTAAGTTTATCATCAATTATAATGCCAAGATATTTTAAGTTACTTTGTTTTGATATTGGTTTATTATTAATATAAAAAAGGTTATTGTAAAGGTTATTCATGAGTACGAAATTTATTTTAGACAAATTGATGCATAATTTGTTAGCACGAATTCTTTAGTCAATATTTTTAAGCTCATAAATTTTGTAGATTTTAATAGTTTTTCCTGAAATATGAAGTTTGATATCATCAGCATATAAAATAGTATTAAAGTTGTAAGCATTTACAATATGATTAATAGTATATATAAGAATGAGTAAAAGCCTAAGAACAGATCCCTGCGGACGCACCGTATGTTACAGGTAAGAAAGAATATTTAATACCTGCTATTTTAGTACACTGAATCCTGTTGTCGAAGTAGAAAGCTAGACGTTTTAGGAGTATCCACTTACTAATAGTAAAACAATTTTTGTTTCTAGGATATCATGATGAGAACAATCAAAGGCTTAACTCCAGTCTAGGAACAAGGTCCATGTTATAAGTTTGTTGTAAATATTAAAATTTGTGTCAACATAAATTATAGCAATTTAGAATGGTTAGTACGAAAACCATACTGCTGTTTGCTTATCACGCCATTACTTAATATAAAAGAGTACAATCTGCTGTAAAACAATTTTTCAAATACTTTGGAGAGGGTTTGATAATTGGATATTGGTCAACTCCAGCTATGTCCAACCCAAATGGCTTACTGAGCCAAAAAGTGTGTCGCTATCTTGGCCAGGGCCTCACATTGAAAGACATATTAATGCGGGCCGAACATTGAATGGCTTACTTTGAGTTTGGCAAGCTAAATTTAGCTTAACTTAATGCACTGGAAGTGTTTGAATGCAACTGCAATGATAACAGACGTGATAAATTGGCTCTGAGGAGCACCAGCATCAAAATTGTCAAATTTAAAATTATCAAATACAAGGACAGGTTGTCAGTACATCGGATGTTTTACTACAGAGAAAACCTAAACTGGGCCGCATGCGGCCCGCGGGCCTCGGGTTGGACACAGCTGGTCTAGTCATTATAACTGGAGATTTGGGAATGGTTATTTTAGAGTTGGTTGTTAGTTGAGTAAATTTAGGGGTGAAAAATTCACCCTGTGCCACACATTTATTAAAAAATTGTGATAACTATGATGATAAAATCTTAGTAGACAGTTTTAAAACTTTGGTGGATTGTAATAAGAGTTTGATGCAATTTTGCATTTTAGATATGAAATTATTTTGCTTTCTTCATCAGCAGCGGCAAGCAGAAATGAACAAAAGTTGGAAAATTACTCATTGAGAAAGTAGGGGGCAACATTTTGGAGGATAATTTTTGCCAATATTGAAAAAGAGAATATTTGAGTCTACACAATGGTTTTGATTGCTGCAGTCAGAATATAGGATTCTGTATCTGCTTTCCTTTTTGTTTTAAAAATAAGTTCATTAATTATATTCGAGGTCTTTTTAATATCATTTCCACAGTAACTCCATTTATAGTAGCTCGGCAAACTGATTTTATAGCAACTCGACATGTATTTACTCGGCATCTCGATTTATCTAGCTATGAAAGCGTAAGAGCCGAATGCTTTGCTCTTTCTCTGCCACTGATTGCACAACATTTTTGCCGTTGTTAAGCTTGAAATTCCCCGGTTGCTGAGTGCAAATCGATTGATTACACGTTGACCTGATGCGTTGCGACTAATTTAGAAATACTTTCCTTTGCACAAACAAGATTAGCTTAAGAACCAGAAATCGTAATTATACGAAGGTCTGGCGCACGCCACGTTAAGAACGATTTGGTTTTTGTTGTATTTTCTTTTCAGAGTTTTCGCTTTTCGCCATATAAAGTACCCCAAAGAATTTTCTTCGGAAATAACCAGCTTCGTGTCTCGTCATTCGTCGGTAAGAACACAGTGAACACCAGTAATTATGCAAGGAATAGTATGTACAGCAGTAGGGCGTTTTTCCTGTTAATCTACATTTAATCGACCAGGCCTCAAGCTGTTCCAGCTGATAATTGAAAGCTTCTTCAATATAATGAGATGAAAGATCTGTATCTCTTTTTTCTGTTCCATGGCTATGGTAAAGCAGAAATCTTGCTGGTATGACATTTACGCCCTGATGTGGGATGTTAAACTCCGGGAAAACAGCCAATTGGCAAAGGTGGTATTATGACCAATTAAACTTCACGTCACATATACGTAATACACCAACTGCGCCATTACATCCCGACAAAAAAGTCGAGCCGCTTGAAGCGAGTCTTTAATTTGGATAAACAACGCCAAAGCACCCTGTTGTGAAATGCTTGCTTAGAAGTTGTACATCAATTAAACAGCCAAACCCATATGTCAACTTCCAAGGATTCGGGTGATCGACCAAGCTTTACGACATGTCCTCTTTGCTACTGTTTATGAAATACGTGTAATGTACGTCTGCCACTTCAGAAGACCTTGCTTTGGTTGGACCAACCGAAAAAAACCTCTGTTGTCATTCCTCTGGCACCAACTTGGCGATTCCGTTGAAGTGGCACCGGAAAACTAAATACGCACAGAAGTAAAAAGTTGCATAGCTTGCCACTGATTTCCTCAGCTGCCTTTCAAAACAAAAACAATCTATATTTTTGCATACTGTACAACATTTTCTGTTTGCTTAGCCTCAAAATAGAATTTCGGCTCAGAGTCGTCTTCGGTCTTTATATTTGATATTTTCTTAAGCATTAACCCTTCCCGAACATAGGCACACGATGTTTGTTCAAGACGTTTTAGAAGCTATAACACAATTGTTAAACCCTAGGCAAATTTAGTCACTCTTTCAAATGTTCTTCCATAAGGTCGGGCTTCACCGTACCAGCCATAGCTATATTTATGAAACAAGGGCAAGTAAAGCTGCTTACAAATTCGCAGAAAGAAACAAACGTTGGACAGCAATGTGCAAAACATGATTGAATTAGATACTAAAAAATGCTCACGAAGAACAGTTAAATCACAAAACACATTTCTGATTGCACGAACATCACTGCATTTGCCAGCGATATTTTTTCATTCAAGTTAACTTTTCATACTGAGACGGAGATCTGGAGTTCCTTGATCAGTTCGCTTAATGTAGCGAATATTTCCACAAGGCGTATCCAGCGCTTAACTTGATGACAAACATCATAAAATTCTATTACATCAGCTTTCCTCACAGAAAGTAGTTATAATGTAGCAGACGTTAGCGTTTGATGCACGAGAGGAGACAAAAATAAGAATAGAAAATCCTAATATTTTGGGGACCAAATTAAATACTGAAAAGAACAACTGCACCGGATTTAACTTTTTAACATAATACAATCCGTTTATGAAATTTTAATCCTGGGAAGATGCCCAACAACAGGCCTGGCACTTAGTTGCAGGGTTGTTTGGTCTTGAGCGGCACACAACACTTACAACAGATAGATTTGGACGCTGTATCATGAGCTACGTTTTAGGACTTTTTTATTGCTGGTTTTATAGTGTAACTGCATTTGGGCTTTGCAAAACAGTTATTCATCCCCGGTGTATTTTTTTCTTCATTTATTTATGTATTTTCCGTAGACTCATGGTCCATATCACAAGCGTAATCGAATAAAACAAGAGCACAAAAAATGGTTACTAAACTTTTTAGCGGAAACAAATTTTGAAACATACTTTGGCTTCACCTGTCAGCAGGTGAAAAACACGCAGATCCATTGTCGGTGACCAGCAATTGCATATAACACCAGGAATTTCCAGATAAAACAACCGTTTGCGTTAGTAGCGTTCTGGAAGCCACCAGATCAAATGCTATCAAAAAACGGTAGTTTACGGTAACTTCAATCACAAATGTTTGGCGTTGGGCATCGTAGTTCGTCGAAGAAGTTAAAGGACAATCAATAGCTCCAACCAGTCAATCGAATGATCTCTATTTTCGGTGTTTCCACCTAGGTAAAGCCTTCTACACTTTTTAAATAGATATAACTTCATGCCCATAACGTGGTTTGGAAATTCTTCTGCTAATTTGGCAACATGTGTTGTACGTATTCATCCTCATCCAAAAAATGCGAGGACTTTAGTTGCATCTAGCAGCAACTTTTATCAAGTTGGATATGACAACCAGAGTTATTAATGATGGTTGTTGAAATTTTTGCACGAACTTGTCAATTAAATTCATGTGCTTTGTGGGGTTGCACCGAGCACAAACAGTGACGCGTTTTGTCTCTTTTCTGGTGAGTATTAATTGAAAATCGCATTGTTTCCCAGCAGACCCCTACAGCACAGCGCACATTTAGCTTGGAAAACTCGCGGCTGCCGCATGACGCTAAAGTCATCAACTTGCATTCTGTAAAAGAACTTTTCTCCAGACAGTTGAATTAAGAGTTTATGCTGAACTTTCGTTCATCTGACTACATGCGCATGAGAAATTTTAAAGCTGCCCATCTCATTATTACTGAAAGAAAGACAATTTCATCATGTCATGCCACAAATGTGCCACTCTGACAAAGTTGGAAGGGCGCTCCGTGCAAAAAAAACAACAAAACCGTATTTGATCAGTGCGGTTTTAATGGGATAACGTCCAGTCTTTCGTAAGTGATAACTGCCTCGAAAACCATCAGTCGAACTTCCTGACGCTTAAATGACTCATGCACTTATTTTCAAAAAAATCTCCGCGAAGCTTCTGGTTTTTCCGCAGCGTTGTTTACTGTTTCGAGGAGAGGCATAATAAAAAGGGAAATCAGCGTTTAAAGCCTTTCGAGTCAAACGCCCACTCGAATTTCGGAAGAAGAAAATTGAAAGCAGACGGTTTGCATCTAGCCATTGCCAACGTTCGATTTTCTATTCCATACATCTCGAGTTATCGATCAAGCTAGGACATCGAATGGGAAAGGCGTTCCATTGTCGGCAAAACAAACATTAAGTTATTTTTGAAAATTAGGTAAGCCCTCCTTGTTGGCTTCTTGAAATAGGTCCATCTCAGCAGGAGGAAATCGGCGGATGTATTGCGAAAGGCCATTTTGGGTCCTAGTGCTTCTCGTGTGACACATTATTTGTTTTAAATTCTCCTCTTACCTGACAAATCTTCATATCTTTGCTCTCCTTTCATCAAGACTGTTCCGCCGAGCGTACCGCGTGAGGTCGCTAGCGGTCACGCGAACGTTGCAAGAGAGAAAACATTCGTCAAGAACTCAAGAGCAAAGCATTTGACGATTTATCCCGTACCGTACTGAAACGTAACGTCCAACAACAAACAACAAAACTCCATCGTTTTCTGCCTACTTGTTCGAAAACTTGTTCAAACTCGGTGGCTTTCATTCGATAGGGGAAGCTTTCATTCCGGGTAGCAATTCACTTACAAATGTTTTATTCGTAACCCTGCCTACATGGCGTTTTTTCCATGTTGTTCGAACACTGGATTAATTACCCTTTTGTTGAAAAACAAGTTAAAGAATAAAAATAATGAGTAATATTTCGTTTGTATCATGTTGGCTTTTCTGTCGCTTGTAAACGCTGATGTGTTTGGCAAACGTCCTTATTCCAAGTAGATCTCAATAAGGCAGATTGCCCTTTTGTTGATGACAAACCCCCACGGTTTTGATCGAAAGGTCTGCTGTTGCAATTTTTATTTTAGTTCATTATATATTTTTTTATTTTTTATACAACACCTCAAATTTTGATAGACTTTGCTGAATAAAAACGGCTTGTTTCGAGTGGACTACAGTTGTTGTAACGCCTCATTTTTTAAGCACGGAATTTTTTCACACTACTTATGCTTTTTTTTCATATTGCACGCTTGTGCGGTCTTGGTTACAAAGCCGATAATAATGAAAGACACACCCTCTATCTCTAATCATTTGTCTCTCGTAGTGTAGCAGTAATCCTCGGAAGAATGCATGAGATCCGATAAAAATGTTACCAGAAAGAGATTTTTGGATGACATACCGCTTGTTTCGGACGAAGCAGGAAGATGTAAACACGCGTATGGCCACAAGCCACCAGGACTTTGTCGCGGGCTGTTTAAAAAATCAGCGAAAGTTTAATAGATCTTCACCTCCTCAGATTTTCCAACCGCGTGTTTGATTATGTGCCGTGAACTCGTCAGCTACCATTAGTTTATCCGACGCTTCTAGAAATAGGATGATTGATTGCGATTGCGTCATTTGCTAGAACAAGCGTCGCAAACAACAAATAGAGTCTTTCTTCCATTCCGCATCATTCTGCGGTCGATTCAACACAAAACTTGAATGTTCGGCAAAGGTTGTTTTTCAGCTTGTAATTGTTCCTCAGATTAGCTGCACAATCTCTGCGGAAGGTCGCATAATGCAATTCGGATCTTTAGGCCGTTTCAATCTTTAGGGCGCGCTTGTACAGCTGGAACAGGGTCTGCTTCTGCAGTCATCGCAAGAGCGTCAATACGATCACTGAGTCTTTAAATGCATAATTAAGTCTTTCAGGTAATTTTTCGTGAACCTTCCCTTTCACATTTGAAGTCTGATGCCGTTTTCAATAATTCAGGACAATTCTTGATATTGCACCTTGGGCGTATGAAAATGGTCTAACAGCACAAAGTAGAGTAAGAGAAGTGAGGAAGTAGAGTTTGCTCAACGATATATCTTAATTTTCTTCATGCGCGTGCTTTATCAATCTAAACTTAAAACACATCACAGGAAAACAAGCTGATCACTTTAAAGAAAAGCAGTAAACCTTAAGAAAATGAGTTGACTTCAAATGATCTTTATAAAAAAAACTGCTTAGCGTAATGAACGTCATCGTTCTTTCATAAATTAATTAAATCCTCAATTTTTTAAATAAGNGTTGCAAAAGACGTTCGATATAATCAGTTTTGGGGCGCGGATCACAACATTGAGCAACTNAGCTAGATTACAGCGCGCGTCCAAACCAATATGTGACACAGATATAAACATTGCCCCTTCCCTGTGNAAAATGTGCTTTGATCAGGCGACGNATGTCACCTGTTGCTCTTCAAATGCGACCCACTGCACCGAGAAAGTTGTCAGTCGTCCAGGACCATTAATTCCTTTAACCCAAACAAGATCAGTCTCCACGATGGACTTCGAGCGATGAAACCTCTTGGCAAATCGGATCTCGCATCTTGTGTTTACATTTCAGGGAAGGAATGGTGGTTCTCCTTTCGTGATCACCCGTTCTCACGCGATGCTGCCACAACATAAACACTCGTAAGCAGTGGTTCGGGGGTTGCCTTTGTAGCACGTTTAGCTGATATCATGCAGCCGACCACAGCAATGCTGCTGCCGAAAGTTATGAGTGTGCTCCCTTTTTTTTACGCTCAGCGAAACATAACTACCTGCTTGTTCGGTTGTTCTCTGCGAAAAATGCACCGTTTTTTGTTCTGGTCCTCTATTAATAGCTACATAATGGCATGAGCGTTACACCGAATAAAAGACTTGCCAAAAGCATAAAAGAAAACATGCTAGAAAACACATCCTTCCTGATATTAGAAAGAAAAGAGGTTGCGAATGTTGGTTCTGCGACTGAGCGATTGCACTCACACTAGCAGGAGCTGTGAAGTCGCGTGCTTGAAAACTTTTAATTTTATTATTCAGTGACTTGACTGTTCAAAGGATGCAACTATGTTTTCTTTTGAAATAAGGTCTTTACCAAGATATTCGCTTTTTAATAACGTAAAACCAAACACTTCCGTGTCCTTGAAACGACCGCACATTGAAACTCTGAACTTATCGTTGACAAACGACACCGAGAAACTTCGACACATCACCGTATGCCGACGACCTTCCTATAATTAAATAATCTTCATTTGCGAACGTTGTTGCTATTGAATGCACCAGTAAAAAATTCGCATGGATCGTTAAAAATCTTTGATCAAATTGATGGATCCGAGGCGTACTGGTTTTGGACTTGATAAGTGTATCAAAACTACGTATAGGCTTTTATTTTGAAATGTAAGCTTGACAGTAGCCATTTTAAAAGAGGCAATGCAATATCAATGGCGCCCGGGGCGAAGCCTTGGAGGAGTACGCTTTAAACTGTGCGAAAATGTGTGTAACAGTGCAATAAATACAGGCAAAATTAAAGAAATATAGAAAGTTTATTTGCCGCAAATGTTGTAGGTCGTCATTTTTGGCGATTTTTGTTTTATTTCCAATACTGTGTAAAAAGTATTTCATATAAAAATTGCGTATAAGACCCCACACATGACCAACCTGCAGGTCATAAGTGAAATTAAACCATTCAACGGTTACTCTATTGCTGGTGTTTTTTTACCAATGATAATAGCAAGAGGACTCGTTGAAACGTTTGGTGTTAACCACGTCCTTCACTCAGATTATTTCAGAGTTGTTTTTGCAGTACGTGTTTCGAATACTTCTTCTTTTAACAGCGTAAAATGCTTTTACTTTTACTCATTTGACATTGATCATTCACAGGTTTTTCATCCCTTCATTATAATAGGTTTGATACCTATTGCTTTGTCCAATCTTTCCTTTTTGCTATGAAGTACACTTCAGCAATGATGTGATGCTCGGTCGTCATGTCCTATGAAATCATATGTCAGACTCTTAAATAGACTAATTAAGAGATCTCTCTCATCTGACTCGCCGTGACCATTCAGAAAAAAACAGCATTGAGCATGTTTTGACGCACGTTGTCAAGCTTTCATCAACGGAGAAACAACCTGTGCTAAGTGATGACCATCAGCTGAACCTGATTAACTAGCGTAAGTAGCGTTTAGACCCTGTTTTCAAGGACGAAGTAAACGCAAACCGGACTTGCCTTCAATAACAAATCTTCATTGCTGTGGAAATGGCATGGAACGAGAGAAAGCGGCGGTTTCTCTCAAGCGCTGACCGGATTTTTGAGACAGCGCAGTAGCCCATTTTCGTTCTATGTTGGTACCATCAAAACATCACCAGCCTGGATTGACATGCAAGACCGACATCCTCTCACGCAAAGGCAACCTTTGCGTGGATAATGATGGCAGCCAATAAAAACAAACTCGGTAATAGAAGTTATCTATTTGTCAAACAAGCGGCGGATATTGCTTTAACGTGTTCTGTGCGATGTGCGTGCAAGGTCATGGACAGCTTTGTATAGCTCGCACGCATAGGTGATGGTATCTTTTTGTGCCGTCACAATCCACTGGAAGAGTTCGGAAAATCGTTGGCGAATCAGTAGGCAGCTGAAGTATCACCTGCTTTTTGTAAAAGCAGGCGATTTATCTTTACATCAGAATTGTTCCTAACGAGATAGCACAGTTTTTGGCTGCCACAACTATAACACAGGCTGTTCTCTGATTGCCTGATAATGTCGCGTACCCGATCTATGCGCAACCTCTATATCTCTACGCTCTCCCACCTTTGTTGAAGAGGCCATTACGAGGCTGATGCTTACGATGAGTGATATACAGCAAACTTTCAGCTACAGACGAAGCTCATTTAACTGTTGACGTGTTGCCAACAATTAATGTCAATACAAAACTCATCTGCGTGATACATCCCACAGGCTAGCGAAGGATCCATACATGGCGGATAGATTATGAAAACTACAGTAAGATTTGCACCCTGCGGTGTATTCACAGGCGTTAAGTGTTTTACCCAATTTCCTCGCTAGGACTTGAGTTTCGAATATCGACGGTCTTTGTTTTGCACAAAACGCTGTGTGTTCTGTCCTATTTTTGCAACTAATACATCCAAACGAAAGGTCAAGAACTACGTTGGTCGCGACCACTTGACAACTACGTCACGAACAGAAATTTATGACTTCTGATGCTGCACCCCAGGTGATGGCATACTGCTCACGGAGACACACTGATGTTTGCCACAGTCCAGTCAGCTTCTAGCAGGAGTTCGGATATTTTGAAATGAAACACTAAAGAATTTACGAAAAACTTAAAATGGTTGGAAAGTGATTTTGCATAATGACGATCCCGCGTATAAACAAAAGTTAAACACATTTCGTTAATTGCGCCTTCTTAAAAGCAGAAAAATATCCATTTCAACGTCAAAGGTTGAAAGTATCATGTAGATTGACTACGGCTTGGTACTGTTGGTCTCCACCGACTCAGATAAACGGAAGACATAACAAAGAAACCAACACAACATGTCAGTCACAGAAAAACGCTTTTCATAAATCTCCAGGACTCTGTGATATGATCAAAATGTTTTTCGTAATGCAGTAGAATTCGCTTGATAAATCCATCTTGGTCGTAAGCGATTTTGGATTTAATAAACGGTAGATTTAATAACCATCACAGTAAATATGAGTCTATACAAAGAGAAGCACAAATACGTTAGTAGGCTACATTGTGCAGTATTTATTAATCATGCAATGCAAAAAAATGATCAAAGGAGGTTTGTTAGGTAGGAAATATCACTGAAAGAATGGCGTGTTTCAAAAACGTTCATGTTGCACCAGGCCCCTAGCCACGGTAAGCATTCGGGGCAGTTACCCCCAAAATATTTGTGCTCCCAAATTTTATCGTGTCCCGAAAAATTTCTTTTAAGCATTTAATAAAAACAAAATCTTTCTCCCTTAAAAATGCATCCTTCCCTCAAACCTTAAAACCTGGGTACAGGCCTGTACTGCACAGTTACGCGAGGCAGTTGTTCGTACTACGGAACAGGAGACTGATAACACAACAAACTATAATCCCAGTTTGATAACCTTCGATTTAGTAAAATTGACAAATCTGATTTTGGATCATTTGAGATTACATTAATTTTTTCACCAAAATCATTATATAATGGATTTATAAAAAGAATATTGGATTTATTAACAGGTTATTTTTGATGCAAAAATTCCTTTCCAAAGTAAATTGGATTTAATACACGGTTGGATTTCATAAGCGAATTCAACTGACTTTGTAATGGCGATTTTACCATAAGCTTCTGGCGTGGTCTCTAAACTGAAAAGATTTCACAAAGGCGAAGTTCAAACCCGTCGAGATTGCAAACCAAATGCTGTTTGAAATAAATGTTAAGCTGAGGTTTTGATCTGTGCTTGACCTCAAAGTGGCACAAAAGTTAACCTGAGTGTAACAAACTGTATATATTGGTCAGATGTTCGACCGAAGTTGTTGAAGATTCTGCTTCTTGCGTATACCATAGTTTACAAAATCCACTTCGTTGTTAGTTTCATGTAAGGAACTCCGAAAATTGCATTGTCAATGTAATAACAAGCTTGCAATAATGACTTACGATCCAAAAACAGCACATTGAAGCCTTGCTTTTGAAATCGACCGACCAGTATGAATACGCAAAAGTTGTCAACAATAAGAAAATGGTATGGGCTATATTTTATGCAAGTAAAGCATTTGCGCAATTTACTCAGTCCATGTTAATCATTTTAAAATGGGTGGCATTCGTGTTTACGCATGGCTGATGCCGCGCCCACCACACACCTTTTACTGAAACATCACGCTTCGTTTCGTTTGCACTGTACTTTCACACACACTTGAGACGTAACGACATATTTTGTATTCTTCGACGTCTTTACTGCAAAATCATTTTTTGCGAATGAGAACCATCTCTCTGATTCATACGTTCAGCAAACCATTGCTAAAACAGGAGTTGACCAAGTGAAGCTAAATTATTTTCTAAGTTCTTACTTCACGAATCTGAACCAGCGTCTGTAACATTTTTTCAACGAACAACGCAAGTTATTATCGTTCAGTTTGATTAGTCAAGCCGTAATATGGATCCAAAGCACCTTAGAAAACAGCTTTGTCACAACACGTTGCTTCAATAATTGAAGCTATTTTGGGTTACTTAGCGAGAAAGCCTCGATTTTATATGTGTAATTATTGACGTTTTCTGCCTCGATCATGTTTTTTGCAAGTTGTGTGCATTTGGCGGCTTGTTTCATTCACTAATAACTCTCCAAATTTCCAAAAACGTCTAGATATTAAAGTGTCGATTTGCTCAATGTATTTTTTGTGGTTTTATTTTACGGATAAAGGTTTGCGGCAGAAGTGTTCTGTTTGTTTCAGCCGAACATGGCTTGGTCGTGATCACTCTTCAACGCAATATCGTGCGCAGTTTAGTCTGCTTTCACTTCATGACGCTATAAAGTGCTTTGCTGTGAACATTAACTTGAGACGGAACAAGCTTTTTGCGTCGTGAAGCGAACTTTCGCAGCTATCATGGTGATCAATTAGCTAAGAACTAGTGGATTTTTTCTTTCCCCATCTCATGTTAAAGGCGCACATACGTTTCTGTGTTGTTCTTATCCACAGCAACAAACGAAGGTAACATTGTGTCTTTAAAAGTACAATTACGTTTCGTGTCTTTGCATCATCTGTATTTTTGACAAGCAATATTTTCGCACAAATCAGGTTAACAAGCATTGAACACTGCCGTAAGTCACAATCAATTCGCTAACATTTAACTTGCCTGTTTTGTCGCAGTTGTTCTAACGGGAATATACAGTAGAAATTAACAAAATTTTAAACGTTCTCGGCAGTTTCGTAACAAACGACAGTTCCGTAACAATTGAATGCTAGAGTCATTCGAAGTGATTCCGTTCCATCAGCAAGAAGGGAAACCGGATTATCGTTCAGACAATAGCGTCTTTATGTGCCCTCGCATATATATACGCCCAAGGGCAAAACTTGTTTGCTATCATCTTTTTTCGCCCTAAGACGACCTTTCCTGCTACGCACGCGATGGCCTCTTTTCCCTTCCTCATGCACGGTGTTTGCAGTTGCTTGTTCTTCCAGCTGTCACCCTCATCCCCTCAAACCATCAAAAGAGTTTGTGTCGTTCGTCTTCACAGCATCGGAATATTTTCCCCACTTGTTACCATGGAAAGGAACTCAAACTTGCCTAAATGGCTTATAAAAACGATTGGATTCTATTTTTGGCAACTTTCAAACTCATAAAGCCAACATGTATAGCGGTATTTTCAAATATTCCAGAAAGTGCAGTTAAAAAACTGGGCGAGTGTGTGAGGTCGGTTCTGATCCTTCTGATCCAGATGTTGCAAAAAACATACGTGATAATTTCACAAAATAATCCCAGCTGCAAAATGCACAAGCCGTTTCGACAGGCGTTTGCCCGTTAGCAAAAGCAATAAAAAAAAGAGCACTTATCCTCACTAAGCTGGTTGTTGAAAAACAGGTTAACTTCAGTAATCTCTATGATGGAAAGAGGCAGGTGCGATTTTCCGTAAAGCAGTGACGGTAGATTAGTATTAATATTAACAAACGAATGGATCTGCAGGATGGTTTCAAATCTTTTGAGCAAGCTGCAAATGTACTTCATCTAGATCGGCAAAAGAAACTGCAGTTTTTTTATCACAAATTAGCCAATGAAAAGACCAAAAAACGCGCCAAAAGTGCGACCTGAAATGTGTCCGAGAGGATTGCGGGCGAATGAAGTAAAAGCTTTTGTGGTTTCTGAAGAAAAAATGTATAAAAACTTAATTTGTTGCTGCGGAAAGAACTAAGGCTACTCAAGCGTTATTGAATTTCGCGGAAGAGATAAGCCAAACGAAATGAAGTTATGTTTTAAAGGTGTTGCGGTTAAAGAGTAACGGTGTTCTGTAATAATATAAACGTAGCCTGAAGCTTGGAAATTTAATCGTGCTCTGTGCTGGTGATTTGGAAGCGTTATCCTAAAAAGGAGACAGAAAGCCAAAGGCCGAGAGCATTTGAAACTTCTGCTTGTTTTGCTCAAATTATTCAAGACTTGAGCCACGTAGCTTCGGAATGTTTTGTTGACATTTACAACCTTTTTGAAGTGCAACTTTGAGACAAGTTTTGCTGGAACCCATGCGAGTAACATTCGCCCACATAAATCTGACGCAAACGATGGTCAAGCACAAGAGCTAAATATGAAATCATTCCAGTGACAGTTATTTAAGGCAGCCGACGATTTGAATGTGTTTATCTGTCACCCAACAGAAAGCAAGCGATTACAAAACGTTGCACTTTAAATAAACATGAATTATGTAAAAGTTTACATTTAGCAAGAGTCTAACTCTAAAACATTTTAGCAACAGTTGATTGAACTGTTGAAAAAATTAGCTCATTTTTTGATATGAAGCGTTAAACGATGTGTTGGCTTCATGCAGCCATGGTCTACCCCGAAAAAAAGGTGCATCCTATATTTTCACATCTACGTTTTCAGCGCCCAGTGTTTTCCAACATCTACTGCGCTACCAGCTGTTTAATATTATGACCACGGAGAAATAAGAAGCACATCTGCGTTCATCCGGAAAATCTGCTCATTTTTGTGGCAATTTGTTTCTTAAAAAACAGCAAAATGTGTGTAGATAGTCCATTAAATTAGCATACACAAAGGCCCGTTTGATTGTATTGGTCTCTTATGGGCAAGGTTTTTAACTGAACAAGTGAATCCTACAGTCACATTTCCAAACAACATTTTTGCTTTCCTGAGATAAAACGGCATGCAACTTTTTTCATTTAAGATCTGCAAGTTCGAAACTAGCATGCCATGGTTTAGCCCAAACCTTTTTGTCTGCATGCACACTGAAAAATGTCCTCAGTTTATAGGAAGTGATGTTGACTTATAACGACGGCCTTTCATCGGCCTCGTTATCGTCGAAACAAGGTAACATCGCAACGAAACGACATTTGCATTCTCGCCATCCTTTGACCATTAAAGATTCGCTGCAGAGATGGGCGTCTCATAAGCTGTAATTTAAGGGCAATTTCGTTCAGGGTCAACGGCCGCTGGAGCGTACACTTACGTATTTACGTGCATCTGCTCCTGCAAGAATGATAGGTGGTGCGCAGGCGAAAATCATTACCGGTAATGTTTGTCACAAATGACCGGATGTGAGAGTCGTGCAAAGATGTAAGTTTTTGTCATGCCGATGCTAATCTCCGTATTTATCAGACGCAATGAAACCTACGTAAATCCCACGGAAAAACGGATGAAGCATTGACCATTGCTCGGTCACATTAAACTGATCAAGTCAGCTGCAGGGTCTGATGCATAATGATCTTAATTATATCCAGCAGATCAGGGAAATCGCCAGTCGGAAAGCAATTCTGCTGCCAGTTTGAGTACTTTGCGGCAATAGAGGATTTTTGCTGAATTTGTATACTCGCCAAAAAGTATTGCCTGGCCTCAACACAAGACTGGAATCCTCGTGGTCTTACACAAAATTGCTAAAACATCGCTTGTTCAAGACAGGTCTACATTTTAGTTTCCTAAGTTTACCATTTACATTACTGGACAATACTACTATAACGTACGAGAAAAAATGAGGGAAACGTCGGAATTTCTAACATGGTCTTTGAACTAGTCTTTACAAAGTAATATTAATAATGTATTAAAGCGCGGTCATGAAATGACAAGCAAAAGTCTTAATGGCTGAGCATCATCCGTTATTTAATATCTAATTGAAGCGAAAATGGCGCTTTGCCGTGATGTGTCGACACTCGTTTTGCCCATGTAGTTTTCAACAAGACTGTGATTTTAATGGCTGTGGTTCTTATTATCGTTTTCGCGTCGGGAAAATTGCGCACAGTTGCAGCGGAGCGTGTCGGGCACGTGAGAGTCATACTCCTGCATGCTCATGGGAGAACCCGCGTCTGGGTATCATCATCGCTTTTTTCGAGGAAACATATTTTTCC
>JGI24022J15233_10000275_pt1 | contig 28558 bp, 20 predicted proteins | sample Ectturendosymbi2_FD_15233 | JGI IMG/M metagenome (IMG submission 15233)
AGAAAATAATGTTAACAGTTTCCCCCCCAATTTTTGGGCGGGCTACGCTACTGGTTTTATTGAAAGACTGCTGAGAGCCGCACAAAAGGTGCTTGGGGGACGCATGCGACTTTCAGAAAAGTGGTTTTGATTTGCTAGTGGTGCAGCATTTGAAGTGATTGTGGCGTCGTGTTTGAAACGTTGATTGTTGGGGCCAGTTTGGTGGTGGCGAAATTGGTTTTTAACCGATCCGACCTCCAGAACGACATTCAGACGGTGTTAAAAGTTTGTGTTGAGTGAGCGTTCTACGCATGAATGCATTTTTTTGAGTGCGAGTGTGCAGTTACCAAAGTGAGCTTGTGAGTGGACGCTAGTTAGGGCACGAGTTGAACATTTTTGCAATAAACTGATGTCGTTAAAGCTTTTTTGCATATTGTTTTACTTTCTGCAACAGAAGATCTGCAGCGTTGTCTGTAGCAAATACTGTAGCCCTAATTATTAGCATTTTTGTACTGCCTACCCTGAATTATACTTATTGCTTCATCATATACAAAGTCAAAGATGCAAAAATCAGCTTTCAGAAATAATATCGACTGTCTGTGACTAAATGTTCGTAATGAATAACTAACCAATTTTCTGGAACAAACACAAAAATCCAGGTTTAAAAGTGCTATTTTTGGTATTGGCATACTGTAATGTAAGGTGTAGCAATTTTATGCTCATTCAAAAAAATTAAGCTCTAGTTATAAGTGTAATGCCATTCCAGAATGATGTCATGTTTCAAACGTTCATTGTTGCGGCCAGTTCGATGGCGACGACATCGGTTTTTAACTCATCCGACCTGTAGAACAATATTCAGAGACGGTGTTAAAAGTTTCTGTTGAGTGAGCGTTTTATGCATGCATTTTCTTCGGCGCGAGTGCTCAGTTACCGGAGTGAGCTTGTCAGTGGACTCTGGTTTGGGCGCGAGTATGAGCATTTTTGAATGGCACTACATTCCGGAATGGCATTTGGAATGCAATACCATTTCGATTGGTAACGCAGTAAGGCAATCACTAACTAAAGCAGTCGTACAGACAAGTATTAACAATCTGAATGTATTCAAAAGCTTCTAGCTGATGCTAGCGCCACCGTCCACCCTACTATCTAACGCAATGAAGTTCGTTCTCATAAACGCACATAGTTTTAAGGACGTGTTGGCCTCAACGTCCTCTGAGCACATGTGTCACTATAGCAGCAATATTAAAACTAACAGCTTTCCGCCGCCATTATGAGTCTACGACACGCGACCAGGCTCACCAAAAAAAGCAGACCTTATCTCAAAAAAAGCCAAAATAAACCATATAGCAGCCCTAAGACATGCAGGCTACACATACAGTTAGACATGCAAAACCGAACAAAAATAGATATTAAAACTTGTCAGAAACATAGATAAAATGCAATTCAGATTTTTGTAAGCAATTTCTTTCCCCGTAAATACACTGTCGTACATTTGTTTCTTATTAAATACATCGAAAAATTTTAGGGCAACAGTAAAATCTTTGCAATTTCCTTTGCACCCTGCATAGTCCTAGACTCCTGTCAGAAGATATTTGTAATGTATATGCAGCTCAGACAATGTTTAGCCAGAGCCAAATCTTCAGACTAAAAAAAATAAAAAAGAAAAAGCCAGATTTTGACTGGTATTTTTGATTTTCGAAAAAAGCTGAGTGCGTCAAAAAAGCCTGAATTTCAAAATTTGGTTTCAAAAATGCCAAATTGGCAACCCTGCATGCAACCAACGACTGCATGAGACCACTATTGTTAGGCAGGGGTAACTGTTGCGTCACAAGGTCAGGTATTGGACCACCGTGACTGAGCGAGGAAAATTCGTACAGTCCGTTTTGAAATTTTTTTGCAAATACTGGCGTATTATTTGATTTTACTTGACTTGCAGCTGATTAATTTCCCACGAGCATATACGATTTCCCAGGAATCTCCTTCCCGATTTCCACACTTTCTGCAGCCCTGGCTATGGGCTTTTAAAGACCTTTCAAAATGAGCATGGTGATCCACAAGGGCAAAAATGGGTTGCGGCCCTTACAGTTCAAAAGGCCATAAAATCTAAACCGCTTAGAATTTTGGTCTGAAACTTGGGGATTTTTCATTGCTCTCATGGAGGCACTTTGGTGCAATTTTGAGTAAAATCTGAGATGGTGCCCATGGAAGCACTGGTTGAGTTGGTGTGGAATGACCCTATTGCAAGGATATGGCTAAGTATAACTTCTGTAATTCAATGAGTTTTTTCATTGTTTCTCTATTTTATTTGCAGGTAAGAAACAACCAAAACAAGTTGGAAACATGTTCAAAAATCAAGAAAAATTCAACTTAGAAATGGTGACAACACTTTTTCTAAAAATTTCGGCCAAATCCACAAATTTTGAAGTCTCAGTCTCGTACTTAAAGTCTTGAGTCTCAGAATTTTGGAGTAAGTATTGGCCTCGGTCTCGAAGGTTACAATCTCAACTACATCACTGATAAGCGCTATTGATGAATTAAGCTGTCAGCAATAATATACCGCTTAAAATTTTCGGACGGGAACAGAGTATAAAATAAACTTTTTCAGGAATCTTATTTTGTTCATTTTCAGCTAGTTTCCAATGAGGCCGGGGTTTGTGTAGGCTTGGCCGCACTTTCTGGAATGGAATGACCCCATAGGCCTATTCAAAGTCTCAAGACAATAAGCTTGTGACCGAAACCTGTAACCTTCGAGACTGAGACTTGCAAAAATGGGTCTCGCAGACTCCATCACTGGTGCTTATTAACCGACTTTCACCAGATGACAAACACTGCACCAACTTGCCACCTTTCACTGTATATGCCACTCATACATCCTTCTTAGTGCTCACGGTATCCCAGCGCTGACTCTGACCTGCTTAAAATTGTATAATCTCTGCGCAAATATACTCAACTCTACTCTTGAGTTGATCATAATGACGTAACAACGCAGAATGTATCGTCACAATAGTAGGCTGGCTTTGTAAAGATTGTATGTCTCATGGACCACTTGCCACACTTATTGTCAGACAACGTGTGGAAACTCTCAGGTAACAGCAGACTCCCGTTGCGGAACACTGAGATTATTAGATAACAGCTGCGATAAATTTTCTATACAAACAGCTAGGCTTGGTGACGGAACCGAAAAGAATAATCCAGTTATGGGAAAAGAATAAGGTGCAATGGCACCGAGGAACTCGCAAAGTAAACACGGTGTTGGTCCAAGCACTTCAACCTTTACTTTATTCGTGTAGTTTTGGACCAACGTTGCGTTTACTTCGCGAGTTTCTTGCAGACATTTCGTCTTGTTCTTATTGCATAAATGTATTATTTTTTCGCTCCCGTCGCCCAGCTTAGTGGCTTCTATTGAAAATTTATCACTATGTACTCATAGTAACAGTCCAATTGTTAAGCTGGCCTTTTCGAGTCTACCCATTCACAACTAGGCTCTAGCATCTTGGAGTTTGTCGCCAACCCCCTTTAATTATTTCTAGTTGCGCCACTGGACCCAACCAAAAAAATCTGTATATTTTAAACACCTTCCATTCTGGTAAGCTAAGGCTAAATCCAGCAGTTTGCACATTTTTGCGCAGGAATATCTCCGCCGGTGATTGCGCTAGAGAGCTGTTAAAACCCTCAAAAGATTTGGCAAGTCTTCTGCAATGAAAAAAAAATTTGGTTTTGGGTTTCGGGTTTTGTGAGTGACGTCATAAGTAAGGTAGATTTTTGGCAGCTGATACCTGACCTGGGCCCAACCGCTAGAATAGAGGTGAAGAACCGGCGGCTCGCGGGCCAAATGTGAACATTTGATATGGCCCGCATCAGAATTTTTGTTACCCAATTTAGACAAAATCATGTCGAAACGAAGCTGCATCACAAGCAAATACTTGGATAGTATGTCAAGAGAACCCTTATCCCTCATAGTTAGATAAAGGTTGAATTTTTGGATTAGATCATTTGTTTTTACAGCCCGCCAGCGATAATTCCTGATTTATGTGGCCCGTGATAGTAAATAGGTTCCCCACCCCTGCTCTAGATGGAAGCATTTCACTGAAGTTTTCATTGGTAACTAGGCTAGAATCTGTGTCTTTTGAGACCTTGATCGACTTTCTAGCGTCTCTGGTTAAAAAGTTATGGTTGAAAATAAACAAACAAAGTAATTAATCCCATAATCAGGTAATTACTTTGTTTATTTTAGTGTATATTATTTTAGATCATAACTTTTGAACCAGAAATGTTAGAAAGTAGATTAAGGTGTCAAAAGATGCAGATTCTAGCCTAGTTTCCAACATAAAAACTTCAGTGAAATACTTCCATCTAGCGGTTGGGCTCAGGTCAGATACCAGCCACCAAAAATGGCCAAAAACCTCTCACTTACGACGTCACTCCCAAAAAAAATGAAACCCAAAGCCAAAAATTTTTTTTCATTGCAGACTTGAAGACTTGCCGAGTCTTTTGAGGGTTTGAACAGCTCTTTAGCACAATCGGCTAAGGAGCTATGCAGTTGGTAACTGAAACGAAATACCCCTGGCTTTTCCCTGATTTCCAAGTACGATATATTTCTAGATTGGCAGCCAATGTGTTAAAAAGCCTAATTAAAAAGAACAGTGAAGCCCACCAAAAATCCCACTCTTTTCTTTTCCTTTGAAAAATGTACTATGAAGTAAAAAGTAAAATGAGCAACGCACTTGCACAATGCAACTGCAAGTTTCTTTTTAATTAAACAAAATGAACAGCAATGAAATTTGAAGGATTTGAGAAAAAGAGAAGAATAATTCGAACAGTTTGAGTAAATTCTACTGGTTATCTTCTTTACCTCTGTAAAATCTGTATATTTTTATCCATGTTTCTGCCTTCTCTGCATCCAAGCTGTTTTTGATTTTGGACCATACCAAACCATATGTTGAAAAAAATACACTATATAGATGCTAAACCAGCGGGCATGTAACTTAGATAAACTTGATGTGAAACTGCAGAGTTTATGTGGGAGTGGCTTTTCTCTGTTTGTTGGGCGCATGCTTGCTAAGCCTTACCACTTCAGAATGAATTGACCAACAACACTTTGCGAAAACAAAGATGGGGTCTGTTTTTTTTTGGTTGTAGACTGAAACGTTTTTGAAATGACTGAAAAAAATTAAGTCATTTCGGTCAGAAGGTTTGAAAACATAGCTAAAAAACACTTTTAGGGCAAGTTTTAGTACAACCGTGAGGCAAAGACAGATATTTCAACAACCAAAATGTCTCAGATAAAAATGGCCGAAATGTTTCAGCGAAAAAAAAAACAGGATGGGGTACATTTCTTTATCCTCAAATTTTAATGCCGTAATAGACGTAACAAGCTATTACTGTGTAATTCTGAAAATGGTGATATTGCATGACGCAATAAAAACAATTCCAAATGAGGTTTTTGTGTTGTTTTTTTAAAAAGAGCAAAAACTTGTTTTTTTAAAAAAACAAAAAATGGATTAAAAAAAACAAGGTGAATTATTTTTTTCAGAAAAAAAGGTTTTCTCAATCGTGGTTATCTTTCAATCCTTTTTTAGTGATTTTTCCATGATCGCACAACCTGCAACAAGTCATGTCACTATCAGTTTGAATGGATGTGTGTCGCACACTTAGAGTGTTGAAGAAGCTGAGAAATTACCTGCATTTGAATACATACAAATTTCTGTTAAAAACAAAACAAGTTTTGAAAAATAAAATCCATGCAACATGTATTAGTAGACTTACAATATGAAAAATAATCTAGTTACAGCATTTCAATTTTTGTAATTTCACTCTTTGGATTCTTGCACGCCTGGGGTTGTCGCCCTGTTCCGCCTCCCTTTGCACGCCACTGAGTGAGAGTATTTGCCAGTGACCAAACAAAATTAACTAGTGCTTCTTTGATGTTTATCACATGTGCAGTTGTTGCTCAACCAAAACAACTATGTAAAGCTTGGAATACAATGAAACACCAAGAAAACTGCACCTTTTGCTTAACTCTTTGAGAACCGGTCTACGATATATTCGTACTTCGATTTCGGTCTAAAAAACAGCAGTTTTCGGTTGCCTCACCAACGCCCTAGCTCCTCCGCCGTTTGCGCTAGAGAGCTGTTCAAGGGCTCAAACGGATTGGCCAGTCTAGTAGATTGCACTCGAAAAAAATTTTTTGGTTGGGGGGTGCGGAGCTTGTTCAAACCAAACTTACCTATTGCAGGGATGGACAGTTATATTGACTCGGGGGCCACTTTGACAAGACCATGTTTAGCGGATAGATAAACAGATTTATTTGGCGTACTGAGTTCATTGTGACAGATGTACTCTTCAAGACAACAAATGCTTGGGCACTGAAAAAACAGAGGTTATCCAGAGAGTTAGCAGCAGGACATACCTTCCAGTGTAATCGTAATAAAATAAATAAAACAAATTGGCACAAAAGCTATTATTCATTGTTCTTGTGCAAATGCACCATACCAGTGCAAGCAAATCAGTGAGACAAATGTAAGTTAACACGCTTTTCAACAAATTTCAGATTTGAAATTTTTTCCTGAATGTATCCATGGGCCACATGAGGCCTGCTGGCCTGTATTTGGATCACACTGGTCTAACTGGTGTTACCAGCATATTTTATACAATTTTCAGGTGGAAAATGAAAGTAAAATATTTTACAAAAGTTCAGCAGCTGTCGAAAATGTTCACAAAGGAAGTAGTTGTCTTTACAATGTAAACCAAATATCCATCGAAAGTGGAGGAAAAGTGTCAGCTCTTCCAAAAGATGAGAAACTTCAATGTAAAGAAGCGTTAATAATTGATGTAAGTTTTGTTAGCAGTGACTGTATTAGAACTCATAGTTTTGTGTTTACATAGCACTATGTCATCATAGATTGTAAATATTTTTAAACTATGAAAAATGCTGTATTGATTAGGTGTAAGTGAAGTCTACTTAGTGATGTGGATTTTAAAATATCAACTCTGGAATCTGAATCTTAAATGATGCAAATCCAAAACATCAAAAAATTTTAAATAGTTGCAACCAAAATGATAATAATAACTGTAGAGAATAGCAAGCCTCAAACCTCTGACTATAAGTTTTTTTGATAAACTTAAATCTCAAACAAAGGTGTTCTGAGATTTCATGTCTTTATCGACTATTATTAAACTGAAAAGTTGACATAGCTGAAGAAACAAACAAAAGTAATTAACACCTTCCGCTCCGGCAGGCTGAGGCTAAAAAATCCAGCAGTTTGCACGTGTTTTTCCACGGGAATCTCTGCTGATGATTGCACTATAGAGAGCTGTTCAAACCCTACAAAGATACAGCAAGTCTTCACGCCTGCAATGAAAAAAATTTTTTGGTTTCGGGTTTTTTGTGAGTGACATCATAGGTAACGAATGAAATGAAAGAAGAGACATGTGTTGTGTTAACAGTACTGTAGCAAAGATGAATGACACAAAGAGAAAACATCAACCACTTGCATATAACACCAAAGCAATCAGTGAGGTGTAGAATTTCAAACAGCAATTTTCATTACAATCACCCCTTCCCTGTAGTATCAACTAATATTGAAAATTTTATCGTAACTAAGTTCTTCATCTTTTGAGCCAGTTCTTCTAATCTCTGTTTATCTCAAAAGACTTGCATTCTAGCCTAGTTTCCAACAAAAACTTCAGTGAAATACTTCTGTTCAGCAGTTGGGTGCTAGGCCAGGTAACATGAGCCAAAATGGCCATAAACGTACCTCACTTATGACGTCACTCACAAAAAAAACAAAACCAAAAATTTTTTTCATTGCAGAGTTCAAAACTTTCCGAGTCTTTTGTGGGTTTGAACAGCTCTCTAGCGTAGTCGCCTGAGGAGCAATGCAGATGTTAAGGCAAACGAAAACTGCTAGTGTTAGGCCAATTTCACAGTACGAATATATCGTGCAGTGAAGGTGTTAAATAATGCTTCCAGTGATGTTCTGCCTCAACAATCGCTTAGGCTTCTTTCTCAATAGACAGATGCTTTCACTCAAAACCCTAAAAGCATTCTCAAGAAAAACAACAGAATGTACATTCTGATGCAAGCTAGTTGCTATCACTACTTCGGAAGCATCTGTTTCCACTTCAAACAGTTCCACAGCCACAAGTGCAGGGTTTCTCCTCCTATCGCAAACGCATTTGGTGGTAAGCACTTTTCAGGTCAACTTAACTGAAAACTTGGAATTGAGCTATTTGGTTCACTAATTCATTGATATTTGTAAGTGGTAATGCATCTAATATACTATATTAACACCTTTGGAACCAAGCTGGTTTTACCTTTAAGACCTCTGTGAGCCACCTAAAAGGCAATCACTTTGCAACTCCATAAGTCCTCTGTCAATTGTGCTAGAGAGCTGTTCAAACCCTCAAAGGATGCAACAAGTCGTTGAGTCTGCACTGAAAAAAAAATTTTGGTTTTGGGTTTCATTTTTGTGTGAGTGACCTCATGAGTGGGGTAGGATTTTGGTCATTTTGGCTAAGGTTACGTGGCCCTGGGCCTAACCCCCATGAAATTATTTCTCTCCAGTTTTTTTGTTGGAAACTAGGCTAAATCTGAGTCTCCCAAGCCTTTCATTAGCTTTCTGAAGTTTCTGGTTCAAAGATAATTGCCAAAAAACCATAAAATTGGTAATTTTACCAAAAGTTTATAATTTTACCAAATTTTACCCTAACTATTGCACCAGAAATGCTAGAAAGATGATCAAAGACTTAGATTCTAGCCTAGTTTCCAACATAAAAACTTGAGCGAAATACTTCCATCTAGCGGTTGGGCCCAGGGCCAGGTACCCTTAGCCAAAATGTCCAAAAAACCTACCCCACTTATGATGTCACTCTCCAAAAACGTAAAATACAAAACCAAAAGAATGTTTTTCATTGCAAACTAGAAGACTTGCTGAGTCTTTTGAGAGTTTGGATAGCTCTAGAGCACAATCGACTGACAAGTTATGGAGTTGAAAAGTGATACGAAATTAGTGGCTCAATGCGTGATTTCAAAGTACGATATACTCGTACACTGGCTCCCAACGTGTTAATTTAATAGTTTGTGAATAATCTAACACAGCGTGGTCCGTAATTTCAATGAGCAAGCAATGTAATGTACTTAAATTTGATAGTAACAAGCATGTTGGAGCTTTGTGTTTTGAAACTCTCAAACTGATTCTAGAACAGGTAGGAAATCTGGATATGGTTTAACACTTTGAGAGCCGGTCTACAAATATATTGTACCTAGATTTCAGCCTAAAACCAACAGTTTTCGGTTGCCTTACCAACGCCATAGCTCCTCTGCCGATTGCGCTAGAGAGCTGTTCAAGGGCTCAGAATGACGTCATAAATGAAGTAGTTTTTAGGCCATTTTGACTCATGTTTCCTGGCCTAGGGCCCAACTGCTAGGCCAAAGTGTTTCGCTGAAGTTTTTATTGGAAACCAGGCTCGAGTCCAAGTCTCCTGAGCCTTTGATCAACTTTCTAGCGTTTCTGGTTCAAAAGTTATGATCTAATTAGCTAATTAGTAAAATATTTTTATTTCTTTTAGACCATAACTTTTGAACCTGAAACCTCAGTAGGTCATCCAAAGTATCTAAAGACTCGGATTGTAGCCTAGCTTCCAATAAAAACTTCAGCGAAATAGTATCATCTAACAGTTTGAGCCCAGGGTGAGGTGAAGTGGGCCAAGGTGGCCTAAAAGTTCTCCACTTATGACGTCACTCACAAAAAATCCGCACCTCCCAACCAAAAAATTTTTTTTCAAGTGCAAACTTCAAGACTTGCCGCATCTTTTGAGCTTTTGACCGGGTCTGTAGCGCTTACCGGACCGGAGAAATTCCTGTGCAAAGCCACGTGCGATCCAGTGATTTTTTGACGAAAATTCCCGAAACCGAAAAATTGATACGAGCTATCTTTGAACATAAGTTGCCGATAACATAAATATCTGAGAAGCGTGAGCAAGGTTGAAAAACGTGAGCTTTGAATGAAACAACCTCCAACTTCCAGAATTATCGGCACAGCAGGAGTTCATTCGGCTGACTTGCACCGATTGATAGCAGCAAACTGCAGTTGAAGCTGTCGTGATGAAACAAATTTATCATGATAAGAGTATCCTTTACGCCGCGCAAGTTATAGCGATCGGCTTGAAACTACCGAACTAAAATGGCACCTGACTGCAAACGTGGTTAGAAGTAGAGCTCGGCGGTAAACTTGTGGTTATTTGTTGGATACGGATAATCACATATTCTGGTTAAATTGCTTATGCGGTTAACCAGATTCGTCTGTATTACCAAATCCAAAAACCAACCAATGCCAATGAAATAATGGCTGACAATGAGCCGCTCTGTGAATAAGTCACCCGATTGCCCAAACATAGTCCAATGCAAGTGGCTGGTTCCCCACAGTAAGGAACTCCTATCCATCACTTTAATGATGACTGTCCATTACAAAGCTACTTTTCAACGATTAAGCAGTTCACTTGATCCATTAGTGAAATTTCACTCTTGCTTTAGTACAATTCCAACACTTCTCAAAAGTTGCGTTAGCAGGGATTGCCATCATTCCCAGGTCCAGTCTAGCTAGGAGTGGTGATGCCTGATTCCAGCTGTTTCCAGCTGTGGCTCAAATATTCTCATCGAAAGGGAAGACTGAACTTCAGCCATGCCGGGCAATCAGTCTAGGCGTGGAGAACTGGTAGGCAAGTGGGTAATATTTTTCTACTCAGGCTGTCATTCAACTGAAACTAGCTTCAACATACTAATTTGGCTTGTCTTTGAAACAATCTAGATAATATAAAGTATTGTCTGGTGATAACTGGGAAACTCTGCAACCCCAACTTTTGCTTGTCATTATTTTACAAAAAATCAGGAAATGAACCATGCTACTAAAATTATTTTTTCATTGGGCAAATCATATACTCTGACAAATAATAGTACTTGATTCTTGGCTGTGGAAGCATTTCTTTTGGTAGATAGTGATTGTCACAAAATGATGGTAAAATCAACTTTTTGATTTAGAACAATCACTCAATTGGAAGTAGGTCGAAATTTTTGCAAGACTTGTCCACTAAAGCCCGACAGAAACTGGCTGAAAAGCTTGTCATTGCAACGTTATCGGTAAATGATGAAGTACAATGCAAAAAGAGTACGTTTCATATGCCTCTGCCTGGTGGAGTATGGGGAATTGGACAAACTAGGGAGGTAAGTTTTAAAGCACAGCACAGAGTTTCTAGCTTTTCCTTGCTTGCAGCACCCTTACTGTACAGTTGAAACTTTTGTTAACAATTTTCTTAAAGTGTTTTTTGGATAGTCTTGCCAGAATTTCTTTTATCCCCCTGTTGGGAAGTGTTGTTTCAGTTTACTAGTTATTTTTTTCTAAAGTATGTAAGTATCATAATAAAAGATAGAAATGTTTGCTTTGCAGAATACATGCATGTGTTTCGTGCAGTTGTTGATATGTGCTTATTTTCTTAATTTTCAAAATGATAAATCTGATTATTAGTCACAGAAAACATTTTGTAGATTTGAATATAAATTGTACAATTGGAGTTAATGCTTGCAAACGAGCTTAGTTGTTTAAAATCCTTGTGTAATTTCACATTGTTTATTCTGAAAATGAAGGCCATGAATCAATTAACTGTAGACTCTGTATTGACAGTGAACCGTGTTGCTTCATGGTACTGCTAGGCAAACATAAAATGTAACCAGCAGGCATGTCTTTTGGATTACCGTATTTTTCAGACCATAAGGCACAGTATCAAAAATTGAATGCTAGCTGTTCTTTTTTCATATATGAGGCGCATTAAATGAAGCGCATTAAAGATAACATACAAGGGATTTTAATCGGGCATATTAAACTCCCTCGAATTACTGTGCATATGAAGGAGTTTAACCCATCACACATGCCTAATTCGCTAGACACGAATAAAATAAAATGTTGTGCACATGTTTGATTCGGTGTGCGCCAATATAGTCGGGACCTCCGCGGAGTAATATCTGTAGCATGTGCTACCTACTCTCGGAACCACATACACTGCTGATTACAATTTGTGTTGGTTTATTATGTAACACAATGGTCTGTTTACAAAAAATATCATAACTAGCAATGAAATAAATAGCACTGCTTACCACATAAAATTGGTTCTAGATGAGAAAACACAACTAGATCCATACTGCACTTTCAATTTTTGAGAAAATTGAAGGATTTTAAGTGCGCCTTATGGTCTGAACAATACGGTAGGTTGTTCTTAAAACGCCTTGAAAACTAGCAGGAGAATTTATCTTCTGGATCGTGAGCAAAACGCATAAATTGTGTATAAATTTAAAACTATTTTATGTTATTGTCCTAACAGCCAACACCAAACATGCTTATGCAACATTTATTAGCATCTGAATCTTGCAATGCTGCCCCTTGTTTGTTTTGTTCAAAATGTTGACATTAATTTTTAAGCATGCTGTATATATTTGACCAAACTGGTTTTAAAGATTTAGCGATTTACATAAATAACTTATCTTTAAAAACAGGGTGGAGTAGGTATTTTTTCATATGCAAAGGTTTTATTTCAGGAAGTAGAAAACAAACTTCTGAGTGAAGTTTTAATGCTTGAAATTATTTTTTAACTTCTGTTGCTGTAACCGTATTGATCATTTCGTCTGTGGACCACCTTGAAAAATTAACAGCTCACCTATTGCAGAAATTAATGAAAATCAAAGAAGATGATTTGGATAATGGTCATTCAGGCAATGCTCACAGTACTGGCTGTGTTTTTCCTCAGTCCTCAGAGGGTGTGGTACAGACAGTTTCAGCTGTCCCCACTGATGATGATGATGATGATGATGATGATGATGCTTTGGATTCTGTCCAAGCTACTGCTTGGTCAGGTATTTGCATGGTTCACAGTTTAGTGCCTGTAGATATATATCGAAAGATGCCATTTGTTCCCTCTTTGATTTTATGCAAATCAAGGAGGGAACTTTATCCTTTGTTTTTAGTGATTGTAGTGGTAGTTTTTGTCAGCGAAACTCAAAATGGTCAAATGATTTGCAAACAAGAGTAGCTGGCTGACAAGCTGCATTGGAACTAACTGTTTTTGTTGTTCATATTGTTTGGTTTCCATAATTTTGGTACTGCTGACTGCCAAGAGATTGCAATCAATGTGTTCATGTTATATTATCATGACACAAGTGGCATGACTTCTAATAATTATATGTTGTCTAAGTCTGCATGGTTAAAGAGACTTTCCTTGCAACTAGTTAAGGTTGTCAGTTTTGAACTAAACGAGTTTATGGTTGTTATGCATATTCATGTGTCAAGCAATATTCATTTAAATGTGTTATGTAAAGTATTATGATGAGTGTAGTTAATCTTAACACCTGGCGTCCGGCTGCTTTCGGGGATTTTCGCGAAAAAACAACCGGATCGCATGTGGCTTTGCACGTGGGTGACTCGGGCGCTGAAAGTGGTAGAGAGCTGTTCAAAGGCTCAAAAGACAGCACAAGTCTTCTAGTCTGCACTGGAAAAAAATTTATTGGTTGGAGATGTGGATTTTTTGTGAGTGACGTCATAAGTGGAGGACTTTTAGGCCATCTTGGCCCACTTCACCTGACCCTGGGCTGAAACCGTTTGATGGTAGTAACTGGGCTACAATCCGAGTCTTTTGATACTTTGGATGAACTACTGGGGTTTCGGGTGGAAACTGGGCTACAATGCGAGTCTTTTGATACTTTGGATGACCTACTAGGGTTTCGGGTTCAAAAGTTATGGTCTAAAGTAATAAAAATATTTTACTAATTAGCTAATTAGATAAATAATTAATTTGTTTATTTTAGATCATAACTTTTGATCCAAAAACGCTGGAAAGTCGATCAAAGGCTCAAGAGACTCGGACTCGAGCCTAGTTTCCAATAAGAACTTCAGCGAAATACTTTGGCATAGTGGTTGGTCCCTAGGTCAGGTAACATGAGCCAAAATGGCCTAAAAATTATTTCAATTATGACATCACTCACAAAAAACCGCAACCCCCAACCAAAAAATTTTTTTTCGAGTGCAGACTAGAAGATTGGTCAATCCGTTTGAGCCCTTGGACAGCTCTCTAGCGCAATCGGCGGAGGAGCTATGGCGTTGGTAAGGCAACCAAAAACTGTTGGTTTTAGGCCAAAATCTAGGTATGATATATTCGTACGCCGGCTCTCAAAGTGTTGTTGCAATCGAAATCCCGAGCGGCATGTGCGCAAAGCTTCGCAGATCATGGGTCACAATCTCTCTTATTATTGCTTGCTCGCGCCATGCATATATATTTTTGTTCTTCGCACACATCCCGTTTGTGGTGAATCACACAATCAACGCAACGCCAGCGGAGAGGTTGCAACAGTGTTAAAGAAAGATGGAAATAGCCATTAAGAAAAAGAAATAACACCATCTGTGCACAGCAAAATTTTAATTATGTTTAATCAAAGGTTAGTACTGTAGTAATGTTTTAATTATGTTTAATCAAAGGTTAGTACTGTAGTAATGATAGTATGGTCATTGTCAGGAAATTGCCAGTCATGAACAGAAAAAAGCTACTTGTTAGTGAACGCAACTACTTCAAATGTTGTATCACTGCCTCAAAACAGCATGCTGGCAGTGTTTAACACCTTTACATCTGGTCTAAATCAGCGGTTTGCGCCAAAACAGCCGGATTTCACGTGGCTTTGTGCGAATATAACTCTGGCATTGAAAGCAGTAGAGAGCTGTTCTAGGCAAGTCTTGTACATTGCAATAAACATTTTTTTTGGTTGGGGATTGCGGATTTTTTGTGAGTGATGTCATAAGTGGAGGATTTTTAGGCTACATTGGCCCACTTCACCTTGCCCTAGGCCTAAACCATTAGATGGTAGTATTTCACTGAAGTTTTTATTGGAAAATAGGCTACAATCCAAGTCTTTTGGTACTTGGATGACCTGCTAGGGTTTCGCGTTCAAAAGTTATGATCTAAAGTTAATTATTTTGTTTATATTAGCTCATAACTTTTTTACCAGAAATGCTAGAATGTTGATCAAAGGCACAAAAGACTCAGACTCGAGCCCAGTTTCCAATGAAAACATCAGCGAAATGCTTTGATCTAGCGGTTGGGCCCTAGGCCAAGTAACATGAGCCAAAATGGCAAAAAAACTACCTCACTTATGACGTCACTCACAAAAAATCCGCAATCCTCAACCAAAAAGTTTTTTTCAAGTGCGGAGTAGAAGACTTGGCGAATCTTTCGAGGGTTTGAATAGCTCTCTAGCGCAATCGGCAGAAAAGCTATGGTGTTGGTAAGGCAACCGAAAACTGCTGGTTTTAGTCCGATTTCAAAGTACGAATATATCGTACACCGGCAACCAACATGTTAACAAAGGCTTTATTCCTTTGGCAACACTAGTTAGAATCTAAACATAAATGTACCATTAGGACACAAGATGTAAAACATGCAACATGCTACATTACACTGAACACAGCATCAAAGGTTGGTCAGTAAGACGTACAAATAAACGGCGTGCATCTAATCAAAGCAGAGCCTTGAGGGTCATGCAGCCAATCATAACATTCCTCCCCACTATGTTCAGAATAAAGCTGCATTTAACATAGATGACGAAAGAAACAACATTTGCGCTTGACCAATAAGATGAAATGACTAAGCCCAATCCCCAAATCATTCAGGGTGTTTCAGTTAGCGGTTCGACTTCTGCAAACCTTCTGAAAAGTTTGAAGAACTCTTCTCTCTGGTTGGCAATTCGCACAAGTCATTACTGCAGAGGTCTATCTGGTTGGTAGTGCAAATTTGATCTGCAATAGTCTTGTCAGCGTCAGATATGGAAGGTGGCTGGTCGTGGTCAATTGCAGGGCTGTTGTCCTTTTTGCCATTTGGGAATCATGCTAGATCAGTCATTGATATGGTGAATTCTCAGCCATCGGTGTATCGAATGCAAGCAAAGCTGTGGTTGGCATCCAAAAGCTCAACTTCATCACATAAGGCCTAGTTTTTATTTCTTACGAATTGCCTTAACAAAACAGGACCTGGTTCCACCATCCAAGAAGTGAAAGTTCTCCCTAGACCAGACCTGCGCTGGAATTTCAAAAATCGTTCTTGTGGTGTATTGTTTGTTGCTGTACAGAGCAGAGATCTCACAGTGTGTGAAGCTTCAGGCAATACACATTTCCAATCGTCTTCCACCAAGCCTCTGCTTATAGGTAAAAGTTTAATTGTTTTCCAGATGGTCTAGCTAGTCCTTTCACACTGAGTTTCCAGTGGCGTGGTATGGTATCGACTGACTTGTCGCAATGCCACGAGCAGTCAAATAACCTTTTAGGTCTGTAGACATAAAAGCAGCCCTTCGATTGCTATGAACAATAACCCGGTAATCCAAAAATAACAAACAGTTGTGTTGGGCACTGGCTCACAGTTTTGGAAGTCATATTACAGCAAGGAAAAACAAAATTAAATATGCTGCATTCGCCCACAATCACGAAAAGTAAGGGTTTCCCATTGCGTGATCTCACAGGCCCTTTAAAATCTATGCTGATGCAGTCCCAAGGCTGCTTAGCTCTGAGGGTGCCAGTTCCTTTGTTGAAAAATCTTGGTGTAAGTTCAGCGAACACTCTACAGTTTGAACATAAGGAATGCATTTCTTCCAACAAGTATGGCAGGTTCTTGCCACAAATGAAATGATGCAATTGAGTTATTCGTGGGTGTCCCGAATTTTCATTAGATCAAGGTGCGAGTTTGAGACTGTGATGACCCTTGATAATGTGTCTGCAGCCATGTTTTCTATTCCTGGTTTGTGAATAACATTATAGCTAAAAGTGCCAAATTCGATTCTCCGTGATGAAATTTTGGCATTCTTGATCTTATTACGCTTCTGATCGAACATAAAGGCGCAAGATATTTTTTATCTGACACAAGCGTAAAAGTTCGCCCATGTAAATAGTGCACCCACTTCCTCACAGCTTCTATCATTGAGGTAGCTTCTTTTTCGACTGACGGGTAACGGTATTCACTTTTGGAGAGAGTTTGAGACATGAACGTTAGGGTCGACTGCATTAACTCAAGACAGTGGTGATAGCAAAATCTAATGCATCACTCTCTACCACAATTGGCTCATCATCTCGAATGCATTGTAAACAAGCGTTAGCTGAATCTTGACGTAGCGTTTCAAACGATTAGACTGCAGCCGGTGGAAAAGGATACTGGTTGGCAAGGGAAAGGTCTCAAATTCTGTCTGAAAATCTTGGTATCCACCGCGTATAATATGAAAACAAGCCCACAGTTCACTTCAATTATTTTGGGGTCTTAGGAGGAAGCAACTCAATGAGGCCAGAGGCACTCAGTTTTTATATTGCCATAGGGAACACGGTATTTGAGTAAATCAATCTATAAATCAAAGCACAGTGCCTAAGGGCTCGTGCAGTCAATCATCTCATTAAATAATTGAAAAACATTTTCAGATTTGAAAATGATGGGCAAGCTGCTTTGAAAAGTGTGCACTTTATCTTATCTGTAGGTAATTTTAGTGGTATATAGTGTTGCGATCGGAAAGCCCAAGCGGCAATTGTGCAAAGCTTTACACTATGGCAGCAAGCAACAATAGAGATCACCTGTTGAGATCACGGATCACTCCATTGGTATGCATATATATGGGTGTTATTCTTCAAGCACATCCCGTTTGTGGTGAATAGCACATTCAACTTAATGCCAACCAAGTGGTTGCAACAGTAGCAACGATTTGGGTCACCTGTAGCTTGTAGCAGTGATCAGTGGTGTGTGTTTTGTGAAGTGTTTCATGCTTTGTGTTAGGTATGTACATAAGCAATTCCTAGTTCTGTATTCATAGAAGAATCTGGAATGATTGGTGATTTGCATAAAAACAAGGAGGGAACAAATGTTAAAAGAGATGCAGCACCCTTGGTTACTTCACATGTAACCAACAGGGTCCACTTCAGACTGCATGATAATCAGTGGGAGAGGTAAGTGGTTATTTGACTGTGGTGCTGTATTTGTATCCAATTAATCAGTTTATGATCGATGAATATTTTATTTCGTTTCATTTTTATTTTTACTCATCCTGCCAGTTTGCATTAGTTGATGAGTTTCACCCTGCTGTCTTAAATATGCTAATGAGCACAGTATATTCTTGCTGGGTTCCCATGCAGTATTAAAAGAGTATTGAATTGTGGCATTGCTTTTCAAGACCCTGAATAAGTATTGAATTTAGCCAAAATGTACATAAACTATTGAAAAAGTATGGAAAAGGAAAATAAATCATGAAGTTTCTGAGGACATTTGTCTGATTACACTGAATAGTTTAATAAGTAACAAATAAAGTTGTTACTTTAAGCAATGTAGTGTATGATTGTGCTCATGAAAACATGGAAGACACATATTGGAAGTTTTCCAAAAGTTTGAAAAAGCAAAAGAAATGAACTTTAAGGCAGATCTGGTAAATGTGGGATGACGTAGTTTCCATAAACTGCACGATGCTTTTAAGGAAGCTTCAAATAATTGTGCTGTGAGATCCCCATGTACATAACTACTTGTTAACAACAACTACATTTATGGTTTTACTGTTCACATCAACATCAGATATCATATTCTGACAACAGTATTAACAGCAGCTTTTGAATGCCATGCAAAAGTACATTTTTCTGCAAGTCATGGAAGGACGAAGCACAACTGCCCTGTTTAAATCACACTCGCACATAGCAAAGTAGCTTACATACTTTGGTGAGCAAATGTTTATTTGAACAATGTGCTCCAAACAGGCACACATAATCAAAAATTTTTTCAAAGCTGCAATTAGCCTAGTTTGTACTTTTTTGATTGTCCAGCAGAACATTAATACTGGTTTGGCTAAATTTGTTGTGAGATACAAAAGCTGTGAAGTGTGAAGCAGTCTCACCGTGGCATCCAGCACTTGTACAATGCAAGTTATTCACATCATCATACCCATGTTGTGCTGAGCTGTAGACTGAACTGTCTTTGTTAGTGAAAGTAGACACAGCCACCAATACAATTTATTTGTTGAACTGCTTCCAGGAAAAAAAACGTTGCTTTCCGTTACAAGTTTCAAGTCTGGAGTTGGCCTCCCTGCATCAAGTACATTTCTCTTCTGTTCATAAGAAAATGAGCTAAAGCTTGTTGCTTGTTAATACAATGAATCATTACGTCATCCTGAATAGTTACTATCCCCATCATAGCTCCAACCTTATTCTAATATCATATAATTAAATTGCAGTTACTCTGCAGTCTGCACCACTACTAGTACAGTACCAGGCTACACGTATAGCAGGCCATGTGACTAGACTCAGGCCTCCAGGTCAATGACGTCACGTGAAGCAAAAGCAAAACTGAAAATTGCATGCCTTGATTTCAATAGCTATTTTGCAGTGATTACAAAAAGTAAATTGGCCAATATTGAAACATAAGAAACTTCGTTGGTAAAAAAGACTATTTTGAATAGAATAAGTTTTGCAATGCGAAACACAAGCAAAAATGGTTGGTTAGCATCATAAGTATTGTGCATTTTCACCAAAAACTTAACTACTTTTAAATACGTTCTTTGGAAACACGTATTTAATCACAAATTTTGAATGCGTGTTTCCTGGAGATGAACAGATTTAGTTTTTTCAAGTCCAAGTGCAATCCAAGAATTTCATTTCAAAATCCAATCCAAATCCAAGAAACTGATAGTTTCAAAATCCAACTTCCCTCAATCGTGTTCTGTTTGCCTTAGACACAACCATAAAATATCTTGGAAACAAACTCAACATATGCTCTATCGTTGACTCACAGCACTATAACAGTGGAAACTTCAAAGACTTCAAGGTATCCACTATCAGCATCAAATGCAATGAGAAGCTCCGTTGTAAAGTGTGGGATCAAATAAAAAAATACCAGGTACAGTGTACTGCTGAAGCGAATCATTAGCACTAGGCTACACATATAAATAATGATGAACTGTGCTATACGTGTTGCTACCACGTATCACTTTACTGTAACGTTTATGCCTCAAGAAAAAGGACTGGATCAGTGAAAGTCACACAAATTCCATAACATTGATGTTGTGATACATAACATCACTGGATAGTATGTCAATGCTCCACATTTAAACAAACTTGATGTACAATTTCGACGGATGTGAGAAACTCCACTGAAGCAAATTAAATGTAACAATCTTCTGAAACAACTGAAATTGCGAAGAAGTTCAAAAAAAGGTTATCAAATCCAAATCCGGTTAAGCTGAATTTATAAAATCCAAATCGAACACACATCCATCAAGCATCGTAAAATCTGCAGGATTTAAATCCAACTTCATCTCTGGTGTTTCCCATCCCGCATGCGTGTTTCCACTATTTTTTCTCTGGTGCTTCCCATCCCGCATGCGTGTTTCCACTATTTTTTTACTGACATCAACAGCAAAAGGAAACAGTATTGAAAAGGTTTTTATGAGAAATAACTTAAACTAGTACAGTAATTAAGTCTTGTTTACTGAAAGTAAGGCATGCAGTGTAGACCCTACCCCCTTGCAGTGGAAATTTTTAAGAGGAAATCGGTTTTCAAATCTGAGAGTTAAAATAAAACACTTGGGCATTCCTGATTGAGACCCCCAGATTCTTTACTGTGGACCCCGTCAAGAAATTTACTTCAAGCTTGATTCAAGGCATTGAAAATGTGTTCCAGCAAAAGTAATGGATTGGAAATTGAACAACCGCCTGCTGTTGTCCGCCATGCGTCGAACTTACTTTATGACGGTGATGTAGATGTTACCTATTGTTTGAATGGTTCTTCAACAAACTGGAATTCCAGAGAAAACAAAAAAGGTAAGTTTTCAAGTTGTGCCCAAATGCATGCTGGTCATTATACAGGTCTGCGGACATGTCGTAAAAATGAAACGGCTCCAGCTCCGGAGGTCTTGGTTTTCATGAGTGTAGCTCCGGATCCGGAGCTCTCTTCATTACACGGCTCCAGCTTCTGTTCGTTTTTACACATTAATATTTTCAATTGTCTTGGTGTGCGTCGAGTTGAATGGATAATAAAATATTTCAAGTTCACAAAACTAAGAGAATATACCAAACTTATTTGAGTAATTTAATCAGGTAGTTCTTTACAAGCAGCGCTCTAACCATGAGGAAATCAAAAAACAACAATCACAGGCTCAGAGGATTCGGAAAACAGTTACTAGCAGAAACGAACTCAAGACAAGGCAGTCGTTAGTTTTGTTGTTAATGCCCGAGCACCTTTTATTTCTTATGACTGGAATCAAGAAAACGTGTGTTTGGAAAACTACATTTGTGTCCGAGCATTAAGACACAGTCCCAATCGACTGCCTGTTGCAGTCTTGGCGATTCCAGCTGACAGCGCTGCCCAGGCAAACCATGCAAAGAGAGCAAAATACAGTCGATGACCTTTCTCATGTGTTTTTTCTGACGTCCACACATTTGCATTAACACAAATGCTAAGATGTGTTTAAAAGCCCTTTGTTCGAAGAAATAACATGGCTTCTAGCAAGAAAATCACCTTTGGCTTTTTTAAAATAGCTGAAAACTTCTGATTTCGGATCTTTTGCACTCATAAGCACTGATCAATCGCAAAGCAAAGCACAATTTAACCTGCAAAGCTTAGGAGAAAATAAGACTGGTTACCGTTCTGAAAAGAAAATTTGTTTACACAGATGAAACAAACAAATTGCTTTTTTATACCCTCCTGAAAATGCACTGCCATGCAATGCAAGTTCGCTACCAATTAGTTCTCACTTTCATGTTATGCTGCTACTAGTAAACAATGGTCCTAGTGAACATCGCCAATAATCTAATACAGGGCTTCTCAAACTATAGGTCGCAACCCCATGTGGGGTCGCGAAAAAAATTGGCTTGTCAAATCAAATACAAAAGTTTTTGTAAACTTCTCAAGAAAATTAGAAGCAGGCCTCCAAACAGAGTTTATGCCATTCTGGAGAAGAATAAGAAATGAATGCACGCTCATTTCTGATCTTTATGAACTCTTGCCCTTTTGCACAACATATTTGTGTGAAGCGGCATCCTTAAAATTGATCAAAATCCGATCCTTTTTGAAAAATGTTGAGAATGTCCTTCGTCCTCCGTTGTCTTGTATCAATCTACGAGTGGATAATCTGTGTTAAAATAAAGTGTAGCCATCCCATCAGTTGTGCTTAATAACTTCTACAAACTGAGTTGTTTTTTTTGTTAATTTTTTTTCGCCTTAATGTTTCCAATACGTGGTAGTTTTTTTACTGTATCCGTACTTTCGTGGATTGTGTGCATTTGAATGATTTAGCAATACACAAAAATGCCTCTTGAGATTTGTAATGGGCCATTTTCACCTATGATTAACATCTAGGCATCCATCAAGGAGTCGCACGGAAAAAAACTTTTTTTAATGGGGTCACAGCACAAAAAAGTTCAAGAAACCTTGAGTTAGTAAACATTGCTAGTAAGTCTAATGGTTTATAATAAAAATTCCTACTTTACAATGGCGTTCCCTGTATTTTACGTTTAGGTCTGCAATGGTATCATGTCTGAATCACACTCGCTGCTAACAGCATGCTTGCACAGCTACAAAAGCTATGGATATTACATATCTACTCATTATAGTGTTGCGATCGGAAATCCCGAGCGGAAAGTGCGCAAAGCTTCGCACTGTGGCAGCAAGCAACAATAGAGATCACCCGACGAGATCACTCTATTATTGCTTGTTGGCGCCACATGCATATATTTTTGTTCTTCACGCACATCCCGTTCGTGGTAAATCATACAATCAACGCAACACCACCGGAGAGGTTGCAGCAATAGCTTAGTTCTTTTCAGATCACTACACTACGAGACGTGGTTTGATCATTCTGACTAGAAATTAAGATGTTGTGGAAGTTAACGTTTTTCTTCTACAAGTAACACCACGCCTGTCCAGCTACGATGCTACAAACATAGCGATGATTAAACCAAGGAAACATCAAAGACTCGCAGATCCATTGTTGCAGTCGGGTGTCGTAACTCGTAACAATCGCGTTTAGTGTGCTATAAAGAGCATTGTTTAGATGAAGTAAGTCTAGAATTCAGGCAATTTGGCAAAACCGTTAGTATCTAGGAAGGGAACCGGAGCTACCTCTAAAATGGCCATAGCTCCAGCTCCGGTCCTGATTTTTAATCTGAACTCCGGCTCCATGCACAATGCCCGGCTCCGACGCTCCCGCTTCGCAGCCCTGAACACTATCTTGCTTCTGGCTGGCCCTGCCAACCATGACCACAGTCTACGCCCAGGTAAAGGGCAACCATAACGCTTGACCGTTACAACTTAAAAATGTCGTGTGTCGTTTTGACGCTGTGTTAGTTTTCATGTCAAGTCTGTTTGCTATAAACATAAACCACTTTACTCGTCAGCCGCTGCAAATGGTCGCGCCGTCAGTTTACATCCGGGGCTTTCAGAGTTGGATGAGAAGCGTGCAGCTGAACGAGCAAGATGGTTATCTCGTCGTGTGTTCGCTGATGCGGAACGGCAGCACACCAGAGAAGAAACTAGATTGCGATATCATAGACTGAGAGTCGAAAGGTAAGCTTTTGAAAATCCCAATTGTTCTACGGTAGTGTCTTCTATCAAAACGACAGAGATTGAATAGTTCATTTGCAATACAATCATTTGGCAGCTTAGTTGCTCCTGCCTGTTAGTTTGAGCGGGAACTGCTCCTTGGCTAATCAACTGAAGCCTGTAGCGCCGCAACAATTATTGTCAAAGGTCCGAAGCAATACCACTTTTTACGATGATGGTTCGATAGATGTCTTCAAATGCATTTTATATGTTTTTATTTCCTCTCTTCATCGTTTGAGCCAATCCTCTCACTCCACTGCTTGGCCGCACTAGATCTTGGGGAGGTGTTGAGCAGCCAATTGATTATCTCGTCATCCAAAAACGTCAGGCCGTGCAGTCCATGGGGAGGTCGATGGGTTGGACATTGGAAGACAACATTTCCTTTAAACAGAAACGTTGAGATGTTGTGTTCGTTGCAAATTCTTCACATGGTTGCTTTTTCTATATTCTGTGTCACAAGAAATGTAGGCGGCTTTGTGGTGAGCAGCGAAAAACTAATATCTGGCAAATAGCGCAGAAAGAACTGTTGCGAAACCATCCGTGTATTTCGCTCCAACTGTCGAGTTTGATGTCACAGCGGGCACTATCGGCGAATGAAGCTTTTCACCAGGATTAGTTCAAATGCTTCGGAACTGCATTACCTGGTATCTTTGGTTATAGCCAAAGGTTTTTTATGGTCCATCTCGCTCTTCGACGTATAGATATTACATTTGTAGGAACCTTTTCCTGGCTTGGTGCGCGAATACAGGTAACCACCTTATTGATGCTCTCTGTTGAACTACTAATTCTGGACTGCTCTCTCCCTCAATTTCTAGACAATATACATGCAATAGAGGTGAACGGACTGTCATATTTTACGACCCAAATCCAGCCCTACAAAATATTAAAACTCAGTCCAAGGCCAACGATAGTCCAAAAAAGATTTTAAATGTTAAGTCCAAATCGAAATCAAGATCTAAAGAATAAAAATAACCCAGTCCAAATCCGGTCCTGAGCCTAAAGTTTGGAAATCATTTACAGTCCGGATCCATTTACAGTCCAGATCCAGTTCAATCCAAACCCTGTCCAATGCTCATCCCTGACATGCGACAATATCAATGTAGATGTAATAGGCACCACATAGACATACAAACACACAGTGATTTTTTTTCTTGCTGACAACTTGTTGCAGACTTACCTTGTTCTTTATTGTAAGTTATTTCAGAATATTATTAAATATCAAAACCACAAGTAGGAACAAGATTACATCGGTGTAAACTTCGTAGTGCCTTCGGACTTGATTTGTTCCAAGCATTCCCATTACGCTCGTAGCAAGCACCAAATGGACGTGTTTGTATGTATTGTTGTTCATTTTTAAAATTACTTTTAAAGGTTAAAAGAAAAAAAAGAGCAAGAAAGACGGGAAATTGAACGAAAATCTCGTAATGAAGTTGAGTCTATTAAAACAGCTAAACGGGAAGCTGAAAAAGTTATTGAAAGGCAAGAAAAAGTTCGAGAAAAATTGCGAAAGGATAAAGAAATGGAAATTCAGAAAATTGGCAGGTGGGTGTTTTCGTTGCGATGATGTGCTGAGATGAAGGATCATCAGTTTTCTGATCTCTGCGCTTGAGTCTCCTTAAGCGTGCTTTCCCTCCAGAGGCGCTGCCACATTCTCCACTTGTGTAGTTGGTGCTTGGTCGTGCTATACCAGTTAGTAGTTATTTGCCTGAGGTGGTATTAACGAGCGACGGAAGGCAAAGCAAGGAGATTAATACGCAAGTTAGTGAACGCGACGCTGTTCTGCGTGAGCTTTATCGCTCTGTGGTCACAAAACGGGAGCTTTCAAACACCGCAAATTGTCTGTTTAAATCGGTCTTCCGATCCTTACCTATGGTCTGAATCTTGGATAATGACTGAAGTTGTGCTACCACAAATACAAGTGGCACAAATGGGATTTTTGCGAAGATTTCACTATTGCGTAGGTAGGATAGTGAAGGTCCAGTCCAGCTGAAACTGAAACTGCGTTTGGTGTTTTTGTATTATTTGATTGACGGTAATTGAAAGCAGCCTCATACGTTAAATTAACTTTTTAACACTGATGTATAGGAGCGCTTCAGCGTATCACTCAGTAGCTGCCAATCGATCCAGCTACTCTCACTTTAGCTGCCAAAAAGTTCCTGTGGTGATAAGTTACCTTTGACGTTTGCGATGGTGCGACTCGTCCTTGAGTCCTTCATCAAAGTGTTGCACTATCCAAGCATTGTTGCCCCGAACCAGTATTATAGCTTTGCTTGATATTCAGATTTGTTGCTGCAATGAAGTCACGCATTCAGGACCGGGCCTCACAAGCAGGGCTTGATCTTCCTCCTCTGTGTATGTGTGCCTCAACAATCTGGGAGACGGAACCAAGTAGATGTGCCAACAACTGCATTTTTTATAACAATCACAAGTGTAAGTGTTGCAGAGTTCAACCATAGTCATTTCCTTGTGTCTCTTATGCAATACAGCGTTGTTGCCTTCGCAGGAAAGAAATTTAAGTTCGGATACAAACCTTTTATACCGATGCAGTGCTGTTAAACCTGCAGTGCACATGTATCATTTTGAGTCCTTGGTCTAAACGACAAAGTATGACTTCATCGTCAAATGTCCCTCGCTTTGAAATCTAAAGACTGACGGAAGCCCTGCCTTCGAAACATTTCCTGATGGAAGCTCATACATTTCATTTGATTGTTGCAGTGTATGCAAAGGCTGTGGAGGGCGTACTCCAGGCGCTTGATAGGAAGACAGAAACACTGCAAGAAGAAGTCCTTCAAAAAAGCACCCTGTCCCTAGCTATGCTATATGAAGATGGGGCTTTACCTCGGCCCTTTTCGGCACGCACGTTGAGATCGAGATGAACAGAGTAGATATGCTTATATAATTAGGAAAGTACTGATATGTTTTTGTTAAATCGTTTCATTCCACTGTGTCTCGTGTCATTCAAATTGCTATAATTCTGGTAATGAATTATATGATCCGCATTTCTTGTTGTTGCAGTCTGGAAGTTGGTTTGCTAAAAACACATGTCAGAAAAGGAAATATTAGACGCGGGAAAGAATTGTCCGCAGCAGCAAGCATGGACGCTGTGATTCTCTACGGGCGTGCGAAATCATGACGTCAAAACTTAAATTGGTTGAAATATCCCAAAGCGTCTCTCACACTAATCTCAATTTTAGAGACGACTTACAGTTTTATTGCAATTCACAAACTTTTAGAATGCGTTCACAACAGAACCGTCGCCAGAAAGTTTTCAATAGGGCTTTGTGTTTCTGCGGGGGGCTTGAGACTCTAAAAATTGACAATCCCAACTGGTTTATAGTGTTTCGTGTTTTAATTTGGGGGGCTAAGCCCCCCCTGTAGCGACGGGACTGGTTCACAACAGATCAAAATGGAATAACAAAAACTTGACATCACAATTACCTGAAAGTATTGATGCCAACTGCAGCCCATCCAAATATCCATCAGTCTTTCAACAATAGGTTCGTGTGTCACAGTTACTACGTTTACATGGTCAGTTTTTCGTTGTCTCGTTACCATATATGGTAATGAGTGGTCCTGTTCTGAGCGTTATTTGCTGAGTCAGCGCACTGAACGAGCCAATGCGTTGGCCACCTCGACAGGAAGACGTCTCGTTATGAAGTGTACGTGGTCTCGTTCACGCGGTACTAGGCTAGCACGGCTAGCATTCAGTGCCTTTCTCCAGATAAGATATGACTGCATCGTACTTTTAACTGTTAGTGTGTTGAGTTCAGTGTTAGAAGTGGAATACCAACGTAGTTATTAAGCATGCAGTCGAAATAGCACGTCGGTGAGGTTGTGCAGTTTTACAGTAGACAGCAGCTAAAGGCGTTGGACTGGCAATGTTAGTAGGACTTCTTATTTTTGAAGGCAAAAATCTTAACCACGCGTTTAGAAATAACCCTGCGAAAAACTTTGCTTCTGCATTTTACATGTCATCAAAGAAAATTGAGTACGATAAATTTCTGCCATCAGTGGTGATAGAAGTAGAAGATACTAACTAAAATTATCTGCCAGTTTTTTAGATATCCCTGATACTGTTTACACAAATTGTTGCGGGAGCTAGCCTTAGTTGCGAGCCGCGGAAGAGCTAGTCCGCAGAAGCTTGACCAACGCGCGTCTGACAAGCTTTCGCCTAAACCTGGCCCTTTCGAAATTCGCGCACCAACTGATGAGCTGTAGTCTTTATGTCCCTACAATAATTGCAAACGGAAGACAAGCAGTGCAACCTTTGTTGCCACAAAATCCAACAACCAGGGAACTTCAGCGGCGATTGATCGTCAAACGCGGTTTCTGAAATACAACAGAAACAAATACTGTAACCGGTTCTACCAAACGCAGCGGCAGTAAGCCATCAAACCGCACTATCCATTAACTCAGTGTGGCAGGACAATTAATGCTTGAAAGCGCGCGACTGCAATCAGTTCAGCAACTAACAATGAAAAGGCGTTTGGCTGCGACTGTTCTCGGGTAGATAAGCACGAACTCGAGGGCACAGCAATAAACTTGCACTAAATTCAGAGTGAGCTATAGACGTTCAAGAGAAATAGGAGTAAACGAATATTACATAGCAATTGTTTTCACAGCTCAAATCATTGCTCTTTTCGGTGAAACACTCCGACTAGGTTTATACATGAGAGCTGAAACGTTACTAACTCAAAATTAGGCTTTCTGTGGTTTTTCTGCACGTTATGCGAGGCGAGATAGAAAAACAGTTCATCTTGGCGCGAGATTGCGCAAACCGTCAAAGGCCGTTACTGACCTGCTTGACAACCACCAGGGACGATATACCAGGAAACGGAAACAGGTGTAGCAGAACAATTACATTGTTCTCTACATGTAAAAGAACTTAAAGTCACAACAACCGAACTTGAAGGACAAGCTGGAAACTAAAGTATAAAACTAC
>JGI24022J15233_10000276_pt1 | contig 28525 bp, 21 predicted proteins | sample Ectturendosymbi2_FD_15233 | JGI IMG/M metagenome (IMG submission 15233)
GGTTTTCAGATAAAAAAGGCGATTCGCCCATTATGAAGCAAGGCGATGCAACGTGGCAGAAATTTACGAACCCATCCAGTGCAGGGCATGGAGAACTCTTGCATGACATTGCCGAACGTCATCTTCTTGCCCCAGACCGTGGGTCCCGGCTTGGCGTTTATTTCTTTTATGTAGGCGGAGAAAACGTACGCCTTGTAATCGCAGCAGCCGGCAGCCAGCAATATGTTGTTGGGATGCCAATCCAGGGTGACAATTGTCGATCTGCACACAAACGCGTGAATTGCGAAGCGCCCGCGAGTTGGCAAGGCGCCAGATCAAAAGCTTCACACCGCGTGCCAGCCGGTGAGAAATCGGCAAAGTGCCACAGCAGCAGAATTGAGATAACTAAGCACTGCACGAGAAAGAGCCAGTTTGTATAAAAACAATCACGAATCCATTTAGTGCAATCTGTTTTAAGAACAATAAGCACAAGAGGCTTTGCTCCANCACATAGGTGTGCTGGGCGATAACAGATTTTCTTATTGAGAAAGAAGTAAGACCTACTTTTCAAATGATTGTAACGCAAACAACAGCGCAAAGCTGGTGACAAGCTTTTCAGGCATCGTGAGAGCAAACCTGTTGGACCTGAGACCAATATCCACCACCAGGTTTTACAACCGTTTTCTTAGCGTGAAATGTACACAGTTTGAGCGAAATAGTCTACGAGCTATAATAGGCACCTGCGTCTCTCGGTCAGATGACTGACGACTTTTTATCACAATACGCGTTAGAAGTGCGTTGGCGCAAAAGTAATTCAAGCAATAAACGGCTTAATGACTAGAAAGACTTGTACATTTTAGGACCGGTGGAGAAACTTTTAAATTTTAGGAACTATACCTCGCCAACGCCACTCGCGAAAATGGAAGAACAAAATTAAAATGGATGCGCATCCAAACATCAGTGTTTCTTCTAAAAATAATAAAACGGGTTGCTTCTCACAACAGTGAGTTGTAGGCTGAGTTTTTTCGTTGAGACATTTTGATCATTTGTCGCATAATAGTATTAAAACTCGCCGTAACAATATTCACAAGTATATATTTTCAGGCATTATGACCCACCGAACTGACTGAATTTTATCCGGTCATGTAAAAAAATTCGGTTTATGACCGTAAAAAACACTAGGTTGTAACATAGTGCAAGAACTAAGCAGGTCATAAACGCAAAATCATGCACCCACCTGATAGGCTTCTTGATATGCTTGCTCACCCACCAATTGTTGTCAGCCTCGAAGTAGCACACAGATATCATGCGCGATGAACTGCCCACGGCAAACTTGTCCTCCTCCGGGGACCACTTCACGCAAGTGGCGGCGCGATTTATTCGAAGAATAACCTTCGTGCAAAAATAAATTCTTGAACAAGAGCAGCGGTAACAGTAAAAAGAATAGGCACGAAAGGACAGAAAAAATCTAGGGCTGAAGAAAGCATTACCAGCTCTTGACTCCACACTCCATCCTTAAGTTGCCAAACATAAGCATTTCTGTCTGCTCCACACGTGACAATTCGATTAGTTTTAGGAGCCCAATCGATACCTGCACAAATAGATTGAAAGTTATTGTAGTAATGAGTTTTGCATGGCGGCTTGTCACAGAGCAGCACTGTATGACAGCATTCTGCATCAACTGTTTTCCAACCTATTTGCTCACCTCAGTAAAATGCAGTGCTGTAAATATTATTATATACAGTACTTGGCTTTTAGACAAATGCTATTGAAGTTTCAATCTCATATTTGATGGCACTCAAATGGATCACAAAAACTTCAATCAAATTGCAGCTTCTCAAACACTGCAACAATGCTACAACACATGGCAAGCCCAGATAGATGCATTATAAATAAACACCGCACTGACTCATCAGAATATCATATATAAAAACTGAAGTTGCCCTGAACAATTTCTAACCACATTAAATTAAATAAAAACATCCGAAGGTCACGTTATGTTGATTTTTACAAGATCCTACAGAAATTTGCAGTATTGTTGCAACCTCTCCGTTGGCGTTGCGTTGAATGTGTGATTCACCACGAACGGGATGTAGGCGAAGAACAAGACCCATAAATATGTGGCACGAACAAGCAATAATAGAGTGATCATGGCATGTGATCTCTATTGTTGCTTGCTGCCACAGTGTGAACCTTCGCGCACTTGCTGCTCGGGCTTTACGATCGCAACAGTACACAAAATGTGACATTTTCTTTTTCTGCAATATTTGTAAAGCCACAACAGTGATCCACACCAAGCGAATCTATCGCAATTTATTGCGTAAGGAAACTAGTTTCGTGTATCACACATCTTCAGTCCTTATTCAAATAGAATCTTTTTTTTCTGATGAAACAGGCAAATGAAAATAAGCAGATTCAAGAGGCACACACATTTTTCCGAAGGCACCAGTGGGAAATTTGCCACTCAATGTCAACAGTGTTATGCACTTAAGCTGCTATACGTAACATTCAATAGCCAACGTATGAACAGGTGTGACATGGCAGCCAAAATGACCATCTCCAAAATCAATTAAAATGAAGTAACAAAAGATTTTGCGGGTCAATTAAAAATTATTCAATTCAAACGAAAGTGTAAAAAAATATTTTTAAAGCCTCTTTACCTCTAGCCATCGGCACCCTGCTAAACATTTGAAAGGTGCACTTTTGTAGAGGAAGCACATAGCCAGAAATATTCACAAGCTACAAATTATGCAGTACACACTGGAATCATGCTTTTTTGGATTGTTGGGATCAAAGGTCTGAGCAGCAAGCGCACAAAGCTTGACACCGCGGCAGCAAGCAAACAAAGAGACCACCTGCCATGATCACTCTATTACTGCTTGTTCATGCCACATATATACAGATGCTATTTCTTAGTGCATATCCTGTTTGTGGTGAATTTCACATACAACGCCATGCCGATCAAAGTTGCAACAGCATGACACAAAACATGCTGCCACAACCTTTCCATATGATTGTTACCAGAATGGAATCTGTGTTTAAGGCTAAAGTGCATGCAGGCTATAGACTGCGTTGATTGAAAACCAATGCTCCAAGCAGAAAATTGTTTACTTTGCTAATCACTTGAGACACAGCTCCTACATTGAAGAACAATATGTGTACTTCAGAGGTGCACAGGAGCTATGGTGTCAGAGTGGCTTCCAGCCGGTGTCCTAACGAATTTAAAAAATAGGAGTGGAGCCGGAGTCATTTTTTGAATATGAGGTTAGTTTGTTATTTATTGATTCTTATCATTGTAGGTTGTTTTTTTACAAAGCATGTTGTAATGTAAACTTCAAATGTGTAAAACAACTTCACAGGAAGTCTAAAAATTTTAATACAACTTGGATGTAAGTAAGGTTAGATTGGTGAGTTTTATGTGTGTAAAGATTTGGACAATTTCTTGTTCACGGTGATACGTTGAAAATCTATTGGCCAATAAAATTTAGCCCACATAATAAGTTTAAATAGTTTCTCAACAACAATATCCAGTTTTCCATTTCCAAGGACAAAAAGACCATATCCTACATCCAGTTTTCTGCCAGATATAAAACTGAGTTGGAGAAATTCTTACTACTGTCAACATGGTCGAGTGGGAAGTGACCAGACAATTGTCAGTTCGAGTCACTCCTTTGTTGTATTGGATTTTTCTTTTGATGTACTTACACAAGATTGTATGTTAAAATTTTTGGACCCCTTGTGACTTACATTTTGAAAAGCAGACAAGTGATTGCAACTAAGCTTTTGGACTAGGGTTAGGCTTAGCATTTAAAGTTAGGGTTTAGGGTTCAGTGTTAGTGCCGAAGGTTAGGGTTTGGGGTTAGCATTTAGCGTTGAGGGTTACGGTTAAGATTTAGGGTTACAAAATTTAATAGTCACCTTAATCCTTTAACCTGAGAAGCAACTGACATGTAAAGAAGAGGTCACATATTTTGCAGAGATCAGCAATTTCGTCTGATATGTTTTTTTAGTCTTTAGAAAGTGAAAACCAGATACAGTCATTTAGACACTGCCAAAAGTTTATAACATTCACTTTGGAGTTTAAGCAGGAGTCAGAGTCCAAAACTTAAGAAAGTTTCGGAGTCGGAGTATATTCAGCCAAAGCAGGAGTGGAGACGGAGTCAAAAGTTTCAGACTCTGTACACCACTGGTGTACTTCCCAGCCTATTTACAAAAAGAAATATTCGCAATTTTTTTTCGCCTGATGAGTTAAACATTACATTAAAATCAAACTCTTTTTAAATCAAAACTCTTCATTTTATTTTTCATAATGGCAAAATAATTTACTTCTAAAACATTTGAAAATATGTACATTATTATTTGTGATTCAACCTGTGTTCTTTTAAGCTCATTTAGTCAACCATAATTTTTTTACAAAAACCCAATGCCATGTCAATGTCCTTGAGCAAATGACAAGAGCATGTTCAACAGTCTATAAAAACAATCTGAAGGAAAAACTCAACCTAGATCCTTTTCAAAGCTACAGGAAGAAAACACTTGTTTGGATTTACAAACCTCCTTGAGCAAAAGCTGAGCCGTTTTTCATGTTCAAATATATGGCAACAATCTAAACATCCTGCAGCAATCACACAATAGTGAGAATACAGTGGGTTGAGCATGCCCAGCTAAATGGGGTTGGGTTCAATTACTGACTGCTTGCAGCCTGACCAGTCTCTTGCTCATCAGGGTACAAGGGAAAGCAGTGTTGCAATTGACTTACCACCAATGCAGCATTCACAACAAAAGTAGCTGCATAGCCCTTAGCACAGAGCATACAAAGATGGTGCCTGCAGACCACTTGCAACCTTCCAACAGTAATACAATATGAGTGCAATAACACTTTTTGCAATATCAGTGAAGTTCCCAAAAACAAGCAATAACAAACCTGCCTCATGCAATTTATCCATAACAACAGACATATTACACACAATAAGTGAAGAACTTACCAGTTACTTTCAGAGTATGCTCACTCAACGTGTGTATCAAATCCCATTTCTTTCCTGACTTTTGGTATATTTGAACATCATTGTTGTTGAGACTCAAAGCAAGTTGTGTGCGATCATGATTGTATGCATGGCACGTGATAGGACGTACACCAAAGCTGAAGCTTTCTGTCATGATTTTCCTGCAACTGAGTAAGGCAGTTGTTGACGGTGACTATTCTATTGTGAACAACAATATCATGGAGACATTTGCTATTAACACTTTCTGTACTGAGGGTTTTTTTGAGAAAGCCAACAGTTTTTCAGAATTTACCATTATACCAGTTTAACAAAACACCTTGCAGTTGAAGCTCACAGAAGTGCCTCAGTTGTTAATTCCATTATTTTTCTTCATAGTTTTCATAGATAAATGTACGAACTTTAAAGAAAAAAAGATTATAACTGGTATCTCATAGAAACCAGTATTGTATTTGCATGTAGCCCCAACAACTACAACTAACTTAATACAAAGAACATTCGTTCAGAAAATGTGACACTGAGACCATAAAATCAAAAAGAACTGCTTGACTTAGTTTGAATTAGAAAAATTAACTTGAAAAAAGTTTTGAAATTGTTAGGAGTTCATTGCACAAACCATAAAATATTGAACAAAAACCTGATATATTATATTGTCTTCTTGTTAAAAAAATTAATGTGTAGGCATAAAAGAACACAATGTAACTTACCTAATAACGAACAATATATACAACTTTTAAAATGTAAACAAACCACACTAATTCGTGGACTCTGGTCAGTCAACACGAATTATTATAATCAACCCTGTAAAAGACATGAAGCAATTATTAACTTTGAGAAAATATGTCTGCTTTGAAAATCTTTCTAATCCATTAGGTTAGTTTAATTTCTCAGGTTCAACAAACAATTTTTTAAGACAACCATGGTACACTGACAAGGGCAGCAAATATGAGGTGTGTAGGAGTGAACAAGAAACAACTGCAAGATATGAAAACATATATTAACAAACCCAATATACAAAATAGAAATACACAGCAAAGCCGTGGCCTATGAAACCAGGAAATGCAATGCAAATTTGCCATATACATAACAAAAGATGAAAGGCCAACAATAAATGACATATATTTATTATTTGCTCATAGAGTAGGTTAATAATTGTTTCCAACATCTTCACACAAATATATTTATGTAGGAGCATGCAGAAATACGATAGCATGAAAAATTTGAGCAACGAGCAATGCACTGCTTTAAAGCAGTAGTTTTCAACTGGGGTTCTGAAAGCCACATGCGGCTCCCAAGCACACTTTGTGTGGCCCTCAACATGTCTTTCCACAAAACCTCTAATATTCTATGTAACAGACTTTGTTCTGCAATGAAACAAACTGTGTCAAATGACTTGTGTTAAGAGTTTCAGTGTGGCTCTCTAACGAAATCGTAGGTCTGGATTTGCTCCCTTTAGCAAAAAGGTTGAGAACCACTGCTTTAAAGCATCTCTTGGAAAAAAACACTGGGACAATTAGGGATGCATATACTGGAATATTTTAATCCTACGGATTCAAATCCTTCAGTATTCGAATTCAAAAATTATAGTTTTTTTCAAATATCAGATTTTCAAAATAAATTTGGATTAAATAAACATGCAAAATTGCAAAGTTTGCAAAACAAATAATTTCCATAACTTTTGATAATAAACCTTGCAGTGGCACTCTTTGTGCTGCTGAGCAGGAGGATGAAAGAAATACTCAATAAGCTCAAGCACTGTGTAGTGACCTGAAGAGCTAATTAACAAGTTGTGTGATCGCTGATTGGCGTTCTGAACCTCTGCATGATCAGCTCATTTTGCTACTGACAAATTATTCTAGAACAGGATTGGATATTTTGGATTCGAAATAAAGATTTTGGAATATTCCAGAACCTCTGCACACGCTAAAGACAACACAATGTTAGTATTATAATGTCTTCATTTCTAAGTGTTTTTCTGCTTTGACCTCCATTGTTACTTCCATTTCTCACTTACGTGCATAACTTGTTCACATCATGCATTGCTTACCTATAATCATCATGTGCTATGTAAACCATAAATGTTTCATACATGGTTTAACGTTTGTGTGCTCTTGCTTACTTTTGTAGTACTGCAAGATTCCCTAATCAGGTGCCTTTCTTAACAAAATCTAGACTAGACTAGGCTATCAAAGAAACAATCCCCAAATTTTTCTTTAGACATCAAATAGATTAGATTGAGACTTTACCTTTTCTACAACTACATATTTTCTCATTTACTAAATATGTTTTGTTTTTCATGTACCCAACACTTATTGGATTATGATTGCTGCTGAACTTATTGTAATCTGTCCATGCGCTTGTCTTTTCAACATCATTTAGTGATGTCACCATGTGTCTGGTGGGACATGCTTTCATCCATGGAACTCACTACATAATGGTCCATGGGTAATTGCATTATTTCTTCACGATTTATATGTATAAACATTATTTTCAGCCATTGCTACTTGTTTTTGTAATGAAATGTTGTGTTGCTTTTATGTATTGTTCTTTGCCTCACAACCGTCTCTTATTTACTTCTTTCACTAGGGCATCGACTTGATAACCTTCCGGTTCCTTCACTGCCCTGGCGTCCTTGCGCTAATTTGTGTTTTTTTCTTGCTGAATATTAATTATCGTCAAATAAAATCAACTCAACTTACCTATGTGCTTGCTTCACCTAACTGAACTGTACATGCCTAAACTCTTCACCCATTGCTTGTTCACCATCATCTGTCTTACGTTGATGTCTATTGTGTATCTTGTGTATTGTAAAACAATTGTTTTATGTAAGCTACCTTTTTTCTTCTTTGTCCTTCATATATTGTTTTTATTAAATGTTTGTGTCACCATGTTTCTCTTGCACACTCTTTTTTAATGTGAGTTTGTGCTAAGTTATGGATGTGTTCAAGGCTTTTTTTATGGAAAATGTTAGGTACCCGGTATGGATCTGTAGGGACCTGATTTTCTGATTTTAGGGACCTGATGATAATTTTCTTTGATTCTAGGGACTCGATTTTCAATTTTAGGGACCCGAATCGAGTCTATAAAACACCTTGAAAAAAACCCTGGATGCGTTTTATGTATATGTTTGTTTGTTGGTACTGGTTATTGTGTTTGTACCACATCAACTTTTGCTTTCAACCATGCAATGGTTATTGGTTGTGTATCATGAATTTTTACCAGCTGCAACTAACTAATTTGTTTGGTACAATGTAAAGAATGGATGTCTGTCAGAGCTAATATCATTAGTGGTTGTGTGATGACGCAACCAGAAAGGGAAAAAAACTCGTTGCATAACAAACAAGGTACAAATACAATAAAAAAATAATTTGTTATTGCAATTTAACATAATCTTCCCCCAAACACGCCATGCTAAAGAGTTACAATGTTTTAGTTTTTATATTTTCACAACTGTTGAAACCTAAACTTGTGTCCAACTGAGTTTGCTATCAGGAATGGAATAATCTTGGTGTGAGAGCGATGGTGGCTGAAAGTAGACCTATGTTAGCAACAAATAGTTTTACTTCCGTTTTGGTGTCATTTCTTACCGTAAATTATCGGTTTTTGCAACTCTGGTTATGTCACTTCATATCCAAAACCAAGATCTCCTACTGACGGATATCCGTCTTTTACAGCACAGGGCACTATTTACAATATTTGGTTTGATCATACTGTATTATTATAATACATTAGATACTGGTCAACATGGGTTGAGTTGATGATTTTATTTGGCGATAATTAATATTCAGCAAGAAAAACATGGCACGTTAACACTCATCATTAAAAGACAAAATTGTAAAAAATTGCAACACACCCAAAGTTTTTAACTGTAACAAAAATAAGCAGCAAATTTTATGGGTTAAAAAACAAGTATTAAGTAACGAAGCAAAAAATTTTAAATTTCAAGTTTGTCTGAGAAGCAGACCTGCAACCAGGGTGGAAACAAAAACTAAAACCATTCGCAATTTCTCAAAATATTTTTAAAGCGCCACAAACTTTTGTAGTTGTTAGGTGAAACAACAAGTTGCAATCATTGATTTTAATAATGCCCTCCCTCCAGAAATATCAACTGCAGTAGTTTCGACCCTGCTGAGAAATATATCCTCTAGATACTTAGCAGAATTACTGAACCTGGCTGCGATTACCTAGATCAGATGGCTAGCCATTGCAAACTATAGCAGCCTTGCAATCGTGGACAAGCACAGCCGTAGTTCAAAACATGAACATTGATTGACTTATTATTTAGTCAGTTTGTTTGGCAGACGACCTCCCAAAACAGTTCAGACCACCTCCTCACTCCCCATCAACGGCAACTTACTAAGATGCAGGTTTTTGTTTTTATCGATTTCAATAACGCTTCATATCTTCTCAGGCAAGAATATGTTCGAAATTGCCAGCTTCTGGCAAACTGTATTCACCGGCACGCCCAAAGTTAACACTTCCTACTAACTTGTGCAAACAACCTATAGTGGATGATCCGCGAGGTGGCGAACCACCGTCGGCGCTTTCATATCAGACGACTCCCCGTAAATAGCAGGGGTGGCCGGCAGGGTTGCCAACCTGTGTTCACCAAAAAGCCTGATCTTGTCCCAAAAAAAGCCAGAAAAAAACATATAGCAGTTTTAGGGCATTAACACGTAAAATATGCATAACCAAACACAAAACAGACGTTAAAACTCGTTAGAAACATCGATACAATTCAATCCAACTCATGAGAAGAATTCACTTTCCCCGGAAGTACACTGTCGTATATTTGATTCTAAACAATAAAATCAATCATTTTCAGGGCAATAGTAAAATCCTTTCAATATGTTGTGCATCCTGCAGGGTTATAGGCTCTTTTCAGAGGAGATTTGTAATGAATATGCAGCTCAGACAATGTTTTTCCAGATCCAATCTTTCCGACAGAAAAAAAACAGAAAAAGCCAGATTTTTGTTTGGCTTTTTTTAATTCCAAAANATTTCGAAAAAAATTTCCAAAACAAGCCAAAGCTGTTAAAAAAAGCCAGAATTTCAAAATCTGACTTCAAAAAAGCCAAATTGGCAACCGTGGTGGATGGTGTCAAGCGAAATTTCTGACTTCACGCCACGTAGCCTACGCATGCACAAAGTAAAATTCTGCATATCAAATATGCTGAAAAAATGATGATTAGGGCTTACGGATTCGCGTTTAGGTAAATGTGTCAGGTTAGGGTGAGAAAAAGAAAAATAATTGAGGTCTAAGACTAAGTCCAAAAATTTTCAGAGGTGAAAGCTATTCCTGTAATCCAGCTTGTTGTGGGTAACTGATATCAAACCAAAATGTTTTAATTTATACAACACATATCAAAAAAGTAATTGCCAAAATTTATTCTTTATTCTGAGAACCAAAATAACTGACAAACAATAAGCGATCAAAAATATCGGAGCGGTCAGACGTCGGGGTTACTTTTTCGCTTGACACCGGAGTCACTTTTTCAGACTTGGACTCGGCTCTTGTTCCAAAATTTTTGAATCCGAATTCGGAAATTTTTCAAATTTGAAAAACCGAATCTTATTAAGACTCTGGGTTCCATCTGTCAAAGCCACAATGCTGTGTCGCCTTGAGCCACTTAAAGAGAGAGTCCAACCGACGACCCTCCGCGAAACAGCAATAATAGAGCTTTCCCCACTCGACTAGGTAGACTCTCCCAATGCTGCTACGATTTCAACCTTATATGTGGCGAATCACCACACATCGATCCAACCGAAATTTACCTATGTTTTTACGTAAGACATAGCCACGCAGATTCCTGCAACTGCTGAAATTCAAAAGTGACTCGGGTTCCTGCTCCGGCTTTTCACAAAATTTTGACACCGGTTGCGGGTCCGAAAGAAAAACGCAGAATTCTGACGGAACGGACACTGGCGCTATGGACCCACTGTCACCTCTGGTAAATGGTTCGTACTATGGTAATAGTGTTGAACGATTAGGAGATTTTGGCAATCCTAATCCAGTCCAATCTTTCATTGTTTAATCCAGTCGGATCCTAATCCGGTAGTAGGCTACTGTACAATTATTTGATACAATCCGTTTCACATCCGAAAAAATATAAACATTTGACTGCAGTGATCAAAGCAGATTCGATATCCACTTTTGATCNNGTACAGTTTTTTGTTAATCTAGTCAGATTGGGGTTTCCAGTAATGGAGTCTCGAGATTTTTTCTNGGTCTCGAGACTCGTTTCGAGACCATTTTTGCGAGTCTCGGTCTCGAGACTTTCAATATTAAAAAGAGGTGGTTTATTAAAATTTCTATATTTCAACAATTTTCTTTGTTATATTTTGCAGGTAAGAAACAACCAAAATATATCGGGAAATGTCAGAAATTTGCAAAAAATTCAAATCATAAGTGATGACGACATTTTTTAAAAACGTTTTGGCAAAATGAACAAATAGTAGAGTCTCGAATCTCGGTCGGGGGTGTACAGGATCCGCTTTTGGAGTTCAATCTGCCCGGATATTAGGAAATTTTTTGGATTTGCATTGGATTGGATATCGTTTTTCATTCAACCGGTTCCAGAACCGGATTATCCAAATAAAATAAATTGTGGGCATGCAAAAAAATTGATATGGAATTATAGTTGTATCAGGAAAAATTATGACATATCGAAATCATATTATGAACAATGTGTTTTAGTTGCTCTCGGTTGAATTCAATGCTACCTGCCGCTCGCAATACTAAATTTCCTGAAAAATCCTAAAATAAGGACATTTCAATTCTCAAGCAACTTCTCGCTTCTGAGGTCAACACGATGTATCGTACATAGGTTACGTTACCACATCTCGAATCGTACACGGTGCAATAGCGACACTAGTGATCACGTTTGTTCTGCGCTCTTAACGGCAAATTCGAAATAGGAGTCGCGCATCAATGCTTATAATTTTTATCTGTTGTCATCAGAAATTCTATTTNTAAATCGGTCTTAATNTTTAGTGCAAATGTTTTCTATATTATCTTAAATTACTCTCTCCCCAACTGTGGCTCACAATAAATGTGCGGAGTACAAATCCACAACACGCCAAACAAGTACACATGACAACGTCCTAATGACTTAATGTTTTTAATCGTTGTCGTCTTCCAGCTTCGTTCGGCTTGTCGTGAATCCTACAGCAGAATTACAAGAGGTTCTATGTTGAGGAGCCGAGATGAACTCAACAGCATAGTGCTAGTCACTTGACCATTTCAACCATTTGTGTTCTATCAAAGGCAAAATAACCACGACATATATTTTGATTCATGAGGCAAAATAGACAGTATCTTTTTAACATCAGTTACTTGGAAGTTTTCGGAGTGTTGACCGGAGTCGGAGTTGATGTTTCAAAATCTTTCGGAGTCGGAACAGGAGCAGGAGTCTTAAAGCGTGGAGCCAGGAGCGGAGTTGGCTGAAAAATGCGACTCCGCTCGTCTCTGCTCAACAGAAGGTACAAATGTTTCTACATTGAGTTTCTGATTGTCTTTTCTTTCGAATTGTTTTTTGCTGCAATGTGGGCCATGACAGTAATTTTATTTCTTTGCTGGGACACTGCAGAAGAAATATTTAAATATTTTAGGTTTTTGGGTGATGAAGTAAGTATTGAGTAATTTCAAGCAAAACTGCGAAGTTCAATGCAAAAATTTGAAATCTAGGAAATTTTTTTCAAATGTAGGGAATTTTTTTTCTGTATCTAATGATTTTTGCAGAGAAGCCTGCGGCAGCACTGGTCAGAAACTGAAACGAAGTTCGGAGAACCACTGCATAGTAGCAGTGTTGTAACCAATGTAACGGTTATTGTTGACTGTAATTTTTTTTGAAAAGATACTTTAATTTAAAACTTTTAAAAACGTTTTGCATCATGGATCTGAAAGTGCTTTTACAAGCAGGAAAGATTAGTAAAAAACAAGTTGTAGGGGGACTGCAAGTTCTGTGTGGAAAACTTTTTGTCTTTTTCATGTCATGGGGAGAGTGAAGAGTACACTCACTGGATTTGTCCAATGCAATGGTTGTAAAAATGTTTTTTAAAGCATCACAGAAAAACTTGTGTAACAAGTCATGTGAGAGACTATTTTTCAAAACATTGCAAATCAAAAGCTTCATCAAGTGCAAGGATGAAGGAAAGATAGCGAGGCAAAATTACTAGACATTTTTGTCAACAGGTCTCCTGTTACAGGATACAATAGGACTACCAAAAAGTGCAAGTAATGTCGAATGTATTCTTACTGCTTTTAAGAGCTTGCCATGTGCTTGTCATATGTTAGCTTTGGTGGTAAAACATACTTTACAGCTGCAGTCGCATATTCTGTTGAAAGTGATCACAGTGAGTTGGGTTTTATCGAAAAAATGCAAAAGGTTTTATGGATGTGAAAGCACTGTTGCATGTTGTAAATGATCAGGATTGAATAACCAGCTCACTTCAACCTTAAAACATGAAAGTAATGATACCAGGCCTAGATGGAATTCAGTTTTACAAATCATTCATTGTGTTAAATTCTGTGTTTGAAATTGAAGCAAAATACAAAACTCAAACTGTGGAAGCTTTTAAGTGATGGAGAGCCAGCCAATTGAAAGTTTCATGATTTTGATTGGTCAGTCGTGCAAATGGGTACACAACTTTTCAGTCTGACCGATTCAGTCTGAGCTGTTTCGGTCACGGGTATTTTCAGTCTTGGTCATTCTGGACTGGTCCCGAGACATTTCGGTCAGGTTACAAAATCTTGCCAAATCTTATATGTTCACTTTTTAATGCAAACGTACTTAAAGCAACAACAGGTTTCATTTAAAAAACTACAAATATGATCCAACATCCAATAGTTAATTCGTATGAACATATGATTTTCGTTATCATCAGCAAGCAAATTAAATCATTACCAACATTTTCAATTACATGCAAATACTTCAAATTCATAATTACAATTCAGATTTAATCGCAGTCATGACTCCTCACAAGGGAGTTGGTATAACGCCAATTAGACCTTGGTGATGGATGCATAGCTGGAAACCAATGGACCATGCTCGGCAATGCTACCAGTACCACTATCGGGAATGGACTATCTTCAATTGGCGTGGAGACTAATTCTAAATGTGAGCTACTCATTATCAGCTTCACAAACAACAACTAGCTTCAAACAAGTAAGTAGTAGTAAGTTTATTGGCAATAAGGAAGGTATTGCATTTGCATTTTCATTGTAGACAGTCTGCCAGGGCACCGAAAAAAACAGTACGGTTATCAAGTTAATTGTCCCTAAACAAGCTAACATTAAAGACACATTTCAGTTAAAAGGCCATGCGAAAAAGATAACTCGCAATGCAATTGAAAGGGGATGTTTGCAGGATTATCCACACAGTTGCGCAAGGGGTGCTAGGTCACTGCTGGTTTCTCTCGCTAAGGTGCACCAGTTTCGAAAGGAACTGAGCTGGATGAAGAAAGTGTAAACCCAGCCAAAATGAAACTCTGTCCGGGTTACCATAACCCTTTCACATCCATGCAAACATAAGCTCAAAAGCAGTTTGTCTGGGGCAAGTTATACAGCAGCATCAAAACTGGTTGGATGATTAGACGATCATCTGGATGTTTGTCTCGAGATAGTACTGCCACTGCTGAGTCGAAGGTGGTGGTTGCTCATCTTTGCCCTGAAACAACATGAAAGCAAAACAGCAGCAATACAGAACAAGTACAAGCGAAATAAAATAATATTTACAAAGCAGATACAAACAAAATAAAATGATTTTCCACAGAACAGGTACAAACGAAGCAGAGAATGATATTCATGACTTGATTAACTGACATTGTGTAATGGCACAAAAGTATGAATTTATCTTGATAATTTTATGTGCATTTAGCATACCTTTGACAGAAAAAATGGGCAATATGTTAATCTGCATAATATGTTGGACTTCCAAGAAACTGTGAAAACTATATCTAGAATGCTGTGTCTTCCACATACTGTGAGGTAAGGTGGGCTCGATTAATGATAACGTTTCTGAATAGACAATTGCTGCAATGTATTATCAACTGAATCCCAAATCTTATGTCCATGACGCCTGATTGATCTTTTGCCATGCTCACTTGAAATCGAGTGCAAGAAATATTTACCATGGGTAGCTTTCCTGATTAAGTGAGTGTGAATTGAAGAAACTGGGACAAAGTAATCATCAAAGGTTTGTGGCAGCTTGCCATTGTGCAAACAATGCATCAATTTCAAGATGACAAATACCATTTATTTTTAACAGATTTGATTGGTGGTAAAGTGGAGTTACATGTGATCTGTAGGAGGCAAAATTCATGGCTCGAATAAGTTTGTTATGTAGGACCTATAAATGATTTGTGAGCAATTTTTGGCACTAATCCCCATGCACCAATTGCGTATTGAAGATGGCTATAAACTAAACAAAAGTAAACTGACTTCAGTGCAGAAGTCAGATAGTATCTTTTCATGTAAGAGATTTCAAGGCTTCGTGCTAATTTATCTTCTAAGTTGGTTATGTGTTTGTACTGTTGCAACCTCTCAGGTGGTGTTGCATGGATTATGTGATTCACCACGAATGGGATGTGCGCAAAGAACAACAATCTATATGCGTAGCGTGAGCAAGCAATAATAAGAGAGATTGCGACACAGTATCTCTATTGTTGCTTGCTGTCATGGTGCGAAGCTTTGTGCACATGCTGCTCGAGCTTTTCCAATCGCAACAAAATGGTGCTGTGACCAGGATGTGGAGGTCGTGTCATGTGAAACCTTCACAAAAAGAACATGCGATCAGTGCGGTTCATAGTAAAAAGGAGGGGACGTTGTTGCAACCTCTCCGGTGGTGTTGCATTGAATGTGTGATTCACCGCGAACGGGATGTGCGTGAAGAAAAACACTATATGTGGCGCGAACAAGCAACAATAGAGTGATCCCAATGGAGTGATCTCGGTGAGTGACCTTTGATTATGCTTGTGAACCTGGTGGACAGTTGATTGTATGTGCTAACGGTCATGACAAGAATGATCTCGTCAGGTGATCTCGATTGTTGCTTGCTGCCACAGTGTGAAGCTTTGTGCACATGCCGCTCGGGATTTCCGATCGCAACAGTACCAAGACAACTTATCATCTNGAATTACTTCTAAATATTTTGTACAATTAGTGTGAGCAATTTGATTGTTGCCAATATTAACTGAAAATGATGTTACTGGTTTTGGGTCGCATTTAATTAACATGAAGGTGTTTTTTTATAGTTCAGGGAAAGTTTGTTAATTCTCATCCAGTTATCTATCTTTTACAGTTCTGCATTTGCTAGTGTGTTCAATTGTTGTGGGTTGTTGCTTGAGATAGTTAGGAGAGTGTCGTCTGCAAACATGGTTGTTCTAAATCTTGAAACTTTGGGTAAATCATTAATATATAAAGCAAATAATATAGGTCCAAGTGTTGAACCTTGAGGCACTCCGCGGTTTATATTTTGAACATCTGATTTACATCCTTCAACCACTCTATACTGCAGACAATCTTGTAATTAGTCAACAATTTTAAGGGTATGCCTCTAATTCCATAAAAGTGTTCAAGTTTGTATAAGAGTATGCTGTGGTCAATTGTATCAAAAGCTTAAGAAAGATCACAAAATATAGTGCAAGTGGTGTATTTTTCTTCACGATTTTTCAATAGGTTTTCATAAATATCGTAGACAGCCACTGATGTAGACAGTCCACTACAAAATCCATATTGAGAGTCAGATAACATCTTATTTTGTCCAACATAAGAGTACAAGCAGATATATATTAAATTTTCAATAATTTTGTGGAATGGAGACAGCAGGGATATAGGCCTATAATTTGTACAGTTATTTTTTTGGCCTCCTTTATGAATAGGGATTACTTGTGCACATTTTAAGCATTCAGGTTAGATATCTGATTTTACGCATCTATTAAAGAGCTGTGCTAAAAATAGTGATAAAGTCTGCTTACATATTTTGAGAATGTGTATAGGGACGTCATTCATTCTTACACTGTTAGATACTAGGAGATTATCAATAATTATTTTTACTTCTTCACTGGTTGCTTCATGAAGGACAAATGATATCTGGGGTCCATTGCGTGAGACTGGGTATTGCTTTTTATTAGCGGGTGAAATTATCGCAGCTGCCAATTGATTGCCAATAGATACAAAATAATCATTAAAGATATTTGCCATGTGGGTAAGATCATTGGTAGGTTGCTGATTTACAGGGTTTATCAGTTCATCTGGGGACGTTAATCCTTTTTCCTTGCCTTTCATAAGAAAATTTATTAGTTTCCATGTTTTTCGGGGATCGTGACTGTTGGAAGATAATTGTGATTAGTAGTAGTTCTTTTACTCATTTCCATGATATGATTTAGCCTATTTCTATATTTCTTATGATAATTATGGGCTCTTGTGTTTGAGAATCTGGTTCGAACCAGAGTTCTATGCAGTCTATTTTTATTCTTGATTGATTTATAAAGACCAGTTGTTATCCATGGTTCTTGAGAGTTTCTTTTTTGATATAGAGAGGTTTTTCAGTAGAGCCTGTTGGTTGAGGCTGTCAGCCAATACTTTTAAGACTTTATTAAGATCCTTATTGGGATCACCCCCAGTTTGAGGTAAATGTTGAAATTTATGACTAATTGTTTCAAGGAACATTTTAGAATCAAAGTTAGTAAAGTCACGCTTTATGATAGGTTTCTTGTCATGTATTTTAGCAGGATTTGTTTTGATTAGCATAAAAATTGGTAAATGGTTTGACAGGTCATTGATAAGTATTCCAGCGATTATTTTTTCCACATCAAAAGTAGTGTAGAAGTGATCATTGAGTGATGCACTAGTTGCTGTTACTCTAGTTGGCCTGGTTATTATTTGTTGACAATTATACTTTCTTTTGTTCCAATATATTCATGCACATTTGATGAGCTTGTATGTTGCAGAAGATTTATGTTAATATCTCCACAAATAATATATGGTAGCCTCTTGTCACTTTGTGTAAAATAGCACTGACATTGTCAGTAAAACATTTAGTCATATTTGGGGTGTCTGCAAATAACTCCAAGAACACATTGCCTGCCACCAATATTAGTTTCAACCCACAAGCTTTCAGCATCTTTCAAATCATTACATATATCACTTCACCTTTGAAATGATAAGTTACTTTTATATATATTCCAATACCACCAGATTTTTGGTCAAAATCAGTGTGTACAAAATTATATCCACAGATTTTTGTTTGAAAGAAAGGGGTACGTTTTTTGTTAATTTTTGTTTCAGAGACAGCTATTATCTCTGGGGATTTTTTCATGTCAGATATAAAGTTTACAAGTTTATCCAAGTTCTTTTTCAAGCTTCTAATATTAACATGAACTACGCAAGCTGGGCTAATTGTTTTACTAGTCAAGAGAGAGAGTTGAATACATGAAGGTCATAATATTTACACTCAGAGTCACTTGGGTCAGAAAGTAATGGCAAGGAGTTATAGGTAATGTCTGATATACTATGATCACATTCTAAGTTGACAGGCAAGGAGTCTGAAATACACATATGGCAAAAGTAAGGCATACTACTTGAAGACAATGCAGCAAACTGAGAATGAGTCAAGTTTGAACATTTTAAGTGTAACCATTTTTGCATATATCACAGAAGATTGCAGGAACAGCAGAACTAAAATGACTACTGCATTTTCTACAAGACTCTACCAAATCCTTTTAATCATGCAGATAATTGCTGCACCTATCTAATGGTTAATGATTTTATATCTCACCAAGTCACATTCCTTTGTTATGGCAGTGGTGTTGCTGTTCTCATTCCGTCATGGATAGGTGGTTCCATTGCTTGTCCAGATGTATTTGAAGTTATTGCTTCTCCTGTACAGCAAGCATGTGTTGAAGCATTAGCGGTTTGTCCTGGTGAGACTCTCATTAATATAGATATGCTCCCGTGGATGAGTTTTGTTGTATTCCTTTAGCTGGTGTCGATGGCTGTACATCTTATCTTGGATTCTTCTCGAGCACAATCTTGCGATGATAGTAAGTCATGGATTGCTGTCAGACTTCCCAGAAAGTCTATGTGAAACACTGATGTCTTTCACAGAAAGGTCCACCTCCATAAGCTTTGACACACTGGTAATGAGCTTATCAGTGTTCTTATTTACAGACCAGGCCAGACCTTGAAATTCAAGCCACTCCCGTCGCCCATACTACTCAAGATCGTTCAGGGCATTTTGGGTCTGACAGGAGGCATCCTCGAGTTTTTGAATACGGTCTTTCAGGTCCTGGTTTTCAGAGCAGAGAGCCTTTACCTCTTCAGTAGAAGATAGAAGTGCACGTTTCATATCTTCGTACTGTTCCGACAAAAACTGCTGGTTTTTACAAAGCTCTCTCATTTCCATAGTGAGTTCAGTAAGAGCACTGCTGCTCTTGTCAAGAGTTTCCATGACTGTGTTAAGTTTCCCAGCCAACTCATTCACATCTTGCTTGGTGGCCACAGCAGATGTGCTTCGCGTTTCCACAGCCATTATTAACAGTACAACAGTACAACACACTTTTATCAAATTACTTTTAAATTACACTATTTAAATAGCCTTTGTTGAACTGGATTTTTTTGCTTTGTTGAACTGTAAGCTCTTCCAGGAACAGTTCCCATCTCTCTCAATCTCAGACCCAAACAATGGCAGTTATTAGGATGATCTTGTCTGAATCAGGAATCTGTTCCACTGCACTTAAAGGCAAAAACTAAAGTTCTTGACAACATCATAGAAAACCTTGAGCTAATCGAGCTGTATCAAGTGGTTTTCATTTTAAAAATTACCTCTTAATCCCCAAACTAATATATTTGGTGCATGGAGCCGTATGCTTCAAATCCAAAGAGGAACTAGAGGCGTTTGAAACTGCTATAATAACCAACATGGAAAAAATATACAATTTTAATTTCAGAAAAGAAAGCTGGTCACAATCATCCATATCAACCTGACATGAAGGCTTTGGCATCTGTTCTGCTACAGACCTGCCTCTGCCATGTTTCCTGACACCGTCTCATGCTTGCTTGTCAGGGCCTCGTCAACAGTTTGTCTCATGCTTGTCAGGGCCTCGTCAACAGTTTGCTTCCCTTTCTTAACAAGGAACCCCGTCATTGGGAAGTAAACTGCTATGTCCGTACAACATGATTCATCACCACTACAAAAGGAAATACAATCAGCCAGGGATGACCTTGCTTGCAAAGATTCACATGCCCTGCTTGGTGCTTAGTCCGTGGAACAAATGTCCGCTACCCAGTGCGCAAAAGAGCCATACTGCTGCTTGATCAGAAGCCTCTCCAATTGCCAATGTTGGAAACCTGCTGAGCTCTGTGTTGCAATTGCCCTCCGAAATGGTGCTGAAATTCTTGAAAACACAGGATGCTGTTGTGGTAAAATTGTTGATCAGCTAAGGCTCCATGGACTCTAATGCCCTAGAAAAGCATGCTGCTTCCCCAGAAAACATTCAACCATCAACTCCATTTTCAAAAGGTCGTTAGCCTGCATTAAACTCCCTTCTACTCTAGAGCTTGTCAGCTTGATCTATCAGCTTGACAAGGGATGGAAGGTGACCTAATGAATTGACTTTGGGTCCTTGGTACAGTGGTCTAAGCCTAATATGGGACGTGACAGTTGTGGACACCTTTGCTCAATGCCACCACAAAAACAGCACCATTCAGGCAGGTATCACAGCAACAGAGGCTACAAAATGCCAAAAATACAATGACCATAACAATTACCGCTTTCAACCAGTCGCAATTGAAACCATTGGTGTGTTTGGCAATTCCACTGCTCCTTTTTCGAGTGGCTTTGCAAGGAAACTTATTGATATGTCTGGTGATGCCAGGGAGTCACATAGGTTTCACCAGCTCCCTATCTGTGGTCAGAGGGAATGTTGCCAGCTTATTGGCCTGTGTGCAAATTTGGTCTGATTTTGGCTATTCACAGTGTACTAACCAGTATTTACTGTCTACAACTTGCGTATATTTCATTACATAGCTACTGCCTTCTTTTGTTCTTGTTTTCTGCAAGTTTTGTTGTCCCCTTGTGCAGTATTATTTTGCTCTAATTGTTAATTACCTTGACTACTGCATAACCTATGATGAAGCTACATTGTTGTGTTATGTTCCACCTTGCTCGAAACTTCTGTGGATATAAAAAAATATTACCAAAGGTTGAACCATAAAAAATAATCCAGTAAGTGTTGGATATATGAAAAACAAAATATGGTAAGTAGATGGTTAGACAAACAACAACAATTCAATCACATTTCCATGCCATTTTTTTCGCTGAAACATTTCCGTCATTTTTCTTATAGTTGTGTTAAAACTCACTATAAAAGTGTTTTTTAGCCTATATTTTCAAACATTCTAACCGAAATCACATTTTTTCAGTCATTTCAAAAATGTTTCGGTCTATGACTGAAAAAAAACAGTTTCCATGACGTATATCCACCTATTACACATATTATGTTGGCGTCTTGGCACCGATCAAAAAGGTTAATAAATTCATTCCCAACCATAGTATCGCCCAGAAATATCAGTAATCAACTTAATTACCCAAGTGTCCTTTATTATTCAGTTATTTGATATGTAAAATCTACTTAGAACCTATGCTATTGATAGATTCCTAGTTGTGTACTAATTGATAGATTCCTATCATTTCACTGATAGTTATGCACCAATGTGGGTGCCAAAATTCAAAGTTGTGCATAGCCTATGTATAGGAGTTGTTTTTTTTTCATCCAAGGATTACAATGTTTGTTTAACTCAAGGCGTCACAATGTTTGTTTAACCCTCGAATGATGGACTAGGTACAATTGAAACTTTTTTGTCTTTAAACAGTGCTTAGTTTTTTTTTTAATTGTATAGAGACCTGAGGCTCCTTGAAATCTCTGAACTTTATATTAGGTTGCCAAATTTTAAAACATAATTTTCACCGTGTGTGGTGATGTGTGGCAAAACAAACTTATCCCCTAAGAGATGGTCTTGGTCCAATTGTACCTTATGCAGTGCAAAAATGATGCACAAAAAACAACGCAATGATTTTGAATGATAGTTTTGTCTTGTTTAGAAAGAAATAACACAATTAGAAAGCACCCTGGTGGCAGTGAATATCAAAACATTCCCAAATAGTTTCTACTTACTTACAAGTGATGCATGTTGTCTTTGGTGCTGAGTGTTCATTACAAACAGGATTTGTGCAAAGCACTCTTCTGTATGCACCAACAGCAATCAAAATGTGACAAAATTTGTCAAACCTAACTTTAGTAAATGCCCGTTGAGACAATTAGGATATTTGTGTTGAAAACATCAGATTTTCTGTACCTCCTGTTTGTTTTTCACACAATGAAGACACTCATATCTCGACCTATGGTCAAAGCCACCCTTGATTATGAGCCACATGAAATGATGAAAAAAAACTTTATAAGCCAAATTGCACAATTTGCAATGCAAATGCACTGATGATGATACAAAATGTTTGCAGTATGTCGTTTGTATCATTTTCATTGGCTGTGATTTTCATCACAAGGCTATTTAGCACTTCCACTTTTGGTGTACCAAAGTTTTATAGAAAATTTCCAAAACGTTTTTTTCTTCACCAAGTACAACATTTCAGTGAATGAGCAATTGTTGCCGTGGTAGGCACATTCAAAATTCATCCAGTGCATGGTTAATAAACCAGACTGTCAGTTGATGTCAAAAACAAGTATTTCTTCGACAGGCTTTCTTATGTAGGAAAAGATATCATGCAGAGTTCAGATGTGAGGTTGCCTACTGATGTTGTTATGAATCTAATGGGCCCAATTTTCCAGCTAGGTTACAATGTCATACATGATAATTTTTTTGTCTCACTTGACCTGGTAAAATGACTTGCTGAAAAGAAGTGCAATCTCGTTAGAACCATACAACAAAACAGGAAGTTCCAGAAGAGTCAAAAAAGAAAAATTATACAATACATTGGCAACATGGGATAACTGTGATGCAACAATTCTTCACAGTAGAGTAGACTGAGTAGAGAGTACCACAGACTAGAGCTGCTGTTCGGCCTTTGTGGGAATACAGTAATAACAATGTAAAACTCAACTTTTTATTATTTGGTCAAGCCATATAAGCGAAATAGCATATTTTCTTATGTGAAGCAAAATAATAGCAACAGCAAAGGTATGGACGGTAATGAGCAATGTAGTTCAAATGTAAAAGAGGCACCTTCCCTGAAGCGGACCAAATGTAATTAAATTCCCCAAGTTGGAAAATGGGATGACACATGTTTGAGATATGGGTTCTTTTTGCCGTATGACCAAATCCTGAATGTAGCGTCTACATTCAACAAATGCAATAACAACCAAGTCATTAAATTTCTTGTTTTTCTACCTCTTTTTTGTTAACGCAGGTTCCATGACAAATACGGAAGTATGTCAGGGGTTCCACGATGACAAAAAGGTTGAAGAGCACTGTTCTAGATTGCAATGAAAAAAAATTGAAAAGTTTTAAATTTCCGTTTTTTTTGTTGGTGACATCATAATCGGCATTTTGGCACAGGTCACCTGGCCCTGGGCCCCAACCACTAAATGGAATTTTTTGACTCAAGTTTTCATTGGAGACTAGGCTAGAATCTGAGTCTTTTGAGCCTTTGATTAGCTTTCTAGCATTTCTGGTTCAAAGGTTGTGGTCTAAAACATAAAAAATAATTAATTAATTATTTTGTTGTAGAAGAAAGCACGTTCATTTTTTGTAGTGATGTAGGAATATTTTATTGTGTAACATCTTCAATCCCACATGCAACGCACTAGACCTGTTTTTTTCAATGAAACATTTCAGTCATTTTTGCTGGGACATTTTGGTCACTGAAACATTTCAGTCATTTGTCTCACAGTTGTAGTAAAACTCATCATAACAGTGCTTTTTAGCCTGTATTTTCAAACATTCTGACCGAAATGACTTTATTTTTTTCGGTCATTTCAAGAACGTTTTGGTGTATGACCAAAAAATATAGACTGAAAAAATGACCGAAAAATAACCAGCACTAAACTTAAGCATACATTGCAATGACAAGGAACACACAAATATGTCCTCGTATTCATTCGTGTATTGTGTGTTCCTTGTCATTGTGATGTATGCTTAAGCCTAGCGCATTGCTTGTGGGTGTGAAGACGTTACACAATGTAATACAGTACAGGAAAACCACTGGTTGTTAAGTGAATTAAACTTGAAACAGCAATTTTTGTAGAAGATCAAATTAACATTATCTGTAGCAAAAACCACATATTGGGTGGGAAAGTCATTTGTAATTACCTGAGTAATTTATTGTGTAAGAGTCATTACACTGACATAAATACTGCATGATGTTCAAGCCCAATACATTATTTAATGCTGGTGGTTTCTATGGTTGTGATCTAGTGTTTTAAATATTAAATGATTACAGTATACAAGAAATCAACTTGTTTCATGTCTTAATAAATTTGTATGTGTAAATAGACGTATGTTCTTCCATGATTTTTATTTTACAGGATACATGCATGTAATAAGGATTTGTGTAAATATATTGCTTAGTTAAAATGCCGATTGAAAACCTTGAAGAAGAAGGACTTGCAAAAATACCGAATCTTCGGGTAGCTAATTTAGCATTTTTGCTTACTTTAAATGGAAACAATGAAGCAGTATGGATGGAGCTGCTTGACTTGATTAAAAAAGATAGTAAGTAGTAACAAAGAGCCTATTTCACTTAAAACAGTAATCCTGAACGTTTTGTACCAACAGTGATAGTCTGAGGTATTGCTAAACACTTACATCACAAGCAGTGCCACTGCTTGTCTGTGTTGCCTGTAACACAGGCACTTGAGAAAAGAATATATTGTTGACATTTGAAACGAACTTAGCAACTCACTGCCAAAGTCATCTATACAATCATTAGTTTTTCATCTTAAGATACACTGTTTGAGGCTTGGGTTGCGAGATGTTCACCAAACTCAGATTTGGGTCATGCTCACAAAACTTTGGGAAATGCTCATCTAGAACCTTCTGTTGACAAGTGGTTTTGATAACACGTATTTTGTTTGAATTTGATGTGAATGATCCAAAGTAATTTTCTTGTGATCAATGATTGTTAACTGAGCGAGGCTTGAACGTTGTATTGCTTAGGAATTGTTAAGTGTTTTTTTTAAGGAAAATCATCAAGGCTTATATGTCAAATTAACTGTTTTTCCTAAAATCAAGGCAATAAGCATGGGCAAATTTGTGTTGGTGGCAGTTATGCAAGTTTGAAGACGCAAAAATTTGGTCTTCGTTAATCTTGTCCTATCTACAGTGGTATTTATATAAGATACAGACACGTGTAAAAAGAAACCTTTTCATTTTTGAGGCAATTAAAAACTCAAGGTTAGCTGCAAGTCTTTGAGGAATCAGCTGACTGGACTCTGCTTTCATGATTTTGCGTTGATTTAGACTTGCACATATTTACATTCAAGTAACTTTTCTCCACCAGTGTGAAATTGAATCAGGAAAATGTTGCAGTAGGAAATCGATTTCATGTAACACTACGCATCATCATGGAGTTTGTTTGCTTTCTCTGCTCTTGCTTGCAGTTTTCCTTTTTGAGAGGTGATAATTGACATTCTGTAATTTCTTGCGTGCAGAAATGGCCCCTTATTATGAGAATATCTGCAAAGAGCTCAACAAACCACTTGACCAGACCCTTTTGCAAAGTATGAAACAAGAAAATGAAGATGCTTTAAAAGTTTTGGATGATAAGATCTCAGAAGAAAAAGAATACGAATCTGATGAAAAAGATGCACTTTTGTCAAAAGCTGAGTACTTGTGCAGAATTGGAGATAAAGTATGTTTTTATACGTGTGAGTCTTAACAATGTATTGATTTAGTCTTTTTGATTTTTTTTCTGCATTCGTAGGAAGAGTGCTTGAGCGTGTTTCGAAAAGCGTATGACAAGACGATCGCCCTTGGACATCGACTTGACATTATCTTCAACCTCATTCGTGTCGGACTGTTTTATATGGATCACGATCTTATCACGCGGAACATTGATAAGGCAAAGCAGTAAGTACTGTTAGTCAAGGCCTCCCAGAAAATGTCTATCTAGGTGATCTTGGTTAAGCTTGCCATCTGATTTTTGTTGCTTTTCTGTAAAACTGATTCTAGCTAGCACGAAAAAGTGCTTTGGTGCAAGTAAAAGCATTCTTTTTGCGAATTGTTGCGTGAGTGTGTTGAAACTGATTTCGTTTGAAAGCATTTCATGCACACTTTCACCACTTAATGAAACTTCTTACTTAAGGGTTCATTACACATTGTGAACGTATTGTATCAATCGAAATGTATCATATCAGTGCCCTTGACTGTCCTTTAAACAGACAGTGGTTGTCTTTAACTTGATTGCGCATTCGTTTTTGATATCTTCGTTGAATGCTGCACATTTATTTGTTGCGTTATTTCGGCTCACTTGTAAGGGACAGACGTATGAGCAAAGATAAAAAGGAATGTTAAGCCAATTTCCAAGCAAAACAGCAATTGTTGGTAGACAGAATGAATTTTTTTTTGAAAAAAACGAATGAATTTCTATTTGTTTTTTGTTTTGTTATACTCGCTCAGTTTTGACGGTGTCAGTGGGAGCTGAGAGATAGCCTCGTGCATATGCGGGGAGAAAATCAAACAGCACACCACATTATTTATCATTGCGAAGCCCTCCGGCCACCAAACTCCCTTGACGACTTGATGTCTCCCGGCCCAGATGGTGTTTGTTGGTTGGACCGACTGGTAGGGATCGCTTGAGGGTCGCTGCTCGTACGAAAGAAGTTTTGACGAAGGCCGGTTATTTGTTGTGTCCTGTTAAGGCCAAACATCTGTGACGAATTCATTTCCAGGCTCATTGAGGAAGGTGGTGATTGGGACAGAAGGAATCGACTGAAAGTTTATCAAGGCCTTTATTCGATTGCGATTCGGGATTTTAAAACCGCCGCTGTCCTGTTCCTGGAAACCGTCTCGACCTTCACATCGTACGAGCTGATGGATTACGAAACGTTCGTCACTTACACGGTTTACGTTTCCATGCTTGCCCTTGACCGGCCGCAGCTGCGCGATAAGGTGGGTTCCCAGTCCAGAAGTGGTATTGCCCAGATCGGCATGGTGCCGTCTTGTGCAACTATGCTCCGAGCTGACAGTCGGAGCGTAGTTGCATTTGCTCCGACTGTACACCACATTCGCTTTTTAGAAAATGTGTGGATCCGCATATCCAGTGAAAAAAGTCTTAATTCCTATTCACTAACGAGATTTTGTTTTGTGATTTTCGAAATCTGTCCTGCAGTTGATGCTTTTCCATGGAATCTTTTACAAATACATTGTTGTGCACAGGGGCGTAACGAGGCTAGATGGCGCCCGGGGCAGGAAGCAAGCTTGGCGCCCCCATGTTCGAACCTGAGGTCTTTCGGAAGCAAATGTGCTGTATTGAAAAAAGTACTTGTGACATTGTCGGGACTTTTAGGCGCCTCCCGCAGTGATTCGGCGCCCGGGGAATTGTGCACCCCTCGTTACGCCCCTGCTTGTGCAGTCTTGTTCGAGCATGCTCAAACGCGCATAACGTCTTTTCTTCTGAAGCGAATGCCATTTCTGTACCTGTAAAAACAAACACGTTCTGCAAATGCTGTTAAAATTTGCGATCATAACAATCTTTGGTACACCATGTGTAATCGGGTAAGTTGCTATTTCATAAGCTGTGAAATCTACTACAGCAAGATAAATGCAATAGCTTTTAGTTTTGCACAATGTGACCAGTGATTTTGCGTCTCATTACTAGACTTTTACATTTTCCAGGTCGTGAAAGGGTCGGAAATCCTTGAAGTTTTGTATGACCAAACCGGGACCAAGAACTTTTTGTTTTCGCTGTACGATTGTCAATACGCTCAATTCTTCGTTAGTCTAGGTATGCAGTAGTTTTAATATCTACTCCCGTGTCGCATGTGCTTCAGTTGCTTCTTTGCTTACATCTGCGAATGTTTGCTTTCCCCCAAACACAGAAAGGAAAACACGCTTTTTCTACATTGCACACTGCGTTTTCGTCGGTGTCTGCATAATTTCGCCAAAAGTGAATATCGCAAGTGCGTATGAGGAAACTTAAAACTCAGAAACGTTTCTTTTCATCTTCTCGGTTTAAGAAATTCCTTTATTTGCGTTGTGATGTGCAGCAGGTTTCAATTGATAATGTGCTCACTTATTCACAAAAATTGTGAAGAAGCATTAACTTATATTTACATGGTATTTTTACTTTCCGTGCTCAAACTAATAATGAATCGATCTTCTCTTTGGGTTAGGGTGACATCACCGAGTCTTTCCGTTTCTCACGCAATTGACTGTTGTTTCTCTTTTTCGCTTAATTAAGAGTAACTCGAGCTTTGTAGTATATTCTAGCGCAGTTTGCATTTGCCTTTTCTTTACAAATGTCTATATTCCCAAATGTGTGCACGTGTGCACAAAAAGCCAGGGCCACAACCAAAGGGGAGCAACCAAGAAA
>JGI24022J15233_10000279_pt1 | contig 28470 bp, 18 predicted proteins | sample Ectturendosymbi2_FD_15233 | JGI IMG/M metagenome (IMG submission 15233)
TATGACAATCTGGAAAGAGAAAAATGAATAAGGTCATCGATAAAGGTTTTAGAAGCTGCCGCTTTGTTTCAACAATTGTGAAACACCCTGTATACGGCCGTATTAATTAAGCCATGGTAGCACTTTGACTAAAATGTATAAAACGAAACCTTAGCCGGCCCAAACGCATTTAGAAGAAAGCTTTAGCATGCTTCGTGTGGTAGCAAACACAAAACGTAGAAGTGCTTCTCAAGAATACGAAGTTCCCATTAAACAAGCTCCTTTTGTCGTTTTGTGCATGTAACGCAACAGCGAAGAAAATATGTTAAACCCGGTGAAAATTGATCAGCGACTTATTTTTACTACATCTTATCCTAAACAAAAATGGAAAGGTTTCTATATGTATACGTTAGAATGTTGCATTTTGTTCAGTTGCATTTGCAAGGGAACGGATTCTTTATCAATGTCAGTGTCCTATGCATCTCACTTGCTTATCCATCACCTGTTTGGACCAAGAAACACCAACACAATGCAAGTAGTTTCAAGTTCATCAAAGAATCATCTTCCATCTAAATATATTTCCTAATGTTTAGATTGTACTTCACAAATGGCTGTAAGCTTGGCAGTTGTTTGGTTAAACGTCGAGTTTTTGCGATGCAGATACCAGAAAACAAGCCTTTAACAACCACTAGAGGTAAACTTCACACGACGACTGGATATTACCAGGGTCATCTTGTCGCCATGAAAGAACTAAGAGCAAGACGCATGTCGATTCCTACCATAAGTGACTTGGATAAGGTAAGCACCATTTTCGTAGTCAAATGTTTTTCAACGGGAACAATAACCAGATAATGTGAGCAAGAAGTAAGCTTTTAAGGGAACCACTGAAAAAAACAAGCTTATTCACGAGCTTAAGAAAAAAACGCGAACGAGCTTATTCACGAGCTTAAGAAAAAAACGAGCTTAAGCTTATTCAACAAATCTTTGAATCGTTAATCATGCTGACAGTCTTTTTCCTTTTGTAAACAATTTTAAAAATTTGGAAACTAAGATTTTTCATAATTTTTAATGCAAAGAGATTCATGCGTGCAGTTGGCTACTGATAAATCGCTCCTTTTACTTTGATTAAAATTAGGTTCGGAGAAAATTCGAAATTGTTTGGATAAAATGATCAAAATTCTAAATTTTCAAAGATCTATGTAGATTAAAATCACCAATCCTATTGCACATTGAAAATACTATTACTACAAGAAAAAAAAATCTTACCTTTATAACAAGTTTGAATAACACCGTCTCTTTAGATACAGTAGCCTACCGTTACGTAAATATACCCTTTGCAAGATAGTTGCAGTGTTTTTGGTGTTTTCTGCTACCGAAGTTCGGAACGAGCGTGAAAACTGCTACAATGAAAAAATTGGCAAAGAACTGAAAAGCAGTTTCTTGTAAATGGAACATTACTGCTTATCTTTATGCTGTATATTCCATATTGCGAAACATAGTATTCAAGGTTCATTGTAACGAAAATTTTCTGTCCTTATTTTTAAAAAGATCTACTACCGCAGAAAATATCGTAACTGCAATTTCTTAGTCTGTGTAGACTTTCAGCAATCTTCATGTCTACTTGTTCTGAAGGAAACCACATTTACCTCACCATTTCCTTATATAAAACAATGGATAAATTGTTCGTGTTCCTTCAAATTAGCAGTTATTGGTGACATTTCACTTGTGTATGAGCTTAGCGCTTGCTCACCCTCCTTTTTATGAATGAACGATTCGACTTATATTTGATACGGTAGAAACCTAAAGTCGCATTTTTATTTCGCATCAAAAATTTTTTTGTTTTTCTTCGTTACGATTTATTGCTACTGATCAATATTTTCAGGAGAGTGTGAGTGATAAATGATTATTTGTTAGGATTTACAGCAACTGCCTTTGTTGGGTTGCCTAAATTGTGGAGTAACTACAAGGTAGACACAAGGCCGCCTCAGTGAAGAAACCAGTAGAAAATGCTTTGTGACATGTAGCTGTTGGTTAATATACTTAGAACTGCAATACGTAATGGTTACTGGAACAGATTGCGCATTGTTCACAAGCGCTTGGGGTCCTGATTCTTTTTGTATGAATTCAGCAGATAATTTACTGCGCCTTACACGTTTTATCAACACGTTTCCGTCATATGTAACTTTTGCGATTATAAGCAACCTTGCAATTTGAAGTAATTGGTGGTACATAATGCAGCCTTGGTTCCTTGCGCCGATTGGGCATGTCGATGCGAGTATGATTCGCGTGGACAACTTAGAAAAGACTGAGTTGGGTGTAAGTTTGTATCATTTAAGTTTCATTGAACAAAGCTGCATCGTGTGCAATTAAATCGTCCGCTGAAGTAGATGGGTGTAGTCGTGGTGAGTTTGGTGAGATTATGCAACGTCAACGCGCTTTGGCATCAACGCGGCGGTCAACGCCTTAAAAGGTCTGTAAAATCTTGTTAATATCGGCGTGAAAATATTCGTCTCAATGCCTTTAATGGCTTCAGCGAAACCAGGTGCTAGAATTTCGTCTAATGTGGTAGGATATTGGGTGGCTTTATTTTTAATGTGAAATAAGAACGGACAATGCAACGGAGCTGATTCTGAAAATTGTAAAACCCCATCAGCTCGCGCAGATTCATCTTGACCTACGTTTGTCTCCAGAAATCATGCAAGACAAATGGTTTCTTTGTTTTGCCATTAACTATCATAGAAGGTTGCAGAAGCCACAGGAAGTTTTCATCTGCATCATTTCAGTTGTTTCGTCAAAATATGCTAGCCTCTTACAGAAAGCTGTAAATTCAACTGTGGAGTGCCATAGCCTGACGCATTGAATGAGGCCCATCTTTGAAGTTTTTCAGATAGCCCTTTTGTGTTTTCTTCAGATATTCATGTTAAATCACGAACATATATGCAAATTTTATGGCGCCAACTACGATTACGGGTGCGTGACAGTGCTAACAGAATACTGCAGTCGTGGATCTCTGCAAGATCTTTTGCGGCATCATCGGGAGTGGGATGATGTTTTCAAGTAAGTTTGACCACGTTTTCCTGAAGGAAACAGGCCAGATATGAATTTCAGAAAAATGCTTTTGATCATGTCACACTGCTGTTGAAAAAACGAAAATATTTTGGTCTGAAACATTAAGGTTTGAAATACCTTGATGCATTTTGATTGCTGGAATACATTAAGCTGTACCTCGCAAAGCGCAGATGATGTCAGCATTTTGGTTATCAGTTGCTGGTACGGTTTGGAACGCGGTTAAGTCGACAAGAAAGATCGTTGTGTGTCAGTGATCGTTGTGTACCAGCGTTTGTAACGTTTCATGCAAGTATGACTTGACCACTTCCTGGTGGCATCAGGCAGCCTTCAATTACTTCGATTAAGCGGGATGCTGGGCTGCATAAAAAATAGCGCTAAACGACTAGGCATATGCATTGTACCTGCAAATTAATGTTGAGGTATCAGAAATCTCAAAGCAAGATTTCTGCATATGAAACGTCTAAGACGAAAATAACAGCATTCTTGTAAGATTTGTGGTATATTAAGCAGAAGCGATCAAGTCCAACTTCACACTACCACAAATTACGTAGAAAATAGCGAACTTGGAAGTGGTTTTTGTAACAGCAATTTTATTTTGGACCCACCGTCTCTAGAATCTTGTAAATGTCTTCGTGTAATTTCACCATTGTCCATAACGTTTCCTTCAATTTTAGAAACATTTTTGTTTGGTGAATATATTTTCAGCTTGAATGCCATCTGAAAGCATTCATTGATGCTGCAAAGAACGAGGCGAGGAGCGTATTTAAAATGTTAGACCGGCGTTATGCTTCAGCGTCATTCGGGATGCACAATGAATTGCTGGCACAAGGAGGTCAGAACAGCGACATATGTTAGTGTCGCTTCAATTATTAAATCTCTTTGCAGAAACTCTTTACTATTTGACATCGTCAAAGGAATGATGTACTTGCACAGCAGTCCTATTCGATCACATGGCAATTTGAAGCCTTCGAACTGTCTGATTGACAGCCGGTTCATGGTCAAAATCACTGATTTCGGAATGATTGGTCAGAGGCTGAAAGGACGGAAAAAAAGTCTTGGAGGAAGAAGTGATCCTAATCACAGTACGTTAATATGCCAAATGTCGGAATTAGAATTGTATACCGGAACGTTCTAGAAGCAATTAAAAGCTCCAAGGTTTCTGTAAGCTTTGAAGGAATAAGCCGACTGGGCTCTGCTTTCATGTTTTTGCGATGACTCAAACCTGCACATGTCTGTATTCATGTAACTAGTCTCCACAAAGATGTTAAGCAAGTAAATCAATCACCAAATTTTTTTATGTAGGAGACCGATTTCATGTCATACTACGCATCTTCAGTCCTAAAAACTTATTCAAACTGCATGTTCTATTCGAATAAGATTTTATATGACCATGGATGAGCAGTATTACGCAAAATCGATAAAATCGATTTCCTATATAAAAAGTTGCCGACTGATTCACTTGTTTGCAGCCTTTACGGAGACTGGTTACGTTCCAGAAGCGTTTGTTGTTATAAATTATAATCTACTGTAATTTGTAAGAAACAAGATCAACGAATACAGAAAGTTCTATCGTTCTCTCATTTCTCAAACCATACCTCAAACTCCAACCACACATCATTGATTTAATGCATGTAACTGTGTAATACAATCATGCTTTGACAATTTATAGTCAACGTGTGTTGAACTCTATTGTCCAACAAGGTGCAAATCGAAAAAGTCAGTGGTGTTTCCTGCTGAGCATTTGTACAGTTTATTTATTAAAAGCTTAAAATAAAGTCAAAACCAAAGCGCAAGTCACCCGTATGGTGGATCTTTACAGGGATCACAAGCAGGAACAACAAACTAATAGGAAAGACAGGCTATAGGATGTCGTCAAGGTGATATGAGGTTGTGAAAAAATAAAGTGACAAACGGAGTCAGATATCTAACCTTTACAAACAATACAAGGTAAAAGCATTAGGGTTTGCTACTCTTCCAGTTGTCTGAGTTAATTTAGTTTGGCTATGATGAGTAAAATGAAAATGTGACAAAGTTCTGTATCTGAGGAAAATATTATTAATAAATTAGGACCGTAACGAAAACTTTACAAAGCTTACACTGCCGCATATCCACCGACCAGCTGTAGTTCGGTCACTTCAGACATCATAAGTTTCATACAAGATAATATCAAATGCTTGAAAGCGGTAATAAAAACGTATAATTAGCTATCGCACATGAGCGATAAGTGGAAACCTGACAAAATTTCCCGAAAAATCTCTGTGAGGGAACTGGGGAGAATTTTATCAACATTGAATTTTCGAGAAAAGCATCGTTTTGATGAAGATCACTCACAATAAACCAACCAAAAAACTACTAAGAAAAAGTGATAAATCTTTTTAGAAAAACTGTGGACAGCTCCTGAACTGCTGAGAGCGATTATTCCACCGATCGAAGGCAGCCAGAAGGGAGATGTGTACAGTTTTGCCATCATTGCCCAAGAAGTACTTTATCAACGGGGAGTTTTCTACAGGAAGGAAGATTCCCTGAGCCCAGAAGGTATGACTCTATATTTATAGGCAAGGTGGACGTTGTGCAGTTCAGCACGTATTTCAATAGTTTTCTCTGATCTTCACAAAACGTCCGTATTTCTTCAACCAAGTTCAAGAAGGATAGTTGAGAATAGTACTGACAATATGACTAAATGTCTCTGCATTGCAAAAACGTTTGTAATCAACCTGAAAAACAAATTAATCAAATATGTTTTAGATGACAGACCGTCAAACGCCACCCCCTAAAAACGAAAATAAAAGTTAAAAAATGAACGGTATCACATATAGGGTTGAAAAACCCGATGTTCATGTTCGTTAACGCTCATGTAGCAAGTGCCTGTAGGAATGTAGATGTGACTGAGTCCGCTGGGTGTCCATGCAAAAAATCATTGACAACCAGTTGAAAGGAAAAAACCAACCGATGCAGCTAATTTTCGCAGAGAATGCCTATGGCTTCACGCCTTTACACGGTCGCTCAATCCGTTCAGCCAGCCCTTTGCATTTCATCAAAAATAGGAGCTGTTTAGCTAACTTTATGCCGTAAGCGGTGACATGGTGGCTACGTTTCTGCTGGGACTTGTGTAAATAAATTGCGTTTCGTTCTATTTTCTTCTTGTTTACGATTGCATCAGTTTTGTGTTTTGATTATTTCTGGCGAGCATCAATCGCAAGTCAAGCGCACGTCACGAGAATGTTTTGCACAAAAATGACGTACAGTGCACACGTTTTTTCAGTAACGTAGGCAAGCAAAAGCATACACCTGGTACGTAACGGCATGGAAAATTTTACGTATTTCAGAAAGCGTTAACATAAACTCAGAAAAAATGTTGACTACAACGTACCCTCAACCTCAACCGTGCGTCATAATCGAGTAGATTTTCTGAACAGGCTGAATTTCAGTGTACACGCCGAAACAATCTCCCACGCTCCTCTATTTCCTTTTCTTTCGGAATTAAACGCTCGTATTCGTAAATTGTCGTCATGAACTGGATATCAAACCTAATTGACCATTTACGCAGATATCGTACAACGCGTTGCGGCGCCGAGGAGTGATTCCGAAATTTTTCGCCCGTGCCTGGACGACGACGGCAGCGCAGTCATTGACCAGCAATGGAGGAAGACTTTGCGGAAGTGTTGGGCTGAACGCGCGAAAGACAGACCGGAGTTTCACGAGATTCACCAAATTGCAGCTGGGTTGCAGAAGTATGTTTCCGGACAAGAATTTTTCATAATTTGCTTGAGTTCCAGTGCGATCTTTGAGCGAATCATTAAGGAATTGGTTAAACATTACCAAATCTTTTTGTAAGTTATGGACAGATGTTAACCTGGAATACCTCAAAATCGCATTTTTGCTCGCACCTGCGAAAACCTTATGTATTGCTATTGCTACCCAAATCCTGACTAAAAAACTAAAAAGTGGCATGATGCGTTCCTTTGATAAAATTTTGAGTCGCCAAAGTTTTATTAAAACAAAGCTTTTTCTGGTTTGTCCTGTAAAGCTACTCGACGTCATTTCTTCTTGATTCTAACATACAGTAGTTCTAGTGAATAAACTGCATTGTCGCAATCAGCCGAAGGTTGTTGCTGCGTTTTACCTGTCGCTGCCATTGGCAAACTGGCTGCTTGGCATAAATTGAATTATCTTGAATGGTTATGCGTTCGAAGAGACCGAAACGTAGTTAGATCGGAGTATTTTTTGCGGTGAAAACTGAAAGGTGGTGGGTTACCTTTTTCTTTGAAAAACTAAGCCAATACTTCCTAGGAGAGCGCTGGTTGGGTTTACAGTGATAGCTGGTATTGTTTTTGGTGGTTAATCCATGCTAACCACGCGCAATTACATTACGCCGCCTTGAGCTGTTTAAGTGACAAAGGAAACCAACGAATTTCATCACGTGAAAAGGTTTGACACTGGAAAGTTGGTGGAGCGCCTGATTTGTGTATAAATCTTGCAATGGGCCCAAAATATTCCTTAGAATTTTTCAAAAACTTTACAAGTGAACGTGCGTCGGTGTAATTTGAAAACGTAGTTGCCGTTTATTGAAAGAAGTGGGTTTTGTTTGTTGTAAGTAGCTTGAACGTCTTTGTTAAGATGGTAGCTCAGTGCATGGAGTTGATCTACCTCGATAAACCCTGAAGCGAAGTTTGTTCCAAGAAACACTGATTGGTGAATTGCGGCACGTTTAAGTGAGCATTGTAACAATTGATAAGCAGAAAGATTGTTTTAGTTCTGAGAAAGCATCGAGACGAACGATACAGCTATCTGATCGAAAAGCAAAAATTTTTTGGAACGTGATATGCACCGGCCGCAGAAGTCATGCCGATACAGCGTTTAAAAACCGCGAAATTGTGAAGTACTGCTTCACACATCCACTTAAAAGAAATTACGTCTTGGAGGAGCGAAGATCAGAAAAATATTGCGGAGAAAAACCACTAACAAAAGTGTTTTCTCAAATTTGGCGAAAACATTTTCAAATACCAATATTTGCTACAGTATCATTAACGTCTATAAATCAAGCTTCTCATCAAAGACAACTCAAATGAAGCTCAGGAAGCAGTAGAATTTGTCAAATAGCACTGTTTATGTTTAAAATAAACTTCAAATGTTCCCGACATCGAGACATTTGCAGTTTGGTGCATTGCAACATTTGAAAAGTCCGAAGGCTGTGATTAAAAAATAGCAAAATTATGTTTCAGGTTACTTAAACAACGCTGAGGTGCATTACTGCAACTTCACGAGCTTGGCTAAAACTTTAATAATTCTAAATGTGCGGCGTCAGCGTTTCGAGATTTGGGCATTGACCAGATGCGTTTTGATTTTAATCAAGTTTCTTTGCTCCCATAACTTGAACTGTTGACTCAAAATAAAAACGGTTATCTAGGGTTTGTGATAAACTATTTGCGTTGTGCTTAAGACCTATTTTTTCAGTGACTTGCATAAGTTTTCTGCACTTATATCGGCGATTTTCAACCACAAGCAGTCGTGCTGCTTCAGAAAGTCGGTTGCTGGAAGAGTGCCGAATTAGGAACAAAAAAGAAGCTTTATACGATTTGTTGAGTCAAGTAACAACTTTTACGATGCAGAAGATTTCTATAAAGTTGAGATAGTACGCTTGTACGAAAAAGCGAAGCAACAANAATTTTTGAAGGATGCATTATAGAGATAGGGTTCTTGAAGATTTGGCCTATATGTGAAATAACTGCATGGTTTAACGTTTTGATGAAGCAGTCACCATTCGCTTTTTGCGATTACGGCAGTTTCGCAATGTGTTCATTCGTTTATTAGGCTGTGTTTAAATAGAATATTGAAACCCAAGACGCGCAAAAGCAAACTTGTAGCGCTAATATCAATTTGCTGTGGCTTATAAAAAGTGCTTGCACTTCTTCCGCACCTTTATCTGTTCTATGGTGAGCAGAATGAAATTCCTTGACTCGTTTTCCATAAAATGAACGGCAGTGTATCAACAGCGCTCAATTGGCAAGAATCAATAAATTCACAAGTTGAAAAAGGTCATTAAGCTGTAGTGCTTGTCACGTTCCTAAAAAGATATCTTTGTGCTACCATTTTTTGTTTGAAATGTTCATATTTTGCAGAGACAGCAATCTGGTTGACAGTCTTCTGCAACGTTTGCAGCAATATTCTTCAAGGCTGGAAGAACAAGTGGAAGAGAAGACAGAGCAATACAAGGCTGAGAAGGAAAAGTCTGATATCCTGCTTTACCAGATGTTGCCAAAACCTGTGGCAGAGAGATTAAAGATGAACACAGTAAATACATCTGAACAATCGTTTTTTGGTGCAAGTTGCTAATTTTCATCGTAGTTTTGAAAAATGTCGCGTTGGGTATTAAATTTGTTTAGAAAGTAAAATTAAGATCATTTCTTGATTGTTTCGCACATCGTGTATACGTTGCAAAACAAGGCTTTATCGAAAAAAGCATTTACCGTTCATACATTTCATTGCTTTCATTGCCTACCTAAACTTTCCTGTCGAAAAAGAAGAGACTTTGTGTAATACTGCAAGTAATGAAACATTCCAGTCGGTTCAGTTCTTGACTGATAGTTCGCTGCGCATTCATGCAGAAACTGTTCATTCAGCGCATTCATGCAGAAGCATTCACTCTTGGTTTTGTGATTGGCTTGTATTCAATTGTCATTAAACGTGTGCTATGACATATGCCATACGTGAGGCCATAGGTATTTTTCGGAATTAAACGCTCTTATTACGATCGACTTCAAGAATGAAGCAAACACATAGGAGATATAGGAAACATAAGCATAAATACTTATTATCGAAACACCCGTTTAAAGCAGTGGTTGTTAACCTTTTCTTTGCCACACCTCCCTTAGGAAAATGTCATTTGTTTCAAGCCTTCTGATTTTAGCTAAGTAAATTGGACTGAACATTTTTTCGTTCAAAAACTTCCGATGTTGCAGAACGCGTATGAGCTTGCTTCCCCTCTTGAGATTTAAGGGGGTTTGCTGCCCCACCGGTTAAGAACCACTGGTTTAAAGCGTTTTCAAAAACCATGTTTGTAGCAAATTCTCGCAAGACTTTACGTAGAAAACAAAGCTGCACGACTTATTAGTTTTCCCAGGTTATTATAGGGGAGAACATCTCTGACGTCGTACTTACAAGCAGATGTTGAAAACATTTGCTAAGAACTTGAATAAATTGCAAGAAGAATATGGCCAAGAGGGACACGTGACGTTTCAGATCACCATATACCATTTCATTATTATAAACAACTGGCATGAACAACTTTGAGTTAAAAAATAATGCAAGTAGCTGACAGCACTGGGTCTAAAGCATTCCTTTGCGCCACTATTAACGCCCAGCACGAGCCTGAAAAGGCTGTAAAGTGCTGTTTTTCCAGTCATCAGTGTGACGCAATTGGGTGTCTAACCCACTGTGTACTTAAGATACTCGTATTCTTCCGCTGTACCATTTAGGCAGCTGGATTTGAGAAATCGTTTCTAACGTTGACTCCATTTTCAGTCTGCTATTCATCCATCGAACTGTAGTCGTAGTCCAGCCAACTCTGCTTTGATATGAGCATCACTAGTTGAATATAAATCCCTTGTGTTTTTGAGGGCTTACAGTTTAAGTTTCGCCTGACGGGTAATTGCAGCTTAAAAGATACAACACTTGTAGGTCTTTGTCAACGAGATGTTGTTCCAACGACAAGGGATAAGTGCCACCGCAGCAACCGTAGACCCAACAAATTAAATCCGCAAAGCTCCTTTTTAGTAGTTGAAAAGTACTGTGATTCAATGTCGGGACTGTGCCAAACTTTTGGCTGGTTTCTTTGAGTTACTGCATGTCCGAATAGTTATAAACGTACCCGTGGATGCACAGCCACTGTGTACTTACTATTAAAACGCTTATCCATTGTTACTTTACAAAAATACTGATGTACTCTATCTTGTCGTTCGTGCCCCAATATTTAGTTTCTTTTTAGAACACGACGTGACTGACGATCGCCTTGTCTTATTGCAGGATGTCATGCCAGAAAGCTACGAAAGTGCCACTGTGTGCTTTAGTGATATTGTCGGATTTTCGGTGATATGCCACGATAGCGAGCCCTTGCAGGTCGTTAAAATGTTGAACGATCTTTATACGATGTTTGACCAAATCATCGAAGAATTCGACGTTTATAAGGTAAGAATGTTTGCCTAATGTCGAGAGTCACGCATTCTTTATCAAATTTTTCAAACATAGAACTTAAAAATTCCACATACGTTTTTCTATTAAAGTTGGGTCGACATATTTTGGTCTTTCGATCACACCAAAATCAAGTAACCATTTTCAGATTTTTTGAAATGTGAAAAGATTTCACACACCAGCTCTTTGCAACGTGCCTCGATATAATGTTTTAACGGTTGCCTTGATTTTTCCCAGGTCTTCATTTTACTATTATTACAGTTACCGATTTATCAGTCTTATACTTGCAGGGTTTCAAAAGTATTAACAAGTGTATTTACTATACTTCTTCGGAATAATTTTTTTATGCATTTCTGAAATTCCTTTCTAGGCAACTATAAAGTAATAGCAGGTTCATTTGCTCCTTTGCCCCATTTCCTTTTTGTGCATAGCCGCGGCTTCTGCTGCTTCTGGTTCTTGCTACATCCAAGCAGGAGATTGGCACTATGGCGTTGGTCTGTCAGTTTACAAATATGCGTTTTCTTTTGACAGGTGGAGACAATCGGTGACGCGTACATGGTCGTGTCAGGTCTGCCTGAGAGGAATGGAAATCTGCACGCCAGAGAAATTGCACGAATGGCTTTATCGCTAGTAGACAGCGTCACCAATTTCTTTGTCATTGAGTAAGTTTTGCTGTACAGATAAACAAGATTTTAATTTCTGTTAGTCTTCTTGTCTTGATGAATACATTTCATTTTAGACTAAGCACTAAAACGATTGCAGGTTTGCTCATGAACAATTGCTAAATCCGCAGCCTTCACTCCTGCCGTGTCATGTGACTATTCAACTAAGCAAAAGACCTGGATAAGAACCATAGTTTGCGTGTTAGCGCCATCTGTGGCCATCGTGTTTTCGTAAATAAAGGGCAATTGTATAAAATTTAATGGGCTAAGCTACAAAGGAAAATTTTTTGTCTAATTCTAAGAATTGGATTTAAACCGCTTTCTTCTTTGGATGATCATGTTTGTCTTGTGTATACCTTTAAAACACTGCCATTGTCCATAATTTTTATTTTAACTGTTGCTGCTGCAACGTCACCATTCACTTTTACCTTGTGTTCAACATGCATTAATTTTAAACTATAAGCAGTGGTGACAAAATAAAGTATCAACGGTCTATACAGGAAACCGCTATTTTTTGAAAATGCCATTCATTGTTTGGCGAAGGTGCAAAAGTTGTGGAGTGTAACTAGCTAACTAACATTAGAGGAGGCTCTTTCCTATTGCGAAAAAGTAACATCAGCTCTGGATTTATGTCCACAACCTTCGTTCTGAGAAAAAAGGAAAAATTTTTCTGTAAAAAGTATTTCTGTCTCATGAATTGGATAAGCCAGATTTGCTGCATTTACCAGTTGTTAGAGTTTTTTGTTAGTTTTTTTGTGATGCAACATCGCAGATCAAACACGCTTGCAAGCAAAAAACTCCACTAAACAAAAGAAGTTGATTTCAGTTTAGCAGAGGAAAAAGCAGGGAGCTTACAATGTGTCTAAAGCAATCAAACTAATGTGAGGCCCAAATTACAAGGCTGTTTTACTACTTTATATTGATGAAAAGCGGGCAACACGAGGAACAAATAACTGCATCCTCTGATAAATGTTTGGCTTTCATTGAAACTGTCTGGAAAGCTTGGTCGTTGTCTCTACGAGAACAAACACACCCGTTAGGAACATTTATTAAATGTACGCCACAACAACTGTGTAATTACTGTGCAGTAAAAGATTTATTAATACGATGTTCAAATTATAATAGAAAATAAGTTTAATGGAAAAGTTTACCCTCTTAACTTCAAATTACTGCAAAGTTACCTCAATACCATGGACTCAAAGGTCGAAGCAAAATATTGGAAAGCATTTTTATAAACCGTACACATATTTAGGCTCGCATGGCTAAACCTCCTGCTAAATGTTGCTGATCTGTACCCGGTACGTGACCAGCTGCATGCTGCACAACCATCGCGCATAGGATTCGTACTCCTCATCTTTCTTTACAAAATGTCAGCCTCCAGCATTTACATGTCTAATAATAATATTTGCAGCGCAGAACGTTTTGGTTACTCAGCCACAATAAAACTTTAATTAAATGCAGGCATATGCCAGAAGTCAAGTTAAAACTACGAGTTGGCATTCACACAGGACCCGTGGTGGCAGGCGTGGTCGGCTTGAAAATGCCTCGATATTGCCTGTTTGGCGATACAGTGAACATGGCTGCCAGAATGGAGCAGAATGGAAAAGGTAAGCCCCGTGGTCTTCGACAACACTGTGTGTGACAATTGGTGGTAATCAATGAACAAAGCATGTTTCCGAAAATCTCTTAGCCAGTTTTGCGATTATCCCAAACAAAGACAAATTTGAATTAATTGGTGTCAGCGAAAGTTTGTTAAATTACAGACCTTATAACTTTCTTCCTACGATGAAATTGTACTTTACCCATAGACGTAGCCAGGGGTGCAAAGGGGCCATTCCCCCCAAATTTTTGGAAAATGTAGTCATTTTGTGCTTTGAGAGCCGTTTTTCCAAACAAAATAGTGTTATTCTCCTAAAATCGAACATTTTGCCCCCCCCAATTTTTTTCCCACCCCAAATTTCTGGGCTGGCTACGCAACTGACTTTACCTGGCCTTGACCAGTGTTGGCTCAGTGTCCTACTCTGTAGTAGTGTTGTACAAGTGTTGTAGTTTTATCAGCCTGTGTTGTGTAGACAGTGTGTGCTTGTACTACGGACTTCGTGTTTGAATACAAATTTAATTGAAATAAATAAAAAAAATAAAATGTACCTGAAGTGATAAGTCTGAAGTATCCACTGAAAAATAAAGCCTGTTAATCGGTGTGTCTTTTGCATAATGAATAAGAAGAAGTACGATCCTCATCAGTTGTGGACATTTTTTCTAAGGTTTGTGCTTGCTAGCATCAGACTTAGAGACCGCAACTATTGTATTTGAATACCTAGACCAGGGGTTCTTAACCGGTGGGAAATTTCCCACTGGTGGGAAATTTTATCCATGCAGTGGGAAATTCTTTCTGATTTGGTGCAGTGAGAAATTGTTTTACTCTAATACCTAAGGAAGGAAATCTAAATATTAAGTCACAAACTTATTTTTTAAAGAAACATCTACTTGTCAAATAGTGCATTGTTTTGCAATTATTGCGTTTTTAGAGTTCAACAATGTTCAAAAGCCACAATCGAATAACGACCGTTGTTGTTGCTATAGGTAGGTAGCCACGGTTGCTATAGGTAGGTAGTTAGGTTAAGCGTATTGTGTAGCGTAAGTACAAATGATATATAAAAAAGCTGACTTCAATTTATCAGCAAGGTTGAATTGAAATTATACTTTGCTGAAGATGAGGTGATGTTATGTTGTAGCAAGTTAGATTATTTTTTTTGCGGTGAAACATGACAACCAGCGTCTTAACGAATCATTATTTTTCGAAAACATCTAGTGTAGTGCAAAAATGTCGGTTGCGAAGGCTAATAAGCTAAAATACAAGGAAGACTACATCAGATATGGCGTTGCTTGCCTCCAGAAAGATGGAGAATATATCCCGCAAGTGTATGTTGCACATGAAAACACTGGCTAACAACTGTTTGAAATCATTCCAACTCAACCAGCATTTGAACAACGCTTACAAGGAGCAACCTAGCAAAATCGATTGAGCAGGCTGCTTGACAGTAAGTCTAAGGAAGGTTGTATCAAACGTTTCAAACTGGATGCAGAACGTGCATTTAAACAAGTAAATTTTTCCGTTGAGGCATCCTATGTGGTTGCACTTCGCATTGCTAAAGCGATAAAGTCATGAGACTTTACAGAACTAGTGCAACCATGCCTCCGGAATGGTGCTAAAATAGTTTTGGACGACAGAGCTTGCAACACGTTGAAAGAAGTTTCCCCCTCTAATAACACAATCAAGATTTTTACCATTAATCCTCGTATGGAGATGGTGAAGTGAAACCAATCGCAAAAATCACATTAAAAAAGAAAAATGAGCACTTTGCTTTTCCGTTTGATTGATATGATGTAATAAGTGAAATTCTTGAGTGAAACCTATGAGTAGACCCTTTTAATTGTTGTATCTATTATGCGAAACCTAGATACCACCGAGCTAATAGCTACTATGAGTATTGGCTAAATAGCGTTCCGTGAAACATCGTCACTAAAAATATCAGGAGGGAAATTCGAACTTGGTGATTGGCCTTAGTGGGAAACTAGACCGAAAAGCTTAAGAACCGCTGACCTAGACAGTCGTAAAACAAGGTTTTAGTGTTTTTGTGTTGGTAGTAAAGCGAGTTTATAGTACTGTATTTTGAGAGACCGTTTCGGTCTCTCAAAACACCATAAAAACACTGGTTGTGAGTAGTTTAGAGGATAAGAATTGGTGAACTCTTGAGCCATGTGACCTTGAGCGAAACAAGGTCAATAATTGCAGGGCGACTGATTTTTATTTAAAAAGTAATTCTTTTTCTATTTAATAGTGTTTTAGTGAACTTAGATTTATTCTGATTAATATGTGTATATACTCCTTGACAATATATTTTTGTCTCAGCAGTTTTACCTTTATTCTGTGGCATTTTGACTACAACAAACTTTGTATGTGCAGAGCTGAAAATTCACGTATCGCCACACACGAAAGACATCTTAGACACATTCGGTACATTTCATCTTGTCAAACGCAAGCAAAGCGTGCTATTGAAGGTAAATCCAGGAGTCTGTTCTGTTAAAAAACTGACCTAGAGTAAAATTTCGTTGCAATACTCAAAGCGGTTTGCTTTGAACAAACAACAGGCTTAAAGTCACCTTGATATTTGTACTTTTACACTTGAGTTTTGTTTTGTGGTTGTGCTTCAGTGACATACAAACAGGGTTTCTTTACCATTGTTTTAGCTATGTTTTATGTTTTGATCTCGAAGTTCTATATTTTGTGAAATCTTGAACCAATTATCACACCAAAGTTCGTATTACGCGAAAATTTGCTCGGAAGTCTTGCATCATATATGCAGTAGTTGATCTCGTTCAAATTCCGTAATGACTGTGTAAGAAAGGAGACGTTTTGTTGAGAAAGCTGTATTCTAGATGTTACAGTGCATAGTCAGCTTCGTCTACGGCAGGGGCGGGCAATTAATTTTGCTCGGGGGTCACCTTTGAAAGGCCGGGTTCAGCGGGGGCCCGTACCTTCTGACGGAAATATAAGCAAGTCTCTGAGAAGTTAGCCTCAGAACTAAAAGTTGGAGGAAATCTTAGATTTGAAGATTATTTCTGAATCAAATGCTTCCGCGGGCCACTGAAAACGTTGCGGTGGGCCACATGTGGCCCGCGGGCCGCTAATTGCCCATCCCTGGTCTACGGCATTGGCATGCGCAAACATACCGGTAGCTAAACTTTACACCGTAACGTGTTGCAGGGTTTGGGAGAATGGAACACGTGGTGGTTGGTTGGCGAGAATCAACCGCACGACGCTGACAGCGTTGATTCATATGCGCAAGACTTGACAAGCTCTGCTGAGAGCGAGGAGGCAATTGCAGGACGACTTGACTCCGCCTGTTGGACGTCTGGGACTTTCTCAATCGATATCAATCATTACATTGCTGGCAGTGTGTTCACTGTTGAAAATGAAATCCCGTACAGAAACACTTTAAACGAACTAGAACAGCCCGCGGTTAACGACTATCGTTACGAACGAAGGCGTTCCAGTTTGAGAAATCCTCCGAGGTACAGGAGATCTGTTCTCTCCAGGCCTGAAAAGCAAAGGAGAGTCGGAATCACCGGAATGCCTTCACTGCCTCTAGTCACAGGCAGTCCCAACCCTGGATGCAAGGACATTAGCTCTGATAGCTCATATTCTGAAAAAGAAAAAACCACTTCAAAATCAGTCGATTTTTACAAACTAACTCCCGACAATGAATCGTCAAAGCCTGTCAAGGCAAGAGAGAAATATAACGATTCGAATGGCGCTGAGGAGCAAACTGACGACACTGCGATACGTGACAGTGGAGTTTACTTGACTTTTGATAATGACGTTTGCATTAGGGAGTACCAAACTGGTGAGCTGTGAACTCATCAAAATTTGTTTAATTTATTTCTTGATATTTCTTTGTTTCTTGAATGTTCAGCCCTACCGTATTCACGTGTAGGCTATGCTGTCCGCAACAGATTCGCGAGAGCACCAAAACTCAAGTGTGACTGTGAATCTTGTCAATAGTTTGGTGATGTTATGCACGATGTAACCTTATTTTTAAAAGTTAAGACCGTTATATCTGCTTATTAAAAGTTGTACAATCAACACAACGCCCGTAGACATCGAGGTACAGTAACTGAACATCATTGCAGTTTGTCTTACTCGTTGAAGGTGGTAGAACAGAGGAAAGATAAGACATGGAAACGAGCACAAAAGCGCACAACATCAAAGAAGTAGGGATGCTTCCATATACTTGTATACTTGTACTGTCATAATGCCAAGTTTTCAAACTGCTTGCCAAGAGTGTGTGCATATTTCAACATTTTACTGTTTCCTCAAGATTATGCGATAAAGACAAGTTTTAAATTCACTTTTACTTTCACTGCGTGTAGAGCTATGCCGTTATGAATAAACACATTGCGTGCTTGCCTGCTGAGATGGCCGCGTAAGTCGATGATAACGGAAAAACTTCTTTGCTCGGCCTAACTTTGAACAACTCTGCTAATGCAACTGCCCATTCTCATGTACTCTTTGTGGCTTGTTCTGTAAACATATATGCAGAACGTGGAAGTAGCACTGCATCAAAGAAGACTAGTTGCCAAAGGCATTTTTGTGAGACTAAGCGGACCTGGTGCTACGCGACGCGCTCGTTTTCACGAGATGCCCGAACCGCATATGCGCAAACTGGTCGAAACAAAGTAACGACACAATGCGTATCACCTGATGGTCAACAAATCTACTTTTTTCAGTTCTGTGAAAGTTCTTAGTCTTCAACTTTATTCTTTAACACTTGGTTATGTTTGCAGAACTTAGGTATTTCAGACAAAAATTTTAAATTTGATGAAATCGACAAATTCTGTATAGGAAAAAGTATTCACTGCTAAGGAGGAGCTGACAAAGGTTTCAGCCTCGGTGGAGAAAACAGCAGGAGGTTTTTTTCGATGCTGTTGATGAGGGAAAGAAGCAAAGCAACACTAAGCAGCGACATAAATATGATAAAATCAAAGAATTCGGTTTATTTTAAATCAGTGGTTCCCAAAGTGGGGGTAAATTACCCCCCAGGGGTAATATGCAATCCTTTGGGGGGTTATGCGGAACCAAAGCCACAATGTTGTTCTGTATTATGAGCGATCACAGCCAAATATTGAGGGTAATAAGACATAATCGCTACCTTGATTTGGGTAATGGCTCGAACATGTTTGGGAACCACTGTTTTAAATGAACGCAATAGCGTCCTGCTTATTTTACATTTCTAGCCACTGTTTGAAAGAAAGGATAGTGGACGAGGGCTTAAGGTGATGCATCGGTAAATACAATTGTTTCTATACATAAAGTTTGTTGCAGGATATCAGGAACCAAATGAGGGGTTGTAGTTCACAACAAATATCACCCATACGCTCACTTTACCTGGATCCGCCCCTGGCGTAAGAGAAATTATCGCAGTTGAAAATTTGGGTTCAGCCACAATAACGTTAATCATGATATTGACTAGTACCCTCTGATTCGCGAAATATTAAAGCCAATACATTGAGCTGAGCAAATATCCAGCAGAAACATAAATAAAAAGCCACTTCAAACAGAACGGCGTACTGTGTCTCGCTGGTCGTGTGATCTGTAAACAGAAACGACCAAGATTTGAAGTATTTGCCATGTCAATCCATAAAATGGATACGTTGGTGCCGAAGCCCATACCACCTACGCACAACGACCTTTCGTTTGAAATTTACCAGAGCACGTGCCAAAGTTCAACAGACACAACGTGAAAACAATAAGAGGCACGTAACCATTCTTTGCAAAGTAATAAATTGATTGGAACCAGCAATAAGCAAGGTTGATTTATTTTGAAAATCAACTGATATACTCCCAAACGCCCATATGATGTACTAGTATATGGGTGCATTTTTTTGTTTACGCTAGCAACCGTGATGATGATTTTCTGCCTACAGAGTAACGACGCTTCTTTCCTCTGGGAACTTTGTCATTGATGCTGAAATGAAAAAGTTACACCGTAAAATTAACTATAACTCTGTTTTATTACAAAAACCCACAAGCCAGTGCACGTATCTGTTGTCAGTCTACACTCAAAACCGTTTATTTTGTGAAGCTTGACACAGAGTGCAGTATATATTACAGCAGCGAGGTTTTGCAGGTTTTTTTTCGTGTCCGTTATACAACAAGCAAGCCTCACATGCTGAGCAAATAAAAACTTGCTACCAGGAACAGAACCAACTATTGGTGTTTTCGCGACGAGATATGATTTGATTGTATGAAGAATTGAACGGAAGTCTAACAAGATGGGCAGGAGCAAAGCCGGGTGGATCCAGCCAATAAGGTTAGAAGGGGTGATTTCAGTATTATGTGGTAGTCAAATCTCATTACGGGTTCACTACTGCAAGAGAGATGAAGTATCGGATGGCAAAATGTCCTTATACCGCGAATGCTGTTTTCCGAATTATACAAAGTCATGGTGAACAAATTTACTTTCGTAGATTTTAAGGGGGGCTATAGCCCCAATCGATCGCTGGATCTGACCCTGGCATGAAGTGGGGTTAATAAACATGAAGAGGTCAAAATAGTTACTGTCTGAAAATATACCAGTTGCGCAAGGCATAACTTTTTACTGAATCTGGGGACAGAGGCAGTGGCGTATCTATGCAAACTGGCGCCCATGGCAAAATTCAAATATGCGTCCTTTCTATAATTTAAATATTAGATGTAGGCACAGATTTTACGAAAGATAAACAACGAACAAAAAATTTTTTTTTAAAACAGAAAAGAATTATGTCCCTTTTGGGCCTCGCCTTTTCAACATCACCGATATCTATCATTATATCTTGATACACCCCTCAAAAATTTATGCACACCACTGAGTGGGGCCCCGCACTTGCTAACGACGGCCCGCATATTTATAAAATGTAACCTTATTTGCGCACTAACAGTGGCTACGGATACGCCTCGCAAGGCGCGGTTCAAATAAAACGCTGTTTATTAGTTAAACCACGCCGGCGTTGTATCGTAGCGGATACGTTTAAAGTTTGCTATGCCAAAGGTTTTCGGTTCGGCTCTCACCTTGGTGACTTTGTTTTGGTACTAGTGGTTGCACGTTTCAATTCATGAGACCACTTTTTCTTTCCAAAACTTTAGGTTTAGGGTTTAGCGTTAGGGTAGAGTTAGGGTTACGTTTTAGGTTTAGGTTTACCTGAAAACCTCTTATTGCGCGAACAGGGTTACATTTTGTAAATATGCCGCCGGCCCTGCTTGTAATCAGTAGATTTTGTACTAGTTAGCCCTTGCAACCAGTAGATTTTGTTTCAGTCTGACTTGTCATATGACTCAATGTTTGCTCTCATGAGTTTCTACCCTTTCGTTGACATATGTGAACTTGTTGGTTTTCAGCATGTGATTATGATCATCAACTTCATGCAGTTCATGGATTTCATCTCTTGTGGTTATAATTGGAGCACAAGATCAAGCGATATCTAGCATTGTCGTTGGATTGAAAAATTAATTTCAAACTGTTTAACAGAAATGGCTCAATTTTGAGGCATTTATCCACAGTAGCGTATAATATAGTGTTGTAAGTTTTACTAAGATAAATAAAGACAAGTTGTAACACGCAATTTGAGTTTATGGCAGGAATTGTTAGCTTAGGGGCAAAACTTGCTTCTCTGGCAACACCAGATTTTATCGACAAAAAATACACTGCCTTCCGAATATTTTGAGTCCTCTGCGATTATATAAATTACGGTAGTTGAGGGATTGTGTAATTTTGGCCATAACATTTTCAAAAAACAGCCATTTTGGCCATTTTCTATTAAGATTTTGGCCATAAGCTACGAAAAATATCTGTCAACCCTGGCATTGAACAACAGCAGCTTCAATCGTGATGTTTTTTTCCAGCCGATGACGTCAGTACTTGCTACTTAGTAGTCGTGTCCGCAGGTTCTCTTCCAAACATGATTAAGTGTGGCTTACATAAGAGGAAAAATCAATGAATGTAGTGACCTAGAAAGCACCCTCCCAGCTTTATAGAAAGTACATAAAAGTCAGGCGAAGGGATATCTCTAGATATATCCCTGGTCACCGTTTTCGTTTTATAGTTGTAACGCGTCAAGTAACCTCCTTGCGTTTCGACTTCAACAGTGTCCGAGTATCATGGATTTGTTCACTTAGTCAACTTATGTAGTGAACTTGGAGAGTGATGCAAACCTTGACGAAAACAAAAAATATGAAGATCAACAGCCAATCAGGCGGTGGTAGTTAGAAACTGCTTCACTTTGTGTTGCCTCAAAATGGAATTCTACAATTTCACTTTTTTCTCGGGATCAGAGTGCGTACAGAGGAGAAAACTGCCAAAAACATGAAAGTGGAAATTGAGCTCACGCATTTAAAGCAGACTAAAGAAGTTGATTGAATTTTTCGGTGTAAAGATGGTCCTTGTTTTTGCACGAGCACACACATATTTAGATAAAATAGTTGATTCCAGCACTTTTCAAGCAGTTATATCTCCCAAACTTACTTCGACGTTTGGATTAAGAGATGAGCAATGCGGTCAGGGTCCACAATTTTGATCTAAAATTACGAAGTCATTGGTTAAACATTAACATACAGTGCAAAGGTAAAAGCAGTTCCCTTCATACCATTGCAGATAATTCCAGCTTCTCTCAATGTACTTTAGTCCGACAAACTTCGTGTGTTGAACAAACAATACAGAAAACGCCGGATTGCCGTTGCAGACCTGTGTATAACTTTGTTTCTAAATTAACAGAAACGTCAAAAACTGAAACCAACTTATTTTCTTCGTTCAATTTTACAAAAGCAGCTCTGCTAATTGTTCAATATCCATTAAAAAACAACACTTTGAAAAAAATAAATTCAACATATTTGTTTGTAAGCCTATGTTTTGCTATAAATTAAAACTAATTTTTATACATTAATCTAGCGATAATTACAGTATCAACAAATTGGAACGTAAGAACTGTGAGTAGATCCAGGAAAACCGCTGCGTCGATGTATCAGTCGCCTAATACAGGATGTACAATATTCGGTAATAACGTGATACATGCCACTGCATCTCGTTTTTTAAACATCCGCGAACGTTTTGCAAAACATAGCCAGCGATTTCTTGGTTTTAGTTCATCGCTAGAAATATTTTTCATGGTTTCTTGAATGAGAGCACTTTTTCTGATGTTTCTTTAATTCTATGTTTTGTACTCTACATTTAAGTGTTTTCTATATGGCATATTGGTTTAGAATGTCGCAAGTCATCGCGAAAAAAGGGTTCTATTAAGATTTTGAAACAACTATTTGGTACCTGAGTTACCCCGGACTAGCAAAGAAGGAAAGCATCAAACTATTCCTGAAAGGGATTTGCGGCTTTTAGCTGTTTTTCTTTGAAACAAGGGCGAGGCATGAAATTCTCAAATCTAATTNTTGGTGATGTACAAGATGCTCTGGAGATCATTAAGAGCTGGTTGCGACTTATGTTTAAAAAATTGCTTCCTGAATACTTCTGGCAAGGCCTTCCGCTTCAAGTTCGTTGCTGCCTCTGTCGCGCAAATCTCTCATTTCTTTCCATACCTGAGCCACACATCTGATACCGACTGTTTTGTTATGCTCACAGAAATTTGAACCGATATTCCCTTTTTTGTGCTTCAGATCGGAGTAGGCTACCTTCTAACAGTTGCTCTTAGTCTTTTCAAAAAGCCAAACGAACAGACACATGACAAGGAAGCAGTGTTGGAATTGAGAAAAAACAAACAAACTGTGTCTTGCTCATGCTTCCAGATTCGTTCTGCGGTAAAGGTTTTCTACCAGAATAGCATATTTCTAAACTCTTTCAGAAATTAAATGTAAATCAATAACTAGATAGTTAGATGACCTTCAAATCAAGTAGTGACTTTTCATATGATATTCGCGTAGAATTCATCTCTAAGAGGTTGTACAGGGCAAGTTCATTTGGACTTTTACAAAGTAACAATGCACTTTACATCTGTCAGAACATAAACTGGTAATTATCATATGTTTAAAAGAAACATAACAGGCAACAGAAGTAAAATAAGAGAACGAATCTACCAAGACCAATCCCACGAACTGATCACACGCAGTGCAAGGAATGATGCCATTAATCACACACTCGTTGAGCGATAGAACACGTTTGATTGCGATATTTCTTAAATACCCGATACAACTTCAATATCTGAAAAAACGCGATGATGTGTATACTTCATTCATTATTATCATGAAGGATAAAGCTGAAGGCAAGTTTGAAATGCTGTTCACGAGGAATTTTTGTGAGCCCATCCAAAGTTTGTTACAGTACTGCATATACGATCTATTACTTTCATAGCCGGCAAGCACAATTTGGCAGCTTTGTGAAAACCAGAGCGGACCCGCAGTCACTTTTTGGCCTGAAACCTGGAGTGAAAAGGTTCTATAAGTTTCATTTCATTTTGACATCATTAGGCTCATTTTTTCTACCATGTGAAAAGTATTGCTGTAACTAAGGTCCCCCAGTAAGGTTGCAGCACAAGTGACGGTGCTACCCTTATAAACCTGTACCAGCAGTGTTCGTATTAGAGTCCTGCGCGAATTGAAATTTTTGTCCGCTCTCGCTCCGCACCCGCAAAATTTAAACCTGTCCAGCATTCACAGGAATTTGATAAATCTTTCCCGCTCCCGCCCCACACCTGCAGACTTCCAACCCGCATCCGACCCGCATGCCTTCCCAACCCGTAATAGCTTACTTTCTGAAGTGGGAAGATCTTCCGATTCCTATTTACAGATGACTTGATGGACAATGTGTACCAAGCAGTTATGCAGATGTGGTCTGAAACGTGGTTTTACAATCAATTTCCCAAATTGCAGTAGGTGAAGAGTAATTGAATAGCACCTGTTCGGCTTGAAAATATCCGTTAACTTCATATCGTTTTTCTTCTCTAAAATCGCTTAATTTGAAATAGCAATTGAATTAACTAAATATAAATATTTTTTGCTAAATACAAATTTAACTAAATAACTAAATGTAATTAAATATAAATAAGAAAAAGAGACCAATCGGATTTATCAGTCTATCAGTCTTCTACTTCTCATTTAGGCAACTTGTCCTACTGGACTTAGAATTAGTAACATAAGTCCAGGGCCGGATTCACCTATAGGCTATATAGGTTAAGCCTAGGGCCTCGAGATCCAAGGGGGCCTCCAGCAAACTGCGGAACGCATCGAGTCAATTGCCGGTATATGATCAGTTCGACAATTATTCGTCAAAATTTTATGCCTTAATTATTCGTGAAATTTAGTTTTTTTCTCCTATTCACATTTCGTGTTGATAACGCCAGGGTCTTCCAACGAGTTTCCATTAATCTCAATATGACCGTTGGCCAAGCCACATGCCGACTATTGTGTCGATATACTCAAAGCACGTTGGCTGCGTCCTGCATTTTCTGAATCGTACCGATTGTTACGTGTGAATCAGGCGAAAGAACTTATGACTGTTCGTGTTTTAAATGCACCTGATCAAAGCTTAAAAGTTGCACTGCAGATAAGAAAGTCTGTGTTTACTGCAACCTACACGTTGTGTAGGGCTAGCAGCATTATGCTACAGTATAAAGCATAGTTGCTTCTTCTGAACAATACTGCAGTGTTGTTAGCGTTTCTATTACGTGAAGCGCCTTTGATATTTTTAGATGCGATTTTTTCAATGTAAATTTACTTTTACAAAGTCATTCAGAAATCAGATTGCTATTGAGTACTTGCGCAAGCCTGCACTTCTCCCATGCTAAGCAAATCAGAGAAGATCTTGATGAGCTTGAATAGCAAGCAAGAGCCACTTTGCCAACTGGCAACCACAGAACTCTTACCCCAAGGAGACAAAGAAAAGGGTAACACCAAGAAAATAACAAAATCGCTTTTGGGACTGATGCCTTACAGTAGTAGTCATAAGCGTACGCCATGGGGATGCAGGTGTCGGGCAAAAATTTTGAACATTTGGGCAAACTATACAGCTACATTCACATTTAACTGAGGCAGTGTCTGTGTTGCCACAGTTCATGTTCGTGGGTAACAAGGATGTATCACCCAACATACCCTTGGGCAACAACAAGAATTACCCTAAATACTCTGAAGTTACCCTAAGTGGGGTTCTTGCAATTGGGGTAAAAACATCTTTGGTTTTGGGAAATTACCATGCAATATCTCACCTGATTTGGGCAAAGGTCAAAGTTGCCCTTGATTTTGGGGTATTTTTCCAAGTGAATTACCTCAATTCTTAAAAAATGACCCACTTTTTTACAGTGCATCAATGCCAAAAGCTTTGTTGAGACTATTTTGCCATTTTTGGCCTCTAATGGCAAAATAGACACTGCCTGATGGCAAGATAGTCACTTACTTTAAGTGAACTAGGATCGTTTGGGAATCCCAACAGCCTTCATCAAATTTTGGCTAATTAAAAACGTCGTTCTGGTTTTGGGTAAAATTAGAAACATTTGGGTAAATTCGGAGCATTTTAGGTATGGTACAACGGCTTCAATTAAATCTGGGCGAATGAGAGAAGTTTTATACAAATTAGGGTGGAATTAAAAACATTTAGGCTACATAAATTGGAAATAACTGGATAAAGTCCATCAGCCAAATCAAATTTGCAATTTGTAACAGCTTCATTCAATTGTGGGTAACTTTAAACAGTCATATTCAAAGTTGGGCTATATAGAAAAGCTACATTGAAATTCGAATACATTTGTAAACATCTAAGTGAACTATAAAAGCTTTAATCAAATGTAGATGAAATTATAATCATTCGGGTAAATTTCAAGAAATTCAATCATATTTGGGTAATTGAAACAGTTTTATTCAAACTTGCGTACTATGGGAAGGATCTGGGTAAAGTAGGTTCATTCAGATTTGCATGTTACAAAACATTAGGGTAAATTGCAACAGCCCAAATCAAATTTGGGCTAATTGAAACAACCTCATTCAAATTTGGGTAGACCTCGAAGTATTTTAAAATTAGGAACATGTGGTGGTAGCCCACCATTCTAACTAACCATAACTTTTGTGAACATCAAATTGGTGGTGCTGGTAACTGCTTTTTAGTTATAATAGCAAAAATGTAGCTGTAAAAGATGAAGTTGATACTGTGAAGTTTTCATATTTCAGGTTTGTTGCATGCTGTGAAATTTTCAAGGCTCCATTTTTGGCTGTTATGCTTTTATAGGCCTACTTAGTTAAAGCAGCTGTGAATTGCTTTCTTACAAATAATAATGCAGGTTTGATTCAATACTGTGAAGTCATCATTGTTGGAAGTAGTACTTAATCAAATATGCAGCTACAAATTGTTTTGTGGTAATCATGTGGTGTAGTTGTGATATGATAGTGTAAAGTTTTCGTGTTTCAAATTTGCTTGATGTTGTGGGATTTACAAGTGTGAATCTGTTGCTGTGAAATATTCATACAACTACAAGTAACCAAGTAAATGCAGCCGCAATATTTTGTGTGGTAGTATTGTAGCTGTGATTTCATACTGTTTAGGTTTTCGTATTTTCCTTTGTTTCATGTAATAAATTTCACATGTTGCATCCTGCCATAATGTTTCAATTTGATGCTGTAAAGTGAAGTTTTTATGAACAATGGCAACTGTACTATCTATTGCACAGAATAATTCATTAATGTAGTCCAGTGAAGCGCTGCTATTGTTATAAAATAATCTTGTTGAGGTTATAAGTCATTTATCATTGGAAATTTGCTTTTGTACACATTCCTTGGTAGTTGATCATGTAGACTGCAGTATTGATGTTTGAATCAGTTCCATATTGCTATTTCCTCTTGGCATGCTGTGTTTAGTCACGTGCACATTGAACTGTCTAAACTGGAGTGTTTTTTTTGGTTTTGATAACGTGACTTTAAAAGTTTGTGAAGTCTTGATTAGAAGCTGTAGGCCCAATGTAAACTAATGATTGCTAGTTGTGGGCATAAGGCTTTGATCCCCATAGTGACACACTCTTTTCAAGAATGCATTATTTACCTCGTTATTTATATGATTTGGTAAATATAGAGGTGCATAAACAATGGTAATTTCAAACTCAGGCTGAGAAATCTACCAGCTTGTAATTCATCAACAAGATGGAGATACCCACATCAACAAACTTGCATTGCAATACGTTGCCGCCTTGAAATTAATTTGTACATGAAAAATTTCAGGAGCACGACTCAATGCACAAATTGATTTGTCACTGATATTTGACGATTGCATGGTAATTAGACATGCAGACACCTTGGTTTGCTTACAGTGGCACACTTCAGTCTTAACATTAAGACTTTTTATACGCTATTTGGAAAAAACAAGATCACATTTGGGTAAAATTTTTTTGCACCCCCAAAAGTCGGCACCCCCGTACACCTATGGTAGTAGTTCGTAGTTTATCCAACACTGCGGACCCTTATTTCTTAGCTTGATGGTTACTACAGCAACTGCTCAGGAGGAAGGTCTTTTCAAGATTCAGAAGAATTAAAACTGAATTAAAGGGTCGCAATGTTCCAAGAGAGGTTGCCCGCACGAAGCATTCGGTGCATTGAAAGTGCCAAACTTCGACAAACAAATTTTAATGAATTCCTAGATGATTTTGTTATGAAGAACGCCAGGACAAAGCCTTTTTTAATTGTTTACTTTGCTCTGTTAGGTCTTACTTGATTCGGTGATTGCAGCATTTTGTACGTTTTTCTATAATGACAGCAATGAGGGAAGTTTATAACACTCCCATCTCCATGGGGAGCATTGGTGGGCTCGCTCAGCCCTTCCAAATTGAAATATGAAAAGCTATAATCAGTGGAGATTTTAACAAATTTGCAGAATGACAAGTCCCGTTGCACAAATGTAAAGCCCCCTATAGTGAAGTTGATTCTTAGCATTCTGAGAAAGCAACAAGCGCGCGAATCGTGAACCTCCCAGTTGCAACCATCTGGATGCGTTTTGCTTGACGTGTTTTGTTCGTGTGTGTGAGACTTTTACATCCGTGCTAAGCGAGTCGTAACGTGGTC